>Ga0316605_10000012_pt1 | contig 335229 bp, 319 predicted proteins | sample OWC_soil_day20_n_FD_207666 | JGI IMG/M metagenome (GOLD analysis project Ga0316605, IMG submission 207666) | Wetland soil microbial communities from Old Woman Creek delta, Ohio, United States - OWC_soil_day20_noCT | ecosystem: Environmental > Terrestrial > Soil > Wetlands | place: USA: Ohio... | reverse complement strand
CACCGCTCACGGTGTAGACGCTGCCGTCCGCCAGGCCGTCGGCGTCGGTCGCCGTCAGCGTGCCGGTGATCGCCACGTCTTCGTTGCCGGCACCCGAGGTGCCGCCGGTCACCACGGTCGGGTCATTGGCCGGGTTGATGGTGACGTTGACGGTCGCCGTTTCGGTGACGCCCGCCGGGCTGGTCACCGTGTAGGTGAAGCTGTCGCTGCCGTTGTAGTTGGCGTTCGGGGTGTAGGTGAGGTTGCCACCGACCAGCGCAACCGTGCCGTGGGCGGCACTGCCCACCGCCGTGACGACCGGCGTGCCTTCAAAGTTGTCATTGGTGAGCAGGCTGCTCGCCAGGATGGTGACCGCCGTGTCTTCGCTGGTCGTCAGCGTGTCGTTGGCAATGTCGGCCACCGCCGCGATGGTCAGGCTGATGGCCTGGGTCGTGGTGTTGCCGGCGTCGTCGGTGATGGTCACCGTGAAGCTGTCCACGCCGTTGTAGTCACCGACCGGGGTGTAGCTCCAGGCGCCGGTGGCGGCGTTGATGCTGGCCGTGCCGTGGCCGGCGGCACCGCTCACGGTGTAGACGCTGCCGTCCGCCAGGCCGTCGGCGTCGGTCGCCGTCAGCGTGCCGGTGATCGCCACGTCTTCGTTGCCGGCACCCGAGGTGCCGCCGGTCACCACGGTCGGGTCATTAACTGGGTTGATGGTGATCAGTGCGTTGGCCGGGGTTGAGGTGGCACTTTCGTTGTCAGTGACGGTAAAGGAGATGCTGACTGTACCGTTGAACCCAGCAGCCGGCTGGAAAATCAGGCCAGCGGCTTCGGTCGGGGTCAGTTGGGCGCCAGCCACCACCGGCGTGGTGCCGTCCGCCAGATAGAGGACGCCCTGGCCGGCCGGCGGCAGGGCCGTGACAGTTACGTACTGGATGGTGCCGTCGATGTCGGTACCAGTTAGGGCAACAGGAATCTGACTGCCTTCGTTGCCCGCAGCTGAGGTAGCCACTGCAACCGGCAGGTCATTGACAGGAGAGACAACGACCTGCGCGTTGACCGGGGTTGAGGTAGCGTTTTCATTATCGGTGACGGTAAACGGAACGTTGACCGTACCGTTGAAGTCGGAGGCAGGCTGGAAGATCAGACCAGCGGCCTCGGCCGGGGTCAGTTGGGTACCTGCCACCACCGGCGTGGTGCCGTCCGCCAGGTAGAGGACGCCCTGGCCGGCCGGCGGCAGGGCGGTGACGGTGACGTACTGGATGGTACCGTCGATGTCGGTGCCGCTCAGACTGACCGGGATCGGGCTGTCTTCGTTGCCGACAGCCGGAGCGGCGACACCAACCGGCAGGTCGTTGACCGGGTTGACGGTGATCGCTGCAGAGGCCTGCGGCGAGGTACCGTTTTCGTTGTCGGTGACGGTGAACGGAATATTCACCGTGCCGTTGAAGTCGGGGGCCGGCTGGAAGATCAGACCAGCGGCTTGGGCCGGGGTCAGTTGGGCGCCAGCCACCACCGGCGTGGTGCCGTCCGCCAGGTAGAGGACGCCCTGACCGGCCGGCGGCAGGGCCGTGACGGTGACGTACTGGATGGTGCCGTCGATGTCGGTGCCGCTCAGGCTGACCGGGATCGGGCTGTCTTCGTTGCCGACGGCCGGGGCTGCGACACCAACCGGCAGGTCGTTAACCGGGGAAACGGTGACATTGACCGTCGCCGTTTCGGTGATGCCGGCCGGGCTGGTCACCGTGTAGGTGAAGCTGTCCGGACCGTTGTAGTTGGCGTTGGGGGTGTAGGTGACGCTGTTGTCGGCGTTGATGACCACCGTGCCGTGGGCAGGCGAACCAACGGCCGTGACGGTCGGTGTGCCTTCGAAACTGTCGTTGGCCAGGACGTTAACCGTGATTGCCGTGTCTTCATCGGTTGTCACGCCGTTGTCGGCAATATCGACGACCGGATTGACGGTGACCTGTGCGTTGGCCGGCGCAGAGGTGCCATTACTGCTGTCGGTGACGGTGAACGGAATATTCACCGTGCCGTTGAAGTCGGGGGCCGGCTGGAAGATCAGACCAGCGGCCTGGGCCGGGGTCAGTTGGGCGCCAGCCACCACCGGCGTGGTGCCGTCCGCCAGGTAGAGGACGCCCTGGCCGGCCGGCGGCAGAGCGGTGACGGTGACGTACTGGATGGTGCCGTCGATGTCGGTGCCGCTCAGGCTGACCGGGATCGGGCTGTCTTCGTTGCCGACGGCCGGGGCGGCGACACCAACCGGCAGGTCGTTAACCGGGGAAACGGTGACATTGACCGTCGCCGTTTCGGTGATGCCGGCCGGGCTGGTCACCGTGTAGGTGAAGCTGTCCGGACCGTTGTAGTTGGCGTTGGGGGTGTAGGTGACGCTGTTGTCGGCGTTGATGACCACCGTGCCGTGGGCAGGCGAACCAACGGCCGTGACGGTCGGTGTGCCTTCGAAACTGTCGTTGGCCAGGACGTTAACCGTGATTGCCGTGTCTTCATCGGTTGTCACGCCGTTGTCGGCAATATCGACGACCGGATTGACGGTGACCTGTGCGTTGGCCGGCGCAGAGGTGCCATTACTGCTGTCGGTGACGGTGAACGGAATATTCACCGTGCCGTTGAAGTCGGGGGCCGGCTGGAAGATCAGACCAGCGGCCTGGGCCGGGGTCAGTTGGGCGCCAGCCACCACCGGCGTGGTGCCGTCCGCCAGGTAGAGGACGCCCTGGCCGGCCGGCGGCAGAGCGGTGACGGTGACGTACTGGATGGTGCCGTCGATGTCGGTGCCGCTCAGGCTGACCGGGATCGGGCTGTCTTCGTTGCCGACGGCCGGGGCGGCGACACCAACCGGCAGGTCGTTAACCGGGGAAACGGTGACATTGACCGTCGCCGTTTCGGTGATGCCGGCTGGGCTGGTCACCGTGTAGGTGAAGCTGTCCGGACCGTTGTAGTTGGCGTTGGGGGTGTAGGTGACGCTGTTGTCGGCGTTGATGACCACCGTGCCGTGTGCAGGCGAACCAACGGCCGTGACGGTCGGTGTGCCTTCGAAACTGTCGTTGGCCAATACGTTAACCGTGATTGCCGTGTCTTCATCGGTCGTCACGCCGTTGTCGGCAATATCGACGACCGGATTGACGGTGACCTGCGCGTTGGCCGGCGCAGAGGTGCCGTTATTGCTGTCGGTGACGGTGAACGGAATATTCACCGTGCCGTTGAAGTCGGGGGCCGGCTGGAAGATCAGACCAGCGGCCTGGGCCGGGGTCAGTTGGGTGCCTGCCACCACCGGGGTGGTGCCGTCCGCCAGGTAGAGGACGCCCTGTCCAGCCGGCGGCAGAGCGGTGACGGTGACGTACTGGATAGTGCCGTCGATGTCGGTGCCACTCAGGCTGACCGGGATCGGGCTGTCTTCGTTGCCGACAGCCGGGGCGGCGATACCTACCGGCAAGTCGTTAACCGGGCTGACATCAATTTGCTGGGTGGCCGGGGCGGAAGTCAGACCACCTGTGTCGGTCACCGAGAATGCGAAAGTAACCGTGCCACTGAAATTCGCACTGGGCACGAAGGTCAATAGCGTCTGGTGCGTCACCGGATCAACGGGAATCGCTTCACCGGCGACAACCGGCGTGCCATCGGGTTTGAGTAGAACACCGTCAGTTGGTAGAGTCGTTACCGTGATGAAAGCGATCGGACTATCCGGATCACTTCCGCCTAGCGGCACCGCAACGGAACCATCTTCCCTCGCCAAGATTGGCGTCACCGTGGGTGTCGCTGTCGGGGAGTCGTTCGCCCCATTGATGGTCAGGGTCAAGTTTGCCTGCGCCGTATGACCCAGCCCATCGGTGATCGTGTAGGTCACCTGCTCGGAAATCTGGCTGCCGACATTGAGGGCATTGACCACCGGATCGGCATTATTGAGCGTGTAGGTATAGGAGCCATCGGCGGCAACCACCAGCGTTCCGTGCGCCAGCGCGATGACGCTGCCCGGTGCGGCAACGGTCGCCCCAAAGCGAATCTGGGTCACCGCCAGCACAGCCCCCGGCAAACCACTGTCGGCGACATCGGTTGCCGCACCAGCGGCCAGCACATTGCCACTCACGTTGCTGGCTGCGGTGTTATCGACCAGTTCGTTCAATGCATTGGCATCGTTGCGGGCGAAGAGCACTTGCTCCGGCTCACTGGCAACGGTCACGGTGACTGGCACACCTTCAATGGTCTCGATCGGGCGGCCACGGTTGGTTCCAAACTGGAAGGACAGCGGATCGACTGTTTCAACGATGCGCAGGAGTTCGATAAAGGTGTGCCCTTCGTTGCCGCCCTGCCCCGCCTGGCCAGCGGCCGGCGCATCTTCTTCGAGCAGTGCATCAAGATCGCTACCCGACTGCAGGGCCTTGGCGATTTTCTGGAAGCCATTTTGATCATTGACCACCGCGCTGTCGGCGGCATCCGGCTTCACCGCCGCTGCTACTTCGGCATCAATCCTGGCCGTTTCGCCCGGACGGACGGTCATCTCACGACCGTCGGCCAAAGCCAGTACAACCTTGGCGCCATCGGCAGCCACCACGCTCTCGCCTTCGCGAATCACATCCCCCAACTTGAGGCGGCGCATGTTTCCAGCGCTATCGCGCGCAAATGCTTGGCCAGACAGTTCGGAAACTTTAGCGACGACTTGGGCTTGAGCCATGGTGATACTCCAGACACTATTAGCAATGCTAAAAGTCTAAAGACACCAGCACCAACAAGCTATTGAACCAAAGTACAGTTATTGTAAAAAAGCGTGAGCAAAGACACGCTGGCGCGTTAAAGATTCACGCCATTGATATGTAGTGAGAGTTGCAGGCGATCCCGTAGGCCGAGCTTCTCGAAGATGGCCGACATATGTGCCTTGACCGTCCGCTCGGTGATCGACAGCTGATCGGCAACCTCTCGATTGCTGGCGCCACCGGCAACCAGTCGCGCCACCTGGACCTCCCGCTCGGAAAGCAGCGTTTCCCAATTCACCCGCGGCGGTCTTTCAGCTTTCGCTGCCAGCGCCCGTGACGCACCACCGACCAGACGCAGCAGCAACGACTGGCCAACCCATAAGCCACCATTTGCGACGACCAGCGCGACCTGACGCAGAACCTCGGGAGCTGCATTGGTATTGCAACACCCCGATGCACCCAAGGCCAAGGCATCCTCGACAAGAGATTCATCCGGCTCATCCGCCAACAGAACCACACGCTGCCCGGCTTCGAAACCATGAAAGCACAACACCGAGGCGACGGATTCGCCCGCCCGGCATCGACACCAAAGAATCGCAGGTTCGCCAGCAGGCAACTTGACTTTTTCTTCCCGTCGCAATGTCCGTGCTTGTGGAAATGCATCCAACCAGCTCGGTAACGGCACCGCCTCACGATCAACAAAGTAGTGATTCATCAGCGTTCCGTCAAAGCCACGCTCTTGGCTCTGAGCACTGGCTTGATCAGATAGGCCAATACGCTCTTCTTGCCGGTCAGGATATCGACCTCGGCCACCATACCGGGGATGATCGGCAGGTTGGCATCGCCAAATCCGGGCTTGTTGGTCCGAACCCGCACGGTATAGAAGGCGTTGCCTTTATCATCCATGACGGTATCGGCACCGATGTGTTCAAGCGTTCCCTCCAGCCCGCCATAGATGGAGAAGTCGTAGGCCGTGAACTTGACCATGGCAGGTTGCCCCGGACGCAAGAAGGCGATGTCCCGAGGCAACACTCTGGCCTCCAGCAACAACGTGTCTTCCAGGGGCACAATCTCGATCATGTCCTTGCCGGGCTGGATGACGCCGCCCACGGTATTGACCAGCAGGCGCTTGACCGTCCCCTTGACCGGCGAACGAATTGACGACTGCTTGACCCGATCAGTAAGCGCAACACTACCTTCCGCCAGGCTGTTCAGTTTGGCCATGGTTTCCGATAGTTCCTTGCTGGCGTCATTGCGGAAGGTCAGCTCAACCTCCTCGATCTTGCGTTGGGCTTCGTTGATCGACGCCTGAACCCGGGAAATCTGAGCTGAAGCCATGTCGCGCTCGCCACGGTAGCGTGAGACATCGCGCTCAAGACGCAGCAATTCAACTTCCGAGATTGCACCTGAGTTGATCAAGGGGCGTGTCACCGTCAGTTCCCTGGAGGTCAGGTCATAACCTTGAGAAGCCTGCGCCCTCTTGGCTTGCGCTTCGTTGAGTTCCTGCTGACGCTGGGCAAGCTGTTGGCGGGCAATGGAAACGGCTGCATTCAGCTCGTCGTTTCTCGCTTCGTAGAATTGCCGTTCCTGTTGGACGATCGACGGATCAGCCTTGGTTACCTCGGCTGGTGGCACAAACGGCTTGCCTTCGGAAATCGCCCGCAGGCGGGCAGCTTTGGCAACCAGCCCAAGATATTGCGCCTGATTTTCCTTCACCGAGGAGACGAAGCGTGTCTCATCGATCTTGATCAGCAACTGGTTGGGCTGAACAACTTCACCTTCCTTGACCAGGATGTCGGAAACCAGCCCACCATCAATGCTCTGCAGAATCTGGACCTGGCGCGAAGGAATGACCCTGCCCTCGCCCCGGGTCACTTCATCCAGCTGGGCAATCGCTGCCCAGAGAACAAATGCAATGAATACGACACTGATGGCACGCAGGAGGACGCGAGCCCGCAACGGTTCCTGGCGCAACATGGCCAGATCGGCATCAGTCGCAAAATCCACGACATCCACCTCTTCCCGACTTGGTAAGCGCCCGAGAACCTTCTCCACATGCGGCGCCCCACGCTGGGCGACACTTTCCAGCCAGGCGTGCGTGGCATGAAGCGCAGATTTGATGCGGCTCATGAGGCTCTCCCGACGCGCCCGCTCTGCAGCGCCTGAATCACCTGGTCACGCGGACCATCGGCCACAATGCGGCCATCATCGACCACCATGACGCGCGTTGCCAGATCGAGCAGACTGTTGCGATGAGTAACGATCAATACTGTCTTGTGGGCAGCCATCACGCGGAGTCGGTCCTTGAACTGCTGCTCCGACGAAAAGTCCATCGCGCTGGTCGGCTCATCCAGCAACAGAATCGGCGGATCCATGAGGAAAGCACGGGCAATCGCCACACCCTGGCGCTGACCACCGGAAAGGGAATCGCCCCGCTCGCCGATCATCATGTCAAACCCATCCGGATGACGATTGACGAATTCAGTCAGCCCACCCGCTTCAGCCGCCGCCACGATGGCTGCATCGTCGGCATAGGGCGCGCCAATGGCGATGTTCTCGCGCAAGGTGCCATAGAACAGCGTCAGATCCTGCGCAACATAACCAATATTGCGCCGCAGATCGGCCGGGTCCAACTGTCGAAGATCGACACCATCGATGCTGACCGCCCCGCCCGTCGGCTGGTACAAGCCCAGCAGCAGTTTCTGCAGGGTGGTTTTGCCTGAACCGACGCGTCCGATGACAACCACCTTGTCGCCGGCGTTGATCTTGCAACTCAGGCCGCGCAACGCCGCAATCTGGGAATTGGGGTAGCTGAACTCGACATCGCGAAACTCAATGTCCCCCTTCAGCTCCGGGCGATGGACAAAGTTGGCGTCGGCCGGTCTTTCGACCGGATTGTTCATGATCTGCTCAAGCGAGGTCAGCGCGACCTTGGCGTTGTGGTATTGCATCAGCAGACCGACCATCTGCCCCAGTGGCGCAACCGCCCGGGAAGTCAGCATCGTGCAGGCGATCAGGCCGCCCATGCTCAATTTGCCGTCACCGATCAGATAAACCCCGGCAATGACGACGACGACGTTAACAATCTGCTGGATCTCCATGGCACCGGTCGTAGCAGCCGCAGAGAGGAAACGCATCTGGTTGTTCACCCGGGCCACGAAGGCCACAGTCTTTTCCCACTTCGACTGCATCACGCCTTCGGCGCCCTGGGTCTTGATGGTTTCCAGCGCGGTCAGGCTCTCGATCAGCGTCGCGTTTCGCTGGGCGGATGCGCGATAGGTCGTCTCCGACAGTGCATGCATCTTGTGCTGAAGGATATAGGCATAGATGACCACAAACACGATGGCCAGCAGCACAGGAATGATCAATTGCCAGGCGATGATGGCGATCACCAGCACAAACAACAAGGCAAAAGGCAGGTCAATGAAGGCAGTGACCGAAGCCGAGGTAATGAAGTCACGGACCGCCTCAAATGAGCGCAGGTTCGATGAAAACGCACCGACTGCGGCCGGTCGGGCCTCCATGCGAACACCGAGAACGCGTTCCATGATCTTGGCGGAAAGCTGCATGTCGATCCGCGCACTGGCCAGGTCGATGAAGTAACCACGCAGGGAACGCAGGACCATGTCGATCCCGATGACCAGCATGATCCCGAGCGCCAGCACCCAGAGCGTTTCGATCGCCCGATTGGGAACCACCCGGTCATACACATTCATCGTAAACAATGGCATCGCCAGCGCCATCAGATTGATCAGCATCGCCGCGCCGAAAACGTCACGATAAACCGGCCACTGATCGGCAAGCGCTCCCCAGAACCAGTGGCGAAGCTTGATGTCGCCCACTTGAGGTGTACGGCTGTCAAAACGGAAATGCGGGCGCGCAAAAATCGCAATGCCGTTAAAGCGTTCAGCCAATGTCTCCCGCGATAACAGCACAGTTCCCTGGCCAGTTTCGGGGAATAACAAGCGGGCCGTCTGGCCAGCGGCATCCCAGCCGAGGAGGACGCAAGCTTCCTCGTTATTAAGCAGCAATACCGCAGGCAGCAGAACGTCGTCTATACGATCCAGAGACCGCCGGACAACCTTGGCTGAAAGGCCGGCACGACTGGCAGCACGGGCAAACAACGACGGCGACAGCACGCCCTTCTCAAGAGGCAATCCTGAGATCAACGCCGCCCGGGTACTCGGACGCCCGTGGATACGGGTCAGCTCGACCAGGCAATCCAGCAGGGGGTCATGATGCAGGATATCTTCCCGCACCCCGGAAACGCCGACACCCGAAGACCCGCTCGAAATTTCGCTCATGCCACTCCCTGATTTTTGGCGATTCTAGCTTGGCTTGATAATTGCAGCTCAAAGAAATGTAAAAAGGCGGCCGAGACCGCCTTTTTTCGCAAAAACATTGGCCGATCAAGCGATCAACGGAACAATCAGCAGGGCTACCAGATTGATGATCTTGATCAGTGGATTAACGGCCGGGCCGGCCGTATCTTTATACGGATCGCCAACGGTGTCGCCGGTCACGGCAGCCTTGTGAGCGTCCGAACCCTTGCCGCCGAAGTGACCATCCTCGATATACTTCTTGGCGTTATCCCAAGCGCCGCCACCCGTGGTCATCGAAATGGCCACGAACAAACCGGTCACGATGGTCCCGACAAGCAAACCGCCCAGCGCCTGTGGCCCGAGCACCAGGCCGACAACAATCGGCACGGCGACCGGCAGGATCGACGGAATCATCATTTCCTTGATGGCTGCGACGGTCAGCATATCGACGGCACGGGAATAGTCCGGCTTGGCCGTTCCTTCCATGATGCCGGGAATTTCCTTGAACTGACGACGCACTTCCATGACCACGGCGCTGGCCGAACGACCCACCGCCTCCATCGCCATGGCGCCGAACAGGTAAGGAATCAGGCCACCAATGAAGAGGCCGATGATCACCAGATGGTTCGACAGATCGAAGGTAAAGACCTTGCCGGAAGCAGCTTCCAGACCGTGGGTGTAGTCGGCGAACAGTACCAGCGCAGCCAGACCGGCGGAACCGATGGCGTAGCCCTTGGTCACGGCCTTGGTTGTGTTACCGACGGCATCCAGCGGATCAGTGACGTTGCGCACTTCCTTCGGCAGTTCGGCCATTTCGGCGATGCCACCAGCGTTATCGGTGATCGGACCGTAGGCATCAAGGGCCACGACAATACCGGCCATCGAGAGCATGGAGGTTGCGGCAATGGCGATGCCGAACAGACCACCCATCGCGAAGGCAGCGTAGATGGCGGCGCAAACGGACAATACCGGCCAGGCACAAGCCTTCATCGAAACGCCGATACCAGCGATGATGTTGGTCGCGTGACCGGTCTGGCAGGACGAAGCCACATGCTTCACCGGCGCATAGTCGGTACCGGTGTAGTACTCGGTAATCCAGACCAGCGCGGCCGTCAGCACCAGGCCAACCACCGAGCAGCCAAACATCGTCGTGGTATTGATGGTTGTACCGTCAGGCAAAGTAGCACCAGCACCGATCAGCCATGACGTAATCGGATAATAGGCAGCCAGCGCCAGCACGCCGGCGACGATCAGGCCACGGTAAAGCGCTGCCATGATCTTGCCGCCCTCGGTTGCCTTGACGAAATAGCAGCCAACGATGGAAGCGATGATCGAGACACCACCCAAGGCCAGCGGATAGAGCACGAGATTTTCACCCAAGCCAGGGACTGACTTGATGGTCAATGCAGCCAGAACCATGGTGGCAACCACCGTCACCGCATAGGTCTCGAACAGGTCGGCGGCCATACCGGCGCAGTCACCGACGTTGTCACCGACGTTGTCGGCGATAACGGCCGGGTTGCGCGGGTCATCTTCGGGAATGCCGGCTTCGACCTTGCCGACCAGATCGGCGCCAACGTCAGCGCCCTTGGTGAAGATACCGCCACCAAGACGGGCGAAGATGGAGATCAGCGAAGAACCAAAGGCCAGACCAACCAACGGCTCGATGATGTGGTGCAGGTCGGCTCCTGGGGCAGCGGTCGACTTAAGGAAAGCAAAGTAGCCAGCAACACCAAGCAGGCCAAGGCCAACCACCAGCATGCCGGTAATGGCGCCGCCCTTGAAGGCCACGTCAAGCGCCGCAGAAATGCCACTGCGTGCAGCTTCTGCCGTGCGCACGTTCGCACGAACCGAAACGTTCATGCCGATGAAACCTGCTGCACCAGAGAGCACGGCGCCGATCAGGAAGCCGAAAGCCGTCAACCAGCCTAGTTTGGGAATGAGCCCGATCACAAGGAAGAGGATGACGCCAACCATCGCGATGGTCTTGTATTGCCGGCTCAGATACGCCTCGGCACCTTCCTGGATAGCTTTGGCGATTTCCTGCATACGCTCGTTGCCGGCAGGCAACGCGAGGATCTGTCGACTGGAAATCCAGCCATACAGGACTGCCAACACGGCGCAACCAAGCGCCAGTAACAACGCTGTACTCATTACTCTCCCCCTCCTTGGTTAACAACAAAATCAGACTGTGAAGATCTCCAGTTTTTTCGGCACTGAAATATTTTTCAACCGAATGTAATCCGGCAAGCCATTGCGATAGGGCGGCGGATCCTCGCCATGAATCAGCGGCTGCAGATAGGTACGACAGGCATCGGTGATGTGAAAGCCATCCGGCGAGATGAATTCGGGTGGCATCTTGCGCTCAACGTTGGCAATCTCAGCCAGCGGCGCATCGCCGATTTGCCAGCGATACGGGGCATCGGCCAGTCGCTCGATCGTTGCCATCACCGCATTCTTGCCCTGCAAGGCCAGATCTACGGCCGCAACACCCAAGGCGTGCGCCTGTTCCAGATCGGTTTTTGATGCCAAGTGGCGCGCCGAGCGTTGCAGGTAATCAGCCAGCGCCCAGTGGTATTTATAGCCCAGGCGGTCCTTGACCAACTGGGCAACCATCTGACCAACGCCACCCAACTGGGAATGCCCGAAAGCATCCTTGGTTCCGGACTCGGCAATCAGATTGCCTGCCGCATCGGACAGCCCTTCGGAAACCGCGACGGTGCAGTAACCGTATTGCTTGACGCACTCATCGACGCGAGCGAGGAAACGCTCGGGATCGAAAGGCACTTCCGGAAAAAGCAGGATATGCGGCGGCTCGCCGGCATTTTCCGAAGCCAGGCCGCAGGCGGCGGTGATCCAGCCGGCATGACGGCCCATCACTTCCAGCACGAAGATCTTGGTCGAGGTGCGCGCCATCGAGGCAACGTCGTAACCCGCCTCACGGATCGAAGTCGCGACATACTTGGCAACTGAACCGAAACCAGGGCAGCAATCGGTATGTGGCAGGTCGTTGTCGACCGTTTTCGGCACACCGACACAGACGACCGGGTAGCCCATCTTTTCCGCGATCTGCGACACTTTCCAAGCGGTATCCATGGAATCGTTGCCGCCGTTGTAGAAGAAATAGCCGATATCGTGCGCCTTGAAGACTTCAATCAGGCGTTCGTATTGCGCCCGATGCTGCTCTAGGCTTTTCAGCTTGTAACGACAGGATCCGAAAGCACCACCCGGCGTGTGCCGCAGGCGGGCGATATCCTCGTCGGACTCAAGGCTGGTATCAATCAGGTCTTCCGTCAGCGCGCCGATGATGCCATCTCGGCCGGCGAAGACTTTCCCGATTTTCTCGGGATGCCGGCGTGCTTCCTGGATCAGGCCGCACGCCGTCGCGTTGATGACGGCGGTTACGCCCCCCGACTGCGCGTAGAAGGCATTTTTCGCCGCCATCTGTCGCTCCTTACTTCAGCGCTTCGAAAACGCTCTTGGTGATGCCATCGACGCTACCGACGCCGGCCACCTTGCGCACCTTGGGTGCCTTGGCATCGCCTTCGGCCGCCCACTTGCCGTAGAAATCGACCAGCGGCTTGGTTTGCGAATGGTAGATTTCCAGACGCTTCTTGACGGTTTCTTCCTTGTCGTCGTCACGCTGAACGAGCGGCTCGCCGGTCACGTCATCCTTGCCTTCGACCTTCGGCGGGTTGAACTTGACGTGATAGGTGCGGCCGGAGGCCAGGTGAGCGCGGCGACCAGCCATGCGCTCGACGATATCGCTGTCCGGGACGTCGATTTCGAGGACGAATTCGATCGGCACGCCAGCATCCTTCATGGCCTGAGCCTGGGGAATGGTGCGCGGGAAGCCATCGAACAGGTAACCGTTCTTGCAGTCATCCTGGGTCAGACGGTCCTTGACCATGCCGATGATCACGGCATCAGGCACCAAGCCACCTGCATCCATGTGCTTCTTGGCTTCCAGGCCCAGCGCGGTGCCGGCCTTGACCTGAGCACGCAGCATGTCGCCGGTGGAAATTTGCGGAATACCAAACTGCTTGGAGATGAAAGTGGCTTGCGTTCCCTTGCCGGCGCCGGGTGCGCCCAACAGAATCAATTTCATGAAAAGTCCCTCGGTTTTGTCTAAGAAATTCTTGTTATCGGCTTCAGTCTTGGCCGCTCTCTAAGAGCGGAAAATTACTCGCAATTATTGGCACGGTCAAACAGTTTGCGCATCCGCTCTGCATCTTCAGGCGTATCGACGCCCGGCGCCGGGGCAGCGTCGATCAGCGTGACACTGATCCGGTAGCCGTGCCACAACGCACGCAGTTGTTCCAGCGACTCGAAATGCTCGGTGGGTGCAGGAGTCAATCCGGCATAGGCCTTCAAGAAGCTGGCCCGATAGGCATACAAGCCAACGTGGCGGTAAGCCGGAAAATTGGCCGGCAAGGTCTCGCCCCCCGCCTCTTTGGCAAAGTGGTCGCGAGCGTAGGGAATCGGCGCCCGGGAGAAGTAGGCGGCATCGCCATCGGCCCGGCACACCACCTTGACGACGTTCGGATTGAAGAAATCCGCCGCCTCGGTAATCGGGTGGGCCACCGTCGCGATGTCGGCACCACTGGCCGCCAATTGGCGCGCCGTCTGGATGATCACTTCCGGCTCGATCAGCGGCTCGTCGCCCTGCACATTGACGACGATGGTGTCACCTGCCCAGCCACGTTGTTCAACCACTTCCGCCAGACGATCGGTACCGGTGGCATGGTCGCTGCGCGTCATCACGGCGGCAACTTCGTACGCTTCAGCGGCGGCACGGACTTCCGGATGATCGGTTGCCACCCAGATTTCCTCCGCCCCCGACAGTCGTGCCCGCTCAGCCACCCGGACGACCATCGGCTTGCCGCCGAGATCGAGCAGCGGCTTGGCCGGCAAGCGGGTCGAGGCGTAGCGCGCCGGGATGACGACCTTGAAAACCAGACCGGACATTACTGTCCGTCCGCCGTCAGCTGGCGCGCCTCGTCCTCAAGCATGATGGGAATGTCGTCGCGGATCGGGAAAGCCAGTTTGCACGGTTTGCAGACCAGTTCCTTCTCAGCCTTGCGGTGTTCGAGATTGCCCTTGCAAATCGGGCAGACGAGAATATCAAGCAACCTGGCGTCCACGGAGTTTCTCCAAAATCAGTTCAATAAGGGCCGGCGAAAGCTCGGCCTCGACAGGTAAAACCCAAGTTTCACCCGCCGTCAGTCCCGCGCATTTTACTGCATCCTTCTCGGTCATCAGCAGGATGCCATTTCTGGCAAAAGCCAGATCAGCCGCAACATAGCGATGATGATCCGGGAAGGGATGTTTTTCGCAGTGCAGACCAAGTGACGCAAGAGTCTGAAAGAAGCGCTCGGGATTGCCAATGCCGGCCAGCGCGTGTAGCGGCCCTTTGCTACGAAGACTATCGGCGGAGATGGTTTGCTGTGGATCATCCAGACGGTAGAGCAGCCCGGGTTGCAAAGTCATGTCAAAGAGATTTGCAGAACTCGGCAACGCCCCTTTGAAACCATTGCCGATAATCGCATCGACCGTAGCAAGGCGTGCCGTGGACTCGCGTAACGGGCCAACCGGCAGACGCCAGCCGTTCCCCGCCCCCCGCGCATCGAAAACAACAAGTTCAACGTCACGCGCCAATGCGTAGTGCTGCAACCCGTCATCACAAAGCAGGATGTTCACTTCCGGATGCGCAGCCAGCAAGGCCTCGCCGGCGGCCGCACGCTGGCGCCCGACCCAGACTGGAACGCCACTGCGTCGCGCGAGCAGCAGCGGCTCATCCCCAACCTCTTCCGGAGACGATGCCACCGTCACGGCGCCAATGCCATCTCCAGTCCGGCCGTAGCCACGACTGATAATCCCTGGTCGCCAGCCGTGATCACGCAACTGCCGAGCCAGCCACAAGGTCAGCGGCGTCTTGCCGGCACCGCCGACAATGATGTTGCCAACCACGATAACCGGCACCGGCAAGCGTTGCGGCCTGGCAAGCCGTCGATTGAGCGCACTCAATCCGGCATAGAGCCAGGCGAGCGGCAGCAAAAGCCACAACGCCGGCGTCAGCCGGCGTTGATCAAACCACTGTCGCTGTAACCAGCGCGCCAGCATCAGCGATTCTGGGTGGCAAAAGAAATGTGCGGATAACCGGCCGTCTGCGCCGCCTGCATCACGTCGACCACGCTTTGATGCGTCGCCTTGGCGTCGGCGTTGATCACGATCAGCGGATCCTCACGACTGCCCGCGGCCCGGCGCAGCCCGTCGGCAATACTCTTGACGTCACTGGTGGCCAGCGGCGATTTGTTGATCAGCACCTGGCCAGTGGCCGTCACGGCGACATCGACCTCGTTCGGCTGCTCGGCCTGTTTGCTGGCATCCGCCGTCGGCAGGTTGATTTCCAACCCCGAGAATTTGGCATAGGTAGTGGTCAGCATCAGGAAAATGATGATGACCAGCAGGACGTCGATCAACGGAATCAGGTTGATTTCCGGCTCTTCCCGGCTGCGGCCGCGCTGAAAATTCATGACTTACTTCCGGTCGCCGTGCATGTACTCGACGAGGCGAACGGCCTGCTGCTCCATCTCGACAACAAAGCCATCGGCCAACGCCCTGAAATGGCGCCAGGCAATCAGGCTGGGAATGGCGATAACCAGACCGAAACCGGTGTTGTAGAGTGCGATGGAAATGCCGTGGGCCAGTTGCATCGGGTTGGCAACGCCAGTCGGCGACTGCGAACCAAAAATCTCGATCATCCCGACCACGGTGCCGAACAGGCCCATCAGAGGGCTGATCGAGGCGATGGTGCCGAGCGTCGTCAGATAACGGTTCAGCTCATGGGAAACCGCAGACCCGGCTTCTTCGATTGACTCCTTCATGATCTCGCGCGAAGCATTGACGTTGCGCAGGCCGGCCGACAGCACGCGACCAAGCGGCGAATGGGCATCCAGCTCATCAAGCAGCTTGTCGTTATTGGCACCACGCTTGAATTCGCCGACGGCGCGCTTCAGCAGACCGTTCGGCACCACCTTGGAGCGGCGCAAGGCAACCAGACGCTCGATAATCAGCGCGACCGAAATAACCGAAGCCAGTAACAAGGGCCAAATTGGCCAACCGGCCGCTTGAACGATAGCAAACACTGTGGAGATCCTTGGTGGAATGTTAGCCCCCAATTTTGCCCTGCCCCCCGCCACAGAGCAAGCGACGAAATGACGCAGTTGCCGCGGCTTATCCCCAAAAGCTGTGGATAAGTCTGTGAATCAGTTGTCATCAACGATGCTAAACCCTATTCCACAAAGGACTTTTCCTGCTCTGCCAAAAAACAAGGCATATAATTTGAACCCTTTAAAATCATATACTTAATAAAATTTTTACCTGTCAAGCAGCACCATGCATTTTCGCGCACGGGTTACAATCCGGCCATGTCGGCCACCACCCCACCTGTCGGTAACTCAGTTCTTACCATCTCCAGCCTGAACCGCCTGGTGCGAGACTGCCTGGAATCGGCTTTTCCCCTTACCTGGGTCGGCGGCGAAATTTCCAACCTGACTTACGCCGCTTCAGGGCACGTCTATTTTTCGCTGAAGGACAGCAGCGCCCAGGCCCGCTGCGTCATTTGGCGCAACCGTGCCCAGTTGCTGGGCTGGCGTCTGGAAAACGGCCAGAAGATCGAGGCACGGGCGCTAGTCACCTTCTACGAACCGCGTGGCGAATTCCAGCTCAATGTCGAAACTGTCCGTCGGGCAGGCCAGGGCGACCTTTTCGAGCGTTTCCTGCGCCTGAAGGCGCAACTGGAAGCGGAGGGCCTGTTCGCCGCCGAGAGCAAACGGCCGATTCCCGCGTTTCCCCGGCACATTGCCATTGTCAGCAGTCTCCAGGCCGCCGCCCTGCGTGATGTGCTGACCACACTGCATCGACGGGCAGCACACCTGCGCCTCACCATCATTCCGACGCTTGTCCAGGGCGAAGGCGCCGGCGCAAAAATTGCCGAAGCGCTCGGCCAGGCAAGCTGCAGTGGCTGTGACACGATCATCCTGTGCCGCGGCGGCGGCAGCATCGAAGATTTGTGGGCCTTCAACGAGGAATGCGTCGCTCGCGCCATTCGTGCTTCAGCCGTCCCGGTCATTTCCGGCGTCGGCCACGAAACCGACTTCACGATTGCCGACTTTGCCGCCGACCTGCGCGCACCGACACCGACCGCCGCCGCCGAACTGGTCAGCCCCGACCGCGACGGCCTGCTCGCCCGACTCAGCCAACTGGAAGACCAGCTGCGGCGACGGATCGAGCGTTCGCTGGCCGATCAGCAACAGCGTGTCGACTGGCTGGGCAGCCGCCTGATCCACCCGGCCGAACGAATTCGCCAGCGCTGCCAGGAAAACGATGCGCTCGGCCTGCGCCTGCAAGGTGCCCTGCTCCGCCAGATCGATCGCTCCCACCTGCAACTGACCACATTGTGCCAACGCCAGGCAACTGCTCGGCCGCGGCCTGAGCTGCTGGCCGCCCGCCTGGAACACCTGCGCCATCGCCTGGGCACGCAGACTCAATGGGCGCTTTCTCAGCACTCAGGGAAACTTAATTCACTGTCCAGCAGTCTCAAGCAACTGGACCCGCATGCGGTATTGACCCGGGGTTATGCACTGGCCATTGGCCCCGACGGTCGTGCCATCCGCGACGCTTCGGTGCTGTCCCCCGGCGATGCCCTCAAACTCAGCTTTTCCCGTGGTTCGGCGACAGCGACCGTCAATCAGGTTGTGGCAACGCCCGAAGCTGACTAGAATTTTCGTTTCACCCCTTAATACAACGGAGAATATAAATGGAACATCAACTGCCCCAACTGCCGTACGCCAAGGACGCCCTCGCCCCGCACATGTCGGCCGAGACCTTCGACTACCACTACAGCAAGCACCATCAGGCTTATGTCACCAACCTGAACAACCTGATCAAGGGTACCGAATACGAGAACCTTGATCTCGAAGCCATCGTCAAGAAGGCACCGGCTGGCGGCGTTTACAACAACGCAGCCCAGGTCTGGAACCACAGCTTCTTCTGGAACTGCATGAAGCCGAACGGCGGCGGCGCCCCTGCTGGCGCGCTGGCTGCCGCCATCGATGCCAAGTGGGGCTCGCTGGATGCCTTCAAGACGGCCTTCCAGACCTCCGCTGTCGGCAACTTCGGTTCCGGCTGGACCTGGCTGGTCAAGAAGGCCGACGGTTCGCTGGACATCGTCAACATGGGCGCCGCCGGCACCCCGCTGACCACCGGCGACAAGGCCCTGCTCTGCGTCGACGTCTGGGAACACGCCTACTACATCGACTACCGCAACATGCGTCCGAAGTTCGTCGAAACCTTCCTGGCCTCGCTGGTCAACTGGTCCTTCGTCGAAGCCAACTTCGCCTGATTGACCTCGAAATAACTCAAAAGGGAGCCTCGTGCTCCCTTTTTTTGCGCCCAGCTTTTGCGTGACACCGCCCACAGTCGAGCAAGCCGCTTGCTGCGTTCAACCGAAAAATCCGGCCAAAATCGAAAAGCTCTCAGGGCACGAGAAAATCTTCGAGCACCGCGGCAACGGCAGCCGGCTGGTCGTGATGCAGATTGTGGCCGGCATCATCGATGGTTTCGATGCGCAAATCGGCAAAGCAGTCCAGGCGCCGCTGACGCTCTTCAGGCAGGTTGCCGAAGCGATACTGGACGAAGCCTTGCGCAGCGATCATCTGCAGCACCGGTGCGCTGATCCGGCGCCAGCTGGCTTGTGCATCATCAATACGGTACAAGGTTGGTGAGGCAATCTTGTGCCACGGGTCACACGCCATTTCAACCTGCCCGTCCGCACGCACCCGGCTGACCGAAGCGGCCAGGAAGTCGGCCCGCTCGGCGCTCAGGCGGGGGTTAACCAGGCGCAGGCGACGGGCCAGCGCCGCATGGTCGGGATAGATGCGCAGCCGGGGCGTTTCAGCAATCTCGTCCAGCCACTTGCCAAGCTGGGTCGGCGCATCGACGACCGGATCCGGCTTCAGACCGAGAAAATCGAGCATGGCCAGCCGGGCCACCCGCTGCGGCCGTAAGCCGGCATAGCTGGCCGCGATGTTCGCCCCCATGCTGTGGCCGACCAGCTGGGCCGATGCGTCGGGCGAATAGTGGTCGAGCAGTACTTCAAGATCGGCGTAATAGTCGGGGAACCAGTAGGGGCGCCCCAGCCATTCACTCTCCCCGTAGCCGCGCCAGTCCGGCGCGATGACATGCCATGACCTCTGGAAGGCGTCGACAACGAACTGGAAGGTAGCCGACGAATCCATCCAGCCATGCAGCAGGAAGAGCTTCGGTGCATCAGCCGCCCCCCAGTGGCGAACGTTATAGCGCAGCCCACGGATGTCGAGCGTTTCCGTCATGCTTGGCAGCAAAATTTCCCTTTCTACATGGCCCAACTCAGGAATGCAGTTGCGCCTGCAACTGACTAATCAAACACCTGCGCGGAACCGCCAAATCAGAACATGGACAAGGCGCCCAAGTGCTGCGCCAATAGTCACACTATCTTAGCGGGAATTTTGCCGCGAACCAGCCTGACCAATTCATCAGCGTTGATTGGCTTGGACAAATGGCCAATCATTCCTGCGGCGAAGCAACGCTCCCGCTCCTCGCTGAAAGCATGCGCAGTCTGGGCAATGATTGGCAAGCCGGGAGCCAGCTGCAAAATTCTGTGCGTTGCCTGATAGCCGTCCATGACGGGCATCTGGATATCCATGAGCAGCAGATCATAGGCAGCAGCCCCGTCGTTCACGATGCGATCAACAGCCTCCTGGCCATTGCTCACGGCAACCACCTTGGCCCCCATGTCGCTCAGACTCTCGACCAGAATGCTCTGGTTATCCGGTTCGTCCTCTGCCAGAAGAATCGAATAGCCGGCCAGCGGAGCATCCACCTCATCAACGCCCCCCGGAGCGTCATCAACAGTGTCACTCGTTGCGTTGGCAACAGCCAGGTAAGGCAAGAGGAATTCGACAGTTGTACCTTTGTCCTGCTGACTGCTGATCGTGATCGAGCCGTGCATCAGATCCACAATCCGCTTACTGATGGCAAGACCGAGCCCGGTGCCACCAAATCGCCTGGTCGAGGAGGCATCGGCTTGCTGGAATGGATTGAACAACTGATCGACCTGGGCACTGGTCATGCCGATCCCGGTGTCGACAACGGCAAATCGTAACTTGTCTTTTTCAAGCGAAGCTTCAATGGACACTTCGCCTCGCTCCGTGAACTTCACGGCATTGGAAAGCAAATTGAGCAGCACCTGCCCCAGCCGCAACGGGTCGCCCATGAAACTCCGCGGCAAGTCTTTCGCCAGTCGGACCTCAAGCGAAAGCTGCTTTGCCTCGGCTTTTTGACGGACCAACTCAACCGAATGATCGATCACCTCGGACAAATCGACCGGAATCTGCTCGATATTCAGCTTGCCTGCTTCAATCTTGGAAAAGTCGAGTACATCGTTGATCACACCGAGAAGGCGCTGCCCGGATACCTTGATCTTGGCGAAGGCATCCCTTGCCTTTTCACTGTTCTGGTAATGGCGATAACCGATGTCGGCGTAGCCAAGAACGCCATTGAGCGGCGTCCGGATTTCGTGACTCATGTTGGCGAGGAATTCACTACGCACTTTCGCCAGATTCTCGGCCGCAAGCAATGCGCGCTCCCTGGCCTGAGCCGCAGCGCGCTGCTCGCTTACATTCACAAAACTGATCACCGCGCCAACGGTTTTCCCGTCCTGCAACATCGGATGAATGGCATACATGACCGGGACAGGATGACCATCGGCATGCCAATAGACTTCATTATCGACACGAACGGTCTCCCCTAGGCGAAGCGCACTGTGACTGGGGCACTCCTCGATCGGATAGGGCGAACCATCCGGCTTGCTATGGTGAAAAAGGTGATGACCATTGCTGCCGATCACCTGTTCTTCAGTGTATCCAAGCATCCTGCAGGCTGCAGGGTTGATGAAAGTAATCGCCCCTTTTGTATCGACACCGTACAAGCCATCGGCGCTGGACTGCAGGATATGACTGGCACGCGCTTCTGTCTCCATCAATGCAGCCGTTCGCTCTGCCACCAGCTCTTCAAGTTGCTTTTGATAGCGTTCCAGCTCGGCTTCCGCCTGCTTGCGGGCGGTCACATCCCGCGTCACGCCAAGCAACGCCTTGATTCGACCATCATTCTCAAGCATGGGTACAGCGTGGGTATCAAGCCAGCGATGCCCGCCTTTCAGACCGACAATCTCGAACTCCAGGCTACCGGACTCTCCCTCAAATACCTTTCGGGTCAAGTCCATAAAGGCGCTGCGATATTGCGGTGAAATGATACCGAGCACATCCTTTCCAATCACCTGCTCAGGCGCATCGGCCTCGATCATCGCCAGGCCGGCCCGGTTCATTTGAAGCAGGACGCCCCCCGGTCCAAGCACCTTCACGCACTCCGGCTCCGTCTCAATGATGCTCTGCAAGTTGCGCTTGCTCTCCGCCAGATTCTGCTGGGCCGAGTCGCGTGCAATCACAGCCCCTACCCAGCCAGCCAGGAGCGAAATGAATTCGCAGTCAGTCGAATCAAACTCCCGGCCATAAGGGTTCGGCGAACTGAAGTTAACCGTGCCGTACATCCTGCCATCCACAACAATCGGAGCACCGATATAGGCCTCAAGCTTGAAAGCGGAATAGCAGGGATGATGGGCATAAATGGATTCACCCATATTGGCGATGGACACCACCTCGCCACGCTCAAGCGTGATGTTGCAGTAAGTCACCCCGAATGAAAATTCCTGGTCATTGCTTAGCGTATTCGGGGGGGACACCTGAGAAACGATGCGATAGATGTCAGCGTGGATCTTGCTGACAATGCCGAACTCAAGATTCAGCAACCGGGTCCCGATAGCCAATGCTTGCTGTAGCTGTTCCGCGAGGGGCAAATGGGCCAGCGCGGAAACCTCGCTGAGTCGCCGCAAACTTTCACGCTGCCGCTCCCCACTCGAAAGGGCGTCGTGCAGGAGCTTTTCGCGTATTTCAGCAGCGACCAGCTGCCGCGACAAAAGAACACCTGCCACAACCGACAGCAGAATGAACCCGGCACCCAGGGCGACGTTCTTGTAAACATCGCTCATCCAGCCCGCCAGATAATCTTTTTTTGCCGTGGCGGCGATAACAATGATGGGCGCGTTCGAAAGACGTTGGTAAGTAACGATGCGTTGATACCCATCGGCACCACTGGGCGTGTGATAAGTATTGCGCGGAGCCTTTGAATCCAGAAGTCGCTGAAGCTCGGGCGAAATCGATTTATCACCGATCTGACCTGATGGCTGATCCGGAAGAGCGGGAAGACGAGTGATAAGTCCGCGTTCCTCGTCACGCAAAACGATGGTTCCATGCTCCCCCAGGCTAAACCGGGCCAACATCTCGGTGAAATAGCTGACCGCGATCGGCGCCGAAACAACCCCGGCAAAGCTGCCATCGGGATAGTTGTAGCGACGGGAAAAATTGACGATGTACTGCTTGGCCACCCGCCCCATGCGAGGCTTGACGAAGTGCATCGTGCCCTGCGGGTTATCGCGGTGATAGATAAAGTAGTTTCTATCGCTCCAGGTGACCTTTTCCGCTTTGACCAAGCCCTTGCCGAGAACTACCAGGCCTTCCGCATTCGCCACTCGAAACGCTTCGATTTCGGGTAAGCGTTTTTCGTGCTTTCCGATGAACTCCGTCATCGATGACTCATCGAGTTTACCGCTGGCCAATTGACGCTCAAGTTCGTCGACCACCGAGAGCAAGGCCAGGTCAATTTTCTCGATACTGCCGGAAATACTCTGATCAACGGCGCTGGCAATATTTTGCGTCAGAGACTCAGCACGCATCTCGAACTGTTGCAGGCTCTGAAACAGCGAGAATACGCAAAGCGCGACAACCACCAGATTGGCCGCGATCAATCCCAAAACAAGTTGTTTACGCAGACTTTTTGTCGGTGTCATCAAGTGTCAATCAGCGCTTTTTAGTGCATCCAATCATTGCAGCACGACCGATTTGCGGGGCACATTTTCTACCGGCAGGCCAAGCAAGTCCGCTACAACGAAACTCACATTTTTGTCAGTTTAGCACTACATATTACGAAAGTAATAACCGTTTGACTGACCAACGGAGCCCCGTCTCAAATTTTGAGTCGACCAACTTCCTCAAGAATCGAAGCGCTTTCAGGCAGGCCACCAATGAGAGCGCTTGATCAAAAACGCCCATCAGCCAGAAGCCGATCACTTCAGAAGCGTAATTCCCGCCAGAAAGACTTCGGTCACCAACACCTGTTGCCGGCCAAGTCGATGCAGGGAGCGGCGAGCCCAAAGAGACTTGCCCTGCGGCCCCAACGCTTCGGCCCGCCGGTAAAGCGGATGACGCTCATCGATCCGGAGAAATTCGATGCCCCCCCGCTTGAAGCCGGGATAGGCAAAAAGCAGGGAGCCCAGCGAGCGGCTGCCCAGACCGGCCATCCAGCGGGTCATGCGGCCACTGTGGGCGGTCGATAAAGTCGTGTGGGCGAAGATCACCGGCACACCGTCACACTCAAGCACCACCTCACGCACCCAGGCCGGATGCCGGCCAACCTTGCCCTCCACCGCCTCGTCAGCCAGAGCCCTTCCTTTGCCGTAACGCAGAAGGCGCACACGAAAAGACGAACTCGCCCGCTGACAGCGGGCCGTCAACGAACCCTGCTCGGTCAGCCAGGAGCGGAGGATGGGGTCGCAATGAGCGCCGGCGAAGTGAGTCCGCCATTTGCTGCGTTTCATTATTGAGGCCGCGGCGCCTTTTCGATGCCATTCAGCTTCATGCCCGGCTTGATGCCGCGCTGAGCGAACCAGCCGAGATTCATTTCCAGCGCAAAGCGGGCCGGACGGCGGGCGCAGTGGTTGTCTTCAGTCTGCGGCTGCATGTCCTCAATGTTGATGATCTTGCCTTCCTCATCCATGAAGGCCACCGACAGCGGCAACAGCGTGTTGCGCATCCACATGCAATGCGTATTGTTCTGCGTGAACACGAAGAGCATGCCGTGCTGGGCCGGCATCGCCTTGCGATTCATCAGGCCGAGCTGGCGATTCGGATCGGTGGCCGCCACTTCCGCCTCGATGCGATGAAAACCGGCACTCAGCTCCATGACCGGCATGGCATTCTGTGCCCAGGCCGCAGTACCGATGCTCAGCCCGGCCAGTACGCCGACGAGTAACTTAGTCATTGAATCTTCCTTGCAAATCCTGGTAACTGCCGTTGATCTGCCGCCATTCGCCCAGCGCCAGACCATCCAGCGTCGCCGCCCCGATCGCGGCCCGTATCAGACGGAGCGTAGGATAACCGATGGCTGCCGTCATCCGCCGCACCTGACGGTTCTTGCCCTCCGAAATGCGGATCTCCAGCCACGAAGTCGGGATCGCGGCGCGGAAGCGGATCGGTGGATCCCGCTGCCAGAGACCCTGGGGCTCCTCGATCATCCGCACCTTGGCTGGCTTGGCAGTGAAATCAGAGAGCCTGATCCCGGCGCGCAGCCTTTCCAGCGCCGCCTCGTCCGGGACGCCCTCGACCTGCGCCCAGTAGGTTTTTTCCAGCTTGTGTTTTGGATCAGCGATCTTGGCCTGCAGCTTGCCGTCATCAGTCAGGACCAGCAAGCCTTCGCTGTCGGCATCGAGCCGACCTGCCACATAGACATCCTTGACCGTGATGAACTCGTTCAACGCCCGCCACTTGCCCTCCGGCGTGAACTGGCTGAGAACGCCGTAAGGCTTGTTGAAAAAAACGATGGAAGACACGGCGATCAGTCTCTGCGGCTCGGCACGAAAACCAGATTTTCGCCGATTTTTTCACCATTTATTCGGCGGGATTGCGAACAATGAGTTCCCCTCAAAACAATACGACTACAGCAGCCAGCGATTTGCTTTGCACTGATCGCGACAACAACCAACGACAACCCGAACAGCTATGACTTTAGTCATATTTCAGCAGATTGGCGAAAGGAGTAAATTGGCGTGTTATCAAGACAAAAACACCAATCTCCATATTTTTTGACATTGCCTCATCATTCATTCTGCCGAAACTGAATTTCTTTGATGCAGTGCTTTTTGTCAGCAGCCGGGTGGCCGGCAGGTAACAACATGAACCCAAACCTGATCATCGGTGCACCGGCTATAGATCGCCAACACTCCGAGTTATTCCGTTCATTCCAGAAGCTGCTCTCGTCAGGCGATTCCGAAGAGTCGATCAGCGACATTCTTTCGGTGCTTACTGAACAAATTTACAAGCACTTTCACTCAGAAGAGCAGTTCATGCTCGGACTGGGCATCCCTGCTGAAATGCTCAAGGCACACCAGGCGGCCCACGAGCAGATCGTCGAAGACCTGACGCAGATTCACCTCAACGCTATGCACGGTCAGGGGCTGCCAATCGAGACAACCATCGCAACGGTGGAGGCATGTGTCAATCACCATCTCATGGAATTCGATCTTGGCTTGAAGCCGTATATCCAGGCAGCCTGTTGATTTGAAGACCTGCACTAAGGCGGGCTATCTCTGGACTTCGACGTACTGCATAAAACTACTATTTGGTGCTTGGGCGAGACTCGAACTCGCACAGCTTGCGCCACTACCCCCTCAAGATAGCGTGTCTACCAATTTCACCACCAAGGCTGCGGCATCCGTAGATGCTGATTTGATTCGTACGTCGATGAAGGGGCGCGATTTTAGCGAGGCATGGGCGCTTTGTTAAGCCCCTCAGTGATAAAAGGCATAGCCGATCAGGATGGCGCCAACCAGCCCGACCGCATCGGCAATCAGGCCGCAAGCCAGGGCGTAGCGCGTTTTCGTGATGCCGACACTGCCGAAATAGACCGCCAGCACATAGAAGGTGGTTTCCGTTGAGCCCTGGATGATTGCAGCCAGCTTGCCCTGGAAGGAATCGACGCCATAGGTCGTCATCACATCAACCATCAAGCCGCGCGCGCCGCTGCCGCTCAAGGTCTTCATCAGGCCGACCGGCAGGGCCGGCACGAAATCGTCGTTCAGCCCAACCGCTAGCACGGCGCTGCGGATGGCGCCGATCAGATAGTCCATGCCACCGGTGGTACGAAAGACCGAGATGGCCACCAGCATGGCGATCAGGTAGGGAATGATCTGCACGGCGACGCCAAAGCCTTCCTTGGCCCCCTCGACAAAACTCTCGTAAACATCAATGCCACGCCATGCCGCAACGGCAACGAAGAGCACGATGATCGAGACAATGATGCCGCTACCAAGCAGACCGATCATCTGCGCCATCTGTTCCGGCGGCATGCCACCCAGCCACCAGTACAGCCCGCCCATCAGCGCGGCAAATCCGGCAAAGAAAACCAGCACCGGCTTGCAGAAAAGATTGATGCGCTGCCAGATGGCGACCGCGATCAGCCCGGCGCAGAAAGAGACGAAGGTACCGAGCAGAGTCGGCAGGAAAATGTCGGCCGCGTTGAAACCGACCAGACCCTGCTTCAGTGCGATGGCCTGGCGGATGGCGATCACCGAGGTCGGAATCAGCGTGATGCCGGCTGTGTTGAGCACCAGGAACATGATCATCGGGTTGCTGGCGGTGTCTTTCTGCGGGTTGATCTCCTGCAATTCGCGCATCGCCTTCAGTCCGAGCGGCGTAGCGGCGTTGTCGAGGCCGAGCATGTTGGCGGAAACGTTCATCACGATGCTGCCGCTGGCCGGATGGCCGGCCGGAATGTCGGGAAAGACACGGCGAAAGAAGGGTGCGACCAGACGGCTGAACAGCTCGATCAGACCACCCCGCTCGCCGATTTTCATGACCCCAAGCCATAGACTCATTACACCGACCAGACCGAGCGAAATATCGAAACCGGTCTTGGCAGTGTCGAACAACCCGGTCAGTACCCGCGTAAAGATATCGAGATCGCCCTGCAGCAACTGCGCCACCGCCGCGACAAAGCCGACGAGAATGAAAGCGACCCAGATTTTGTTGAGCACAGGCGGAGGCAGCGGGGTTGAGAGGCAGCCAGTCTAGCCGCCCAGCCGCCACCTGTCACCGCGCAGGTCTTACACCACTGGCGACGGCAGCCCCCACGCCACACGCCGGGCTTCGAATTCTGCCTGCGGCAACTGCACGAGCAAGGGCATGGCGTCGGCATTGAGCCAGCCGGCCAGAACCCTCATGTCGGCCAACTCCATGGCCGTGCACCCGGCCGTCGGTGCACCGGCGTGTTCCCAGACATGCATGAAGATGCACGAACCGGCGCCCGGCACCGCCGGCGCGACGTTATGGGCGACGACGGCGCCCAACGCGTAACGCTCGTCGCTGCGCAGCATGTCTTCGCACGACGACCAGTCGGGCGTCACGGTGCGCTGATCGACGATGCGGTTGTAAAACGTCGAGCCCGGATCGTCGATGGCCTTGAGATCCGGCGAGGTCGGCAGGTAGGGCAATTTTGCAGCACCGCCCAGCGGGCTGTTGGCGACACCATCGCCAAAGAGCGCCGTAATCGCGAACACACCGGCCGGAGCGCAACCGTCGCCCTCGCGCTTCTCCGCACCGTCAACTTTGGAATGCCGCCCCCGTCCCCAGGCCAGCCCGGAGCGCCCGAGGCTGACTGGAATCGCAATGCCGATCGGCGCCCAGTCCTTGCCGCCAGCGGGGCGCTCAAAGCGCTGCAGGTGAGCAGCGGTGCTGTTCCAGTCCGGTGCAACGACCAGCAGCAATTGCCCCGACGAAGCAGGGATGGGCAGAGGAAAGACGATTGGTGATGGCAGCATGCGTGAAATTTTTCAAATTGGTGATCGGCGATTTCGTTCCCGGCCGAATTTTCCGTTTAGTGGTGGCATTGGCCGATTCTATGCCCCAGCCCACTGTAACGTCTCGCCCGAGGCATCGTCCCGATGTTGTATTCCTTGCATTGTGGTTGCCGGGGAGATACGGCACCATGATGCAGGACGCGAACAGGCAAAACAAAGCACCGCGTGCCCAGCCCGCCAAAAACAACTATTCCCCGATGCCGCCTTGGCGGCCGGATCACGGAGGAGATGATCGTGAATGCATTGAGATTTTCCGCAGCGGCGCTAGGCCTTGCCTGCGCCCTCACTCTCGGCGGCTGCACACCGATGTATGGGCCAGGATGGGAGCGGGACTACCCGCCCATCGCCCAATCACGTGACCTGTATCCCGGCTACGGCTCGGTTTATGCCATCGATGTGATTCGCCCCGAGCAAAACAACGGGATTGGCGTCGGCGCCATTGCCGGGGCCGTGATCGGCGGGCTGATCGGCCATCAGGTCGGTGAAGGCAATGGCAACACCGCAGCCACAGTCATCGGCGTGGCGGGTGGCGCCCTGATCGGGCATCAGATCGAAAAGGCCAACCAGCCGCAGGGCGACCGGTTCCGGCTCATCATCCGCATGGAAAACGGCAGCTACCAGACCTTGATCCAGAACACTGACTTTGTCGATCTGCGCATCGGCGACCGCCTGCACATCGATAATGGCGGCGCCGTCCGCCGCTACTGAACACCCGCATTGCCGGCGTAAAAAAGCCCCGGACAAACGCCGGGGCTTTTGCTAAACAAAACGGAGTCAGGCAGCGATCTTCTTGCGCGCCAAGACCCTAGAAACAAGTGCTGGACTTACAGTAAGCCGGAAATTCCACCCAAATTTAAAGTTCTGCTTAGTGGCTTGTACCTTCGGACTTGGTAATCTTGTTCCAGACGTTGTACTTGCCGACTGGCTTCTTCATGGGCAGACGCTTCACTTCCTTCAGCGTCACCGCGTCGTAGATGATCAGTGCGCCATCCATGTCCCACAGGCTGGCCAGCACATACTTGCCATCCTTGGTGAACTCGACGTGCGCGAAGGTCTTGCCCGGTTCTGGCTTCAGTTCGGCGACAACTTCCAGTTTTTCCTTGTCGATGATCTGCATGGTGTCCTTGAACTCCTTGCTCATCATCGAATCGGTCCACGCGTAGCGGCTGTTTTCGTGGCTGCGCATGAAAAAGCCGGGGCCGCGGGTCTTGATCTGCTTGATGGTCTGCCAGGTTTTCATGTCGATGATGCTGATCAGGCCTTCGTTCAGGTTCGGCGTTGCCATCACGGTCTTGCCTTGCCCGGTCTCATCCTTCCATGTCCAACTGATGCCGGAGCCCAAGTGCGGCATGCCGGGTAGCTGGAGGTCGGCGATTTTCTTGCGCGCATCGAGATTGACCACCTGGCCGGTCACCGCGGCCTTGGCATCGTTGCGCGAAGCGCCCATCACCTCGTCGTATCCCTGCGTGAAGTAGAAGTCGTCGAGGTAGTCGTCGAGCTGCGTGCGCTGCGGGTTGAGGAAGCCCGGAACGAAGTAGCCCTCCTTGTATTTGAAGTCGTGAATCATGCCGGTCGGGATATCGTCGGCCTTCGGGTTGTATGAGACTTCCCAGACTTCTTTCACGTCTTTCAGCGCGGCAACGAAGCTCTGGCGCGGCGAGGCGTCGTAGACCGCTGAAACACGGGAGGTCGTCTTGCCGTCCTTGTCGGCCACCGGTAGGATTTTCTTCAGGTTCAGATCGGCGTCGAGGATGACAAGGCTGTGCGGCAGGTAATTGGCCACCGCCACCCACTTGCCGTCGCCGGACACCGCCGCGTTGCGGGTGTTGATACCGGCGCGCACCTCGGCGATCACTTTCAGATTCCACAGATCGAATTTGGTGATCCAGCCGTCACGCGAGGCGAAGAAGACAAACCGCCCGTCCGGCGTGAATTTCGGCCCGCCATGCAGGGCGAAGCGCGACTGGAAACGGTGGATCGGTTCCAGCTTATCGCCGTCGAGAATGGAAACGTGGTGGTCACCGCTCTCGACCACGACGAACAGGTTCATCGGGTCAGCCTTGAACACCGGCTTATCCGGCAAGGGCTGCTTTTCATAGACGATGCGCGAGGCACTGATTTCCCTCTCGCCCCAGGCCGGCATCGGCTTGATCGGCGTGTAGGCGTAGTCGACCAGCGCCTTGATTTCTTCGCTGGACAGCTTGTCGCCAAAGCCCAGCATCTGGGTCGCCGGGCGTCCCTCCTTGATGACCTTTTCGGCTTCCGGCTTGCGCAGCCGGGCCAGGTTTTCCGGGATCAGCGCCGGGCCGATACCGCCGAGCCGAGCCTCGCCGTGGCAGGCAGCGCAATGTTCCTTGTAGGCCCCCGGCGCGTCGGCAGCCTGCGCCAGATCAGCCATCATCATGAGCGTACAGGCAGCAAAGCCGGCCGGGATCAGGATGCTCCAGTTCATACGCCGATTTCCTCATCAGAAAGGTAGCAACCCGGGTCTTCGGCCCAGGCGTCGCCGGTCATCTGCTGGGCGCGAACCCGGGTATTGCCGTTACAGATCTGCAGATAGGCACATTCGCCGCAGCGCCCCTTGACCGCCCGCGGGTGCTGCTTGAGGCCGGCCATCAGGGGATCCGAGGTATCCGGCCAGATTTGCGAAAACGGCCGATCCTTGACGTTGCCGAGGTTGTGGTGCCACCACATGGTGTCCGGATGCACGTTGCCGAGATTGTCGATGTTGGCCACATTGACGCCCGACGAATTACCGCCCCACTGGCGCAGCTTGGCCTCGACATGCGCCGCCTTGTCCGGGAAGCGCCGACGCACCCAGTGCAGAAAATAGACGCCGTCGGCATCGTTGTTGCCGGTCGTGAATTCCTTGTTGAGGCCTCGCTGCTGGTATTCCCAACAGGTATCGAACAGCAGGTCCATCGCCCAACGTGTGAGCTGGTGCTGGGCGTCGTCCTTGCGATTCTTGTTGCCGCGGCCGGCATAGTTGAGATGCGAGAAATAGAAGCGGTCAATGCCTTCGTCCTCAACCAGCTTGAGCAGGCCGGGCAGGTCATGGGCATTGTCCTGTGTCATCGTGAAGCGAACACCGATCTTAAGACCGAGGTCGCGGCACAGGCGGATGCCTTTCAGCGACGCCTCGAACGCGCCATCCATACGGCGGAACTTGTCGTGCGTTTCGCGGATACCGTCGAGTGAAACGCCGACGTAGTTGAAATCGCACTCGGCAATCTTGCCGATGTTGTTTTCGTCGATCAGCGTGCCGTTCGACGACAGCCCGACGTAAAATCCCTTGGCCTTGGCGCGCTTGGCGATGTCGTAAATATCCGGCCGCAGCAGCGGTTCGCCACCGGACAGGATGAGCACCGGCACCTTGAAATCACGGAGGTCATCCATCACCGAATAGACCTGCTCGGTCGTCAGTTCACCGGGAAAATTGGTATCCGCTGAAATTGAATAGCAATGCTTGCATGTCAGGTTGCAGCGGCGGATCAGGTTCCAGATCACCACCGGGCCGGGCGGATTACGCTTGGGGCCGAGCGGCGTTGGCTCGGCAATTTCGGCCATGTACTGCGAGATACGGAACATGAAATACCCTCGTGGAAAGTCCGACGTATTGCAACGCAAGCAAAGCTGCTGAGCCTTGACGTGTATCAACGGAATCCCCCCGTTGAACCGCCCCTCGAAAAAAGAACCTGGCCATTCCCGATAAGGCCGACAAGCGCTCGACGGGCCCCGCAGCACAATAGACGACAGGTAGCACAGACACAAACCGCAAGACAACGGAACAGAGCCCTCGTCGTTACAAGGAGAAGACACCCATTGCGGTATACTTTCCTGATGACATCGAACGTGCAAAATATCGCCGGCATCGAGCCGGCAATCCCCGGCCGCTGGTCTGCCGACGTTGAATCCCGGTTGACTGAAGGTGAACACGTCCAGGCCTGGCTGGAAATCGACCTCGATAACCGCCTGAAGTTCTCCAATGGCCTGGTCCTGGTGACCAATCGACGCCTGCTCGCCCAGGCAGCCGGCGAGACAAACTGGCAGGAATGGCCCCTGCGTGGCGGTCTGACGCTGAATCACCATGACCACGCCGGTGTCGGCGCACTGGAATTGATCGACGAAAAGGGCCAACTGGCCACTTGGCGATACACGCTGGCCAAGAATCTAGCCGCCTTGCGCGTCATCAGCGAGTTCGACCTCAACCGCGACAGCGTCGTTTCCGGCCAGCCCGTTCAGCGTGCCACTGACGATTGCTGCCCGAAATGCAAGGCGCCCTTGCCGCCGGGTGAAGACGAGTGCCCGATCTGCAACCGCGAAGCCACCGTCGCCCCGTCGACCTGGACCCTGTTCCGTCTCTGGCGTTTCGCCCGCCCCTATCGCTGGCAACTGCTCACCGGCTTCCTGCTGACCCTGGCCTCGACCGCTGCCCAGCTGGTTCCGCCCTACCTGACCATGCCGCTGATGGACAACGTGCTGATCCCGTTCCAGAACGGCAAGCCGATCAACTGGCCGCTGGTCTCAATGTACCTCGGCGGCCTGTTCGGTGCCGCCTTGCTGGCCTGGGGCCTGGGCTGGATCCGCACCTACATCCTGTCGCTGGTTTCCGAGCGCATGGGCCGCGACCTGCGGACCACCACCTACGAACACCTGATGGGACTCTCGCTGGAATATTTCGGTGGCAAGCGGACCGGCGACCTGATGGCGCGGATCGGCAATGAAACCGACCGCATCAACATCTTCCTCTCGCTCGATCTGCTCAATTTCGCCACCGACGTGCTGATGATCACGATGACGGCCGTCATCCTGTTCTCGATCAACCCGTGGCTGGCGCTGGTCACCCTGCTGCCGCTGCCGATCATTGGCTGGCTGATCCATTTCGTCCGCGAGAAGCTGCGCACCGGTTTCGAGAAGATCGACCGCGTCTGGGCCGAAGTGACCAACGTGCTGGCCGACACCATCCCCGGCATCCGCGTCGTCAAGGCCTTCGCTCAGGAAAAGCGCGAGGCTGACCGCTTCCGCGCCGCCAACGAGCACAACCTGCAGATGAACGACAAGCTGAACAAGACCTGGTCGGTATTCACCCCCACCGTGACCCTGCTCACCGAAGTCGGCCTGCTCGTCGTCTGGGTCTTCGGCATCTGGCAGATTTCCAAGGGCAACAGCTCGGTCGGCGTACTCACCGCCTTCCTCGCCTACATCGGCCGCTTCTACACCCGCCTCGATTCGATGAGCCGCATCGTCTCGGCCACCCAGCGCGCCGCGTCGAGCACCAAGCGCATCTTCGACATTCTCGATCACGTTTCCAGCGTGCCCGAACCGACCAACCCGGTGCATCTGTCCAAGGTCACCGGTCAGCTGGAACTGAAAAAAGCCAGCTTCCGCTACGGCACCCGCTCCGTCACCCGCGATGTCGATCTGGTCATCCAGCCCGGCGAAATGATCGGCCTGGTCGGCCATTCCGGCTCCGGCAAATCGACGCTGGTCAATCTGATCTGCCGCTTCTATGACGTCTCCGAAGGTCAGGTGCTGATCGACGGCGTCGATGTCCGCTCGGTGCCGGTCGCCGAATTCCGCCAGCACATCGGCCTCGTGCTGCAGGAGCCCTTCCTGTTCTTCGGCACCATCGCCGACAACATCGCCTACGGCAAGCCGAATGCGACGCGTCAGGAAATCATTGCCGCCGCCCGCGCGGCCCACGCCCACGAGTTCATCCTGCGCCTGCCGCACGGCTACGATTCGCTGGTCGGCGAGCGCGGTCAGGGCCTGTCCGGCGGCGAGCGCCAGCGCATTTCCATCGCCCGCGCCCTGCTGATCGACCCGCGCATCCTGATCCTCGACGAAGCGACCTCGGCGGTCGACACCGAGACCGAGAAGGAAATCCAGAAGGCGCTCGACAATCTGGTCAAGGGCCGTACCACCATCGCCATCGCCCACCGCCTGAGCACGCTGCGCAAGGCCGACCGGCTGGTCGTCATGGATAGAGGCAAGATTGTCGAGATCGGCAACCACGATCAGTTGATGGCCGTCGAAGGCCATTACTACAAGCTCTACCAGGCTCAGGCCCGCAACGTAGACACCGAACCCATGCTGCCGCGCACGACCAGCCAGCCTAAAACTCATGCGGAATAAGTCCATGTCGAACGCCAATTTCCAACTGCAACGCGACAGCTTCGGCCGACTCGTGTTGACCGCCCCAAACGGCGATATTCACGAAGGCGTCACCCCGGTGCGGGCCTTCCCGATCGCCGCTCCCGACGAAGGGCTGTCACTGGTCAATTACGAAGGCCACGAAGTTGCGTGGATCGAGAATCTGGCCGATCTGCCGCCTGCAATCGCCCAACTGATAGAAGCCGACCTGGCCAGCCGCGAATTCGTGCCGGAAATCGAGCGCATTGAGGCGGTCTCCAGTTTTGCCTGCCCGAGTACCTGGCAACTGCTCACCAATCGCGGCCAGGCCGAACTGGTTCTGAAGGGTGAGGAAGACATCCGTCGCCTGAGCCAGACACGCCTGCTGATCGCCGACGCCAACGGCATTCAGTTTCTCGTCCGCGACCTGAGCCAACTCGATCGCAACAGCCGGAAGCTACTCGACCGTTTCCTGTAAATCCTTGTGTAACAGCCTGTGCAGAAGTGTGACAATTTTGCACAGCGGTCAGCCGCAAACGACGCGAAAGCGTTAATAATGCTGAAACAGAACATTCATCACTGCCGGCCACTGGAGCCCTAGCCAAGAGCATGAAGAAAAAGGACATCATTTTCCGGGACACGATTTCCCTGCGTGGCCCGAGTATCTGGACCTACCCGCCTTCGATCGAAACCTGGATCGACATCGGCGAACTCGAAGACTTCCCTTCTGACAAGATCCCCGGCCTTTACGAACGCCTCTCAGCCTGGCTCCCCGGGCTGATTGAGCATCGCTGCAACTACGACGTACGCGGCGGCTTCCTGCAGCGACTGAAGGAAGGCACCTGGCCTGGTCACATCCTTGAGCATGTGGTCCTCGAATTGATGACGCTGGCCGGTTTGCCTGACGGCTTCGGCCGGACCCGCGAGACAACCACCCGTGGCGTCTACAAGCTGGTGGTCAGCAATTTTCACGAAGAATGCACCCGCCTGGCGCTCGACACCGGCCGCGAACTGCTGCTGGCCGCCATCAAGGACGAACCTTTCGATCTTGAAGAAGCGATCAGGCCGCTGCGCCGCCGGGTTGACCGCAAATATCTTGGCCCGTCGACTGCTGCCATCGTCAATGCCGCTGAAGCCCGCAAGATTCCTCACATCCGCCTGCTCGACGACGGCAACCTCGTCCAGCTTGGCTACGGCGCCGCGATGCGCCGCATCTGGACGGCCGAAACCGACCAGACCAGCGCCATTGCTGAAACCATTTCGCGGGACAAGGACCTGACCAAGGAGCTGATCTCCTCGGTCGGCGTGCCGGTACCGGAAGGCCGCGAAGTCGACAGCGCCGAGGATGCCGGCGAAGCAGCCGAAGACATCGGTTTCCCGGTCGTCGTCAAACCGACCGATGGCAACCACGGCCGCGGCGTGTTCATCGACCTGATGAGCAAGGAAGAAGTCGCCAAGGCTTACGCCATCTCCATCGAGGAAGGCTCCGGCGTGCTGGTCGAGCGCTCGATCCAGGGCATCGAACACCGCCTGCTGATCGTTGGTGGCAAGCTGGTCGCCGCCAACCGCAGCGACCTGATCACCGTGACCGGCGACGGCAAATCGACAGTTCTTGAACTGATCGCCACCCAGGTCAATACCGACCCGCGCCGCGGCACCACCGAACTGCACCCGCTGTCGATCATCAAGATCGACACGGCTGCCAAGATGGAACTCGAGCGCCAGAAACTGGATGCCGACAGCGTCCCGGCCAAGGGCCGTGAAGTGCTGATCCAGCGCAACGCCAACCACGCTTTCGACTGCACCGACGAAGTCCATCCCGATACCGCCGCGGTCGCGTCGCTGGCCGCCCGTGTGGTAGGTCTCGACATCGCCGGCATCGACCTGGTCTGCAAGGATGTCTCGAAGCCGCTGGCCGAACAGGGTGGCGCCATCGTCGAAGTCAATGCCGGCCCCAGCCTGCTGATGCACATCAAGCCGGGCATCGGCAAGCCGCGCCCGGTTGGTCAGGCCATTGTCGACAACCTGTTTTCGCCCGAGGAAAGCGGTCGCATTCCACTCGTCGGCGTGACCGGCACCCACGGCCGCAATACCGTTGCCAAGCTGGTCGCCCACCTGATCTATCTTTCCGGCCAGCATGGCGGCCTGGCCTGCTCCGACGGGATTTTCCTCGCCCGTCGCCAGGTCCAGAAAACCAGTGCCGCCAACTGGGAAGGCGGTCGCCGCCTGCTGCTCAACCGCGGCGCGCAAGCTGCCGTGATCGAGAACGGCGCCGAGGTCATTCTTGGCGAAGGCTTGGCCTACGACCGTTGCTCGGTCGGCATCGTCACCAACATCGTACCGGAAGACGAAGACCTGTCACGCTGGGATGTCCAGCCGACCGGCGGCGAGTACTACACAACGCCGCGTTCGATCTACCGGACGCAGGTCGATGTCGTGCTGCCGAACGGCCATGCCGTGCTGAATGCCGAAGATGAACTGGTCGCCGATTTTGCCGAACTGTGTGATGGCGAAGTAATCTTCTTTGCCTGCGACCCGACCAATCCGGTACTGGTCGCCCATCTGGCGGCCGGCAAGCGCGGCGTCACCGTGGTCGACAACCGAATTGTGCTGCGCTCCGGCACCGATGAAACCCGTCTCTGCCGTCTGGTCGATGCGCCCTACATCGGCAAGGCCAAGCTGCCGACCAGCATCGCCAACGTGCTGGCTGCCATCGCGGCCGGTTGGGCGATGGGTCTCAGTCAGGAAGTACTGACCATCGGCATCAAGACCTTCAGCCTCGAAATCGCCGACCCGGCAGCCCTGCTCCCGCAGCGTGCCCGCAAGTCGCAACCCGCCAAGAAGCCGGCGATCACCCGGAAATAACAAGGATTTAGCGTCATGGACGTTTCCCGCATTCGTGCCCTGCGCGGCCCCAACCTGTGGAGCCGCCACACTGCGATTCAGGCCATCGTCACCTGCGAAGGTGGCGAGTGTGCCATTGCCGACCTGCCCGGTTTCGAAGCCCGCCTGCGCGAGCGCTTCCCTGAACTTGGCGACCTGATTCCGTCGGATCACCTCGATACCGTCTCGATGGCCCACGCACTGGAGTTCTGCGCCCTTGGGCTGCAAGCCCAGGCTGGCTGCCCGGTCACTTTCAGCCGGACGACACAAACCATCGATGCCGGCGTTTATCAAGTCGTTGTCGAATACTCCGAAGAAGATGTCGGCCGCCTGGCCTTTGAGCGCGCTGAACAACTCTGCCAGGCCGCCCTCGACGACACCGCCTTCGATCTCGATGGCGTGCTCAAGGAAATTCGCGATCTCGACGAAGACATCCGTCTTGGCCCCTCGACCGGTGCCATCGTCTCGGCCGCCATTGCCCGTGGCATTCCCATCCGTCGCCTGACTCAGGGCAGCCTGGTCCAGTTCGGCTGGGGCAGCAAGCAGAAGCGCATCCAGGCAGCAGAAACCAGCTTGACCAGCGCCATCGGCGAAGCCATCGCCCAGGACAAGGAACTGACCAAGAAGCTGCTGCATGCTGCTGGCGTGGCCGTGCCCTACGGTCGCCCGGTTGAAGACGAGGACGATGCCTGGGCCGCCGCCCAGGAAATTGGTCTGCCGGTCGTTGTCAAACCGCAGGATGGCAATCAGGGCAAGGGTATTTCGGTCAATCTGACCACTGAAGAGCAGGTCCGCAAGGCCTATCAGGTCGCGGTCAGCTTCTTCGACGACATCATGGTTGAGCGCTTCCTGCCCGGTCACGACTGGCGCCTGCTGGTTATCGGCGACAAGTTGATCGCCGCTGCCCGCCGCGACCCTCCGCTGGTCATCGGCGACGGCACGCACACCGTCCGCGAACTGGTCGATATCGTCAATAGCGATCCGCGCCGTTCCGACGGCCACGCCACTTCGCTGACCAAGATCCGTTTCGATGAGATCGCCCTCGCCCGTCTGGCTGAACAAGGCTACTCCGCCGAGTCCATCCCCGGCCGCGGCGTTCGCGTCGTGCTGCGCAACAATGCCAACCTGTCGACCGGCGGCACCGCCACCGATGTCACCGATGACGTCCATCCCGAACTGGCTGCCGCCGCCGTTGCGGCTGCGCAGACTGTGGGCCTCGACGTCTGCGGCATCGATGTCGTCTGCGACACCATGCACAAGCCCCTGGAAGAACAGGGCGGCGGCATTGTCGAATGCAATGCGGCTCCCGGCCTGCGCATGCACCTCGACCCGTCCTTCGGCAAGGGCCGCCCGGTTGGCGAAGCGATCGTGAACATGATGTTCCCGGATGGCGACAATGCCCGCATCCCGGTCGTCGCCATCGCCGGCACCAACGGCAAGACGACCACCAGCCGCCTGATCGGGCGCATTTTCGAATCGAACGGCCTGCGCGTCGGCATGACCAGTACCGACGGCATCTACATCGAAGGCAAGCGCATCGACACCGGCGACTGCTCCGGCCCGCGCAGCGCCCGCAACGTGCTGATGCACCCGGACGTCGATGCGGCTGTGTTCGAGACGGCACGCGGTGGCGTGCTGCGCGAAGGCCTCGGCTTCGACCTGTGCGATGTCGCCGTCGTCACCAACATCGGCCTTGGCGATCACCTAGGCCTTAATTACGTCACGACGGTTGATGAACTCGCCGTGGTCAAGCGTGTCATCGTCGAAAATGTTTCCCCGCACGGCACTGCAGTGCTCAATGCCACCGACCCGATCGTCGCTTCGATGGCCCATCACTGTCCGGGCGACGTCATCTTCTTCGCCCGTGACCGCAACCATCACGTGCTGGCCACGCACCGCGCCCAGGGCAAGCGGGTTGTCTATGTCGAGCGCGATGCGATCATCTTCGGTGAAGGCCGCAAGAAGCATCGCGTGCCGCTGGCCAACGTACCGCTGACCCGTAACGGCACCATCGGCTTCCAGATCGAAAACGCCATGGCGGCAGCAGCAACCGGCTGGGCACTCGGTTACGAGTGGCCGGTCATCGAACGCGCCCTGGCCAATTTCGTCAGCGATGCGATGACTGCACCAGGGCGTTTCAATGTCTTCGACTACAAGGGTGCCACGCTGATCGCCGACTATGGCCACAACCCTGATGCCATCCTGGCGCTGGTCAAGGCCGTCGAAAACATGCCAGCCGTGCGTCGTTCAGTGGTCATCAGCGGAGCCGGCGACCGCCGTGACGAAGACATCCGCCAGCAAACCGAAATCCTCGGCGAAGCCTTCGACGACGTGATCCTCTACCAGGATGCCTGCCAGCGCGGCCGGGAGGATGGCGAGGTGATCGGACTGTTGCGTGCCGGTCTGGCCAATGCCAGCCGTACCAAGCAGATTGATGCGATCACCGGGGAATTCCTGGCCATCGACACCGCACTGAATCGCCTGCAACCTGGCGATCTCTGCCTGATCCTGATCGATCAGGTGGAAGAGGCCCTGGCGCACATCGAAAAACGGATAGCCGCCAGCTAAACCATAGTCGCCACCCAGTTAGCGAAGGCCCGGCCAATGCCGGGCCTTCGCTTTTTGGGGCCATGCATCCCGAAATTTGGCAATAGAGAGCGCCCCTTTCGAAGCTGGCGGGAACTTCGACTCGTGATTACCTGACTACCCTTTGTAGACACAGCGGCTGCAGGGCGACAAATAGTCGCCACTGTGTCGCGAGCTGATCGCCAGCGACGCCACTTGAAAGAGTTCTCATGCAAACACCCGCCTCGCCATTCCGCCGTGGTCCGCTACCAGCGCCCACCGACAAGGCGACGGCCGAGCACATTCTCGACATCCGTCGATGGACCGACAAGCTGATTTCCGTACGCACCACACGCAACGTCTCATTCCGCTTCCAGCCCGGGCAGTTTGCCCGGATTGGCATCGCCAGCGGTAGCGGTGGCACGATCTGGCGCCCTTACTCGATGGTTTCGGCCAATTACGATGAGCATCTGGAATTCTTTTCGATCATCGTGCCAAATGGCGCCTTCAGCACGAAACTGGCCCAAGCCTCCGTCGCGGATAGCATTTATGTCGAAAAGCAGCCCTACGGTTACCTGACGACAAGCCGCTTTGTCGGTGGGCAGGATCTCTGGATGCTGGCAACCGGAACCGGGGTTGCGCCGTTCATTTCCATCCTTCGCGACCCGGAGATTTGGGCGCAATACGACAACCTGGTACTCGCCTACAGCGTCCGGAATACTTCAGAACTGGCCTATCGAAACGAGATTGCGGCAATCGCGCAGGAAGAGCCTTTCGTCGAACATGGCCACAAGTTGCACTTTGCCCCGATTGTCACGCGGGAATCAGCTCCCGGCATGCTGAATCGTCGATTGACCGACTTGTTGCAAGACGGGGAACTGGAAAGGAACGTCGGTTTTCCGATCGATGCCGGGCGAGCCCGCATACTGATCTGCGGTAATCCCCAGATGCTCGACGACGTCCGCCAAGTGCTGACCGCTCGCGGCTTTCGCCCTGATCTTGGTCGCGCCCCAGGCCACTTTGCCAGCGAGAATTATTGGTAGAGTGAGCTACCTGCACCACTGAATGGAACTGTTCCCTGTGACGGCATTGAGATCACAAGCCATATTTCGCATCGAATTATGCAGCGGGGAGATTCGTCGCTGGCGCTATCTCGGGGCGGATGCTCAAGCACAGCTTTGGTGGCGTGACATGGAAAGCGGACAGGAATTCAACGAGTCCAGCCTGATGTATGCCTGGCGGATACTTGACGAAGAAAGTGATCGGCCGATGGCTGCTCAGGAAAGTAGCCAATGATGGGACCGACGCGTCTCAGGCGACTGAGGCACTCCTCCCGCCTGGCACCGGCAAGAGAGCCCGGAACGTTCGCTCAGCGAGCGATGCGTAGACCTGTTTTTTTCAGGATTCGGGTCGAGTAGAGAATGTCGTTCGCCCGCCAGGCATCACCCAGCAAGGTTCGAATTTCTGCCGCCTTGGCCGAGCACTCTTCGCGCGAGGCACCGTGCACCATGGCGAACAGGTTATACGGCCAGGCCGGCAGGGCACGCGGCCGGCGGTAGCAGTGGGTGACGAAATCCAGGGCGCCGATGCGGGCACCCAGTTCGTCCACCTGTTCGTCGGCGACATCCCACACCGTCATGCCGTTGGCCGTCCAGCCGATGGCGTAGTGGTTGGGCACGGCCCCGATGCGCCGGATGATGCCGGTTTCCAGCATGGCTTTCAGCCGGTGCATGACCTCATCGGCCGACAGGCCAAGCTGTTCGGCGATAGCGTGATAAGGCCGCGGCACCAGCGGCAGGCCGCCTTGGGTAGCGACGATCAGGGAGCGGTCGATGTCATCGATCACAGCCTTGCCTCCAGCTTCATTTCGACAAAAAATTCGCGTTCCTTGGGGAAGGCATAGACCGCCAGGCCGGTGGCGCGTTCGATGCGGGCGATGGCATCGGCGATGCCTGCCTTCGTTTCGGTGGCCAGCACGAACCACATGTTGAGTTGGTGCTCGCGGCGGTAATTGTGGGCAACCTCGGGCAATTCATTGACCAGCGCCGTCACCTCGTCGTAACGATGTTCCGGCGCAGCCAGCGCGGCCAGCACAAAAGCACCGCCCATCTCCTCGATCTGGAACATCGGCCCGAAACGGGTCAGCACCTTGTCTGCCAGCAAAGCTTGCAGGCGCTCGAGCAATTCGGCTTCAGTGATGCCGAGTTGTGCCGCAGCTTCGGCATAAGGCTGTTCGCAGATAGGAAAGTCGCCTTGCAATTGGGCGAGAATTTTCCGATCCAGCTCCGTGAGCTCACGCATAGCGGGCACCGTTCTGCTTGAAGCGAGTCAGTGAGAACAGGACTTCATGGGCACAGGCTTCGAGCCCATGGCGCTGCCGGAGCTCGGCAATGGTGGCTTCGACCTCGCCACGCTCGCGCCCATGAATCATGCAGAACAGGTTGTACGGCCAGTCAGGCAGACGACGCGGCCGGCGATAGCAAAGGGTCACCCCGGGCTCTTCGGCCAGCGCACGGCCAATGGCACTGACCTGATCATCCGGGACGTCATGCACCAGCATGGCATTGGCGCGGTAGCCAAGTTCGTGATGGCGGACGACCACACCGAAACGCTTGATCGCCCCCTCTTCCAGCCAGCGCCCGATGCGGCCGAGGACTTCCGGCTCGGAGGCGCCGATGCGTTCGGCGATCAGGGCGAAGGGTCGAATGAACAGCGGCAGCCCTTCCTGCAATACGGAAACCAGGCGGCGCTCGGCTTCATCCATCAGGGCGACAGGCTTGACCATCTGGGCCGTTGCCACCGTTTTCTGCTTCCCGCCGTTCAGGCAAAAACCGAGATCAATGTGAAACTCTTCGAGCAGCGGCAGTGCCAGCAGAGAGTGGCCTGCAGCCTTCTCGATGGCGCCGAGGCTCGCCTGCAGACGCCCTTCGCTGGCAGCCGTAACGACAAACCACAAGTTGTAGCGATGTTCGCGCTCGTAGTTGTGATTGACCTCGGGAAAACGGTTGACCGCCGCGGCGACTACTTCAAGCGTTTCCGGCGGTACGGCCATCGCCGCCAGCGTCGAGGCGCCGATACGCTTCGGCGCGAAAACGGCGCCAACCCGGGAGATCTTGCCTTCGCGGCGTAGATTTTCCAGCCGTCCGAGTACCACTTTTTCAGCCACACCCAGACGCGCCGCCAGCTCGGCGAACGGCGCCGAAACCAGCGGAAAGTCACGCTGGAAGTCGTTGAGCAACCGGAAGTCGAGCGTGTCTTCCATCAGAAGCCTATGCGCACGGCGCGGGAGGTGAAGAAGATACCGGAGGGACTTTCCGCCGGAATTTCGCCCAGTTTGGCAAAGGTTTCGGTGTTGTAGATAACGACCTTGTTATCGTCGCGCGCCGACAGCCAGACATTTTCGCCGCGCGGCGCAAACTCCATGTGCAGGATGCCCTTGCCCGGTTCGAAGGCGTGGACCACCTTGCCGGCCAGGGTATCGATGACGTCGACCTTGGCGTTGTCCGGGAAGGCGAAATTGACCCAGATCTGGCGGCCATCGGGACGCGCCATGACGAAGACCGGCTGACCGCGTACGAGAATTCGCCCGACTTCCTTCCAGGTGGCGACATCGACGACCAGCACCTCATGGCGGCCAATCGCCGGCAGGTAGGCCTTGCCCTGCGCCACCGACCAGCCGCGCAGGTGCGGCATCTTGAAAACAGGCAGTTTTTCCTGGCCGCGGCCGTAGTTTTCGAGAATCTTCTTTGCGCCTTTTTCCGGCTGCCAGAGGTCGAGCATGGCAACCCCATCCTCGCCGAACAGGCCAGCCAGGAAATAGCGGCCATCTGGTGTCACGAGGCCATCGTAGGGCTGGCTGCCGGCCGGAAAACGCTGGGTGGTGGGCTGCCGCGGATTGCTGAAATCGGTGACACGGATTTCGCCGCCGTCGAACAGCGCGTAGGCAAACCGGTTGCCACCCGTATCGGCCAGACCGACCACCTTGGAGAACTGGCCGGGCGCATATTCGGCCGGCACTTCAGAGAGCAGTTCAAGCGTTTCGGCGTCGAAGGCCTTGATGCCGCCTGGTGTGTAGTTCTGGGCAACGACGATGCGGCCGTCCTGCGAGATCGAGCCACCGATGGCGTTGCCGGACTGGATGATGCGTTTGACGATCTTCGCTTCGAGTAGATCGATCTTGGTCAGCCCACCATCTCGGCCGAAGATGAAGGCATAGCGGCCATCGCGCGAATAGACTGCAGAGGCATGCGAGAGATCGCCGAGGCCGCCGATCCGGGCATAAGGCTGGCGTACCGTCGTATTGACCAGCGTGACGTGGCCGCTGGCCCGCTCGATGATCAGGCCAAGATCGCCGGTGCCACGCAACTGCGGGCCGGCGCAAGCACTGAGCAGCAGCGCGAAGAGAAAACTCAGGAGCAGGCGCATCGCGTTCTCACTTGGGAAATTCGGTCATCAGTTTATCGACAATCCAGGCCGCTTCGGCCTCGGACATGAATGCTTTCCACGGCGGCATCGGCGTTCCCGGGCGGCCATAGTAGATCGTTGCCGCCAGCCCTTCGGCCGGTTTGTCATGCAGGGTTTCCGGCAGCAGTGCGGGGCCAAGGCCTCCCTTGAGAGTCATGCCATGGCAGGAGCCGCAATCCTGGCGGACCAGATGCACCAGTTCCTTCTGGCGCGCCGGATCGGGTTCAGCCGAGAAGGCCAGCCCTGCACATCCGATGGCTGCGGTCGCCAGGAAAAAGCGGCTAAAAAATAAATTATTCGCTGACAAGAATGGCTCCCGTCATTTCCGGATGCGGGCCGCAGTGATACGTATAACGACCAGCCTTGGCAAAGTGGCGCGACCAGCTTTCATCGGGAAAGATCCGCTCTGACTCCAGGCCTCCCTCGGCCGGAAAAACCACGGAATGACTGGTCCGTTTTTCGCCATTGGTCCAGCGTACGCTGTCCCCGACCCGGATAGTCACTTCGGACGGCAGGAACTTGTAGCCCTCGATCCGCACCTCGGCCACCTCTGCCATGGCAGAAAAGGAAAGGAGCGCCAGCACAAGCGGCGCTCCTCTCAGCCACCGCCGCCCGGGGAAAATCAGGATTCCGGACGGCATGCGGGTTTACTGCTTGGCAGCCTTCACGTCACCATCGGCGCCCAGACCAATCGTGTGGCCGAAGGAAACGTGATGGAAACGGCCGCCAGCATTATCGGCGTGAATGGCGATGCCGAAAGGCACAGCCTTGCCCGGAGCCAGAACGGCGTTACCGGCCAGCTTGCGGGTAAAGGTAACGGTATAGGTATCGCCGGCCTTGGCGCCCTCAGCCGTTGCACCGGCCTTGCCACCTTCCATGTTGCGTTTGTCGGCAACAAAGCCGTCGACCGATTTGCCACTGCTCTTCCACTGCATCAAATCCATGGCGCCAGCGGAAACATGTTTGGTCTTGTCCTTGCCCTTCGGCATACCCTTGGAATCCTCATGACAGGCTGCCCAGCAACCAGCCTGCTCGCCCAGCGGTACCTTGTCGTTCGGGAACATGACCGTGGCCTTGACCTCGTTGTCCTTGTCGGACTTGTCGAAACCACCGGCCGGTGCCTTGAAGGTCAGGCGCACATAGAGGTTGCTGGCGTCGTAGGCGGCCTGCACGGTCACCGGGTAAGTGGCCGTCTTCGGGGCACCTTTGGGTTCCAGCTCCTTGCTGACCAGGCGCTTGGTATCGAGACTCAGCTTGCCATCTTCAATGTGACAGCCGGCACAGGTCTCGCCCTTCTTCAAGCCACTGGCGCCACTATGCTCGCCCTTGCCCTGAATCCATTCGATCGGTGCCGCGCCCGGATGGAAAACATGAATGGTGCTCTTGCCGGCCTTGGCCCAATCCGGAGCCGCCATCGCAGCTTGCGAACCAAGGGCGAGGAAAGCACCGGCAATCGCGAGGGAAACGAAATTCTTTTTCATCGTGGTTATCTCCACCAAATTGATACGAATCCAGCTTAGTCGAAACTGCATCGTTTTACGCTGATTCATATGCTACGGGGGCTTGCGCCCCCGTAGCTTTGCCTCAAATCAAACAATCAACAGTCGATCAGTAGATGTCGTGCTGGGTGTTGTAGACGTTGAACTTGCCGGTCGGGGTAATCATCTTCGGATCGGTGATCACCTTCTTGACCTTCAGCGTGGCATCGTCATAGACAACGATGGCAGACTGGTCGGTCTTGCCGCCCCACAGAGAAATCCAGACTTCCTTGCCGTCCGCGCTGTATTCCGGATGCACGGCACGCTTGGTCGCCTTGGCTTCCGGCATACCGGAATCCTTGGCAACGTTCAGGATGGCCTTCGGCTTGGAGAGATCCGCCATGTCCCAAACGGAAACGGATTCAGCACGATCCTTGTCGGAGTTCTGTGCCGAGTCGGCCCACAGATGCTTCGAATTCGGATGCGTCTTGACGAACAGGTTACCCGGTACGTGCTTGATTTCCTGAACAACCTTCCAGTTGTATTCCTTGAACTTGGCGTTCTTCTTGTCGTCGGACGGCGTCGAGATCAGCGTCACGACATCGGCGCCAAGGTGACCCGTCGCCCAGACCGGACCGAATTTCGGATGAACGAAGTTGGCGCCGCGACCCGGGTGCGGGATCTTGGCGACATCGACCAGCGCTGCCAGCTTGCCAGTCTTGGTATCGACCGCGGCAATCTTGTTGGAGGCGTTTGCCGCCACCAGGAAGTAGCGCTTCGACGCATCCCAGCCGCCGTCATGCAGGAACTTGGCGGAAGCGATGGTCGTCGTCTTCAGGTTTTCGATGTCGGAATAATCGACCAGCAGGATCTGACCGGTTTCCTTGATGTTCACCACCCATTCCGGCTTGATGAAGGAAGCGACGATGGAGGCAACGCGCGGTTCCGGATGGTATTCGCCATCAACCGTCATGCCACGGGTGGAAACGACCTTGCGCGGCTTCAGCGTGTCGCCATCCATGATCACGTACTGGGGCGGCCAGTAGGAACCGGCGATCGCGTACTTGTCTTCAAAGCCCTTGAACTTGGAGGTATCGACCGAGCGGGCATCGAAACCGATCTTGACTTCAGCCACAACAGCCGGCTTTTCCATCCACAGGTCGATCAGCGACAGACGACCGTCGCGACCGATCACATAGACGTAACGACCAGAAGCGGACAGGCGGGAAATGTGAACCGCATAGCCGGTCTTGACGATGCTGCGGATTTCCTTGGTATCGCCGTCGATCAGAGCAACTTCACCGGTGTCACGCAGGGTGACGGAGAACATGTTCTTCAGGTTGTACTTGTTCATCTGCTTGGTCGGACGCTGATCGACCGGCACGATGACCTTCCAGGAATCCAGCGTTTCCTTGAAGCTGTACTCAGGCGGCACATCCGGTACATTCTGGATGTACTTCGACATCAGGGAAATTTCTTCCTTGGTCAGGATGTCGTCGAAATTGACCATACCGCCATCGGTACCGTAACCAATGATCTTTTCCAGACGCTGCTGGCCGAGCTTGAGCGTGCCGCCCTCGGTCACGTTGCCATCCTTGTCCTTCTTCGACCAATGCGGCTCAAGGTTCTTGCCGGTGGCGCCCTTGCGGAGCACGCCGTGACAGCCGGCGCAACGTTCGAAGTAAATCTTCTTGGCGGTTTCCTTTTCTGCAGCCGTCATGCTCGGAGCCGCCTTGGCGGTTTCCTGTGCAAAGGCCGAACCCATGGCGGCAGCCATGGCGCTAAGTGCAATCATCCCCACTACTGTTTTCTTCATCTTTCATCTCCTGGAACGAAATTATTCGCGTCCAATCCCCCTCAACGCGATGCTCGCTAGGTTGAACCTCCCCCCGTCCTCCATCCTTGATACTCATCAATCTTTTTTCCATAAGAATTTCTTTATATTCAATGCACTATAGTTCGAACTAACTATTTGTCTAATACTTTCGTAGTAGCAGCTGCATTCATTTGCTGCCCGCTATTGGCAGGCACCCCCATCCCGCATTAGGATGGCCGCCCAAAGGCAGAGAGAACGCATGAACACTCCAAAACAACTGCAGGGCGGAAAGGTCTGGTTGGTCGGTGCAGGCCCGGGTGATCCGGAACTCCTGACCATCAAGGCAGCGCGACTGATTTCATCGGCCGATGCCATCGTGTACGACCATCTGGTCGGCGATGGAATCATGGATCTGGCCCGGCCCGACGCCCGCCTCATCTACGCCGGCAAGGAGTCCTCCAGGCACACCATGCCGCAGGACTCAATCAACCAGTTGCTCGTCGACCTCGCCAACGAAGGCCTGTCGGTCGTTCGCCTCAAGGGCGGCGACCCGTTCATCTTCGGCCGTGGCGGAGAAGAGCTCGAAACCCTTGTCGCTTCCGGCATTCCCTTCGAAGTCACCCCCGGTGTCACCGCCGCTGCCGGTTGTGCCGCCTATGCCGGCTTTCCGCTGACCCATCGCGACCATGCCCAATCGGTGACCTTCGTCACCGGCCACCTGAAAGACGGCACGGTCAACCTCGACTGGGCAGCCCTGGCGCGCCCCTGTCAAACCGTTGTCTTCTACATGGGCATCGGCGCCGCCGAGGAAATATGCCGGCAAATGATCAACCATGGTCTGCCGTCGATGACCCCCGCTGCTGTCATTCGCAACGGCACACAAGCTGACCAGAGAACCCTGCTCGCCACGCTCGGCACCTTGCCCCAGCGTATCGTCGAATCCGGCATCAAACCGCCAGCCTTGATCGTCGTTGGCAGCGTGGTCGGCCTGCACGAAAAACTCAACTGGTTCGAGAAACAATGAAATACCTTTGGCTGATCGCCGCCCTATTTGCCCCCCAGGCCCAGGCCTACTCGCCTGACGAATTGCGCGGCGACTGCCAGGCAGCGGAAGAAATGTACGCCAGGCAGCAAAAGAGCAGCGATCCTTTCCAGTCGATCCGCAGCGCCCGCTGCATCGCCTATGTCGCCGGCTTCGCCGACAGCTATGCGGTCAGCGACTATCTGGCCGAAAAAATCGGCGTCAAGCTCAACGCCTTCTGCCTGCCAAACGACCCTGACCTATCGCTGCGACTGGTCCGCGCCGTGGTCATCCACGTCGAGCGCGTACCGCCCAACACGACCATGAGCACAGCCACACTGGTCGCCGGCGCACTGGCAAAAGCATTTCCATGCAGCGAAGCGCTTGAACCAAAGAAGTGATTCATGGATAATCCGGCCTCCACTCGCCCCGGTGGCGGAATCGGTAGACGCAGCGGATTCAAAATCCGCCGCCGAAAGGTGTGCCAGTTCGAGTCTGGCCCGGGGCACCAGTAACGACAAATCGGCTTTCCTGACGGAAGGCCGTTTTTGTTTATCACATGCGGATTCCTGCCCATGTCGTTGACCGTCGACGACTTCGACTTCCCTCTCCCCCCCGAACTGATTGCCCAGCATCCTGCCGCCGAGCGCCGCGGCAGCCGCCTGCTGCACGTCTGCGGCGAGCAACTTTTCGATCGCCGATTTTCTGACCTGCCGACATTGCTGAAGGCCGGCGACCTGCTGGTCTTCAACGACACCAGGGTGATCAAGGCGCGCTTCTTCGGACAGAAGGATACCGGCGGTCAGGTGGAGATCATGCTCGAGCGCATCGTCGATGCGACGCATGCCATCTGTCAGGTACGCGCCAGCAAGGCGCCGAAGTCGGGCAGCACGATGCGGCTGGCCGATGCCTTTACGGTCAAGATGACTGGTCGGGCTGGCGCCGACGGCGATTTCTTTGCGCTGGAATTGGTTGAACCGGGCGATTTCTGGGAATTGTCGGAACGCTACGGCAAGCTGCCGCTGCCACCCTATATCGAACATCCGGCCGAAGGTGCCGATGAAACGCGCTACCAGACGGTTTATGCCCGCGAACCGGGCGCTGTCGCCGCGCCAACGGCCGGCCTGCATTTCGATGAAGACATGCTGGCGACGCTGCAAGCCCAAGGCATCAACACCGCCTTTCTGACCTTGCATGTCGGCGCCGGAACCTACCGGCCGATGCGCGTCGAGAAGATTGCCGACCACCGGATGCACAGCGAGCGTTTTGAGATTCCACAGGCTACGGCCGAGGCCATCGCCGCGACCCGCGCCGCCGGTGGCCGGGTGATTGCCGTCGGCACGACCAGCCTGCGCGCGCTCGAATCGGCTGGTAAAGACGATGGCAGGGTACGCGTTGGCGGTGCCGAAACGAGCATTTTCATCACCCCGGGCTACCGCTTCAAGGTGGTCGACCGGCTGATCACCAACTTCCACCTGCCGAAATCGACGCTGCTCATGCTGGTTTCGGCCTTTGCCGGCTACGACAACATCCGCGCCGCCTATGCTCACGCCGTGGCCGAGCGCTACCGCTTCTTCAGCTATGGCGACGCCATGCTTCTGGAACGAACTGGACAACCCTCCGATGCAATTTGATCTCCTGAAAACCGATGGCTCCGCCCGCCGCGGCACGTTGACGCTGGCCCATGGCGTTATCCAGACCCCAGTCTTCATGCCGGTCGGCACCTATGGCACGGTCAAGGCGATGACGCCGCAGTCGCTGAACGACATCGGCGCCCAGATTTGCCTCGGCAACACCTTCCACCTCTGGCTGCGCCCCGGGCTGGATGTCATCGCCGCCCACAAGGGGCTGCATGACTTCATGAACTGGCAGAAGCCGATCCTGACCGATTCGGGCGGCTTCCAGGTCTTCTCGCTCGGCGCCATGCGCAAGATCACCGAGGAAGGCGTCAAGTTCAGCTCGCCGCACGATGGCGCCAAGCTCTTCCTGACGCCGGAAATCTCGATGCAGATTCAGAAAGTGCTGAATTCCGACATCGTGATGATCTTCGACGAATGCACGCCCTACCCGGCGACGCATGAAGAAGCCGCCAAGTCGATGCGCATGAGCATGCGCTGGGCGCAGCGTTCGCGCGACGAGCACAACAAGCTGGAAAACCATAACGCGCTCTTCGGCATCGTCCAGGGCGGCATGTACGAAGAACTGCGCGACGAATCGGTGGCCGGCCTGTGTGACATCGGCTTCGACGGCATGGCCATCGGCGGTCTGTCGGTCGGCGAACCCAAGGAAGACATGGCGCGCATCCTCGCCCACACCGCTCCCAAGCTGCCAACCCACAAGCCGCGCTACCTGATGGGCGTCGGCACACCGGAAGATCTGGTGTACTCGGTCAAGGCCGGCATCGACATGTTCGACTGCGTGATGCCGACCCGCAACGCCCGCAACGGCCATCTCTTCACGCGCTTCGGTGACGTCAAGATCAAGAATGCCCGCTACAAGATGGACACCGGCCCGCTCGATCCATCCTGCTCGTGCTATACCTGCACCAATTTCACCCGCGCCTACCTGCATCACCTGTTCCGCAATGGCGAGATTCTTGGCGGCATGCTGAACACCATCCACAACCTGCATTTCTACCAGACCATCATGGCCGAAATGCGCACTGCCATTGAGGTTGAACACTTCGATGAATGGGCCGCCGGCTTTGCTCGCGACCGTTCATCGGGCCAGTGATAGAATCTTTCGTTTCGTTTCCAAGCAATCCGGAGTTTTAACAATGATTAGTCTCGCCCACGCCCAAACCGCAGCCGCCTCCTCCGACCCGACTGGTGGTCTGATGGGCCTGCTGCCGATGATCCTGATGTTCGTCGTGCTGTGGTTCCTTATGATCCGCCCGCAGATGAAGAAGGCTAAAGAACACAAGGCACTGCTCGGTGCGCTGGCCAAGGGCGATGAAGTCGTCACCCAGGGCGGCATCGTCGGCAAGATCGTCAAGGTTGGCGAAAACTACGTGACCGTCGAAATTGCCGAAGGCACCGAAGTCGTTGTGCAAAAGCCTTCGATCGGCCTGGTTCTGCCGAAGGGCACGCTGAAGTCGCTGTAATCACCCCAAAAGGCGGCCTCAAGCCGCCTTTTTCGCTTTAAAGTCACTATGAATCGCTACCCTCTCTGGAAGTACATCACCATCGCCGTGGCGCTAGTGCTGGGCTTCGTCTACACCCTGCCCAATTTCTTCGGCGAATCGCCGGCCGTGCAGGTTTCCAGCGCCAAGGCCACGATCAAGGTCGACGACAAGGCCAAGGCCCGTGTTGAAGATTCGCTGAAGGCTGCCGGCATCACGCACGACGGCATCCAGCTCGACTTCAATGGCGTGAAAACACGCTTCAAGGACACCGACACCCAGCTGAAAGCCAAGGATGCGCTGGAAAAGGCCTTCAACCCGGATGCTGCCGACCCGCAATACGTTGTCGCCCTGAACCTGCTGGCCGCCTCGCCGCAGTGGCTGACCTCGCTGCACGCGCTGCCGATGTACCTTGGCCTCGACCTGCGCGGCGGTGTGCACTTCCTGCTACAGGTAGACATGAAGGGGGCGCTGACCAAGCGACTCGATTCGACCTCGGCCGACCTACGCACAGTAATGCGCGACAAGAACTTGCGCCACGGCGGCGTAAACCGTGAGGGCGAACGCATCGTCATCAAGTTCCGCGATGCTGAAACGCAAAACAAGGCCCGCATCGCCATTTCCGATAGCCAGCCTGACCTGCTGCTCACCGATGCCGGCGATGCTGCCGAACCGCGCCTGATCGCCACCCTGAAGCCACAGGCCCAGCAGAAGATCGGCGAATTCGCGCTCAAACAGAACATCACCACGCTGCACAACCGGATCAACGAACTCGGCGTCGCCGAACCGGTCATCCAGCAGCAAGGTGCCGACCGCATCGTCGTCCAGCTGCCAGGCGTGCAGGACACGGCCAAGGCCAAGGACATTCTGGGCCGCACGGCGACCCTGGAAATCCGCATGGTCGATGACTCTCCGGGCGCGCTGGATGCTGCGCTGGCCGGCAATCCGCCCTTCGGCACCGAAGTCTATAACGAGCGTGGCGGCCAGCCGCTGCTAGTCAAAAAGCAGGTCGTGCTGACCGGCGACCGCCTGACCGATGCCCAACCCGGCTTCGACAACCAGACTCAGGAAGCCGCCGTCCACCTGACCCTGGACGCCGCCGGCGCCCGCATCTTCAAGGATGTGACCCGCGAGAACGTCAACAAGCGCATGGCCATCCTGCTCATCGAAAAGGGCAAGGGCGAAGTCGTTACCGCGCCGGTCATCCGCACCGAAATTGGTGGCGGCCGCGTCCAGATTTCCGGCCGCATGACGACCATGGAAGCCAACGACACGGCCCTGCTGCTGCGCGCCGGTTCGCTGGCCGCGCCGATGGACATCATCGAGGAACGCACCATCGGCCCGTCGCTCGGCGCCGAGAACATCCAGAAGGGTTTCCATTCGACGATGTGGGGCTTTGCCGCCATCGCCGTCTTCATGATCCTCTACTACCAGATGTTCGGGGTCGTCTCCGTATTGGCACTGGCCTCCAACCTGCTGTTCCTGGTCGCCATCCTGTCGCTGCTCCAGGCCACGCTGACCCTGCCAGGCATCGCGGCCATTGCGCTGACCCTGGGTATGGCCATCGACGCCAACGTACTGATCAACGAACGCGTCCGCGAAGAGCTCCGGGCTGGCATGCCACCACAGGCGGCGATCTCGGAAGGTTACGAACGCGCTTTCGGAACCATTCTCGACTCCAACATCACCACGCTGATCGCCGGCCTCGCCCTGCTGATCTTCGGCTCAGGCCCTGTCCGCGGCTTCGCCGTGGTGCACTGCCTGGGCATTCTGACCTCGATCTTCTCGTCCGTCGTCGTCTCGCGCGGCCTGGTCAACCTGATCTACGGTCGCCAGAAGAAGCTGACCAAGGTCGCCATCGGCCAGCTCTGGAAACCGGGCGCTACGACGGCCACCGGCCAGAAATAAGGAAAAACGAACATGGAATTTTTCCGCATCAAAAAAGACATTCCCTTCATGCGCCATGCACTGGCGTTCAATGTCATTTCACTGCTCACCTTCGTTCTGGCCGTCGTATTCCTCTTCACCAAGGGCCTGCACCTGTCTGTGGAATTCACCGGCGGCACGCTGATTGAAGTGAAGTACGAGCAGTCCGCCGATCTCGAGAAGATCCGTGGCGCCTTGGGCAAAGCCGGATTTTCCGATTATTCGGTACAGAACTTCGGCTCGTCGCAGGATGTAATGATCCGCTTGCCATTGAAGGGTGACCAGAACACCAATCAGATTGGCGATGCCGTGATGACTGCCCTGCAGGCCGATGCCCCGGGCGGTGCCAAGCAGCGTGTCGAGTTCGTCGGACCACAGGTCGGCAAGGAACTCGCTGAAAATGGCGCCATGGCATTGCTGCTGGTCGTCATTGGCATCGTCATCTACCTGGCCTTCCGTTTCGAATGGCGCTTCTCGCTCTCGGCCATCATCGCCAATCTGCACGACGTGATCATCATCCTCGGCTTCTTTGCGTTCTTCCAGTGGGAGTTCTCGCTGTCGGTTTTGGCTGCGGTGCTTGCCGTGCTGGGCTACTCGGTCAACGAATCGGTCGTCGTCTTCGACCGGGTGCGCGAAACCTTCAAGAAAGTGCGCGGCCTGAGCACGCCGGAAGTCCTTGACCATGCCATCACCAGCACCATCTCGCGGACCATCATCACCCACGGCAGCACCCAGCTGATGGTCCTCTCCATGCTGATCTTCGGCGGCGAGACCCTGTACTACTTCTCCCTGGCGCTAACCATCGGCATCTGCTTCGGCATTTACTCCTCGGTTCTCGTTGCCAGCCCGCTGGTCATGTGGCTGGGCGTCTCCCGCGAACAGTTCATCGCCAAGCAGAAGAAGGTGATTGAAGGTGCCAACGAGGACGGTGCCGTCGTATGAAAAAGGTTCTGGTCTGGGATCTCCCGACCCGCCTTTTCCACTGGCTGCTGGTCGCCGCCATCGGCGGCGCTTACTTCACCGGCGAAACCGGGGGAAACTGGCTGGTCTGGCATGAACGGTTCGGCATTTTCATTGCCGGCCTGATTGCCTTCAGATTGGTCTGGGGCTTTGCCGGATCGACCTACGCCCGTTTCTCGACCTTCGTCCGCGGCCCGAGCGCCATCAAGGCCTACCTGGCCGGCCAATGGCAGGGCCTTGGGCACAATCCACTGGGCGCACTATCGGTACTTGGATTGCTCGCGCTGGTCGCAATTCAGTTGGGCACCGGCCTCTTTGCCCAGAACGACGACACCGGATTTGCCGGCCCGTTCTACGCGCTGGTCAGCGACAACCTTGGCAGCATCGCCACCCGGCTGCACCACAAGATATTCGACCTGCTCGCAGTCCTGGTCGGCTTGCACGTCGCGGCCATCGTCTTCTACACGCACGTCAAGAAAGACAATCTGCTCAAGCCGATGGTCCTCGGTCACAAGGAAGTCCGTGAAGGTGAAAGCGCCCGTGGCGGCAGCCTGATCGCTTTCGTTGTCGCTCTCGTCATTGCCATGGCAGTAGCCTACGGCGCCTCAGGCATCTGGGTAGAGAAACCACCGGCACCACCGCCAGCGGCATCGCCAGCCTGGTAAGAAAAAGGCCGCCTGAGGGCGGCCTTATTACTGGGCAACTGGCGACTGATCAGTCGTCTTCCTTGCGGAATTTTTCGTGGCAGCCCTTGCAGGCTTCGCCAACCTTGCCGAACTGAACCTTCAACGCGGCAGCATCACCGGTAGCGGCAACCTTGGCCAGTTCATTGGCTTCCTTGTTGAACGCCATGGCCACCTTGCCAACGCCTTCCTTGTCTGTAAACAGTTCGTGCTTGACGCGGGTATCGGCCCAGCCCTTACCCTTGTCGCTACCCGGCACGTAGAGCGCACCCATGCCGGAATTGGCGGTGGCGGCGATGACGTTGGCCGCTGCGATCGCCTGGTCCTTGTTGAAGGAAGCCGGGTTATCGACCAGCATGCCCTTCAGCTTGCCCATATTCCAGGCCATGAAGGCATAGCCGGACTGACGGAATTTGATGGCATCGGACGTCTTGAGTTGTGCTGAGGCAGTACCGGCGATAGCAACCGCCAGCAGGGCGAGCAACAGTTTGGATTTCATTGTTCATTCTCCGTTGTTGGTAGGGAAAAATGGCCTGCATCGAAGTTAACGATGGCAGGCCGGCATTTATTCCACGGAAAATTATAACCGCCGGATATGACGTTTTCCGTCAATATGCCGGCAGCTTTTTCGACACCCGATTCAGCGTCGAAAAACGGCAATCAGACAGCAAATACGTGCTTCACGCGCAGGGCGGGCTGACCGCATTCAATCGCCAGCAAGCGGGCGATATTTGGGTGCTTGCCCGGATTGGCGCGCTCATCCTCTGTGTGCTCGGCGAAGATTTCCATGCCCTTCTTCGCCGCCTCGACATTGATCGATCCATAGGTCTGCGCCAGATGGTTGTAGACCGCAAGCGAACCCTGGCTTCCCGCCTTGTTCTCGATGACGGCAACAACATTACCTTCGGCATCAAGCAGATTGATGGCAGACAGGTGCGAAATGCCCGGCAGTTTTTTCAGGTTTTCAGCAAAAGACATTTATTTCCATTCCCGTTTGGCTTTGACCAGACCGATGATCAGCCCGGTAGTAAAGGTGACAGCCGGCACGATGAAGGCAATCGCCTTGATGCCGCGCTCGGCGCCAAAATTAAAAAGCAGCCAGACGGTTGGCAAGAGGCCAAGAAACAGGCCAATCGCCCCGCCGCGAATTCCACCACGGATCACTTCCTGATCCGTGGTCTTGCGATCTCCGGTGCAATGCGGACAGTAGATCGCGTCCGCCGGCACTTCCTGGCCGCATTTGCTGCACTTCATCGCTTAGATCCGCTTGGCCAGATCTGAGGCCTTGCCGGTGTAATCCCACGGTGTCAACTTGAGCAGCTCGGCCTTGGCGGCTTCCGGAATTTCCAGCGTCGACACGAAAGCCTGCATGCCTTCGCGGGAAACACGGGTACCGCGGGTCAGCTCCTTGAGCTTTTCGTAGGCATTCGGCACCGCATAGCGGCGCATCACGGTCTGGATCGGCTCGGCCAGCAGTTCCCAGTTGGCGTCGAGGTCGGCCTTCATCAGGTCGGCATTGATCTCCAGCTTGCCCAGGCCTTTCAACAGCGAATCGTAGCCAAGCAGCGCATAACCGAGGCCAACGCCCATGTTGCGGAGCACAGTGGAATCGGTCAGGTCGCGCTGCCAGCGGGAAATCGGCAGTTTTTCGGCCAGATGCTTGAGCATGGCGTTGGCCAGGCCAAGATTACCTTCGGAGTTCTCGAAGTCGATTGGATTGACCTTGTGCGGCATGGTCGACGAACCGATTTCACCGGCCTTGACCTTCTGCTTGAAGAAGCCGAGCGAGATGTAACCCCAGATGTCGCGGTCGAGGTCGACCAGAATGCTGTTGGCGCGTGCGAAGGCGTCGAACAACTCGGCCAGCGCATCATGCGGCTCGATCTGGATGGTGTAGGGATTGAAAGTCAGGCCGAGCGATTCGACGAAACGTTTGGCAAAGCCTTCCCAGTCGTAGCCAGGATAGGCAATCAGGTGGGCGTTGTAGTTGCCAACGGCACCGTTGATCTTGCCGAGCAGTTCAACAGCGGCGATGCGGGCGCGGGCGCGCTGCAGGCGGTAGGCCGTATTGGCCATTTCCTTGCCCATCGTAGACGGCGTCGCCGGCTGGCCGTGGGTACGGCTCATCATCGGCACTTCGGCGTGGGCGTGGGCCATTTCGGTCAGCTTGCCGATGACCTTGTCGAGCATCGGCAGCATGGCCTGTTCGCGGGCGCCCTTGCACATCAGCGCGTGCGACAGGTTGTTGATGTCTTCGGAGGTACAGGCGAAGTGGATGAACTCGCTGACCTTGACCACCTCGACGTTGCCCTTGGTCTTGTCCTTGATCCAGTATTCCAGCGCCTTGACGTCGTGGTTGGTGGTGGCTTCAATGGCCTTCACCTCGGCAGCCTCGGTCGGGCCGAAGTTGGCAACCAGCGCATCCAGTTCCGCGACGGTAGCCGGCGAGAATGCGGCGATTTCCGTGAAGTGCGACTCGGCAGCGAGCGCCTTCAGCCATTCGATCTCCACCTTCAGGCGGGCACGGATCAGGCCAAACTCGGAAAAATGCTCGCGCAGGGCGTCAACTTTGCCGGCATAGCGGCCATCGAGCGGGGAAAGGGCAGTCAAGGGATTGAAGGTCATAAGATCATCCTTTTCGGTAAGCCCGTGATTTTACCCGTCCGACGAAGCGCTGCCCATACGCTATAATCGAACTCCCCAAATCAGAGAGCTCGCGATGAAGCTTATCGGCTCCCATACCAGCCCCTTCGTACGCAAAGTACGGATCGTGCTGGCCGAAAAGAAAATTGACTACGAATTCGTCATTGACTCGCCCTGGCTGGCCGACAGCTCGGTGCCGGACATCAATCCGCTGGGCAAGATTCCCGTGCTGGTGCTCGATGACGACACCCCGCTGTTCGACTCCCGCGTCATCGTCGAATACATCGACAACGTCACGCCGAACAACAAGCTGTTCCCCGCCCCCAACCGCGAGCGGACCGAGGTCAAGCGCTGGGAAGCATTGGCCGATGGCCTTTGCGATGCAGCGGTAGCTGCACTGCTCGAAGGCAAGCGCCCGAAGAAGGAACAGAGCGGCGACTGGATCGAGCGTCAGCGCAGCAAGGTCATGCGCAGCCTGGATTTCATGGGCAAGGAACTCGGCGAAAAAAGCTTTTGCATGGGCACGCACTTCTCGATGGCTGATATTGCCGTCGGCACCGCACTTGGCTACCTGAACTTCCGCTTTGCCGACATCCATTGGCAGGAAAGCCACCCGAACCTGGCCAAGCTCTACGACAAGCTGATGCTGCGCCTGCCTTTCGCGGACACCGTACCGCACGACTGAAACTGCGGTCCGGCATATCAATGGGCGCCCTGGGCGCCCTTTTTGTTTTCCGGGAATGAACCTTGGTTCGCCAGGATGGTCTGTTCCTAACACCCCACAGGATTTCCGGCATGATCACCCCGCCAGCCGACGCCACACCGATCAACATGATCGCCCAAGCACTGACCGTTGCCCTCGGCGCACGCGATCACTACACCCGCGTGCATTGCGATCGGGTGGTCCAGCTATCGATCGAACTCGGCCAACACATCGGCCTGACGGCTGACGAACTGGACAAACTTTCGCTTGGCGCCCGCTTCCACGACCTGGGCAAGATCGGCATCCCAGACGTCGTCCTGCGCAAGCCGGACCGCTTCGACGCTCAGGAATGGGAATGTATGCAGCAACATGTGGTCATCGGCGAGCAGATCGTTCTCGCCATCAATGGCGGTCGGGCCAGCAGCATCGCCCGCACCGTGCGACATCACCATGAGCACTTCGATGGATCCGGCTACCCGGACAGACTGAAGGGGAACGACATCCCCCTCGATTCGCGGATCATTTCGGTGGTCGACAGCTACGATGCAATGATCGCCCGGCGCCCATACCACAACGCCCGCGATCATCAGGCGGTGATGGATATCCTGATCAGCGAATCCGGCATCAAGCACGACCCCGATCTGGTACATGCCTTCGGCTCCGTGATCGAGAAATCCGCGATGCGGTCCAGCGAGAACTGAGCAGATCAGCGAATGATGCCGCCGCCCAGGCAGACGCGACTTTCGTAAAGCACCACCGACTGGCCAGGCGTGAGTGCCCACTGCGGCTCGGCAAAACGGATTTCGCAAGCATCGGCGTCAACGCGCTCGACTTCGCAAGGCTGGTCAGAAGTCCTGTAGCGCGGCTTGGCGGTATACACCCAATGCGTATGCGGCACCTGGCCGGACACCCAGCTCAACTGCTCGGCAATCAAAGCTTCCTTGAGCAAGGCTGGGTGATCGTGGCCCTGCACGACATAGAGCACATTCTTTTCCATATCCTTGCTGGCGACGAACCAGGCATCGTGGTCACCGCCGCCCTGCTGGCCCTTTTCCTTCAGGCCACCAATATGCAAGCCCTTGCGCTGGCCCAGGGTGTGATACATCAGACCGTCGTGCTCGCCGAGCACCTTGCCGTCGTCCAGACGACGGATTTCGCCCTTCTTGGGCGGCAGGTAACGTGACAGGAAATCCTTGAACGGCCGCTCGCCGATGAAACAGATGCCGGTCGAATCCTTCTTGGCCGCGACATGCAGCCCCTCGGCCTCGGCAATCCTGCGCACTTCGCGCTTGTAGATGTCAGCCAACGGGAACAGCGTCTTCGACAGTTGCGCCTGATTCAGGCGGTACAGGAAATAACTCTGGTCCTTGGTGCCGTCCTCGGCTTTCAACAACTGGAACTTGCCATCGAATTCGCGGACGCCAGCGTAATGGCCGGTGGCAATCTTCTCGGCGCCAAGCTGCATGGCGTGGTCAAGGAAGGCCTTGAACTTGATTTCGGAATTGCACAGGATGTCCGGATTTGGCGTGCGGCCTGCCTGATACTCGCGCAGGAATTCGGCAAAAACCCGTTCGCGGTATTCGGCCGCAAAATTGACCACTTCGACGTCGATGCCTATCCGGTCGGCCACGCTCATCACGTCGATCAGATCCTGGCGAGACGAACAGTATTCCTCGGTATCGTCGTCTTCCCAGTTCTTCATGAACAGGCCGATCACGTTCCAGCCCTGACGTTTCAGCAACAACGCCGCCACGGAGGAATCAACGCCGCCGGACAAGCCGACCACCACGGTTTTCTTAGACATCGGGCCCAGCCCCTTTCTTCCAATCATCCAGCGGCAAAATCACCGCCGGTTGTCCATTATCGACGAACCAGCTGTCGACGACGAAGAGCACCGGCTCTCCGCCACTTTTCTCTTCGATCACTGCCGACCAGTGCACCGGAATCAATCCGGCAAAATTCCGGGCCTCCGGATCCAGCACGCGATGCCAGCGCAGATAGCCGCGCGCCGTCAGCAGGCGCAGCAGGCGCGTTGTCGATGTCGAATGATCGATGCAATCCATTTTGCCCGACGCGTTCTCATCGGCGTAGTTGCCACCGCGGTCATTATGAATATCCGACTGCTCGCCCGCCCAGCCGTACAAACGACCGATCGCCTCGCCAAGGATCTTCCGCTCCGAAGCCGCATCGACCGCTGCAAACAACATCCGGCGAACCTGCCCAAGCTGGCCTTCGGTATAACGAATCCGCGCCTGCACCAGACAGCCATAGCCATAGCAGACGCGCACGCTTTCATCAGCCACGGCGAAGCCAGCCAACCCGAGCAGCAGCACGGCCCACCAATGACGCATCAGTCGTAATGTACGAGCAGGTCGAGCGGACAATGCTTGCCGGCGATCAGGTCTTCGATGCAGCGCAGGATCAACGGGCTGCGATGACGAGCCTGGGTGGCCTTGACCTCGTCCAGCGTCAGCCAGCGGGCGGCCACAATGCCATCATCCAGCGGACGATCGGCCTCGTAACCACGCAACTCACCACCGAAAGCAAAGCGCAGATAGGTCGTATCTTCCTTGGTCGGGTGCGTCCAGTTATAGACCCCGATCAGATGCGTCGGCTTGAAGTGATAGGCGGTTTCTTCCAGAGCCTCGCGAACGACCGCATCAAGTAGCGACTCCCCCTCTTCAAGGTGCCCGGCCGGCTGATTGAAAGCCAGCCCGGCCTCGGTTTCTTCCTCGACCAGCAGGAATTTTCCATCGCGCTGAACAACAGCGGCAACGGTGACATGCGGTTTCCAGATCATGCTCACGCTCAAACGGCAAAAGCGCTATTTTACCTGCTGATTTCGGCTAGAATTATGGGCTTTTACAGGCGCAACACGGAGAATCGAACATGTCCATGTCGGATCGCGACGGCTTTATTTGGCAAGACGGAAAACTGGTGCCCTGGCGCGAAGCCACCACCCACGTCCTCACGCACTCCCTGCACTATGGCATGGGCGTCTTCGAGGGTGTCCGTGCCTACAAGACCGAACGCGGCACGGCGATTTTCCGCCTGAAGGAGCATACCGAGCGCCTGTTCCGTTCGGCTCACATCTTCCAGATGCAAATGCCTTTCTCGGCTGAAGAGCTGAACGAAGCTCAGAAGGAAGTGATCCGCGCCAACAAGCTCGAATCCGGCTACCTGCGCCCGCTGGCCTTCTACGGTTCGGAAAAGATGGGCGTGTCGCCCAAGGGCGCCAAGGTGCACGTCATCATCGCCGCCTGGCCTTGGGGCGCCTACCTCGGCGAAGAGGGCATGGAGCGCGGCATCCGCATCAAGACCTCGTCCTTCACCCGTCACCACGTGAATATCACCATGGTGCGCGCCAAAGCTTCGGGCAACTACATGAACTCCATCCTCGCCAACAACGAGGCGACTGCCGATGGCTACGATGAAGCCCTGCTGCTTGATCCGGAAGGCTACGTCTGCGAAGGCGCCGGCGAAAACGTTTTCATCGTCAAGAACGGCAAGCTGTACACGCCGGACCTGACCGCCTGCCTCGAAGGCATCACCCGCGCCACCGTCATCCAGCTGGCTGGCGAAATGGGCGTTGAAGTCATCGAAAAACGAATCACCCGCGACGAAGTCTATTGCGCCGACGAAGCCTTCTTCACCGGCACCGCCGCTGAAGTGACGCCGATCCGCGAACTCGACAACCGCCAGATCGGTGTCGGCCATCGCGGTCCGATCACCAAGGCACTGCAGGAAAAGTACTTCGACGTGGTTTATGGCCGCTCCGCTGCGCATGCCGACTGGCTGGCCACCGTCTAATCAGGGAGATAACGATGTCCGACAACAAAGCTGTTGAAATCACCGCTCACGATCTGCCACTGCACTGCCCGACGCCAAGCGTCGCGCTGTGGAGCCAGCACCCGCGCGTTTTCCTCGATGTCCTGAAGACCGGCGAAGTCACCTGTCCGTACTGCAGCACCAAGTACGTCTTCAAGGGCGAAGCGCCCAAGGGTCATCACTAATCGGGTGGCGGGTCGCAAGCCCGCCACTTTTGCATGAACAAGGCTCTGATCGTCGCCCCCTCCTGGATCGGCGACACCATCATGGCGCAACCGCTGTTCGCGCGGTTGCATGCCAAGCACCCCGGTTTGCAGCTCGACGCCCTGGCTCCGCGCTGGGTAGCCCCCGTCCTGCAACGGATGGATGAAATCAGCGATGTCGTTGACAGCCCGTTCGGGCATGGCCAGCTGTCGTTGAAAGCACGCTGGCGATTGGCCCGCGAACTGGCCGCCCGTCATTACGACGCGGTCTACGTCCTGCCTAATTCGCTGAAATCGGCGCTGGTGCCATGGATGGCCGGCATTCCACAGCGCATCGGATTCACCGGCGAATCGCGCTACGGCCTGATCAACGTTCGCCACACACTCGACAAGCAGGCGCTACCGCTGATGCTTGAGCGCTTTACCCAGTTGGCCGAACGACCGGGTGCGCCGCTACCCAAGCCAATTGCCTACCCGCAGATCCGGTCGACTGCAGCCGATCAGGCAAAGACACTGGCTGAACTTGGCCTTGAACGCCCGGCACGCGTTGTCGCCTTCTGCCCCGGCGCCGAATACGGCCCGGCCAAGCGCTGGCCAGCCGCGCATTTTGCCGCTTTGGCCAAGCTCCTGGCCGACAAGGGCTACACCATCTGGCTATTCGGTTCACCGAAAGATCACGCCGTCGCCGAGGAAATCTCAAAACTTGCCCCCGGGCTCTGTCGTAACCTTTGTGGCGCCACCTCGCTGACCCAGGCGGTCGATTTGCTCGCCCTGGCTGAACTGGTCATCTGCAACGACTCCGGCCTGATGCACGTCGCCGCCGCGCTCGACCGGCCGATTGTCGCTCTGTATGGCTCATCGTCGCCTGGTTTCACGCCGCCGCTCTCCGACAAGGCAGACATTCTCAGCCTGAATCTAGATTGCAGCCCCTGCTTCAAGCGTGAATGCCCGCTTGGCCACCTCGACTGTCTGAACAAACTGTTCCCAGAACAGGTCTTCGCCGCCTGCCAGAAATGGATCTCGCGATGAGCAAACCCGCCAACTTCGCCTCGCCTGACGACGTCGAGCATGCCTTTTACGAAGCCATCACCCACGGCGACGCCGACCTGCTGATGCTGGTCTGGGCCGAGGATGAAGAAACCCTCTGCGTACACCCCACCGGCGTCCGCCTGCAGGGTGAAGCACCGATCCGGGAAAGCTGGCGCAGCATCTTTGCCAACGCCCGCCTGCGCGTTCAGCCGGAAGCAGTCACCCACTGGCAAGGCACGGTAATGGCCATCCACCACCTGACCGAAGTCCTGTTCGTCGGCGATGATCCCAGCCCGCACGGCCCGCTCCACGTCACCCACGTTTATGTCCGTGGCGCCCATGGCTGGCGGATGGTCAGCCGGCACGCTTCGGCAGCTGATGACAGTCATCAGGCAATGGCTGAAGCCGTGCCGCACACCTTGCATTGATCCCTTATAAAGCCCCTGGCTGGCTGCCTGGCGGGCAGGCGCAAACCCTGTGGCCATTGCTGATCAAGCCACAGCCGATCAAGCTGCGCCGCGAACGATGGGATACGCCGGATGGTGATTTCATCGACGTCGACTTCCTCGACGGCCCGCCCGAAGCCCCGCTGCTGGTGCTTTTCCACGGTCTGGAAGGCAGTGCTCGCAGCCATTACGCCATTTCGACCGCCCATGCCTGCCAGAAATCCGGCTGGCGCCTGGCCCTGCCCCACTTCCGTGGTTGCTCCGGCGAGCTGAATCGCCGGCCGCGTGCTTACCATTCGGGCGATTCGGAGGAAATCGACTGGATTCTCCGCCGCCTGCATGTCAGCAATGACCACCGTCGCATCAATGCAGCCGGCGTTTCGCTGGGCGGCAACGCATTGCTCAAATGGGCCGGCGAACGTGGCATTTCGGCAGCCGAACTGGTTACTGGCGTCGCCGCCTTCTGCCCCCCGCTCGACCTCGCCGCCTGCGGCCATCACCTGGCTCGTGGTTTCAACCGCATCTACACGCAGCATTTCCTGAATACTCTGAAAGCCCGCTCGGCCGCCCGACTCCGGCTGTTTCCGGGCCTCTTCGATGCTGTACTAATGCACGGGGCAAGCAACCTTTTTCAGTTTGATGATGCCGTAACTGCCCCGATCCATGGCTTTGCCGGCGCGGCCGACTATTGGGAACGCGCCTCGGCCAAGCCATGGCTGAAATCCATTTCTGTCCCAGCTTTGGTGGTCAACCCGAAAAATGACCCCTTCCTGCCGGCCAGACACTTGCCCAGCCCCGCCGACATCAGCCCAAGCGTCAGGCTGGAGCAGCCGGCAACCGGTGGCCACGTTGGCTTTGTCAGTGGCAGTTTCCCGGGAAATCTGGACTGGCTGCCGCAAAGGCTCTTACACTTCTTTCTTTTCGAAACGTCATAAACAGCCATCATGAGCCAACTCCCAGCTGAAATTTTCAAGGCCTACGACATTCGGGGCATCGTCAACAAATCCCTGACCGCCGATGTCGTTCGCCAGATTGGTCATGCGCTGGGCTCGCTGGCTGCAGAGCAGGGCCAGAAGGCGATCGCCGTCGGCCGCGATGGTCGCCTCTCCGGCCCTGAACTGGCGGGCGCGCTGATGGATGGCATTTGCGCCGCAGGCGTGGATGCGATTGACGTTGGCTGCGTCCCGACGCCGGTCACCTACTTTGCCGCTTACGAACTCGGCTGCAACTCCTGTGTTTCGGTCACCGGCAGCCACAACCCGCCCGACTACAACGGCCTGAAAATGGTCATCGGTGGCACAACACTGGCCCTTGATGCCATTCAGGACCTGAAAAAACGAGCCGAATCCGGCAACCTGAAACATGGCAAGGGCGAACGCCGTAGCGCGGATGTTTTGTCAGCCTACGTCGAGAAAATTATCGGCGACGTCAAGCTGGCCCGCCCAATGAAGATCGTCATGGACTGCGGCAACGGCGTCGCCGGCGCCATTGCCCCGGAACTGTTCAAACACCTCGGTTGCGAGATCGTCCCGCTGTTCTGCGAAGTCGATGGCAACTTCCCGAACCATCATCCTGATCCATCGAAGCCGGAAAACCTTACCGACGTCATCAAGGCCCTCAAGGAAACCGACGCAGAAATTGGCATCGCCTTCGACGGCGACGGCGACCGGCTCGGCGTGGTGACCAAGGATGGCGAAATCATCTACCCCGATCGCCAGTTGATGCTGTTTGCGGCCGACGTGCTCTCCCGGGTCCCGGGTGGCATGATCATCTATGACGTCAAATGCACCCGACTGCTCGCCCCCTGGATCCGGCAGCACGGCGGCGTGCCGCTGATGTGGAACACTGGCCACGCACTGGTCAAGGCCAAGCTGAAGGAAACCGGTGCCCCGCTGGCCGGCGAAATGTCTGGCCACACCTTCTTCAAGGAGCGCTGGTATGGCTTCGACGACGGCCTGTACACCGGTGCCCGCCTTCTTGAAATCCTGAGCCAGGCTGCCGATGCGAACCCGGTCCTGAAAAACCTGCCAAATTCGCCGTCGACCCCCGAACTGAACATCAAGATGGCTGAAGGCGAACCGTTCAAATTGATCGAAAAACTGAAAGCCGAAGGCAAGTTTGAAGGTGCCGAGGAAATCATCACCATCGATGGCCTCCGCGTAGAATACGCAGATGGATTCGGACTCGCTCGCCCGTCAAACACGACGCCTGTCGTTGTACTGCGCTTCGAGGCCGACAACACTGCCGCACTGGAGCGCATCCAGGCCGCTTTCCGCTCGGCGCTCAACGCCATGTGGCCGGGCATCCAGCTACCGTTCTAAGGGGAATTTGTGAGCGAAACAGCCGCCGACCAGCTTTTTCTCGGACGCCAGCCGATACTGGACCGCGAACAGCGGCTGGTCGCTTACGAACTGCTTTTCCGCAATGGCAGCCGTAATTTTGCCGATGTCACCGATGGCGTACAGGCCACAGCAACCGTCATCGCCAACGCCTTTACCGAACTTGGCGTCGAAGCGGCGCTCGGCAACCACCGCGGCTTCATCAATGTCGACGAACAGTTCCTGTTCAGCGACATGCTTGAATTATTGCCGCGCCATGCGGTTGTGCTTGAAATCCTCGAAACCGTACCGCCGACCGAAGCGGTCATCGAACGCTGCAAGGCACTGAAAACCGCCGGCTTTACCCTCGCCCTCGACGACGTCATTCAGCTTGAACCGGCCTTTGCCGAACTGTTGTCCCTGGTCGAGATCGTCAAGGTCGATATTCAGCCGCTGTCCCGCGTCCAGCTGATGCAGCTGACCATGAAGCTGAAGCCGATGGGCAAGCAGCTCCTGGCCGAAAAGGTCGATTCTCGAGAGCAGATGGAACAATGCCTGAAGCTGGGATTCACCCTGTTCCAAGGCTATTACTTCGCCAAGCCGACGATCATTGCCGGCAAGAAGCTGGACCATTCGCAACTGTCACTGATGAAGCTGATGGGTCTGCTGCTTGGCGATGCCGCGACGGCCGAACTGGAAACTGCCCTCAAGCCCGAACCCGGCCTGACCATCAACCTGCTGCGCATGACCAATTCCGTCGGTGCCGGCTGTACCGAGAAAATCACCTCGCTGGGCCATGCCATCACGGTTCTCGGTCGCCGCCAGTTGCAACGCTGGCTGCAGTTGCTGGTCTTTGCCACTGGCAACCATAACCCGAGCAGCAACCCCTTGCTGCTGATGGCCGCCACACGCGGCCGTTTGATGGAGCTTCTGGCCGGCGAGTTGCAGCCGGGCGACATAGCACTTTCTGATCAGGCGTTCATGGCGGGCATCATGTCGCTGATGCCGGCGCTGGTCAGCCTGCCGATTGCCGAGATCGTCGCACCGCTTGGCCTGACCAGCAATGTCCGCGATGCCCTGTGTGCAGGCACCGGTACGCTGGGCGCCCTGCTCCAGATTGCCGAAAGCAGCGAGAACGGCGACCTCGCACGGTTGACCAAGGCACTGGCCGAACTCCCGGGCCTCAGCCCGAAAGCGATCAACCGGGCGCAAACGCAAGCGCTGCAATGGGCGAACGATATCGGGCAGGAAAAGCCGGAGCAGTAACACCAGCCGTTACAAGAAGACGACAGCAGCACAACAATCTGTCGCCCTCAGTCGACTACAATCGTTTCATTTCCCACACGCACTGATCGGCAATGGACAGCGACTCGCAGAACCAGCAATCCCGGCAAAGCCCGCCATTTGGCCAGCCTCCGCAAGGTCCGCTCGCCAAGGTGCTCGCTTTCATCCTGAGCGCCGCGTTTCTGACGCTCGCCTTCATGTTTTCGCTGGTCGCACTGGCCGTGGTCGCCGTTGGTGGCCTCATGCTCGGTGGCTGGCTGTGGTGGAGGACCCGTGCCTTGCGCAAGCAGATGCAGCAAATGCGCGAGGCTCAATCGGCGCGCAACGATCAGGTCATCGAGGGGGAGTTTTTCCGCGAACCCGGCAGCAGTGACCGCTTGCTGCGCTGATCAGCGCAGCTTCGGATTGAGGGAACCCCGGTTGTAGTCCTTGTCGCCGGGCATGATCGTCCGCCCGACACCGAACACCCCACCCTGAGCGCCGACTGGCTGGGTCTTGTTTTCCGGATATTCAGCCGCCGCCTTCTGTGCCTCTGCCGCCTTGGCAGCATCGACAAACTCCCAGCGACCATTCGGAAAAAGACGGACCTTTTGCCCATCCGCCGTCACCGCATCGAGCGGCGTCCGGTCCAGCTCGGCGGCGAAGCCCTGCCCCGCCGCCAGAACCAGCATCAGCGCAAACGCCGCTTTCACAGCTTGCCTTCGACCCAGGCTGACACCGAAGCCAGCGCTGCCGGCAGGTTTTCCGGTTGCGTGCCGCCGGCCTGCGCCATATCCGGGCGACCGCCGCCCTTGCCGCCGACCTGCTGGGCGACCATGTTAACCAGCTCGCCGGCCTTGACCTTGCCGGTCAGGTCAGCCGTCACGCCGGCAATCAGCGTGACCTTGCCGTCACCGACCGAGGCCAGCACGATAGCCGCCGATTTAAGCTTGTCGCGCAGCTTGTCCATGGTTTCACGCAGCGTGTTGACGTCGGCGCCTTCAAGCGTCGCGGCCAGAACCTTGGCGCCCTTGACGTCGATCGCGTTGGCCAGCATGTCGTCGCCCTGCGCCGAGGCCAGCTTGCCCTTGAGGGCAGCCAGTTCGCGCTCGAGCTTCTTGACCTGATCGAGCACGGCCAGCACGCGGCCATGCACGTCCTTGGGCAACACCTTGAGCGTGCCAGCGACGCCGCCAAGCGCACTTTCCATGTCCTGCATGTAGGCCAGTGCGTTGTCGCCGGTAACCGCTTCGACACGGCGCACGCCGGCCGCAACGCCACCTTCGGCCGTGATGCTGAACAGGCCGATGTCGCCAGTGCGCGAAACGTGGGTGCCACCGCACAGTTCGCGCGACGAGCCGATGTCGAGGACGCGCACGTCGTCACCGTATTTTTCGCCGAATAGCATCATGGCACCGAGCTTCTGAGCTTCGGCAATGGGCAGGACGCGGGTTTCGGTGGCGACGTTGGCGAGAATTTCGGCGTTGACGATGTTCTCAACCTTGCGGATTTCCTCGTCGGTCATCGGCTGGTTATGCACGAAGTCGAAACGGGTCTTGTCCGGATCGACCTGCGAGCCCTTTTGCTGAACGTGATCGCCGAGCACTTCGCGCAGCGCCTTGTGCAGCAGGTGGGTCGCCGAGTGGTTGCGCATGATGCGCTGGCGGGCCAGCACGTCGACCTTGGCAGCAACACCGTTACCGACCGAGATGGTGCCGGTCTTGACGACGCCATGGTGACCGAAAACGGTGGCCTGGATTTTCTGCGTGTCTTCGACGGCGAAGATGCCATGCACCGACTGCAGTGCGCCGCAGTCGCCAACCTGGCCACCGGATTCGGCGTAGAACGGCGTGTCGTCTAGGACAACGACGCCCATTTCGCCTTCGTTGAGTTGGTTGACCGCGGCACCGTCCTTGTACAGGGCGAGCACGTTGGCCTTGTACTCGAGGGCAGCGTAGCCGTGGAAAGTCGTGGCCGGACCATCGTACTCGAGGTTGGTCGCCATTTTGAACTTGCCGGCGGCGCGCGCCTGTTCCTTCTGGCGGGCCATGGCGGCGTCGAAGGCAGCGGCATCGACGGTGATCTTGTGCTCGCGGCAGATGTCCTGCGTCAGATCAAGCGGGAAACCGTAGGTATCGTGTAGCTTGAAGGCGGTGTCGCCATTGAAGACGCCACCTTCGCCCAGCGCTTTCAGTTCGCCTTCGAGGATGGCCATGCCGTGCTCGATGGTTTCGAAGAAGCGGTCTTCTTCCTGCTTGAGCGTGGCAATGATCTTGAACTGGTTCTGGCCCAGTTCCGGATAGGCCATGCCCATTTCGGCAACGAGGTCGGGCACCATCTTGTGGAAGAAAGCAGCGCGGGCGCCGAGTTTGTAGCCATGGCGGATCGCGCGGCGGATGATGCGGCGCAGGACGTAGCCGCGGCCCTCGTTGCCGGGGATAACGCCATCGGCGAGCAGGAAGGAGCAGGCCCGAATGTGGTCGGCCAATACTTTCAGCGACGGCGAATCCATGTCGGCAGCTGAGGTCTCGCGGGCAGCAGCCTTGAGCAGAGCCTGGAACAGGTCGATCTCGTAGTTGGCATGCACGCCCTGCAGCACGGCCGAGATGCGCTCGAGGCCCATGCCGGTATCGACCGAAGGCTTGGGCAGCGGATGCATGACGCCGGCTTCATCGCGGTTGAACTGCATGAAGACGTTGTTCCAGATTTCGATGAAACGGTCGCCGTCTTCTTCCGGCGATCCCGGGGGGCCGCCCCAGTGCTTTTCGCCGTGGTCGTAGAAAATTTCGGTGCATGGGCCGCAGGGGCCGGTGTCGCCCATCATCCAGAAATTATCGGAGGCGTAGCGAGCACCCTTGTTGTCGCCGATGCGGATGACGCGCTCGACCGGCACGCCGATTTCCCTGGTCCAGATGTCGTAGGCTTCGTCGTCCTCGGCGTAGACCGTAACGGTCAGTTTGTCCTTGGGCAGCTTGTAGACTTCAGTCAGCAGCTCCCAGGCGTACTTGATCGCGTCGCGCTTGAAATAGTCGCCGAACGAGAAGTTGCCGAGCATCTCGAAGAAGGTGTGATGACGCGCCGTGTAGCCGACGTTTTCGAGGTCGTTGTGCTTGCCGCCGGCCCGCACGCATTTTTGCGAGGTGGTCGCACGCGTGTAGGGGCGCTTATCGAAACCGAGGAAAACGTCCTTGAACTGGTTCATCCCGGCGTTGGTAAACAACAGGGTCGGGTCCTCATGCGGCACCAGCGAACTGGAAGAAACGATCTGGTGGCCCTTGGAGGCGAAGAAGTCGAGGAACTGCTGGCGGATTTCGGCGCTTTTCATAAGCTGACGGCTTTCACGGCGTTGAATTCGGAATTCGTGATTTTAACGCAGGAGCGGCCGGAACTTGAGCACCTGAAACAGGTTTCAATTTTGGCCATTTTTTCCGGTTGACCGTGGAATTGATAAACCCGCCAATTGGCGGGTCTCATGGGTGACCAGGAACGATCAGCGACGGCGCGGACGATCCACCCGGCCGTTGTGATTGTAATCGTGCTGGCGGTCGTGCTTTTGCGCGTAGATGCGGCGGCTCTGAACTTCCTGCGCCTGATGCAGGCGGGCGCGCTCGCCGCGCGTCACGACACCGTCAGACTTGGCACGGTTTTCCATGTTATCGACATGCTGCTGGCCGCGATCCAGACGGTTGGCTTCGCGCTGAGTCAAGCTGCCCGAAGCGCCCCCCTGATCGATACGCTGCTCCTGATTGGCCTGGCGCTGGTCGACACGCGGCGTGTTGCCCTGGGCGAAGGCCAAAGTCGGCAAAACGAGGGATAGAACGGCAAGTGTCTTGATGGTCTTCATGATTTTTCCTCCTGATGTCTAGGGCGAACTCCCTGAGCAACATTAAAAGGTAAAACGGTGCAAAAATCAGCCGCCTAATTGCAAGCCTTTGTAAGCACTTGTTTCCGACGAAAACAGGTCGAGACGGTCGGTAAATACCGCGCTGACACCACGTTCGAACAGGCTTTTTGCCTGTTCCGGCTGGTTGACCGTGTAACACAGCACCGGAACCGCATGGTCGCGCGCCTCACCCAGCACCTGATCACTGACATGCCTGGCTGAGCAATGCAGAGTAAGCGCCTGCCAACGAGACATTTCCTGCAACCAGTCAGCCGGCACCTGTTCGAACAGCAAGCCACGGGGAATATTCGGCACCAGATCCCGCGCCACTTCGATAGCTTCCAGCGAAAACGAGGAAATCAGTGGTTGCACGACAGCCCCCTGCCAGAGACTTGTCGTCATCCTTGCCACAACCTCGGCGGTCTCGCGCTCGAAACCGGTCGCCGGCTTGATCTCGACATTGGCCAGCAGGCCGTATTCCCGGCACAACGCCACCGCCTCGGCAAACCGGGGAATGCGCTCGCCATTGCCGGCATCAAGCCGAAACAGGATTGAGTCAGGGGTATCGCAAACCCGCCCGCTGCCGTTGGTCGTCCGCTCCAGCGTTTCGTCGTGGATCAGCACTGGCGTGCCATCGCCAGAAAGCATCACGTCAAACTCGACCGCCCGATACCCCAAGCGCGCAGCAAGCCGGATACCGGCCAGCGTATTTTCCGGGGCCAGCGAGCCGCCACCGCGATGGGCAAACCAGCGCGGCAGCGGATTCTTCATTTAGAAGGGCTGGGCCTTCTTCAGGGCAGGCTTGGCTGCGAGGATCGCATTGCCGCGCGAAACCGCTGTATCGAGCGCAGCCTTGGCCGGCTTTTTGTCAGCCCAAACAGCCTCCAGTTCCTCATTGGCAAGGATACGCACCGGATCTGCGTCGGAAACGTGGGGAGCATGCGAGGTTCCCTTGCCCTTCATCGATGCGTAGGCAATTTCCAGCGTCTTGTCGCCATCCTGCAGAAGCTTGCTGCGCGCGGCAGCACGGGCTGCTGCGGTCAGCGGGAGACCACCGTAGACACGGACCATTTCAATCTGCATTTCCGGCGACAACAGGAAGGAAACAAACTTGGCCGCCTGCTTGTACTCGGCAGCCGACTTGCCACCGCCGACCCAGAGAGAAGCACCATCAGCCAGCGAATTCTGGCGGCCACCATAAACATCGTCGTGGTAGGGCAGCGGCGCAACGCCCAACTCGACACCCTTGGCGGTACGGAAGTCGATGTGCTCGCGTGAGTCGGTGGAGATCATCGCGCACTCGCCGTCGAGGAACTTGGCGCTGGCTTCGTTGCGGCGACCAAACAGTTTGAAGTAATTGGCCTTGCTCCAGGTTGCCATCATCGCGATGTGCTTGACCTGGGGCAGACCGTTGAAAGTCAGCAATCCCTTTTCGCTAACCGCCGGCACTCCGGAAATAGCACTGACGTTATCGATATGCACCCAGACCGGCCACGAAGAGGTATATGGGCAGGCATAACCGGCATCCTGCAGCTTGTCGAGCACACCCTGCATCTCGAACCAGGTCTTCGGCGGCTGATCAGGATCGAGCTTCGCCTTGCGGAAGGCGTTCTTGTTGTAGAACATGACCGGAGTCGAATAAACCAGCGGCAAAGCGACCATGCGCCCCTTGCCATCGACCACTCCCGACTTGAGATCAGCCGACAAGTCGCCAACTCGCAATGGCAGCCCGGCCTTGGCCATCATTTCGTGCAGCGGCATGAAATTTTTCGGCTGGGCAAGCACATCGCTCATGTCGTAACGGCGGATCAGATTGAGCCCGGCCGGTTTTTCACCCTTTTCCAGACGCCCCAGCTTCAGGTTGCCGCCGTGTTCCTTGTTGAAGCGATCAACGATCGCCTGCAATTGCTCCTCTCCGGCCGGACCAAGATTGTGGGCCAACTCAAACTCGGCTGCGGCAGCCGGTGCCGCGGCGGGTTTGGCTGCCGGCTTTGCCGGTTTGGCTGCGAGCACTGAAGAACAAGCCAGCGCCAAAGAAATGGCGACGACGGCAGGACGAAGAGAATGCGACATGGGTACTCCAGAAAATCTCAAAGGGGGAAATTATAACTGCCGCACAATCCGAAGCACGCTCCACATTTCTTCCAAATATGCGAAAATCCATGCATGAACAAGCTTACCTTTCTCATTCTTTTCGCCTTCAGCCTGACCGCCTGCGATCAGATCAGCCAGAAGCTCGGCATGGAAGATCCGGCCAAGAAGGAAGCCCGCATGGAACCTGAAGCCAAGGCGGTTGGCAGCGCTTGCCGGCAATCCGGCCGCGCCATCGAAGATTGTTACTCAATCTACGGCTGGCTGCCCAAGGCTGGCATTTACGCCGGATGGCGCGAAATGGACGAGTACATGCGGGAAAACAAGCTGGAAACCATCGTTCCACAGCTCCCGCCAGCGGAAGCACCGGGCAACAAGAAAAAGAAAACTGCCCAGCAACCTGCCCCTGAGACTGAGGCCAAGGCAGATACCGAAAAAAAACCTGAGAAAACAGAGAAACACTGAGTAGCCCAGACAAGCAACTCAGGCGGGACTTGCAGGGGGACCAATGAAACTACCAGCTTTTCTCGGCGGAATACGTGGCAAGCTGATTGCCATTTTCGTCCTTATCAAGGTTGTCCCGCTGGTCCTGCTTGCCTGGTATGCCTGGCACGCGACCAGCCAGCTCGGCGAAGAAGTTTCGGTCAAGGCGGGCAGCATGGCGGACTCCATGCTGTCGACCATCAAATCGGTCGGCAAAACAGTCACCGACGACTCGATACGCGCTCTCGACCTGCGTTCCCGCGAAGCAATCGAGGCAATGACCACGGACACGGCCAAGGAAATCGCCAATTTCCTCTACGACCGCGACAACGACATCCGGCAGGCCTCCGACCTTGAGCCGTCGGAAGCGGCATTCCGTCTCTTCATGAATGAGCGCCGTCGCACGATCTACCGCCACGCCACCTGGAAGCTGGCCGAGGATGGCAAGTCCTGGGTTCCCGAGAAGGAGCTGGCACGTGAAGCCAAGGTTACCCGTCCGGTCCTGCCGGACAATGCCAAGGACTTCCATGCCCGTCCTCCAGAATATCTTGGCGAAGCCGAACAACGCCCCCTGTTCGTCGAAATGACCTACCTCGACCTGAATGGCAACGAAAAGATCAAGGTCACCAGCGGCGGCCTGACTGACAAGGGGCTGAAAAACATCAGCGACCGCAACAACACCTTCACCCGGGCGGAAAGCTACTTTGCTGACCTGAAAAAACTGAAGCCTGGCCAGATCTACGTTTCCGACGTCATCGGCGCCTATGTGCCAACGCAAGCCATCGGCCCCTACCTCCCTGCGACACTTGAAAAGGCAGGCAAACCTTTCAAACCTGAAGAGTCCGCCTATGCCGGCACGGAAAACCCTGTCGGCAAGCGTTTCCGCGGCATCGTCCGCTGGGCCATGCCGGTGCTCAAGGGCGGACAGACCGTTGGTTATGTCACGCTGGCACTGGACCACGACCACATCCGCCAGTTCTCCGATCGGCTGATGCCCACCGAGGAGCGCTATACGCCGATCGCTGATGCCATCAAGGGCAATTACGCATTTATCTGGGACTACAAGAGCCGCTCCATTTCGCACCCGCGCGACTACATGATTGTCGGTTACGACCCGCAGACCGGCCGTCCTGCCACGCCATGGATGGACGAGGATCTTTACGCCGAGTGGCAGGCCAGCGGCAAACCCTCAGACGAGTTCCTGGCCGGCATTCCGCCTTTCCGCGACCAGAACCTGAAACGCAAACCGGCCAAGGCACTGGTCAAGGCCGGCACGATCGGCCTTGACTGTCGCTACCTGAATTTCTCGCCGCAGTGCGATGGCTGGAATGCGGTGACCGAACATGGCGGCTCCGGCTCGTTCGTGATCTTTTTCTCCGGACTGTGGAAACTGACCACCGCGGCCGCGATCCCCTACCACACTGGGCAATATGGCAACACGCCACAGGGCTTCGGCTTTGTCACCATCGGCGCCAATGTGGACGAGTTCCACAAGGCAGCCACCGCAACGGCGGCCCAGATCAACACCCTGCTCGAGGAGAAGGACGCCAGCTTCAAGAACCAGCGCAGCGAGCTGCTCGACCAGGTAGCCCAGAGTTTGACCTCAACGGCACTCGGTCTTTGGGGCTCGACCATCCTTATGGTCGTCATCGTCATCGCCATCGCCGTCTGGATGGCCGGCCTGCTGACCCGGCGCATTACCGGCATGATTTCCGGCATCCATGCCTTCCAGGAAGGTGATCTCAAACGCCGCCTGGATGCCCACTCATCGGACGAAATGGGGGAACTTGCCTGTTCGTTCAACCGCATGGCCGATTCGGTTGAGGAGTCCTTCAAGCGACTGGAAGAGGCACGGGAAAAAGCCGAAGAGGCCAGCCGGCAGAAATCTGCCTTCCTGGCCACCATGTCGCATGAATTGCGCACACCGCTCAACGGCATCCTGGGCTTTGCCGAATTGCTGAAATACGAACTCGATAATCCAGCCCAGCAGGAATACGCCGCGGTAATTCAACAGAGTGGGGAACACCTGCTCAATCTGGTCAATGAGATCCTCGACCTGGCCAAGATCGAAGCGGGAGAGATGCCCTTCAAGCGCGTTCCGACCCCCTTGGCCAGTCTGGTCGCGGAAACAGCAGCTGGCTACCAAGTCACCGCAACCGCCAAGGGATTGGGTTTTGAGCTGATCATGGCGGACGGATTGCCCGCCAACCTGGTTACCGACCCGGTTCGCCTGCGCCAGATACTGAGCAACCTGCTCAGCAATGCCGTGAAATTTACCGAGCATGGCAAGATCAAGCTTGCGGTTAGCCCGGTCGGCGAGGAAATTGCCTTTGCTGTCACCGATACGGGTGCTGGCATTCCACCGGAGAGTCGCGAGATGGTCTTCGAGAAATTCAAGCAACTTGAGAACTTTCTGACTCGCGAACACGGCGGTACCGGCCTGGGCCTGTCGCTGGTCAAGCAACTGGCAGAACATATGGGTGGGCGCATCACACTTGACTCGGAAGTTGGCGTTGGCTCGACCTTCACTGTTTATCTGCCTCTGGACACTACAGATGAATGAAGAACGGCATGCTCTGGTCGTTGACGACCACCCGACGAATCGCCTGCTCGCCTCAGCCCTGCTCAAGCGAATGGGCTGGATCGTCTCGGATGCCGAAAATGGCAATCTTGCACTCGAGCAGGCCGGCCAAAAAACCTTCCGGCTCATACTGCTCGATATCAGCATGCCCGGGCTATCAGGCGAAGAAACCTGTGCCAAGCTGCGCGCCACACCGTCCGGCGGTGCGCTGAAAATCATCGCCTACACGGCACATGCCTTTCAGGAAGACAGGGACCGCCTCCTCGCCGCCGGTTTCGACGACATCCTGGTCAAACCAATCAGCGTCCAGGCACTTGAGGCACTAACCAAGGATTTGTAGACGCCAATAGCGGCCAGGCTCTTGCAGACAGGCCAGGCGATGCAGCACCAACGGACATATCCGGGTGATTGGGTCAAGGTAGGGGTATAATCTCGACCCATGTCTGAAATCAATACCTTAGCTGGCGATAACGCCATCATCATCGCTGCTGATGCAGTGCCCGAAATTACTTTTGCCGACCTCGGCCTGGCGCCAGAACTGCTGCGCGCCGTGCTTGACGAGGGCTACACCAAACCAACGCCGATCCAGGCCCAGGCCATTCCGCTGGTCATCAGTGGCAAGGACATCATGGGTGGAGCCCAGACCGGCACCGGCAAGACAGCCGCCTTCACGCTGCCCATCCTGCAGCGCATCCTGCCCTTCGCCTCAAGCAGCCCCTCGCCGGCCAAGCACCCGGTACGCGCCTTGATCCTCGCCCCGACCCGCGAACTGGCCATGCAGGTCTATGAATCGGTCAAAACCTACAGCAAGCACACGCCGATCCGCGCCATGTGCGCCTTCGGCGGCGTCGATATCCGGCCGCAGATCGCCGAACTGAAAAAAGGCGTCGAAATCCTCGTCGCCACCCCCGGCCGCCTGCTCGATCACGTCGAAAACAAGAGCGTCAGCTTCAACTCCGTTCAGGCCCTGGTCCTCGACGAAGCCGACCGCATGCTCGACATGGGCTTTGTCCCGGACGTCACCCGCATCCTCAACATGCTGCCGGCCCAGCGCCAAAGCCTGCTGTTCTCGGCCACCTTCTCGGAAGAAATCAAGAAGCTGGCCGACACCATGCTGAAGTCGCCGATCCTGATCGAAGTTGCCCGCCGCAACCAGGTCTCCGACACCATCACTCACCGCGTCCACCCGGTTTCCGAATACGGCAAGCGCGGCCTGCTGACCAAGCTGCTGAAATCCGGCGAAATCCGGCAGTGCATCGTCTTCTGTCGCACCAAGCAGGGTTGCTCGCGGCTGACCCGCGAACTGCAACGCTCGGGTATCAAGGCTGACGCCATCCACGGCGACAAGAGCCAGCTTGAGCGCATCAAGGCACTCGAAGCCTTCAAGGGCGGCGAAACGGATGCCCTGATTGCCACCGACGTCGCCGCCCGCGGCCTGGACGTAGACGACCTGCCCTACGTCATCAACTACGAACTGCCGCACACGCCGGAAGACTACGTGCACCGCATCGGCCGCACCGGTCGCGCCGGCAAGATGGGTAATGCAATTTCATTGGTCAGCGCCCGCGAAGTCTGCTACCTGATCGATATCGAAAAGCTGATCAAGCGCCCGATCGAACAGGTTGAAGTGGCCGGTTTCGAGCCAGAACCGGAATACGAATACCCCCCGGGCAACAAGAAAAAGCGCAGTGCGCCAGTCGTCGCCCCGGTCGCCCAGCGCCCGGAACGTGGCGAGCGCCCCGAGCGCAGCGAACGTTCGAACCGCCCCGAGCGGGAGCGGAATGAGCGCCAGGATCGCCGCCCGCCACGTCGCAATCCGATGATCGCGGCCGATGGTTTCGACTTCAGCAAGCCTTATGAAGACAATTCACCACGCGGCGAAGTGCCGGATTCACCGCAGGCTCCAGCCAAGGTCGATCCGCATAAACCAAAGCGGGTGGTTGCCGCCTTGCTGGGCGGACTGGGCCGCAAGTAGGCCGGCTCCAGCACCCAAAAAAAATGGCGCCTTGATGGCGCCATTTTTGTTTGCCCCGGAAAAATCAGGAAGGCAAGCGCGGCACGAACCCGGCTGGCGGCGTTGGTTTTTTCGGCAAAGCCTCGTTCAGTTTGATGATCGCCAACGACAGGTTGTCACCGCTCCCCTTGGCGCGCTGGCGCGCCTTGTCGATCAGGATTTCGCAAGCCTGGCGCGCCGAGTTGTCAGCCACCAGCGTACCCAGCTCTTCATCATCAAAGTAGGCCCACAAGCCATCCGAGCAAAGGACGAAAGCATCCCCTGCGGTGAGCTCGGTAACCTCATCCATCGTGATCTTCGGATCATCCTGACCGCCCAGCGAGGCGAGCAGCACGTTACGATTGGGATGAGTCAGCGCCTGCTCGGGAGTAATTTTCCCGGTAGCAACCAGATGCTCGACATAGGAGTGATCGACCGTCCGGGCGACGAGTTTCTTGCCGCGAAAATGATAAAGGCGGCTATCGCCACAGTAGCCCCAGGTCACGCGCCCCGGTTGCAGCAGCAGCATCACGGCGGTGCTGTGCGGGTCCATTTCGTTCATGAAGCGCGAAGCCTTGATCATGGTGTGGGCCTCGCGCATGCTGTTTTCGAGCATTTTCTGCGAAGACTCTTCGGCCGCTGAAAAGTGATCAAGATTGTTTTTTGCCGTGTGCACCACTTGCTCTGCCGCCAAGGCACCACCGGTATGCCCGCCCATGCCATCGGCAACAACAGCCAGCGCCACCCCGCGCGCACGGCCATGCGGCAATATTGCAACGCGGTCCTGCTGTTCCTTGCGGTCACCCTGATGCTGCGCCGCACAGGCATCTACTGCTATCGCCATCACCCCTCCCTTTGACCGGAAAGATTATCACGAAAGTAATACCTTCCGCTTAACACTGTTGCATAAAAGGCATTGGCAATCTTCATTCAGGCCTCAATGCTGTGATGGAAGCGCTCGAGAATTACATCCACGAATTCGGGAAGGGCCTCTTCGTTGAGACCGAGCTCGGGCAACACTTCGCTCTTGATCCTATCCCATTCCGGATTCGGAATCCGCTGGTCAAGATAGTGGATATCGACCGCCAGCTGAATGATGGCCACCATGCTGCGCGACTCATGCAAGCCCAGCTCGCCGATGGCGTGGTGAAAGCGAATGGCATCGCAAATGAATTCCGGCAGATGCCAGTGACGAGCCACGAGATAGCCGACCACGCAATGATCGGCATTGAATTTCCGGTCCTCTTCAGCCAGGTCAGTCCAGCATCCGGGTGTCCCCAGACGCATTTCGGCACAATAAGTCGGAAACCGCTGCATCAATAGCGGCACGCCGCAATCGTGAAAAATCCCGGCCAGGTAGGCCTGATCCGGAAAGACATTGCAGACCGCGATGCGCTCATCGGCGATCAGCATGGCAAGCTGCCCGATCGCATGCGAGCGCGCCCAGAAAGCCTCGTAAATCAGACGATTCTTCTTGATATCCCCGGCGCCAGCCAAGGCGATGGCCTGGACCAGATTGAAGGTCTGACGCACGCCGACCGCATGCAGGATTTCCTCGACCGAAGCGAATGGCTGGTGCTGCCGGTAGGCCGAATTCCCGACCACCCTGAACAACATGGCAGTCAGCCCCGGATCCTGATTGATGACCCTGGCCAACTGCCGAACATCCATTTCACCACGGGTGATGTGCTTGCGCAGTTCATCCAGCACCCGCGGCTGGGGCGGAATCTTTACCCCGCCTTCGAGGAGGCGCTTGACCCGGGCGGCATCAACCTCGCCTAGCGACTGCGTTATTTCAAATACCGATGCTCCGCTGCTGCTCATTCAATAATCTCGTCAATCAGTTCTATCCAGTGCCGAACCGGCAAGACACTACCCGCCTGCAAATGCGTCAGGCAGCCGATATTGGCCGTCGCCACCATTGCCGGCGCGCCGGCATTCAGGGCCATCAGCTTGTTTTCCCGCAAGCGACCCGCCAATTCGGGTTGCAGCACGGAATATGTGCCAGCCGAGCCGCAGCACAAATGGCTGTCGGCCACGGGCGCCAATTCATAGCCGGCCATCGATAATACCTCTTCGATCACCCCGCGTATCTTCAGGCCGTGCTGCAAGGTGCAGGGGGAGTGGAAAGCCAGCTTGCCACGTTGTTGTGACCGGTCGGCCAACAAGGGTAGCAAGGCGGATTTTTCGCCGGCCAGAATCTCCGATGGATCACGGCACAGGGCGCTGATTTTCGCCGCTTTTTCGGCGTAGACCGCATCATCGCCCAGAAGGTGGCCGTAATCGCGGACCTGCACGCCGCAGCCCGAGGCGGTGACGACGATGGCTTCCACGCCGGCCTCGACATGTGGCCACCAGGCGTCAATGTTGCGACGCATGTCGGCCTTGCCTGCTTCCTGATCATTGAGGTGGAAACGCACGGCACCACAGCAGCCGGCCTTGCCCTCCTCAAACAGTTCAATACCCAGACGATCCAATACGCGTGCTGTCGCGGCGTTGATGTTCGGCGCCAGCGCCGGCTGCACGCAACCGGCCAGCGCCAGCATGCGACGCTGGTGGGCACGCGGTTTCGGCCAAGGCCGCCCGGCCGCCTGCGCCGGAGGCAGCTTGTCGGCCAACGACGAGGGCAACAAGGGTTTCATCAGCCGGCCCAGGGCGACGGCTGGAGAGAATAGCGCCGGGTTGGGCAGAACCGTTTTGAGCAGGATACGGGTCAATCGATCGCTGAGGCGTCGTGGCAGTTTTTGCTCGACCACTGCCCGCCCGACATCGAGCAGATGACTGTATTTCACCCCGGATGGACAGGTCGTTTCGCAGGAACGGCAGGTCAGGCAACGGTCGAGATGGGTGCGCGTCTTCTCGGTCACCGCCTTGCCTTCGAGCACCTGCTTGATCAGGTAGATGCGGCCGCGCGGGCCATCCAGTTCGTCGCCCAGCAGCTGGTAGGTCGGGCAGGTTGCCGTGCAGAAGCCGCAATGCACGCACTTGCGCAGGATTTCCTCGGCGACCTGGCCGGCATGGGTGGCGCGCAGTTCGTCGGTGATCTTGGTGTCCATCAGAACTCCGCGTAAAGGCGACCGGGATTGAGGATGCCCTTCGGATCGAAGGCTTTCTTCAGGCGCCTGTGCAGCGCCAGCAGAGCCGGTGACAATGGCGCGAAAGCACCTTCGAGGCAACGCAGCGATTCCGGCGCCCGATAGAGTACGGCGTGGCCACCGAGGCGAGCAGCAGCGCCGCGAATTGCCGACTGCTCACCGGCGTACCAGCGCAATGCACCGCCCCACTCGATGGCCCGCAGATCATCCAGCCCCGGACAGGGCGCCGTCGACGGCAAGGCCAGGCGCCACAGGATGTCGCCGGCAAAGGCCGGATGCGTCTGCTCCCTTATCGAATTCCAGTGATTTTTCGCGTTGACCGCGGGATCTCCACCCAGCTTGCGACAGGCCGCCTCGACGGCAGCGCCGGCCCCGGACAGGCGCAGCCATAGCTGCCCCTGATGCCAGAAGGAGGCGGAGATCGGCAAAGGCTGACCACCCCATTGGTTGAGCTTTTTCAGCGCCTCACCCCGATCCATCGAAAAAACCAGCGTCTGCTCGGCAACCGGCCTCGGCAACACCTTCAGCGTCACTTCGGCGATCACGCCCAGCGTGCCGAAGCTGCCGGCAATCAGGCGGGAAACATCGTAGCCGGCCACATTTTTCATTACCTGGCCGCCGAAATTCAGCACCTGCCCGGTGCCATCGACCAGCTTCACGCCGAGCACGAAATCGCGCACCGCCCCGGCCTGTTGCCGGCGCGGACCGGACAGCCCGGCAGCAACGCAGCCGCCTGCGGTCGCCCCGGAAAAATGCGGTGGCTCGAAAGCCAGCATCTGCCCCTTTTCAGCCAGCGTCGCTTCGATCTCGCTCAACGGCGTACCGCAGCGGGCGGTGATGTACAGCTCGGTCGGCTCGTAAGCCGTGATACCGCGATAGCCCGACACATCGAGCAGGTCGCCGGCCAGCAGACCACCGTAAAAATCCTTGCTGCCGGCGCCGCGGATGCGCAGCGGCGCAGCGCTGTCATGAGCTGACCTGACGGCCAAAACAATGTCGTCGAGCGTCATCAGAAACGTTCCAGTTCGGGGAATTTCACGTCGCCGTGATGCACGTGCATGCGGCCGTACTCGGCGCAACGGTGCAGGCTGGGCACTGCCTTGCCGGGGTTGAGCAGGCCGGTTTCATCGAAGGCCGCCTTGATGCGGTGGAAAGCCTCGAGTTCCGGCATCGCGTACTGCGAGCACATCTGGTTGATCTTTTCGATGCCGACGCCGTGCTCGCCGGTGATCGAGCCGCCCAGGGCGACTGACAACTCGAGGATTTCCGCCCCGAAGGCTTCGGCGCGCTCCCAGTTGCCCGGCTGCGAGGCGTCGTACATGATCAGCGGATGCAGGTTGCCGTCGCCAGCATGGAAGACATTGGCGCAGCGCAGGCCGTATTTCTTTTCCATTTCGGCGATGGCGGAGAGCATTTCGGCCAGCCGCTTGCGGGGGATGGTGCCGTCCATGCAGTAGTAGTCCGGCGTGATGCGGCCGACGGCCGGAAACGCCGCCTTGCGTCCGGCCCAGAAGCGCAGGCGCTCGGCCTCGCTTTGCGACACGCGAATCTCGCTGGCTCCGGCTGCATTCAGCACCTCGGTCACCCGGGCGATTTCTTCGGCCACCTCCTCCGGCGTGCCGTCCGACTCGCAAAGCAGGATGGCCTCGGCATTCAGGTCGTAGCCCGCCTTGACGAAGGGTTCGACGGCGGCCGTCGCCGGCTTGTCCATCATTTCCAGCCCGGCCGGAATAATGCCGGCGGCGATGATGGCCGCCACCGCATCGCCCGCCTTGGCGACATCGTCGAACGAGGCCATTACGACCTGCGCCAGTTCCGGCTTGGGCACCAGCTTGACGGTGACTTCGGTCACCACGCCGAGCATGCCTTCCGAACCAATGAGCAAGGCCAGCAGGTCGTAGCCCGCGGCATCCGGTGCTTCCGAGCCGATCTCGAACACCTCGCCTTCGATGCTGATGACGCGGATGCGCAGCACGTTATGGACCGTCAGGCCGTATTTCAGGCAATGCACGCCGCCCGAGTTTTCGGCCACGTTGCCGCCCAGCGTGCAGGCGATCTGCGACGAGGGATCGGGTGCGTAGTAGAGGCCGAAGGGCGCTGCCGCCTCGGAGACCGCCAGGTTGCGCACACCGGGCTGCACGACCGCCAGCCGCGCTTCGCGGTCAAGGCGCAAAATCTTGTTGAAACGGGCCAGCGACAGCACGACACCCTGGGCGTGCGGCATCGCGCCGCCGGAAAGCCCGGTTCCCGCCCCGCGCGCCACGACCGGCACGCCGAGCTGGTGGCAGTTGCGCAGCACATCAATGACCTGGCCTTCGGTTTCCGGCAGGCAAACGGCCATCGGCAACTCGCGGTAGGCGGTCAGGCCGTCGCACTCGTAGGGGCGCAGATCCTCTTCATCGATCAACAGGCAATGGGGCGGCAGGATCGTCTTCAGGCGGCTGGCCAGCGCGCTGCGGTCGGTCTGGAAAGCGGGTTCGTTTGAGCTCATGGCGGTCATTCTACGAGGATGGCGCGAAAGTCGTTGACGTTGGTCCGGGTCGGGCCGGTGACCAGCAGGTCATCAAGGCCGGCAAAGAATCCCCAGGCGTCGTTGCCAGCCAGATGGGCGCGCGGATCGAGGCCGGCGGCCCGTGCCCGGACCAGTGTCTCCGGGCCGACGAAGGCGCCGGCATTGTCCTCGCTGCCGTCGATGCCATCGGTGTCGGCCGCCAGCGCGTGGACACCCAGGGCACCATCGAGGGCCAGCGCCAGGCCGAGCAGAAATTCCGTGTTGCGCCCACCCCGCCCCGGCGCCTTGACGGTCACGGTCGTTTCGCCGCCCGAGAGCAGAACGCACGGCCGCGATGCGGGGAAGCCATGCTGCGCTGATGCGCGAGCCATGCCAGCCATGGCCTTGCCGACTTCCCGCGCTTCGCCTTCGATGGCGTCGCCAAGGATCAGCGGTGTAATGCCGAGCCGTAGCGCTTCGGCGGCCGCAGCTTCGAGCATCTGGCGCGGACTGGCGACCAGGCGGAATTCGCTGCGCGCCAGTCGGGCGTCGCCGGCTTTGGGGGTTTCCAGTTCGCCAGCCGCCAGACGCTGGCGGAGCAGCGGGGAAATTTCGATGCGATAGAAATCGAGCACCTGCAGCGCCTCGGCGCAGGTTGTCGAATCGGCGACCGTTGGCCCGGAAGCGATCACCGCCGGGCCATCGCCCGGCACGTCGGAAATTGCCAGCGTCAGGACACTGGCCGGCCAGGCTGCAGCGGCCAGCCGCCCACCCTTGATCGCCGACAGGTGTTTGCGCACGCAGTTGATCTCGCCAATGCTCGCTCCCGATTTGAGCAGCGCCGATGTAAGCGCCCGCTTCTCGGTCAGCGTAGCGCCGACGGCCGGTGCCGCCAACAGGGCCGAACCCCCACCAGACATCAGCGCCAGTACACGATCCGCCGAACCCAGCCCGGAAACCTTCATCAGAATTCGAGCCGCTGCCGCTTCGCCTGCGGCATCCGGCACCGGATGCGCTGCCTCGACGATCTCTATCCGCTCGCACGGCACCCCGTGGCCATAACGCGTGACGACCAGCCCCTCAAGCGGCCCGGACCAATGTTGCTCGACCGCTCGCGCCATGGCTGCCGAAGCCTTGCCGGCGCCAATGACGATCAGGCGTCCGCCATCATCCGGCGGCAGATGGGGGGGCACGCACAGCGCCGGATCGGCCGCCGCGATGGCGGCATCGAACAGCCGGCGCAGCTTTTCGCGCGCCGTCACTTCGGCATCCAGCCCAGGCTGGCTTCGGTGGTGGTCAGCGGCTTGTATTCGCAGCCCACCCAGCCGGCGTAAGCCAGGCGATCCAGCAGCGCAAAGAGGAAGGGATAATGGATCTCGCCGGTACCGGGTTCGTGGCGCCCCGGATTGTCGGCAATCTGGATGTGGCCGATGTGCTGGATGTTTTCCTCGATCGTCCGTGCCAGGTCGCCCTGGATGATTTGGGCATGATAGAGATCGAGCTGCAGCTTGACGTTGCTGCGGTCGATCGACTCGATCAGACGCAGGGCCTTGTCGATATCGTCCAGCCAGTAGCCGGGCATGTCGATGTGGCTGTTGATCGGTTCGATCATCACCGTCGCGCCGATGGTGGCAAAGCGGTCGGCAGCAAACTGCAGGTTGGCGATGTAGGTGGCTTCCAGCTCGGCTTCGGGAATCTTGCCCGGATTGATCCCGGCCATGCAGTGCACGCGCTCGCAATCAAGCACCACGGCGTAATCGAGCGCCTGCTCGACGCCTTCGACAAATTCGGCCTGCCGGTGTGGCAAGCAGGCCAGCCCGCGCTCGCCGGCCGCCCAGTCGCCGGGCGGCAGATTGAACAGCACCTGCTCGACATCGGCCGCCTTCAGCCACTCGGCGACATCGTGCGCCGGCCAGTCGTAGGGAAACAGGTATTCGACGCCCTGAAACCCGGCGGCCACTGCCCGCTTGAAACGGGCATGGAAAGGCTGGTCGGTGAACAGAAAACTGAGGTTGGCGGCGAACTTTGGCATGGGGGTGACAGTCTGTTGCACGGGGCAGTCAGTATAATCTGGCCCATTGAAGGAGAAATACTGTGAGCGAAATCCAGAACGATGCCGACACCGAGCGCAAGGGCAACCGCCTCTCGAAGATCGTCACCCGCACCGGCGACGCCGGCACCACCGGCCTGGGAGATGGCAGCCGGACCACCAAGGACAGTCTGCGCATCGATTCGATTGGCGAAGTCGATGAACTGAACTCAAACATCGGCCTGCTGCTCTGCGAGGACATCCCGGCCCGCGTTCGTAGCGCGCTACTCGACATCCAGCACGACCTGTTCGACTTGGGCGGCGAACTCTGCCTGCCCGGCATGGACATCATGAAGGACGCCCAGGTAGCGCGGCTTGAAGCGCTTGCTGAAGAGTTCAACCACGACCTGCCGATGCTCAAGGAATTCATCCTGCCCGGCGGTACCCGCCCGGCCGCCATCGCCCATATCTGCCGCACCATTTGCCGCCGTGCCGAACGTTCGATGGTCCGTCTGCATGGTGCCGAACCGCTGTCCGAGGCCGCCCGCCGCTATATCAATCGCCTGTCCGATCTGCTCTTCATCCTCGGCCGCTCCCTTAACCGGGCCGGTGGGCGCGGTGACGTGCTGTGGCAGAAAGGCAAGAACGCTGCCTGATATTTTTTGGCGCCGGCAAACGCCGGACAACCATCCAATGGCCAGTTAAACCGTGTTCCGAGTCAAGACCACCTACCGCAACGGCACCGCCCGGCCCATCATCGAACATGGGCCTTGGCACCCTGCGCGCAAAGAAGCGGAATACTGGGCAGAAACACTGCGCGGCTTCGGCTACGTCGTCGAAGTGGAAAGCCAGCACGGAAAGATCGAGGATCAGAACGACAACGCTGACCTCGCCGCTGCCCTGGCCGGCATGGCTTAGGCCAATATTGCGCCGTCTCGGCGCCAGCAGATTCGCGTAACATCGGCAAAAAATCCATAAACCATCAGGAGACAAGCCAATGAACGCCCCCGGATTCAGCACGCTCACCGTCACGCTCAGCGACAAAATCGCCGAGGTCTGCCTCGACCGCCCGGACAAATCAAATGCGATGAATGCGGCGATGTGGCAGGAAATCCGCCAGGCCTTCGAATGGATCGATGGCACGCCGGAAGCCCGCGTCGCCATCCTGTCCGGCGCCGGCAAGAACTTCTGCGCCGGCATCGACCTCGCCATGCTGGCCGGCGTCCAACAGCAGATCGCCAATCCGGATGGCGCCCGCAGCCGCGAAGCCCTGCGTCGCCTGATCCTCGACCTGCAGGATTGCCTGAGCAGCATCGAACGCTGCCGCAAGCCGGTGCTTGCTGCCATCCAGGGCGCCTGCGTCGGCGGCGCGCTCGATCTGGTCACCTGCTGCGACATGCGCTACGCCGCAGCGGATGCCATTTTTTCGGTCAAGGAAATCGACCTCGGCATGGTCGCCGACGTCGGCACCCTGCAACGCCTGCCCCGCCTGATCGGCGATGGCATGACCCGCGAACTGGCCTACACCGGCCGCAACGTCGACGCGAGCGAAGCGGAAAAGCTGGGTCTGGTGAACCGGATATTTGCCTCCCCGGCCACACTGTCGGCCGACGTCCGCCAACTGGCGAAAACCATCGCCGCCAAATCCCCGCTCGCCACGCGCGGCCTGAAGGAAGTGATTAACTACAGCCGTGACCACTCGGTCAGCGATGGCCTGAACTACGTCGCCACCTGGAATGCAGCCATGTTGCTCTCCGCCGACCTGAACGAGTCAATCAGCGCCCAACAAGAACGGCGTCCGCCGAGGTTTGCGGATTAAGGCCGGATACAGGGAGGTGGTATGACAAAGCACATCCCTGCCCGATCAGCCAAACGTCTCTGTATGGCCGCGGCCACTAACAGCCATTCGAGGATTTTCTCCATAGCGGCCACCCGTTCGAAATCTTGGTTGGCCGATGCCTGCTTCAGAGAGCAATCGGCTGTAGAGTTTTATTATTAATGCATATGCAGACAGGGAACGTCGGCACCCCCATGATGGGCCGATCAGTTACTGTATCTCGGAATGTTCTGCAAATTTCAATAGTCCAGACCGGCTGGTTTGGTGAATAACTGTTAGGCCTTAGAAGAGACACCCATGCGCTACACGTTTCTTTCAGCTCATTCCGTTCAAGGAATCGTTCATCAGGATGTTGAAGCAGACTTGGTGCTGTTCGATGACCGATCGCAAGGTATTCGCGTTGTTCTGACAGGGAACGCCAATGCGCACCTTCGGCTGCTAAATCGCGCTCTGGCACTTCTGTCGCTGATGTTGCGAGGGAAGATTGGCGATCCTCTTACTCCGGACTTCACGGAGCGCTTAGCCGAGGAGACGGCAAAAGTTGAGCGACAGCGACTGGACGCTATTGGGACGTGCCCGGTAGTTGTCATCGAAGTTGAGGGCGACGTTGATGCGTCCCTTCCCACCAACGCCCGGTTGATTCAGGATTTTTTCCTGTGCTTCGATGCCTTCGACAAGAAGGCGTTGCGTGATCAACTGCTGACGAAGGTTTCTGCTGTCCTGACCGCAATCCGCATCGGCGCGGACAATCAGTATGAATTTCGCCCTCTTGCGGATGGAAGCTATCTGACGACCAACGATGGGCAAGTCGTACATTCCGCGTCACTTGAGGGTGGCTCCGCAGAATTATACGTCTCATCCAAGCTGACTGAGGCCCAGCGTACCCGGGTCGCGATCGACATTCTTCTTGTCCTGACGGCTCGCGGCCTTGAGCGCGTGATTAGCTTGCACGCGCAATCACTGAACAAGATGACGGACAACTACCGTTCTTTTATAGCCAGTTGGGCTGCGCTCGAAATTCTGATTGGCAAGCTCTTCCCCCGCTATCAGGGTCTTCTTACCACTGAGCTTCGTGCCATAAATCAGGCACCGGGGCTCCACGCGTATCTTGATCGTGTGGCTGCCGTAATGGGTGACAAGCATAATCTCGCCGACAAGTTTTCCGTTCTGTCCGTATATCTGGACGACGAGAGAAGAACCGATGAACTCAATCTATTTCGTTCCTTGAAAAAGATTCGTGATCGACTCTCGCACGGAGAGGATATCGCGGAAGCCAGCCTGCCTACCCGAGAGGTCCAGCGCCTCTTTGAGAAGTATCTTCGAAACCATCTACGCCGTAACGGCTAAGTCAGACGTTTAAGGTTCGTTTTCCAAGTGGGCCAGCTGGTGCTTTGGACATGCTAGAGACGTTGAGTTTCAATTTGTCATCAGACCATAAATGATTGGATAAGACGAACGACAATCTCTAGAAATACAGCGCAGCCCTACAACCGCCAACGAAAGCCACCAATCATCAAGAAGCAAAAAGCCCGACCGGTTCACCGGTCGGGCTTTTTGCTTATATGCTGCAGCGCGCTGCTTACTCTGACGCTTCTGCCACCCGTCTTGCCCTGACAGCAGCTGCCAGCTTTTCCAGCACCTTTAGGCTATCGTCCCAGTTGATGCAGGCGTCGGTGACGCTCTGGCCGTAGGTCAATGCCTTGTCCGGAACGATGTCCTGGCGGCCTTCGACGAGGTGGGATTCGACCATGACACCGACGATGCGGTCTTCGCCACCGGCGATCTGTTCGGCGACGCTGTCGCAGACTTCCATTTGCAGCTTGTATTGCTTGCGGCTGTTGCCGTGCGAGAAATCAACCATCAGGCGAGCTGCGAGGCCGGACTTGGCAATTTCGGTGCAGGCGGCATCGACGCTGGCTGCGTCGTAGTTCGGCTCCTTGCCGCCGCGCAGGATGACGTGGCAGTCCTCGTTGCCCATCGTCGAAACGATGGCGGTATGGCCGGACTTGGTCACCGACAGGAAATGGTGCGGCGAATTGGCTGAGCGGATGGCATCCACGGCGATACGCATGTTGCCGTCGGTACCGTTCTTGAAGCCGACCGGGCAGGAAAGGCCGGAGGCCAGTTCGCGATGCACCTGCGACTCGGTGGTGCGCGCACCGATGGCGCCCCAGGCGATCAGGTCGGCCGTGTATTGCGGCGTGATGGTATCGAGGAACTCGGTGGCGCAAGGCAGATCCAGCTCATTGACTTCGAGCAGGATACGGCGGGCCAGACGCAGGCCTTCATTGATCCGGAAGGTGTTGTCCATCCGCGGATCGTTGATCAGGCCTTTCCAGCCGACCGTGGTGCGCGGCTTTTCGAAATAGACGCGCATGACGACGATCAGGTCTTCGGCGTACTTTTCGGCTTCCTTGGCCAGCTTTTTGGCGTAGTCCATGGCCAGATCGTAGTCATGGATCGAGCAGGGGCCGATGACGACCAGCAGGCGATCATCAGCACCATGCAGCACACGGTGGATGGCCTGACGGGCGGCGTAGGTCGTTTGCGCCGCCCGAGTGGACACCGGATACTCGCGGAAGACGTGAGCCGGCGGCACCAGCTCCTTGATTTCCTTGATGCGCAGGTCGTCGGTATTCGGTTTACTTTGCGGCGTCATGGCCAGCCCCATTCAAATATTGCTGAAAACCCGGCATTCTACCGGATGAGCATGGAAGATTTCGACCTCGCCCCTTCTTCGGAAATTCCGGCCACGCCTATCAAGGGGCGCGGCGCGGTGAGTAATGTCGCCCATCGCTTCAGCAGCGACACCCGGCAAAGCATGGCTGATGGCTGGGAGCCGCCCGAACCCTCGTTGCCGCAAACCCGCCTGCTGGTCGATTGCGCGAAGAGCATCATCAGCCGGAACGACTCACCCGACCTCGATTTCGACCAGTCGCTGAACCCCTACCGGGGCTGCGAGCATGGCTGCATCTACTGCTATGCGCGACCGACCCATGCCTATCTTGGCCTGTCGCCGGGACTGGATTTCGAAACGCAGATTTTCGCCAAGCCCGATGCGCCTCGCCTGCTGCGCGAAGAATTGGCGAAGCCCGGCTACGTCTGCTCGACCATTGCGCTCGGCACGGCCACCGATGCCTACCAACCCTTCGAGCGCCAGGAGGGCCTGACCCGGGCCGTACTGGAAGTGCTGCTTGAGACGCGACATCCGGTCAGTGTCGTTACCAAGTCGTCGCTGATCCTGCGCGACCTCGACCTGTGGGCCGAACTGGCCAAACAAAATCTGGCGCACGTTGCGATCACACTGACCACCTTGAGCGGCCCGCTGGCTCGCCAACTCGAGCCACGGGCCAGCGCCCCGCACGCGCGGCTTGAGGCGATGGCAAAACTGAGCGCGGCAGGCATTCCGGTTTCGGTGTTCATCGCCCCGCTGATTCCCGGCATCAACGACCACGAGCTGGAAAAATTGCTGGGCGCCGCCCGCGAGCATGGCGCCAGCCATGCCAGCTACACCCTGCTCCGCCTGCCCCACGAGGTAGCCGGGCTATTCAGGGAGTGGCTGGAATGGCACGCCCCCGAGAAGGCAGCGCGCGTCATGTCGGTGCTTTATGACCTGCGCGGCCAGCGGGCCAATGACCCGAACTTCGGCAGCCGGATGACCGGCCTCGGCCACTTCGCCGGGCTGATCCGCCAGCGCTTTGAGCTGGCCGGCCGGCGACAGGGGCTAAGCGCTGATCTGCCTCGCCTTGATACGCATCGATTCAAAGCGCCGCTTGCGCCAACCAGCGGCGACGAACGGCAGCTCAGCCTGTTCTGATTATTTGGGCAGCTTTTCGTAAAGCCCGACAACACCTTCCATCTCTTCCAGGATGCGCTCGCTGGTCGTCGCCACTGCCAATTGCGGCCGCTTGTCCGCCCCGCCTCTCTGGCTCAGGGCATTCTCGAAGAAGAACCACTGCTGACTGACCAGACCAAGGCCATCCTTGATCTGCTGCGTATTGGCCGGCGACGATGAAAGCTCTTTCATGGCATCGGTAAAATCTTTTCGCGCCTTGTCGAGATTGGCCGCGCTCTTGTCGTCGGCAATGCCCCAGGCCGTCGCCTGATAAAACTTGGCCATGCGCTGGGAGAGCATGCGCTGACGGCCAGAGAGATTGACCAGATGACCCGCCGCCGAGGTCGATTGCTTTTCGTATTGAACCGTACCCTGTTGGGCCTGTTGCAGCACCTCTTCGGAAAGCGCCAGCACCTTGCGGCCGTTCTCAGGCGAAGGGGCGGCGCCGAGCAGCACATCCTTGTAGGCCAGCCATGATTTTTCCAGGCCGAGATAGGTCGCCTTGATCTCCGGCGTCGGCGCGTAGTTCTTCAGTTCGACCAGCTGGCGATCGAATGCGGCGACCGAACTGTCGAGCGCCTTTTTGCTGCGTTCGAGATCGATTTGCTGGCCAATCTGGAAATACGCCTTGGCCATCCGCTGCGACAGCATCCGCTGGCGACCGGCCTTGTTGATGGCCGAATTGATGTCGCTGATCTGGGCCAGCGCCTCGCCACCGCTGCTGACAAGCATGACAGCGAGCACGAAACCGAGAAATGTCTTCACGAAGCCTCCGGATGAATTGCCTTTAAAAACAGACAATAGCAACCGGCAGGCAGGCTAAACCATGATAGAAATCAACAATGTGCCGCAACTGTGAAATTGCAGATCAGGGCAACTGGGTAAGGTAGTTGGCAACGGCAACCACATCTTCGTTCTTCAATGTCGCGGTAGCGATCGACATGAGCTGATTATTGCGGATCCCCGTACCGTCCCGGTAGCGGGTGATTGATGTCTGCAGATAGGGAAGTTTCTGCCCGGCCAGACGAGGGTAGAGTTCGTTGCCGTGTGCCTGCTCACCATGGCAACGCGCGCACAGCTTGCCGAACAACTCCTTGCCGCGAGCCACTTGTGCAGCATCGGCCCGTGACGGCGGCACCTTGATGCTGGCGTAGTACTGGGCCACCTGCACACGCTCCTCGTCCTTGAGCACCTTGATCAGGCCCTGCATGAACTGATCCTTGCGCTCGCCGCTGCCGAACTTGCGAATCTGCTCAAGCAGGTAGGCCGGATTCTGCCCAGCCAGATTCGGCACCTCGGGCGTCTTGCTGATGCCCTCTTCACCGTGACAGTTGGCGCAAAAAAAAGTGGTTTTCTTGCCGGCATCGACCGCGGCACGCAAGGCGACCGGATCAGCCTGGATGGCCTTCAAGCGATCCTGAGCCGGGGTCTGGGCATGCGCAACGGCCGCCAATACTGAACCAACGAGCACAAAAAATTTACGCATCATACAATCCCATTACAATGTGTAGGGATTATGCCGTGCCTCCAACCGTCAGTCCATCTATCCGCAAAGTTGGCTGACCGACACCGACCGGCACGCTCTGGCCGTCCTTGCCGCAGGTGCCGACGCCGGGGTCCAGTTTCAGGTCGTTGCCGATCATCGAAACGCGAGTCAGCGCATCCGGACCATTGCCGATCAGCGTCGCCCCCTTGATCGGGCGAGTCACTTTGCCATCTTCGATCAGGTAAGCCTCACTCATCGAGAAAACAAACTTGCCGCTAGTGATATCGACCTGGCCGCCACCGAAGTTGGCGGCGTAAATCCCCTTCTTGACCGACTTGATGATTTCCGCCGGATCGTGCTCGCCAGCCAGCATCATGGTGTTCGTCATGCGCGGCAAGGGCAGGTGGGCGAACGACTCGCGACGGCCGTTGCCGGTCGGCGAAACACCCATCAGGCGGGCATTCAGGCTGTCCTGCATGTAGCCCTTGAGGATCCCGTCCTCGATCAGCACTGTGCGCTGCGTGGTATTGCCTTCATCGTCGATATTCAGCGAACCACGCCGGTCGGCAATGGTGCCGTCATCAATCACGTTGACACCCTTGGCCGCAACTCGCTGGCCGAGACGACCGCTGAAGGCGGAACTGCCCTTGCGGTTGAAATCACCTTCCAAGCCGTGGCCAACTGCCTCATGGAGCAGGATGCCGGGCCAGCCGGAGCCGAGCACCACCGTCATCTGGCCGGCCGGTGCCGGCTCGGCATGCAGGTTGATGATGGCCTGATGCACCGCTTCCTTGGCGTAGCGCTGCAGCACTTCGTCGTCGAAATAGCCAAAGTCAAAACGACCGCCGCCACCCGCCGAGCCCTGTTCGCGCTTGCCATTTTCCTCGACGATCACCGAAATGGAACAACGGACCAGCGGGCGGATATCGGCCGCCAGGCGACCATCGGAACCAGCGACGAGGATCACCTCGTATTCGCCGGCCAGCGAGGCCATGACCTGCATGACCCGCGGATCGAGCGCCCGGGCAAAACCCTCCAGACGTTCGAGCAGTTTGACCTTGGCATCGGCCGGCAGGGAGGCGATCGGATCATGCGGCACATACAGCGAACGTGCCGCCGCCGATGCTGAAAGCGCTGGCAGTATCCCGTTCTGCCCGGCTGCGGCAATCGCCCGCACGGCCTTGGCGGCATCGCCCAGTGCCATGGCGCTGATATCGTCGGAGTAGGCAAAAGCCGTCTTCTCACCGGACAGCGCGCGAACGCCGACGCCCTGATCGATATTGAAGCTGCCCGATTTAACGATGCCTTCATCTAGGCTCCAAGCCTCGGAACGCGAGTACTGGAAGTAGAGGTCGGCGTAATCGACCTGATGCGTCAGGATCTGGCCAAAGGTCCGCGACAAGTCGCCCTCGGTCAGCGAGAAGGGAGCCAGCAGCAGGGATTCGGCTTGCGCCAGCGCGCTGTTTTGCATCATGGATACTTCCTTAAAGTTTGCGGTGTGCGAGGGCCGGCAGGCTCTCGCGAATTTCGGCGATACGTTGGTGATCGAGGTCGGCGATGACGACACCCGGGCCTTTCAGCTTGCGGTCGAGGATTTCGCCCCAGGGGTCGATGATCATGCTGTTGCCGTGCGTCATCCGGCCGTTCTCATGGCGACCGCCTTGTCCGACAGCGAGAAGATAACATTGGTTCTCGATGGCCCGGGCGCGGAGCAGGATTTCCCAGTGCGCCCGGCCGGTGGTTTCGGTGAAGGCAGCAGGCACCAGGATCAGGTCAACCGGTGACAAGGCCCGGTAGAGTTCAGGAAAGCGCAGGTCGTAGCAGATCGACAGGGCAATGCGGCCAAATGGCGTATCCACGGCCACGGGCTGGCTGCCCGGCTCGATGAAGCTGGCCTCGTCGTAGGATTCATCGCCCTTCCTGAAGCCGAACAGGTGCACCTTGTCATAGCGACCAACGCACTCGCCCGCCGGGTTGAAGACCAGGCTGGAGTTGCGCATCTTGTCCGGACTGCTCGCCGCCAAGGGAATGGAGCCGGCAAAGAGCCACAAGCCGTGGCGCTGTGCCGTCTCGGCCAGCCACGCCTGAATCGGGCCATGGCCAAAATCCTCGCGCGCCCGCACCCGGTCGGCATCGGCGGCGCCAATGATCGGAAAATACTCGGGCAGCACCACGAGCTGGGCGCCCTGCTCGACGGCCTGTTCAACCAGTCGCCCGGCAGTTGCCAGGTTATCGGCGACACGCGGCCCGGAGACCATCTGCAAGGCGGCGATACGGCAATTTTGCGGGGTCACGGCTTGCCCTCCAAGGCTGGTTTGCTTTCCACGGCGATGCCCTCTTCTTCCGGCTTGGGTTTGACTTCCTGCGACGACTCCCCGGCCTTGTCGATTTTCGGATCGGCCCAAGTGCCTGTCACATGATAGCGGTAGCTGAACAGGCGATTGAGCGGCTTTTGCAGCACCGTATTGGCGACCAGTGCCGCGGCCCCGATCACCGGGTTGATCAGCGCTGCAGTGCCAACGGCGGCGAGCCCGCCAAGCTCTGGCCGGACGACAACCTGCAGATCCTGCGTCTCGGTTTTCAGGTCAGTCTCCCCCTGCATCTCAACCTGGGCGGCCGGACCACTGATCCGCAGCGGCCCGGTCGTTCGCATGACCCCCTTGCGGACCGACAATTTGGCATCAATGCTGTCGAAAGCCAGCCCATCACTGAAGATGTCACGAAAATCCAGGGTCAGCCGGCGCGGCAGTGACTGCAGGGAGATCAAGCCGAGCAACTTGCCAACGCCAGGTTCCAGTTTGTTGAACTGTCCCTTCTCGGCCTCAACTGACATTTGCCCGGTCAGCGACGGGTAATGGACCCCGGTCAGCGGGCCGGCCCATTGCAGGTCACCGGTCAGCTTGGCGCTGCCCCGGCGTACCGTATCGGCGTAGCCCAGCCGGTCGAGCAGCTTGCCGACATCCCTGGCAGTCAATTCGAAATCCAGCCGCGTCTGATGACGCCCGCTATTGACCCAGATGCCCTTGCCTTTCAGGGCGCCATCCGGATTCTGCAGGCTCAGGGTATCGAGGTGCCATGCCCCCTTGTCGTTACGCGCCTTCAGGTCCAGCTTGCCGAGCACCTTGTCGCCGATGTGGAAGTCCTCGACGACCAGGCTCATACCGGGCAGCGAGTTGATCAAGGTCGTGCTGCCTTCGTCAATTTCGGTGGCGGGCCGCACGATCAATCGCTTGAAGTTGCCTTCAACCCAGCCTTCGCCGGCACTTTTCCAGAAGATATCGCCAACGGCTTCCCGTGTGTTCAGGCCAATCTGCCAACCACCATCGCGTGGTCGCAGGCTGAGATCGACCTGGCTGAAATCGCGCTCAAATACGCGCAGCAGCGGCGTTTTCAGCGTCACCACATTCAAGGCAAGGCCGCTGCCATCCGTTGCCGCCCCATTCCCGTTATCCGGCAGGAAATTCTTCCAGGCATCGGCATCGATGCGCGGCACTGCCACCCGAACTGCCAGCCCTTTTTCCGGCAGCCGTGCCTCGACGTCGCCAACGGCAAAGACACCCCGCTCCCAGTTATCCTGTCGGCGAACGATCACCCCTTGCCCGATCTTGCCCAGCGTGATCCGGTATTGCTCGCGCTGGGCATCTGGCGCGGACCGTTCGATGCGCAAGGCGAGCGGCGTTGTCGCATTCTTGTTCAGCGGCTCGGGCAGCGGCGAGCTGACGCCCAGGAGATCCGACTCGACCACCACTTCGGCGTTACGACGACGAATGTTGATGTCGGCCTTCCAGCCGGCACTGCCCGTCAAATGATTGATCAGCGGCCAGCCGAAGTGCTTGCTCACCTCGCCGATATTTGCCGTTCCGCTGGCCAGCACGCTGACCTTGTCACCGGCGTTCCTGACCTGAACCTTGAGCGGGCCACCGAATACCCGGCCGACAATGTCCTGGGCGACCACCGAACTTTCAGTCAATTGCAAACGACCATTGACCTGGGTCAGCGGTGGCAATCCGGCCAGTGGCTGCAACTGGTTATTCTGGAAACGGTAGTCGCCGCGCATTTTGGTGTCGAGCGCGTGGCGCAGTGGAATATCGAGTTCGAGGCTCAGGCTGCCATTGCCAACCGCTTTCATGCCATCGGTGAAGTGGTCGATCTTCTCGGACACCGGGCTCTGTTCCATGAAGCGGAAGAATTCCGTCGTTGGCCCTTGGGCGAGGCCACGGACCAGCAACATTTCCTCCTGCGATTCGAAATCGGGGATATCCACCGTCACCCCCGACAACGAGGCACCAAGGATGCGCCCCTTGCTGGCAAGGATCTTCATGCCGGTGCCGAAGGTCATGTCGGCATCGATGTGCTCGATGGTCGGCCAGCCCGGCACATAGTCGATCTTGGCCTCGGTCGCCTTGGCGGTGACAATGAACTTGCCGCCCTTGCCGTCGCGGAACGGGAAATCCTTGAGATTGCCCTTGAGCACCAGCCGGCCATCGTAGCCACGCCCGGCGACGATTCCGCGCTTGAGCCAGTTCCGTGCTTCGGCATTGACCACGTGCGGCATGTAGCGCCAGACAGCACGGCCGTCAGCACGGTCCACACTGGCGGTCAGGTCGATTTCACCAGGACCTTCGCCGGTGTAACGGTAACTCCCTTGGGCCGAACCCGCTGCATCGGGACCGGCAAACTCCAGTTTTTCCAGTTTGATATCGACGGCTTCCGGCGAGTTTTTCCAGCTAGCCCGCGCTTTCAGGGTATCCAGCGCAATATCCGGCTCAGGGAAGATGGCGGGCAGCGAGAGGCCGGAGGTAGCGGAACTCAGTGTCAGATCACCGCCCTTCTCGGTCAGGTCGATATTTCCGGACAAACCCGAAGCGCCGGGAAAATAACGGTCCGCCTCGATTCCCAGGTCACGGAAGCCCGTTTTCAGGCTGTAGCGCTTCAGGGTCTCGCCATCCAGCGACCAACTCGTCTTCAATTCGGAAATCTGGCCCTGCGGACGATGCCGGGTCAGCAAGTCCCGGCTGCGCGCATCGAGCGGCATGTAGGAAGCCAGGCGCCCGAGCACCGACAAATCAAGGAAGCTGGCACTGGCATTGCCGCTCAGCACGGCGCTCTTCGGATCCTGCCGCCACTCGACCTTGAAATCGGTCGGTGCAATTCGGATGCCATCCTGCGTCAACAGTTCGACCTTGTGACCGACCAGCGCCCACTCGTCCGCCTTGTAACGTCCCTCCAGACGGCCGCGCATGCTGGCCAGATCAAGTTCCGGCAGCTTTCGCCCGAGGCGGATGCGCAACTCCTCCAGCGCGACGTCGGCGGTCAGCTTGCCGGCGCCGTCTTCAATATCACCCCAGATGCGCAAGGCGCCTCGCCCCTGCGGCAGATGCACCGGATAATCGACCCATGACCGCCAGCCCGCCAGATCGGCGTAATCCAGCTCGACAAAAACTTTGCCCGACAAATGCTCCAGCGCTTCGCCAAGATCGCCCCTGACCTCGCCACGAATATCGATGCGCGCCGCCAGGGCTTCCGGTGGTACCGCCGATAGCCCGAAACGATGGCGACGACCGCTGTTGTCCAGCGCCAACTGCAAATCTTCCAGGACCAGCGGGGGCGCCTTGCGCAGCTTGTCATCCCAGACAATGGTGGCATCGCGAATGCGGATGCGTTTTTGCTCAAGCACCCATTCGGCAAAGGCCGGATCAGCTTCTCCCTCGGTGTCCATACCGGCGATGGTGATCTTGCCGTTGGTCTCCCGGCGCACATGCAGCACCGGGCCGTCGAAGGCCAGCAAAGCCAGGGTTGGCCGCAGGCGCCACAGGGTCTGCCAGGACAGCACACCTTCCACCCGCGCCAGTGAAAAGGCCGGCGCGCCCTGACGATCGGAGAGCACAACGTCGTCGAGCACCAGATCGGGATTCAGGCCCTGCCAGCGGGCCTCGATCCGGCCAATCGAGACCGGCTGCCCGACGGCTCGTGTTGCCGCCTGCTCGATCTGCACGCGATAGTCCGATATCTTGGGCAACACGGCATAGCGCAAAGCCAGCAGCAAGATGGCAAAGGCCAGCCAGGCGGCAAAAAACCCCCAGCCCAGAATACGCAAGCCGCGACTGACCGCCGGCTTGGCCAGAACAGGCCACAACCAGTGCAGGCGGTGGTAAAGCCCGATACGAACGTCCTGCGAAATTACGCTGGAATTCTTGTTCCGCGGATCACTCACGCGTCAAGCCGTTTTGCCATGGAGGGTAATAGGTCACTACAATCAGGAGATAGCGAAAACCAACATTCTATCCTTTCCGGCTAAAACGCCGACCGACCATCATGGACACCACCCTCGATCCCCGCTGGCAAGGCGCTGTAAACCACAGCCGCTATCTGGCCAATCTGCTGAACGCCCGCCCGGAACTGATCCCGGAACTGGCCGCCACCTGGCAGCAACCTCTCACTGAGGAATTGCTGCTGGCACCGCTACAGCGGGAATTCGCCGACGACGACGCCGTCCGTTCCGTGCTGCGCCGACTGCGCCAGCGCGCCATGGCTCACCTCATTCTGCGCGACCTGGGCGGACTGGCACCGCTGGCTGAAATCGTCGAGAGCATGACCCTGCTGGCTGATGTCACGACCAATTTCGCGCTTGATTACTACCACCGCCAACTGGTCGCCACCTACGGTGAGCCGCTCGACAAGGCAGGCCAGCCGCAGCGCATGCTGGTCATTGGCATGGGCAAGCTCGGCGGGCGTGAGCTGAATGTCTCGTCGGACGTCGATTACATCTTCATCTACCCCGATGATGGCGACACCACCGGCCCGAAGAGCATCGAGAATTACGACTTCTTCAACCGTCTCGGCAAGCGCATCATCGGCGCCCTTGGCGACATCACGGCCGATGGTCAGGTCTTCCGAGTCGACATGCGGCTGCGGCCGAACGGCGATTCAGGCCCGCTGGTCTGCTCGCTGGATGCCCTGGAGAACTATTTCATCACTCAGGGCCGGGAGTGGGAGCGCTACGCCTGGATCAAGGGACGCACCATGAATGCCGGCGCCAATCTGCAGCCGGACTGGGTGACGGCGATGCAGAAAATTGCCCGCCCCTTCGTCTTCCGGAAATATCTCGATTTCGGCGCGATCAACGCCATGCGCGACCTGCACGCGCAAATCCGCCGCGAAGTCGCCCGCAAGGACATGGCCGACCACGTCAAGCTCGGCCCCGGCGGGATTCGGGAAATCGAATTCATGGCCCAGGTCTTCCAGCTGATTCGCGGCGGCCGCGACATGGCATTGCAGATTCGCCCGACGCTATCGGTACTCGCGCTCCTGGTCGACCGCAAGCTGCTGCCGGCCGAAACCGAGCAGGAGCTGCGCGAAGCCTATGTCTTCCTGCGCCGCCTCGAGCATCGCCTGCAATACGTCGAGGACAAGCAGACCCATATGCTGCCGATAGACGCCGACAATCGGCAAAAAATCGCCATCAGCATGGAATTCCCTGACTGGCCGGCGATGCTGGCGGTGCTTGATGATCACCGCAACAAGGTCAGCCGACACTTCGAAGCCGTCTTCTCCGACCCGGAGGCCGGCGAACATCCGCTGACAGGCCTCTGGCAAGGCCAGATGGATGAAGAAACAGCCATCGAAGCTTTCGGCAACCTCGGCTTCCGGCAACCTCGCGAGGCGATCACCCGCCTTGCCGAGCTACGCGCCTCCAACCGCTATCAACAACTGCCAGCCTCAAACCGTTCCCGCCTCGATGCAGTCGGTCCACGGCTGATCGAAGCGGCCGGCGCCACCGGCGCGCCCGATACGACTCTGGCCCGCGGCATCGTGTTTCTGGAAGGCATTGCCCGACGTGGCGCTTATCTGGCCTTGTTGCAGCAGTACCCGATGGCACTGCGCCGCGTCGCCGACATGATCTGCGCCTCCAGCTGGGCGGCCGAATACCTGAACCGCCACCCCTTGCTGCTCGACGAGCTGCTCGATCCGCGCCTCTACGAAATCGCCACGAACTGGGCAGGTTTCCGCGAAAACCTGCGTGACAATCTGGCCCAGCACGCCGGCGACACCGAGCGGGAAATGGATATCCTGCGCGAAATGCACCACGGCCAGGTTTTCCGTCTGCTGGCGCAGGATCTGGCCGGCCTGCAGACCATCGAGCACCTGTCCGACCACCTGACCGAACTGGCCGACACCATCGTCCAAGAGACCCTCCCGCTATGCTGGCAGACGATCAAGAAACGCCATTGCGAAACACCAAAGTTCGCGATCATCGGCTACGGCAAGATGGGCGGCAAGGAACTGGGCTACGCCTCCGACCTCGACCTCGTTTATCTCTATGACGACGACGATCAGGATGCCCAGGAGGACTACACGCGCCTTGGCCAACGCCTGAATTCGTGGCTATCGAGCCAGACTTCGGCCGGCATCCTGTTCGAAACCGACCTTCGCCTGCGGCCGAATGGCGACTCCGGCCTGCTCGCCGTTTCCGTTGACGCTTTCCGCGACTACGAACTGAACAAGGCCTGGGTCTGGGAACACCAGGCGCTTACCCGTGCCCGCTTCTGCGCCGGCGACCCGGCCGTCGGCCAGCGTTTCGAGGAGATTCGCTGTGAAATCCTGCGCCAGCCACGTGATCTCGCCAAGCTGAAGGATGAAGTCGTCGCCATGCGCCGCAAGATGCTTGACGCGCACGCCTCGAAGAGCGAAACGGAATTCGGGCTGAAGCACGATACGGGCGGCATCATCGATGTCGAATTCATCGTCCAGTATCTGGTGCTCGGCTATGCCCATCAGCACGCCAGCCTGACCGGCAACCTCGGCAATATCGCCCTGCTGCGCATGGCCGGCGAAATGGGGCTGATCGACCCGCAACAAGCTGAAGCTGCCGGCAACGCCTATCGCGAATACCGGCGCCTGCAGCACGCCAAACGGTTATCGGCCAATCCCAAGGCACCGATCCCGCGCGAAGGGATCGAACACCATATCGCGGCAGTCGAAGGGCTCTGGAAAGCAGTTTTCGACGCCGCATAGCGCTCGCTGCGCCCTCAACCGGGCAATAAAAAAGCCGCCCAAGGCGGCTTTTTCGTCGCGAAGCGCGAGCTTACTTTTGCAACGAATCGCGAATTTCGCGCAACAGCAGCACATCTTCCGGGGTGGCCGGCGCTTCGGCCGGGGCAGCCGGTTCTTCCTTGCGCATGCGGTTCATCTGCTTGACCATCATGAAGATGATGAAGGCAAGAATGATGAAATTGACCAGAATGGTCAGGAAGGAGCCGTAGGCAAATACGGCAATACCCGCTTTTTTCAGGTCAGCCAGCGTCGTCAGATTGTTCGGATTGTCACCGAGCACGACGAAAAGATTGGAGAAATCCAGCTTGCCGACGATACGGCTGACCAGCGGCATGATCAGGTCGCCAACAATGGAGTCGACGATCTTGCCAAAAGCACCGCCGATGATCACGCCAACGGCCAGATCCATCGCATTGCCCTTGACGGCAAATTCCTTGAATTCCTGAATCATTCCCATAGCGTTTTACTCCTTGAAATTATGCTTTTGAAACGCTGATTATTGGCTTTGCCAAGGAAGAGCGTCAAGCAATTTTCATATTTTCAGGTTTCATTACAGTGCTTTACAAAGGCGCTCTGCTGCAGCGTTGAGGGTCGACTCCTGCTTGGCAAAGCAGAAGCGAACCACGTGATCATCACGACCATTGGCATAAAAAACCGAGACGGGAATAACCGCGACGCCAACTTGGCGCGTCATCCACTCGGCAAATGCCCGGTCAGGCAAATCCGAAATCCGGTCGTAGCGTGCCAGCTGGAAATAGGTACCGCGGCAGGGCAGCAGCTCAAACGGCGTTGCAGCCATCAACCGGCGGAAGAAATCGCGCTTTTCCTGATAAAAAGCTGCCAAGCCAAGATGGCGGGAAGCATCCTGCATGTACTCGGCCAGCGCCAGTTGCGATGGAGCGTGGACGGTAAAGACATTGAACTGATGCACCTTGCGGAACTCAGCCATCAGCGCGGCCGGGCCGACGACATAGCCGATCTTCCAGCCGGTGATGTGATAGGTCTTGCCAAAACTGGAAACAACGATGCTGCGCGCCGCCAGCTCCGCGTGCCCGCACAGGCTGGCGTGCTGCTCGCCATCGAACAGGATGTGCTCGTAAACCTCATCGGACAGGATCACGATGTCGGTGCCACGAACCAGTTCCGCCAGCTTGTCGAGGTCGGCGGCAGTGAGCAGGCTGCCGGTCGGGTTGTGCGGGGAATTGACGATGATCATCCGCGTCTTCGGCGAGATCAGCCCGGCCACCTGCGACCAGTCCGGGGCGTAATCAGGAAACTTGAGCTGGGCGTAAACCGCCGTGCCGCCGACCGTCTCGATGGCCGGCACGTAGCTGTCGTACACCGGCTCGAAGACGATCACCTCGTCGCCCGGCCGGACAAAGGCGGCGATGGCCGTAAATATCGCCTGCGTCGCCCCGGCCGTGACCGTCACTTCGGACTCGACATCGAAACGCGGGCCATACAAGGCAGCCACCTTGTCCACGATCGCCTGGCGCAACTCTGGCAGGCCGGCCATCGGTGCGTACTGGTTGTGTCCGGCCTGCATGTGGCGGTGCATCGCATCGAACAGCACCGGCTCAGCCTGAAAGTCGGGGAAGCCCTGTGACAGATTCACCGCGCCACACTCGGCGGCCAGCCGGCTCATCACAGTGAAGATTGTGGTTCCCATGTTCGGGAAGCGGGAATCGATACGGACTGGAGTTTCCATGGCGCTAGCAGGTGTTTTGGAATGAGGCACTATGCCACAATGCGGCCCATGAACATCGACGGCATCCCTACCCGCACCCTGCGCGCCCATCCCGATCGGCGCGCCATCGACATCATCGACCAGACCCGGCTGCCGCATGCGCTGCACTGGGTGCGCGTCGCCACCCTGGAAGAAGCAGCCCACGCCATCCGCGCCATGCAGGTCCGGGGGGCGCCGCTGATCGGCGCCACCGCCGCTTACGGGCTGGCCATTGCGCTCGACTTCGAGGCCTCCGACAGGCGGCTGGATGAAGCTCTGGCCGTGCTCGGCGCCACCCGCCCGACGGCCGTCAATCTGCACTGGGCGCTGGCCCGCATGGAACGCCTTCTGCGGCCCCTGGCCCCGGAAGCACGCTGCGAAGCTGCCTGGACCGAAGCTGCAGCCATTGCCGAGGAAGACGTGGCGCAGAATGCCGCCATCGGCCAGCACGGCCTCAAGCTCTGGAATGATCTGATCGTCGCCGATGGCCAGACCCTGAACATCATGACCCATTGCAATGCCGGCTGGCTGGCCACGGTCGACTGGGGCACCGCGCTGTCGCCGGTCTATGCTGCGCACGATGCGGGCGTGCCGGTGCATGTCTGGGTCTCGGAAACCCGCCCGCGCAACCAGGGCCTGCTCACCGCCTGGGAACTGGAACAGCACGGCGTGCCGCACACGCTGATCGCCGACAATGCGGCCGGCCTGCTAATGCGCAACGGCAAGGTCGACGCAGTGATCGTCGGCGCCGACCGCATAGCGGCCAATGGCGACGTCGCCAACAAGGTCGGCACCTACCTGAAGGCGCTTGCCTGCGCCGACAACGGCATTCCCTTCTACGTCGCCGCGCCGCGCTCGACCCTTGATTTTGCCTGCCCCGAAGGCGCCAGCATCCCGATCGAGGAACGCGACGGCGACGAATTCCGTTTGGTACACGGCCTCGACAGCCGCGGCGTGCCCTCTGCGCTGCGCCAGTTGCCAGCCGGCGAAGATGTCGCCAATCCGGCTTTCGACGTGACGCCAAACTGGCTGGTCAAGGCCATCATCACCGAACGCGGCATCTGCCCGGCCAGCCGAGAAGGCCTGCTGGCACTCTATCCGGAGGAAGCCCATGGCTGACCTGCGCACCCAACTGATCAGCACCGCCCGCGCCATGCAGCCGTCCGGCCTCAACCGCGGCACTGCCGGCAACGTCAGCGTGCGCCATGGTGACGGCTTCTACATCACACCGACCGGCATGGCCTACGAGGCCCTGCGCGATGACGATATCCCACTGATGGCGCTTGACGGCACCCATACCGGCCAGCGCAAGCCCTCATCCGAGTGGCGTTTCCACAGCGACCTCTACGCCGCCCGGCCGGAAGTCGGCGCCGTACTGCACGCCCATTCGCCGTTTGCCGTCAGCCTGGCCTGCCTGCGTCTGGGCATTCCGGCTTTCCATTACATGATCGCCCGCTTCGGCGGCGACAGCATCCGCTGCGCCCGCTACGCCATTTTTGGTTCGGAAGCGCTATCGACTGCCGCCATGGCCGCGATGGATGACCGCAAGGGCTGCCTGCTGGCCAACCACGGCATGCTGGTCGCCGGCCGCGACCTTGCCGAGGCACTTTCTCTGGCCATCGAACTGGAAGAATTGTGCGAGCAATACTGGCGGGCAAGCCAACTTGGCAGCCCGGTCCTGCTTTCAGCTGACGAGATGGCCGAAGTGCTCGACAAGTTCAAGGGCTACGGACAGCAATGAGCCAGCATCAACACGACATCTCACGCTGGGCCCACGAACACCGTTACGGCACCGGCAACGCAGCCGCCGAACGCGGCACCCGGCTGGTCATGTGGATCACCATTGCCACCATGCTGGTCGAAATCGTCGCCGGCTGGTGGTTCAACTCGATGGCCGTGCTGGCCGACGGCTGGCACATGAGTTCGCATGCCCTGGCCATCGGCCTCTCGGCCTTCGCCTACTCGGCGGCCCGCAAGTACGCTGCCGACCCCAGCTTCGCCTTCGGCACCTGGAAAATCGAAGTGCTGGCCAGCTACACCAGCGCCATTTTCCTGCTTGGCGTTGCCGCCGCCATGGTCTTCGGTTCGCTCGAGCGCCTCTGGTCACCGCAAACGATTCACTACCCCGAAGCGATGGGCGTTGCAATCCTCGGCCTGGTGGTCAATCTGGTCTGCGCGCTTATCCTCGGCAAAGCACACGATCACGGGCATCACCACCACGATGACGGCCATGGCCACGCCCACCATCATCATGACCTGAACCTGAAGGCGGCTTACATTCACGTCATCACCGATGCCCTGACCTCGGTACTCGCCATCGCCGCGCTGGCTGGTGGCTGGTTCTATGGCTGGGCCTGGCTGGATCCGGCAACCGGACTGGTCGGCGCCGTGCTGGTCGCGCTCTGGGCGAAGAACCTGATCGTGCAAAGCGGCCGCGTCCTGCTCGACCGCGAGATGGATCATCCGGTGGTCGCCGAAATTCGCGAAGTCATCGAACAACTGCCGCAAGCAGGCAGCACGCAACTGACTGACCTGCACGTCTGGCGCGTCGGCAACGGCGCCTACGCCTGCGCGCTAAGCCTCCTGACCCACGATCAAACCCTCACTCCGCTGCAAGTCCGGGACGCCTTGGGGATACATGAAGAAATCGTGCACGCCACGGTCGAAATCCACCGCTGCGATCTTTGTTAGGACAGCTCGTGTCGCTCGCGCTCGACGTGGGTGATGTAACGCTGAATACGACTCTCGGCCGTGACCTTGAGATCATTGAACTGCATGCCGATTCGCCACTGACGAAGACCTGTCCGACCTTCCAGCTCGGTGACATGACGAACGGTCGCGCTGAACAACAAATCGTGCTCATCGGCCGGCAATGAAAAATGACACTTTTCCAGAACCAGACCCGGCCCAAGCCCGTCTGGAGGCGATCCTGACTTGATGCCAATACCCGCCACGGAAATATCGTGGGCGGGTAAATTCAGCAGTCCGCCACCGGGCAAGCGCCCAAAAAACTGCAAAGGCTTGACCTGCGGTGTCTCGATCCGGAAATAGTCCCGCCGCTGTAGCCGGACGAGCAGTTTGGGCAAGGCCACTGCGAAGGCCTTGCCGCCCTCATAGCTGATTTCACGAGCCGCTCCGGTGTTGAACTGGACGTGAATGCCTCCCGGGCGACCAATGAAGACATTGCGCTGGCTTTGCAGGAAGCGCTGGTTGGATTCGACGCTGCCGCTACAGTCGAAGATCAGCAAGCCTTTGTCGGAATTCACCGCAAGCGGGGTGGTCAGGAACATCTCCGCACCACCTCCGAATTGCACGGAAAACTGCTCATGATCCCGGGCAAATTCGGCGAGCATGAAGGCGACTGGCAAAGCGCCTTTGACGTGGAAATGCGCTTCGATTTCCGCTTCTGACAACTGGGCAATCTGGCTCATGACTTTTCCAGAATCCGTAGCAGCGAGGACGTATCGTCGCGCCCCCAGCCTTGCGCCATGAGCGCATTCAATTGTTGGCCAACGGCAGCTGCAAGCGGCACCGGCACAGCGCTCCGGCGCGCCGCCTCAAGGACCAGGCCGAAATCCTTGTGATGCAGACGCGCTTCGATGCCCGCCGCAAAATCGCGGCGCACCATGCGCTCGCCCATCACATCGAGCACGCGCGATGCCGCCGAACCGCCGGCCAGCGCCTGCCGGACCTTGGCGCAATCGACACCGGAAGCAGCAGCCAGCCGCATTGCTTCGGCCGCCGCCTCGATGGCAGCAACCATGATCATCTGATTGCAGGCCTTGGCCACCTGCCCGGCACCATTCGGCCCGACATGAACAATTCGTTTTCCCAGGCAGTCGAGCAGCGGCCGCACGCGCTCCAGCACCTCGGCCTCGCCACCGGCCATGATCGCCAATGTGGCATCGATGGCGCCTTGAACACCGCCGGAGACCGGCGCGTCGAGCATGTGAATGCCTTTTTCGGCCAGACGTGCCGCCACATGGCGTGCCGTATCGGGGGCAATGGTCGAACAGTCGACCAATACCGAACCCGGAGCCATACCGTCGCACAGGCCATCCTTGCCCAGCGCCACACCTTCTACATCGGCACTGGAAGTAATGACCGTGAACACCACCTCGCAGCAACGCCCCAGTTCAGCCGGCGTCGCGCAAACTCTGGCCGGCAGATCGCCGATGCTTTCCGGCCGGCGGGCCCAGACGGCCAGCTCGTGGCCGGCTTCATGCATATGCAGCGCCATCGGGCGCCCCATGACGCCCAGACCAATGAAACCAAGCTTCATGCCTGTCCTGACAGTCTTTCCAGCAATTTGAGCACGGCGATGGAGTCTTCCTCGCCCAGCCCGGAACCGACCATGGCATTGAACATCTGCGCCGTCGCTGCAGAACCGGGCAGGCAAAGGCCCAGCTCATGTGCCGTCTGCATGACGATGTTCAGATCCTTCTCGTGCATCCAGCTCTTGAAACCCGGCTTGAAATTACGGTCGAGCATGCGCTGACCATGGTTCTCAAGTATTTTTGAATAGGCAAAACCGCCGAGCAGCGCCTCGCGCACCTTGCCGGCGTCGACGCCATTCTTGGCGGCGAAGGCGAAGGCCTCGGCCACGGCCAGAACGCCCATGCCGGTGACGATCTGGTTGGCGGCCTTGGTGACCTGACCGGCGCCGGAAGTGCCGACGTGGACAATGTTCTTGCCCATGCATTCAAAAGCGGGTTTCGCCCGGGCAAAGCCGGCATCGGAACCACCGGCCATGATCGACAAGGTGCCGGCAATGGCCCCCACTTCCCCACCGGAAACCGGCGCATCGACGAAATCGATACCCGCCGCCGCCAAATCCGCACCGATCTGGCGCGCCGCGGCAGGGGCAATGGTGCTCATATCGACCGCCACCAGGCCGGATTCGCCCGCGCTGGCCACGCCACGCATGACTTCGGCCACATCGGGCGCATCGGCCACCATGGAAATCACCAATTCGTTGCCACGGGCTGCTTCGGCCGGATTGGCCGCACCTGTGGCACCGGCTTCAAGCAAGGGCTGCATGGATTCGGTGCGACGCGCCCAGACGGTCACCTGATGGCCGCCCTTGATCAGGTTGAGCGCCATCGGACGCCCCATGATGCCCAAGCCGATAAATCCGATTTTCATGCTGAACTCCGTGTCGACAAGACTGGAATTTTAGGCGCCAACGCCCCCAGCTCAAAGTGCATCAGGCCTGCAGGGCAGCAAATTCCTGAAACCGGCCGACGCCGACCACTTCTTCCGCACAAACCGGCTGATAGAAGTGGAAGCCCTGCACGCGCTCGCATTCGAGCGTGCGGAGGAATTCGGCCTGAGCGAAGTTTTCGACGCCTTCGGCCACCAATTGCAGCCCCAGCGAGCGGCCGAGCAAGACGATGGAGGTGACCAGAGAGGCGGCATCCGGATCGGTTTCGACATCGGCCAGGAAGGAACGATCGATTTTCAGCCGGTCAAGCGGGAAGCGGCGCAGGTAGGCCAGCGACGAATAGCCGGTACCGAAGTCATCAATGGCCAGCTTGACACCCATCGCCTTGAGCTGGGCGAAGGTCTGAATCGCCTCGTCGACACCGTGCATGATCGTGCTTTCGGTGATTTCCAGTTCCAGACGGTGGGCGGGCAAGCCGGTTTCAGCCAGAATCGCCTGGACCGACGGCACAAATTCGCGCTGCCGGAACTGGTGCGCCGAAATATTGACCGCCATTTCCCCCATGTCGATCCCGGCATCCAGCCATTCCCGGACCTGTCGGCAGGCAGTCAGCAATACCCAGTGACCAAGCGGCAGAATCAGTCCGCACTCTTCGGCCACCGGAATGAATTCGGCGGGCGGAATCAATCCGCGCTGCGGGTGGCGCCAGCGAACCAGTGCCTCGACGCCGACGACCTTGCCACTGAGCAGGTCGATCTGTGGCTGGTAATGCAGTACCAGCTGGTTTTCAGCCAAGGCAGACCACAGCTCGCTTTCGAGATGCAGGCGTTTGTTGGCCGCGGCATTCATCGGTTCGGTAAAGAATTTATGGTTGTTCCGGCCATTGGCCTTGGCGTAATACATGGCCGTATCGGCATTGCGAATCAGCGCCTGGGCGTCCCTGCCATCTTCCGGATAGAGGCTGATACCGATCGATGGCGTGCTGTGCAGCACATGGCCGTCGATATCGCAGGGGTCGCCAATGACCCGAGCCACCCGGTCGACCAGCTCAATGACCGTCTCTTCGCTGTGCAGGCGATCGATCACCACAACGAACTCGTCCCCCCCCAGCCGGAACAAGCGTTTCGTCTTGTCCATCAGCCCCCCGAGCCGGCGAGCCAGCTCGGCCAGCAGGCGGTCGCCGGCATGATGGCCGAGCGAATCGTTGATCGTCTTGAAATTGTCCAGATCGATGATCAGCACTGCCATGCGGTTGATGCCAGGCACCGCCGTTTCAAGGATGGAGTCAAGATGGGCATCGAGTGCCAGCCGATTCGGCAGATTGGTCAGCGGATCGTGGCGCGCCAGATATTCGAGGCGTTCTGCCTGTGCCCGGCTTTCGCTGATGTCGGTAAACACCGCAACAAAATGCGAGATCTGCGCACCGTCCTCGCAAATGGCCGAGATGCGCATCTGCTTGGGATAGATCGCGCCATCCTTCCGGCGATCCCAGATTTCACCTTCCCAATAGCCTTTTTCAGCCACGAAATCCCAGACATTTCGGTGGGATGCCAGCCCCTGATGCCCGGCACTGAGCATGGTTGGCGTCTTGCCAAAAACGTCCTGGCCGGCATAGCCGGTAATCTGCTCAAAGGCTGAATTTACCGAGAGAATTCTTTGGGCGCTGTCGGTCAGCATCATCGCTTCGGAGGCGTGATCGACGATCAGGCGCTGCAGGGCCAGACGGGCTTCTGCCTGGCGATTGGCCGAAAGCAACTGCCGGTAAGCCTGAGCAACCAGCAAAGTAAGAAAGATGCCCAGGACCAGCAGCAGCCCTTTCCATGCCGGCAATCCCTGAGGATTCGAGTCACCCGACCAGAGCGCCATTCCGGTATCGGCTTGGCGGCTGGCGATCCACAGGTCAAGGCCAATCAGGCACCAGACAAGGACAACCGCCACCATGGCGAACGAAACGAATTTGCGGCCGGCAACGGCCGGGCTTGGCATCAAAGTATTACTTTCCGGATACACGCGTTGCCGGAGTTTAGCTGAGACAAAACAATGTTTCAGCTATATTTTTCATTCACATCAAAAAAAGACAATCCGCATATACAACAACTGCTTACAGCAACTTGTTAATCCTTGATCTAAGAGCACTTTCGCGGCTGTGACTTATCCGCAACAGGAGCCGCCATCACTGCGTTTGACGCCCATTTTGGCGAGCAGTTTTTCCGGTGGGCAGAACCCGGTGAAGCCGCTCTGTAGCAGATTCAAGCCGACAAAGGCGGTAAAGGCGAGGAACCACTCGGAGACGAAGATCGGGCTACCGTGGTAACCGAGAGCCAGGGAGAGCAGGACGAAGAAACCTGCCATGATGCGGATGATGCGTTCGATGGTCATTGCTGATGCTCCTTGCGGAAAGCCGAGAAGTAAAGAACCGGAATCACCACCAGCGTCAGCAGGGTGGAGACGAGAATACCGAAAATCATGCTCAGCGCCAGACCATTGAAGATCGGGTCATCGAGAATGAACAGGGCGCCGAGCATGGCGGCCAGCGCCGTCAGCGCGATAGGCTTGGCACGCACCGCTGCCGACTGGATCACGGCATCGTGAAAGTCCATCCCGGCCGCTACCTGCTGCTTGATGAAATCGACGAGCAGGATCGAGTTGCGAACGATGATGCCAGCCAGGGCGATCATGCCGATCATCGAGGTCGCCGTGAATTGCGAACCGAACAGCGCATGACCGGGCATCACACCGATGATGGTCAGCGGAATCGGCGCCATGATGATCAGCGGCACGAGGTAGCTGCCAAAGTGAGCAACCACTAGCAGATAGATCAGGATCAGGCCGACCGCGTAGGCAATACCCATGTCGCGGAAGGTTTCGTAGGTGACCTGCCACTCGCCATCCCACTTGACGCTGTAGCCGGCATAGGGATCGGCCGGCTGGCGGATGAACCATTCGCCCAGCGTGCCACCTTCCTTGAGCGCCATACCGTTGATCTTCGAACGAATATCGAACATGCCGTAGAGCGGCGAATCGAGCTTGCCGCCCATGTCACCGACAACATAGACGACCGGCAGGAGATCCTTGTGATAGATCGCTTTCTCGCGCGCCACATCACGCACCTCGACCAGTTCGGAAACCGGCACCAGCTGGCCGTCACGCGAACGGACGCGCAGCTTGAGCAGGGCATCGAGCGTGGACTGCTTCTCGGCCGGCAGGGTTACCCGGACCGGAATTTCGAACTTGGATTCGGTATTGCGCGCCGGCGTCACATCCTGCCCGGCCAATCCCATGCCGACCACCTCGACGATGTCGCTCTGGGCCACGCCCATCTGTGCGGCCTTGCTCTGCAGCACATGCAACACGAACTTGCGGGAATCCGCCTCGATGTAGTCATCGACGGCAACGATGTCGGCCGTTTCCTCAAAGGCCTTGCGCACCTGCTTGCCGACAGCCATCTGACCAGCGTAATCCGGGCCATAGACCTCGGCAACAATGGGCGACATCACCGGCGGCCCCGGCGGCACCTCGACCAGCTTGGCGACACCGCCATTGCGCTTGCCGATGGCTTCGATGCGCTCGCGCAAGGAAATGGCGATTTCGTGACTCTTCTGCGTGCGCTGATGCTTGTCGGCCAGATTGACCTGCAGGTCACCCTTTTCCGGCACGGCACGCAAGTAGTACTGGCGGACCAGACCATTGAAATTGATCGGGCTGGCCGTACCGGCATAGGCTTGATAATTGACGACATCCGGCACGGTGGCCAGTTCGGCGCCGATTTCGTGCAGCACCCGCGCCGTTTCCTCCAGCGGCGTGCCGACCGGCATATCGACGATGATCTGGAATTCGCTCTTGTTGTCGAAGGGCAACATCTTCAGCACGACCAGCTGGAAGTAAGCCAGCGATACCGAACCCAGGATCAGCAGCACGACGGCGATGGCCAGCTTGACGCGGGCGGCGCCACCTTTCAGCGGGTCGAGGAAGGGCGTCAGCAGCTTGCGGAAGGTGCTGTCCAGCCGGGCATCAAGCTTTGACGGCTGATGTTCGCCATGAGCATTGCCATGCGACTTCATCAGCTTGGCCGCCAGCCACGGCGTCACCACGAAGGCGACGGCCAGAGAAATGGCCATACCCATCGACGAGTTGATCGGAATCGGGCTCATGTATGGCCCCATCAGGCCACTGACGAAGGCCATCGGCAGCAGCGCCGCGATCACGGTCAGCGTCGCCAGAATGGTCGGGCCACCCACTTCGTCGACCGCGCCTGGAATGATTTCGAGCAGGCTTTTCTCGGGATGCAGTCCCTGCCAGCGGTGGATATTCTCGACCACGACAATCGCGTCATCAACCAGGATGCCGATCGAGAAAATCAGCGCGAACAGGGAGACGCGATTCAGCGTGAACCCCCAGGCCCAGGAAGCGAACAGGGTCGCGGCCAGCGTCAAGGTCACAGCCACACCGACGATCACCGCCTCGCGCCGTCCGAGGGCGAAGAAGACCAGCGCGACGACGAAAGCGGTGGCGAAGATCAGCTTGCCGATCAGCTTCTGCGCCTTTTCAGTGGCCGTCTCGCCGTAGTTGCGGGTGACGGTGACTTCAACACCTTCCGGGATGACCGTGTTCTTCAGGCTGTTGATCCGCTCGATCGCCGAACTGGCCACATCGGCGGCATTGACGCCGGGCTGCTTGGAGAGCTGGATGGTCACTGCCGGGAATTCGCCATCCTTGTTGCCGAACCAGGCGTAGCGCTTTGGCTGGTCAGGGCCGTCTTCGACGGTCGCCACATCGCTCATGTAGATCGGCTTGCGCGCTTTTTCGTCACCCCGGACTGCGACCACCAGACGTTTCACATCGGCGGCGGATTCGAGATAAGTCCCGGTCTGCACCAACACTTCGCGGTTGCCCGCCGTCAGGCTACCCGAGGACTGCAGCGCATTCGAAACTTTCAGCGCGCCAGCGATATCCTGCGGCGTGACGCCAAAGGCATTCATCCGCTCGGCATCCATCAAGACGCGGATGGCATGGTCAGGACCGCCGAGGGTCGACACATCGCGCGTTCCCTTGATGCGCTTCAGTTCGATTTCGACCGCCCGTGCCACCTGTTGCAGATCGAAGGCCGAACGGTTTGGGTCCGGCGTCCAGAAAGTCAGCGAAACAATCGGCACATCGTCGATGCCGCGCGGCTTGATCACCGGCTCCTGCACGCCAAGATTGGGCGCCAGCCAGTCGCGATGCGACATGACAGTATCGTGCAGGCGCAGCACCGCATCGTTATATTTGACACCCACCTCGAACTGCACGGTGATCACCGCCATGCCGGCGCGCGACATCGAATAGACGTGCTCGACGCCATGCATGCGCGACAAGACCTGCTCGCCGGGTCGTGCCACCAGGTTCTCGACATCCTTGGCCGAAGCGCCGGGGAAGGCGACCAGCACGTCGGCCATGGTCACGTCGATCTGGGGTTCCTCCTCGCGCGGCGTAACCAGCGTGGCGAAGATGCCCATCAGGAAGGCGACCAGCGCCAGCAAGGGCGTGATCTGCGACGACAGGAAAGCGGCAGCAATGCGCCCGGAAATGCCGAGGCGACCGTTATCGTGGCTCATCGCCTACTTGCCCGACTTGAGCTGAATGGCCGCCCTGACCGGATCGGTAACCACCTTGTCACCCGCAGCCAGCCCGGCCAGCACTTCGATCTCGCCCTGCCCGACGGCATCGCCCAGACGTAACTGGCGCAGGCTCAGGCGGTTATCGGGTGTCTGCACATAGACGGCGGCGACTTCGCCACGACGCAGCACAGCGTTGGCCGGCACCGTCAGTTTTTCGGCCTGGCCGGTCACGAAATAAACCCGGGCAAACATCCCGGGCATTGCATCCGCCACATCCGGCAAGCTGACTCGTACCTGCGAAACATGGGTTGAAGCATCGGCAGTCGGCAGCAACTGAACCATTTTTGAATCGACCCATTTGCCCAGCTCGGGAAACTCGATGCGCGCTGTCTTCACCAGGCGCATTTCTTTCAGGCGATGTTGTGGAATGCTGGCCGTGACCCGCAGGCTTCCCGGTTGATAGATGGTGAACAAAGGCAGGCCGGGCATCGCCATATCACCGAGTTCGGCGTGGCGCCGGGCGACGATGCCGGAGATGGGTGCAACGATGGTGGCGTGACTCTGACTGGCCCCGGCGGCCGAGCGATTGGCGGCGGCCGAATCGAAATCGGCCTTGGCCTTGTCGAGCGCTGCACCACTCATGAACTTCTGCGCCACCAGGCTTTTCGTCCGCTCGTAATTGATCTTGGCATTGGCGTACTGAGCCTCAGCCGCTCTCGCCGCTTCCGCCGCTTCGCGGGCATCGATCCGCATCAGCACATCGCCTTTTTTCACTGACTGTCCGGCATCGGCCTTCACCTCCAGAACCCGACCGGCCGTCTGGGCGCCAACCGTCGCCTGCTGGACAGCCTCGACCAGCGATTCGGCGGGAAATGTCAGATCGACAGAATGCGGCTTGACGGTGATGACCGGCAATGGCTCGACGGCAAACGCTGCAGTCGACGCGAAAACCAGGCCAAGAACCAAAGGACGAAGAATGTTTGCGCTCATAAATATAAGAATACGCTAATTTACATCCGCGACACAAGCCATTTTAGGCTCATGCCTTGATTTAATTACACTTTCCCGGACTTGATCAGCCACCTGAAGTGGCCTGCCAGATGTTCCGGCAACGCGTTTCCCTGATCCACCAGCTGGATACAGCACCAAGAATCGCGCAGACGCTGACCACCAGAACGCCGTAACGCCACGTTTCAACATCGTAGAAACGGGCGCCGCTGACCATCTCGCCCTTCCAGCCGAGGTCCATGATCCAGCCAACCAGCGGTTGCAACAGCGCCCCTGCCAGGAAGCCCCCCATATTGGCAACGCTGGTCGACATGCCGGACAGCAGGGGCGGATTGACCTCCTTGGAACAGGCCCAGGTCAGACTGAATCCCGCCGTCGTCAGCCCCATCAGGGCAAAAAGTACATACGACAACATGACCGGCATCGTTGCGCAGGACAACCAGATCAGCCAGATCGCGCCATAGAGGTGCGAGGCAACGATCAAGACCGGTTTGCGTCGGCCCAGACGATCGGACAAGCCGCCGATGAACAGACAGCCAATGGCAAAACCGCCAAACCACAACGAGAGATGCGTCGCCGCGACCGAGCGGGCCAGGCCATGGACCTGCATCAGGTAAGGCATCGCCCACAAACCGGCGAAAGTAAAGAAGGCACCGGACATGCCGGTATTGACCGCCACCGCCGGCCAGGTATTCCTGTTCCTGACCACGGACCACAGGCTGGACAGCACCAGAGTCCGGTCGAAGCGTGGCTTGGGCGCGATCGTGCCGGATTCCGGCGCATCGCGCACGATCAGCCAGCACAGGGCAGCCAAAACCAGTGACGCAAAGCCGACCCCGATAAACACGCCACGCCAGCCAGTGGCCTGAGCCAGCGCAGAGAGCGGTGCACCGGCCAGGACCGAACCGAGATTGCCGATCAGCATGCAGATACCGACCATGGTGGCGAAGCGGCTTTCCTCGAACCAGACAGCAACCAGCTTGAGCATGGCGATGAAGGTGACCGACACGCCGAGCCCGATCAGCGTGCGTCCGACCAGTGCCAGCTCAAGTGTTGGCGCCAAGCCGAACAGGAAGCTGCCAGCCGCACCGATCAACCCGCCCAGGGCCAGGATACGCCGCGGCCCGAGGGTATCGACCAGGATGCCAGTCGGCACCTGCATCACCGTGTAAACGTAGAAATAGGTGGCCGCCAGCACGCCGAGCGAGGCCGCCGAAGTCTCGAAAGCGGCCGCCAGATCCTGGGCAATCCCGGCCGGCGCGAAGCGCTGGAAAAAAGAGAGGATGTAGGCCAGCGCAACGATGCCGAGGGCCAGCCAGCGGCGGCGCATCTGTTCCGGGGTCAGGGACTTCATTCGCTCCGCTCGCCAAAGGTCTGAAGGCCACGCCGTATCGGATACTGCACGCGGCCTTCTAGTCCGTTATTTCTGCGAGAGCACCCACTTGGCCAGCGTCGCGGCTTCGGCATCGGTCACATTGTTTGGCGGCATGGGCACATTGCCCCACTCACCCTTGCTGCCGTTCTTGATTTTCGCTGCCAAAGCAGCCTCGGCGCCCTTTTCAGCGGCACGCTTGGCGGCAATATCCTTGTAGGCCGGCCCGACAATTTTTTTGTCGATGGCATGGCAGGTCATGCAGTTCTTGGCCTTGGCCAACTCAGGCGAGGCTTGTGCGGCACCGGCGATGAGCAATGAAGCACCGATTGTCAAAACCATCATTCGCATAATTTTTCTCCAGGTTGTTGGGGTAAATGAGATGTCACTACAAATCAGGCAGCCATATCGATCAACAGGGTTTCGATTTCCGTACGTCCGACCGGACTGGCCATGGCGATCAACATATAGCCAGGCTTGAGCAGAAAGTCCTGCTCGGGATTGAACTGCCAGCTGCCATTACGCTCGCGCACGGCAAGGAAGACGTAATTGGCGCTGCGTAATTTCAGGGCGCCGATCGGCTTGGGAATGAATCCGGCCGGCACCGGCACTTCCTCGACGCGCAGATTCTTCTCCGACTTCAGCATTTCATCGAGGAAGGAAACCACGTGAGGGCGGATCATCGCCGACGCGATGCGCATGCCGCCGGTGAAGTCCGGCGAAACGATCGCATCCGCCCCTGCCTTGCGCATCTTCTCGATATTGCGCTGCTCGGTGCACCGCGCAACGACGCGCAGATCCGGCTTCAATTGCTTGGCGGTGATCACGATCATCAGGTTGCGCGAATCGTCGCCGGTCACCGCGAACAACCCCTTGGCATCTTCAAGATCGGAAGCCACCAGAATATCGTCGTCGCTGGCATCGCCATGCAGGTAAAGGAAGCCCGGGTTCTTTTCCTTGTAGTCCTCCAACCGGTGCAGATCTTCATCGACCCCGACGAAATGGCGGTGGGTTGCCTCCAGTTCATGCGCGATGTTGCGCCCGACCCGGCCGAAGCCGCAGAGGATGTAATGGCCTTTGAGTTTCTTGATTGCTTTTTCCATGCGTTTTCTCCGCAGGGTTCCATTGAGGTCGGTTTCGAGCAGCGCCACCGTAACGACCGAAAACAGCAGCGACAGGTTGCCGGCGCCGAGAATGCCGATGACCACGGTCAAAATCCGGGCCGGCTGATTGCTCGACATGTCGATGATTTCACCGAAACCAATGGTGGCAACGGTGATGAAGGTCATGTAGAAGGCGTCGAACCAGGAATATTTGCCTTCGGTCAGCACCATGTAGCCGATGGTGCCGAACAGATGCACGGCAAACAGCATGCCGAGCGCAACGTAGACCAGCCGGAAGATATAGCCGGTCTGCAGGGTCTTGATCGAGGACACGCCGGTATTGCCGCTCATTCAGCCAGAGGCACCGATTGCGTCATGAAGATCACCGCCTTGCCACCATCCATGTTGGCGTGCAGCGACTCGACCAGCGGCGGATTGATCGGCTGATCGGCTTCCCACTTGATGATGAAATTGGCACCTGAACCGCCGGAAGCATCATTCAGCTCCACGAACAATTCGAGGGTGCCATAGGGCGGCACGAGCACGGGCGTCGGCACGCGCTCACCAAGTTGCTTGCCGTGGGTATCGAAATACTTCGCCGAGAGAACCCGTAGCGGCCGCTTGCCATCGGTATTGCGGATGCTGACCAGCGCGGAGAGCAGCACGAACGATGCCTTGCCGCTCTTGCCGAGATTGCCGTACAGCATGTGGGAATAGATCGGCAGATACAGCGTCTGGGCCTTGGCTAGCGGCCGCACCTCCTGGGCCAACGCGGCGGTCGGCACCTGCAAAACGGCAAAAGCCAAGGCACATGAAAATACCCAGGAAAATATCCGATGTCCCATAACTCCCCCTAGTTCGTGCCTTGCGTTCATGGCATCAAGGCCCTTTGGCCTGATTCTGCCACAACCCTTGCCAGGCAGGGCAACGAGGGGAAACCCCGGAGCCGCTCTAAACGCGCGAAGCCTCGAGCAGGGTACGCAACAAGCCGGCCAGTGAAGCCCAGTTGACCGGCTTGGCGATGTAGTCGGCGGCGAGCACCTGCGTCCGCTCGATGAAGGCCGGATCACTGCGCCCCGTCACCAACACGACAGGAAAACCGGCGCCATGGCTTTGACGGATCGCCGCACAAACCTCAAAGCCGTCCAGTCCGGGCATCTCGACATCGAGCAACGCGATATCAAACGCCTGCTGTCTGAATTCGGTCAGCGCATCGTTGCCGTTATCGACGACGGTCGGGATGAAATCCCCGCCGGCCAGAGCAGCCCGCGACAACAGGGCAACCGTCGGGTCGTCATCGGCAACCAGAACGCGCCAAGGCATCCGGCTCATGTCGCCAGCCCGGCCAGAACAGCCTTCAGAGCTTCGTCGACCCGCTGCCATTCGCTGCGCAGGCCATCGACTCGCGCCAGCAATTCGCGCATCCTGATCTCCCGGGCCAGTTGCTCGAGCTCACCGCAACGCTTGGCAAAAGTCATGGCCCCCACATTGAAGCTGCTCGATTTGAGGGCATGCACAGCCGCCGCCATCAACGAGGCATCGACATCCGCCAGCCCCTGATCGAAACGCCCCCACTCCCGCTCGGCAGCTTTCAAATACGCGACGATCACTTGGCGAACCAGAGCATCGCCACCTTCTGGCGACAAAGCCCGAATCTTGTCAAAAGCAGAAGGATCAAGCGCAGCTACTGGTTCCTGCTCCACGCCTGCCGCCACTGGCGATGCTATTGCGGGAACAGCGGACTTGCGCCGTTCGGCCGGCAACCACCGCGCAAGCAAGGCCAGCAATTCTTCCCCGGTATAGGGCTTGGCCAGATACTCGTCCATGCCCGCCGCCCGGCAACGCTCACGGTCGCCCTTCATGGCATTGGCGGTCAGCGCGATGACCGGCAGATGCTGACCGGAGGGAAGTTCGCGCTCACGCAGCGCCATGGTCGCCGCAAAGCCGTCAAGAACAGGCATCTGGCAATCCATCAGGACCAGATCAACCACTTCGCCAGCCAGCAGATCGAGCGCTTGCTGGCCATCACCGGCGGTGATCACCTCCAGCCCCATCCTCTCGAGTTGGGCCCGGGCGACCACCAGATTGCTTTCGTTGTCTTCGGCAATCAGCACTCGACCACGCAGTTTCCTGGATGGATTGTTGACTGCGGAAGCATCCGTCGAGGAACGCCGATACAAGGCGGCTTCGATGGCCCGCTGCAAGTCGGCTTGACGAACCGGCTTGGGCAGGCAGGCCGCAATCTGCAAGCTCGCTGTTTCCGCCTTGCTCAGCGCATCCATCTCGGCAGAAATGATGATCACCCGGGTCTTTGCCAATTGTTCATCGGCACGCAAGGCCCGGACGACTTCGCTGCCGGAAAGATCCGGCATCTGCAAATCGATCAGCAACAGCGCGTAAGGCTCACCCTTTTCGGCGGCGGCCTTGAGCATGGAGAGCCCGGCGAGACTGGAGGACGCACCATCGGACATGAATCCTCTGCCCCGCAGCAAGGTGAGGAGAATGTCGCGCTGAGTCGTGCTGTCATCAACAATCAGGACACGCGCCCCCGTTGCCGCGACGGCCGGCTTTTCTGAAGAAAGCGCGGGCAATTCTCCGAGAGCGAGATCGAGCTCCACAGAAAAGGAAGCCCCCTTGCCCGGCGAGCTTTCGACGCCAATGCTGCCACCCATCATATCAACCAGACGCCGGCAAATGGCCAGCCCAAGGCCGGTTCCCCCGTATTTGCGGGTTGTTGATCCATCGGCCTGGAGGAAATGCTCGAAGATCTTTTCCTGAGCATCGAGCGGGATGCCGATCCCGGTATCGCTGACGATCAAGGCCAGCCTGAGGGCCTTTTCACGACGCTCGATAACGTGCAGCCGAAGCAGGATTTCGCCGGTTTCGGTGAACTTGATTGCATTGCCCAGCAGGTTGGTCACGATCTGGCGCAAACGCAAGGGATCGCCGCGTACGACCAGACTTTCATCCGGCGGCAGATCAGCCACCAGATCCAGCCCCTTTCGCCGAACAGGTTGCGAGAACAGTTCCAGCGATTCCTCAAGCAGCAGGCGCAGATCGAAGTCGGCCACATCCAGCTCCATCTTGCCAGCCTCGATTTTCGAAAAATCGAGAATGTCGTTGATGATGCGTAGCAAGTGCTTGCCGGAACGCTCGACTGCTTCGACAAACTGCCGCTGAGTCGGCTCCAGCTGGGTATTCAGCAACAACTCCGTCATGCCCAGCACGCCATTCATCGGCGTCCGGATTTCATGACTCATCGTCGCCAGAAACTCACTCTTGGCCAGGCTGCCCGCCTCTGCCGCCTCCTTGGCCAGGCGCAACTCGCGCGTCCGCTGTTCGACGATCTGCTCCAGATTGCCCAAATGCGTCGATAACCAGTGATCGCGCTCGCGAATTTGCGCCACCATCTGGTTGAATCCAGCCACCAGTTGCTCGATCTCGGTCACCCGGCTATCGGCAGCACGAATATCCAGCCGCCCAAGCGACACATCGGACATGTGCTGCGTCAAATCCTGCAGTGGCTCGATCAGCCTCTCCACTCGCCGGGACTGCAAATGCAGGGCAATGGCCAGTGCGGCGGCCATTTCGACCAGAATCAGCCCCAGAGAACCAAGCAGATGCTGAAAAACCACGGCCAGATCAGTGCTCAAGCGTAGCCAGCCAGCTGGCTGCCCGGCCACCTGCGCCGGCACCACGAAATCGATGCGCTTCCAGGAATAGGTATGCCCGGCCACCGGTTTGACCAAGGGTGCCGGCGAGACTTCTTCGTCGCCATGGCGATCAAAAGCGACGAGAGGCGAAAGATCCTCGCGGAACACCGCGACCGAAGACAGGGACGGCATGGTCCGCAGCGCGGCAAACATGCGCTCCGCGCCTTCGCGATCGTTGATTACCAGCTCCGGATGCGCCTTTAACTTGAGTAGTTCAAGGTGCATGTCACCCTCCTCGACATGGGCCCGTATCGTCATCCACGCCGAGGTAAAGACAATGAACACTGTCGCAAAGACGATGGCCGATGCCAGCACATAAAAATTGATGCGCGCCAGGCGCGAACGCAGCGGCGTGGTGGACAGCTGCTGGCTCATGCCGAACCTCCGGGACCCAGCCCGCTTTCTTTCCTGGCGTTGGCTGCAGCCAGCCAGGACTGGCGAAACTCATCGCCAAGGCGTTGCCGCAAGCCTTCCGGAACAAGCTTCGAGCCACCGGCCAGTCGTTCGAGCAGCAGGTCTTCCAGAATTCCGGCCGTTTCCGACAAGCGAACCGCCCCGACATTGACTGCCGCGCTGCGAATGGCATGCACCCGCTTCCGCTCCTCCGCATCATCACCGATGCAAGCCAGCCAGACCGACTCCCAATCGGCATAATGTTCGACAAACAAGCCAACCGCCTGCCACCAAAGCACCGGCTGGCCGAGCATACGCTCGACCGCGCCCATTACATCAAAACCGTCAAGGGAGTGGGGAACCGGCATTTATTCGAGAAAAAGCTAAAGAATCATCAGACAGCTACTCATCAAGGCCTTAATTGTCCTCCGATAAGCTGCCTCATTGTTAAAGAATCGTAAAACAATTCCTTTGTTTTACATTGGATTACAATGCTTTCTTTATTGCTTAGCCGAAATGAAAAAGCATGCGCCAGACTGCGCTGATTGTTGAAGATGACCCGGGTACCCGCCACGTATTGAGTTCGACCCTGGCTACGGCCGGAATCGATAGTATTTACGCCGAAAACGGGGCCGCCATGTGGCGACAACTGAACGAGAAACCGGATGTCATCATCCTTGATCTGAGCTTGCCGGATGTCGACGGACTGGAGCTCCTCCGGCAGTTACGACAAACATCCGAAATCCCGGTCCTGATCCACTCGACCCGTTCCGACGAGATCGAGCGCATCATCGGCATCGAGATCGGCGCCGACGATTTCCTCCCCAAGCCCTGCAATATGCGCGAGCTGCTGGCCCGTACGCGCAGCCTGCTGCGCCGTTGCCAGCGCCCCGCCGCCCGCAGCGAAATGCGCCGCCTGCATTTCGGTGACTGGACGCTGGATACCGCCTCGCGCGAATTATTCCGGACCGGCAGCCCGCCAACACCGCTGGGCGTCTCCGGCTATGCGCTGCTCACGGCATTTCTTGAGCAGCCGTTCGAGCCGCTTTCCCGCGAGCACCTGTCACGCGTCCTGAAACGCGAGTACGTTCCCTACGACCGGATCATCGATGTGCACGTCAGCCAGATCCGGCGCATTCTCGGCAAGCAAGCCGATGGCAGCAGCTATATCAAGACCCTGCGCTCGCAGGGCTACGTCTTCATTGCCCAGGTCGAAGCCTCGAACTAGTTCCTGATGAATTGCATGCCAGGGCCATGCTGGCGCGCATGGCCTTTTTTTCGTCCGTCTCGGCTGCCTCGTCCGCAGGCACAGAGAAATCGCGAATCCCCGGCCCGGGAGCGATGTATTTTCATTCCCATGGGTGATAATCCCGGAACTCGTCATCCTGCCGTCGTTCACCGCAACTCTTGAGCCCATATCAACGACTTGAGTAACCGAGCCTCCCTGCTTCGCCTGCTGGCCGTCGCGGCCACTCTGGGCATGCTGTGCCTGAACGGCCTGCCGTTGGCACTGGGGTGGGATTTCGAGCGTCTGCAGCAACTGGTCAGCAGCCGCTTTGGTGCCGGGCAGGTGCCCTTGCTGCTTGACTGGCAGCGCGCCCTCGCCGAAGGGCGTAGCGCCCAGGAAACCGACAAGCTGAAGCGGATCAACGATTTCTTCAACCGACGCATCGCCTTCGACGACGACATGTCGGTCTGGGGCCAGAACGATTACTGGGCGACGCCGACCGAAATTATCGGCCAGGGACGCGGCGACTGTGAAGACTTCTCGATTGCCAAGTACTACTCCCTGATCGAACTGGGCATCCCGATCAACAAACTCCGTCTGGTCTATGTCAAAGCAGCGCAGACCGGCCCCGCCGGCACTTTTCTGGTCGCCCACATGGTGCTCGCGTATTACGCGACACCGAATGCCGATCCGCTGGTCCTCGACAACCTGAATCCCCAGATCCTGCCCGCCTCGCGGCGCAGCGACCTTTCTCCGATTTTCAGTTTCAACAGTGCAGGCCTTTGGCAGGGCACCGGCAACCAGTCCAGCAAGAGCAATCTCTCCCGCTGGCAGGATCTGCTGGCCCGGGCGCGCGCCGAAGGCTTTCAGTGAGGTAATCGACATGTCCTTATTCCGACAACTCTGGCTCGCGGTCATCACGAGCACCCTGATCGCCTTTGCCGGCAGCTTCGTGGCCAGCATGCTGACGGCTCGCCACTATCTGGAACAGCAACTGGCCATCAAGAACAATGACAACGCAGCCTCGCTGGCGCTGTCGATGTCACAACTGGACAAGGACCCGGTGACAGTCGAGTTGCAGGTTGCTGCTGTCTTCGACAGTGGCCAGTATGCTGCCGTCCGTGTGGTCGACCCGAACGGCCAGACGATGATCGAAAAAACCAGCCCCCCAGTCTCGGGCAATGTCCCGGAATGGTTCGTTCGCATTTTCCCGATCGCCTCCCTGCCTGGGCATGCCCAGGTCAACGCCGGCTGGACACAGTTCGGCACCATCGAACTGATCAGCCACAGCCATTTCGCCTACGATGAACTCTGGAACGGCGCGCTCAAGCTGCTCGGCTGGTTTGCCGTCGGCGGCGGCATCATGGGCCTGCTCGGCATGCAGGTCCTGCGCCGCATCCGCCGCCCGCTCGATGCCGTGGTCGGTCAGGCGCAGGCGATCAGCGAACGCCGTTTCGTCAGCATCCCTGAACCAAAAATACCAGAGCTCAAGAGTTTGGCTAGCGCGATGAACGCCATGGTCGACCGGCTGAAAGCCATGTTTGCCGAAGAAGCCGCCCGCCTTGAGCAGGTCCGCCGCGAAGCCACGCTGGACAGCCTGACCGGCCTGGCCAACCGCGACTTTTTCATGAACGAGCTGGCCGCTGCGCTTAGTGACGACGATGCAAGCGCCTCCGGCACCCTGCTCATGCTGCGTCTTGGCGATCTGGCCGGCATCAACCGCCGGGCCGGCCGCGAAACGGCCGACGAAGTGCTGCGCCGGATCGGCACCACGCTCAACGCACTGGCCGCCGATAAACCGAATGCCGCCGCCGCCCGCCTGAACGGCGCCGACTTCGCGCTGCTCCTGCCCGGCGTCCAAGATCCCGCACTGCAGGCCGAGAAACTCCTGCACGCCCTGAGCGACCTCGCCGCCGCCGGCCTGATCGAAGGTGATCGTCTCGGCTACGTGGCTAGCGGCACTTACCTGCACGGCCAAGCTATTGGCAGCCTGCTCTCACGGGTCGATGCAGCACTGGCCTCAGCCGAAACCCAGAGCGGGCTCGCCTGGTGCCGGGCCGAAAGCAATTCCGACCAACAGGCCACCTCGAACGCTGACTGGAAGAAGTTGCTCGATGGCGCCATTGAAACGCAGCGCCTGCGCCTGATCGAATTCCCGGTTGCCGGCGCCAGCGGCCAGCTGCTTCACCTCGAATGTCCGCTTCGCCTGCAGGCCACCGAAGACGGCGAATGGCTGACCGCCGGCGCCTTCATGCCGATGGCCTCGCGCCTGTCGATGACCACCGAACTTGACTTGAGCGTGGTGCGTCTCGCCCTGGACCGCATCGCCGCCGGCCTCCCCGCCGTCGCGGTCAACCTGTCCGGCGAATCGATCCTCGACGCCTCATTCCGCGCTCGCCTCTACGCCCAGATCGCCGCCCGCCGCGACCTGGCACCGCGGTTGTGGATGGAAGTCTCGGAAATCGGCGCCTTCCAGCACTTCGAAGAATTCCACGCCTTCTGCGATGCCCTGCGGCCGCTCGGCTGCCGCCTCGGCATCGAGCACTTTGGCCGCCAATTCAGCGAAATCGGCCGCCTGCATCGCATCGGCCTCGACTACCTGAAGGTCGACGGCAGCTTCATCCGCGCCATCGACAGCCAGCCGGGCAACCAGGCATTCCTCAAGGGGTTGTGCAGCATCGCCCACAATATCGGACTGACCGTCATTGCCGAGGGGGTGCAGACCGCCGAAGAACTGGCCATCCTGCCCGAACTGGGCTTCGACGGCGCGACCGGCCCCGCCGTACCAAGGAACTGACCGAGATGAGCACTGAAATCGAACTGAAGCTGCAACTCAGCCCGAAAGCTGCCCGCAAGCTGGCCAGCCATCCGCTGCTCGAAGGCATCCCATCGCAACGGCTGCACCTGCTGAACACCTATTACGACACGCCAACGCTGGAACTGCACGCCCGGCGCATTGCCGTCCGCTTCCGCAAGAAGGGCTGGCAGTGGTTATGCACAGTCAAATCGGCCGAGCCGGCCAGTGGCGGGCTGGCCATGCGCAGCGAATGGGAAACCCCGGCCACCCCGGGTGTCTTCGACTTCAGCCACGTCGACGCCCCCGATTTCCGGGAATTTCTTGAACAGCGCAGCGCTCAGTTCGAAGCGATCTTCACCACCGATTTCCACCGCCAGATCTGGCATGTCCCGTATGGTGACTCGCAGATCGAACTCGCCGTTGATCGCGGCACAATCGACAGCAAAGGCCGCAGCACCCCCATCTGCGAAATCGAACTGGAACTCCTCTCCGGCAAAGTCGACGATATCTTCGGCCTGACCCGCGAACTGCAGGAAAACCTCGATCTGCACCCGGCCATCGCCAGCAAGGCCGAGCGTGGCTACAACCTCTTCCTCAACGAACCGGTCCGCCCCTTCAAGGCCCGGCCAACGCCGATCAATGAAGACCAGACACCCGTCGAAGCCTTCCGCAGCATCGCGCTGGGCTGCCTCGAACATTTCCAGCGCAACGAAAAAGGCCTGCTGACCGGTGGCGACTCCGAATTCATCCACCAAGCTCGCGTTGCCCTGCGCCGCCTGCGCTCCGCGATCAAACTGTTCGCCCCGGTGCTGCCGCCGGAATTTGTCGCTGCCTACGGCCAAACCTGGCAAACCCTGGCTGGCGCCCTGGGCGACACCCGAAACTGGGACGTCTTCCTCGAAGAAACGCTACCGCCCATCGCCGCTGCCTTCCCCGACAACAAGGACATCAAGCGCCTGCGCAAGGCGGCCCAACGGCGCGCCAACAGCGCTCGCAAATCAGTCATCGGCCTGCTCGCCGTCAGCGAATACCCGCGCCTGTTGCTCGAATTTACCGCCGCGATCTACACGTTGAGCGATACGCTGGCCTTGCCACTCAAGGATTTCGCCAAACAGCAGATTGCCAGCCATGCCAAAAAGGCCAGAAAACTGGCCAACCGACACGCCGAACTCAGCCCCGCCGAGCGACACAAAATGCGCATCGCCTTCAAGAAGCTGCGCTACACCCTGGAATTTTTCACACCACTCCTGCCACAAAAGCGCCTGAAGCCTTATCTGGCTGCGCTGGCGCAACTGCAGGATGAACTGGGCCTGATCAACGACCACGTCACGGCCGAAACCCTGATTGCTGAAGCCTTGGCCGGGCGCCCAGCCGGGCCGATTCACGGCTGGATAGCCGGTCGGCATGAACTGCTGGTCAGCGAATTACCGGAGGTGCTGCAAACCTGGCTTGCACAACGGATGCCGTGAAGCAAGCAATCGAGCAAGTCAAGAACCAAGTGCAAAAACAAGGAGGAATTTGCAGGTTTCTTTCGTCTCGCTTCTAGGGGAAACGTCATTACGTAGAGCCACGTCTAGTGATCAGTTCTGAATTTGACTGATATGAAAAAAGCCTCATCGAAATATCGACGAGGCTTTCATCTTTCCACCGGGACGAAAAACACAACCCGTGGGTCACACTTTAAACATTAGGCCCCAGGGCAGCCAGCCGGAGCCAGACGATTCGGAGCAGAGGTGGCGCAAGCCCAAGTACCGGCAGCGGTACGGGAAAGAGTCACAGTCTGGCCATTGACTGCAGCAGTACCAATCAGCGTGCAGCGAATCGCAGTAGCTTGCGATCCATCGCCAGCCGGCGCAGCAACCGCGATAGCGCTACAACGGGGGGTTGCTGCAGCCAAGCCCAGGTTGGCATTGGTGTAGAAAGCAGCGGGGCGACCTTCGGAAATAGCCACATCGTATGAGGTGCGGCCACCAGAAATTTCAGCGATACCGACACCGACCTGACTCTTGGCGGTGTAATCCTGATACGCCGGCAGAGCAACCGCAGCCAAGATACCGATAATGGCGACAACGATCATCAGTTCGATCAGGGTGAAACCTTTTTGAATGTTTTGCATTTGAATACCCTTTTAGTTCAAGAAGCTTTAACGAGCGCGGGATCACCCGCATCTATCCATTCCAACGTCATTCAAAATGATAGGGGTTTCCCCCTATCACCGCAACTAATCAATTTTTTACATTAAGCACCTGGGCAGCCAGCAGGAGCCAAGCGATTCGGAGCCGAGGTGGCACAAGCCCAAGTACCGGCAGCTGTGCGAGAAAGGGTAACCGTCTGACCATTCACAGCAGCAGTACCGATCAGCGTGCATTGAATAGCAGTAGCTTGCGATCCATCACCAGCCGGCGCAGCAATTGCAATAGCACTGCAACGGGGGGTTGCTGCAGCCAAGCCCAGATTGGCATTGGTATAGAAAGCAGCGGGACGACCTTCAGAAATAGCCACGTCATAAGAGGTGCGGCCACCGGAAATTTCAGCGATGCCGACGCCGACTTGGCTCTTCGCCGTGTAATCCTGATACGCCGGCAGAGCAACCGCAGCCAAGATACCGATAATGGCGACAACGATCATCAGTTCGATCAGGGTGAAACCTTTTTGCATATTCGACATTTGAATCTCCTTTAGTTGGCAAAGGCGGGTAAAGCCGCTGAGTTACCTATAACAGTTTCTGTGCCAGCTTTCTACACACCGGTGTCACAAGCCAGAACCACTTTAAAACCCCATTTAAATTCAATGACTTAGAGATATTTCTAGTTCAACGTCAAAATGACATCATGTAAAACAGATGCGGGTCGAATGACAATTTCCGGCACATCGAATTGACGCAATGCGTCAGTCAAATCATTTTTCCGCCACAAAATGGCAAAATCACCACCCAGACACCGCTGGACAGCAAATAAATCAGCAATCCAGCTGGTGCGGCTTCAGGAAAGTGCCCGCATAGCGACGGAAAACCTCGCTCTTGACGAAGACCTCGTGCAAGTCTGCATCGACATGTCCGTTCCGGCTGAAGTTCTCGAGGATGGATAGCGCCTGGGATAGCGTCATGCCTTCCTTGTAGGGGCGATCCTTGGCGGTCAGCGCTTCGAAGATGTCGGCAATGCCCATCATCCGGGCCTGCCAGCTCATCTCTTCGCGCTTCAGGCCCTTTGGATAGCCCTTGCCATCCATGCGTTCATGATGGCCACCAGCGTATTCCGGCACGTTCTTCAAGTGTTTTGGCCATGGTAGCTGTTCGAGCATCCGGATCGTGGCAACGATGTGGTGATTGATGATCTCCCGCTCGGCATGCGTCAGGGTGCCTGAACGGATGGTCAGATTTTCGAGTTCATCGTCGCAGAGGAAGGGGGATTCTTCGCCTTCGACATTGCGCCAACGGTAACGCCTGCCAATCTGGCGGACGCGCTCAATGTCCTGGTCCGACATTTTTTCGCAACCGATGTTGGCCTGGCGTAAAAAAGCGCGGTCAAGCTCGATACGCTGGCAATCATCGGCATACGCCCGCTCTGCCTCGACCGGATCGCTGCCAGCTGCAATGGCTTGCCATCGACGCACTTCGGCATCGCGCCGGATCACTTCAAAGCGGGTGTCGAGCAAATGGATGCGGTCGTAGAGCGTTTGCAGCTTGGTGGCCTTGTCGACCACATGGACAGGGGTTGTCACCTTGCCGCAATCATGCAGCAGGGCAGCAATACGTAGCTCGTAGCGATCCTTTTCAGTTAGCCTGAAGTCGGCGAGTGGCCCCTCCTGGCTTGCGTCTGCAGCTTCGGCCAGCATCATGGTCAGTTCCGGCACGCGATGACAGTGACCACCGGTATAGGGCGACTTTTCGTCAATGGCCGTATTGATCAGTTTGATGAATGACTCGAACAGCACCTCGAGTTGCTGCACCAACTGACGGTTGCTCAACGCCACCGCTGCCTGCGAGGCCAGCGATTCGGCCAGACGCTGATCCGCCGGCGAGAACTCGACAACCTTGCCCGCGCCATCGATGGCATTGATCAGTTGCAGCACCCCGATGACTTCGCCCTCGTGATTCTTCATCGGCACGGTCAGGAAGGACTGTGACCGGTAACCGGTATGTCGGTCGAAGCCGCGCGTTCCCGAAAAATCGAAGCCTTCGGCAGCGTAGGCATCGGCAATATTGACCGTCTTCCCGGTAATCGCCGCATAGGCGGCCACCATGCTGTCATTCGGCTGGCCTTCAGCCAGATAGAGTGGCAGATCCGGGAAATTGCCCGGTATCGCGTGTTCGCTTGAGCCACCGAAGGCGATATGCAGCGAATCAGTCCGGACGATTTCGAAATGCAGGTAGCGTCGGTCTTCCGAAACCAGATACAGCGTCCCGCCATCAGCCCGCGTGATCTGCTTGGCGGCGAGAACTATCTTTTCAAGCAGCAAGTTGAGATCACGCTCATCGGAGAGCGAAGCACCGATATCGTTGAGCTGATCAAGGCGACGAAAAAGATCGTCCAGGGTTTCCATTGGGGGCTTTAGCAAGCGATGCAGATGGCTTGGAATAGAATATCAGAATTCGATGATTTGGTTATTCTGGAGCATGACCGGCGAGAAACCCCTCAGGCAGCTTTCGATTTCGGCCATGGTTGTCTCGACCTGACCGGGTTTCAGGTGGGTAATGAAAATCTCGCAAGGGTGATCGAGCTTGCGGAGTTCTGTGGCCAGCAAGGCAGGGCAATAGTGCTTAGACATTGCAGCAAGGCCTTGCTCCTGATTGGAGAAAGCGCACTCGATGATCAGATGACGCAGGTTGCCGAGACCATTAAGCGCCTGCCAGAAGGCATCGCAGGGCCCGGTATCACCGGAAAACACCAAGGTGGCATCACCGGAATCAAGACAGTAGCCAACCGCCGGAACCGTATGATCGACCGGCACCGCGGTAATGCTGCGGCCACCGAGGGAAACTGTGACACCGGTCTCGATGGTCTGAAAGCGCATGAACGGCTGATCGGGACTGGGCAAGACCGAAAAATCGGGCCAGATGGACCAGTTGAAAATATGCTGCCGCAGCATGTCGAGCACGGCCTGGGTACCATGGACCGTCAGCGGCTTGCTGCGGCGATCACCAACGGCATCGATCATCAACGGCAGGGAAACGATATGGTCGAGGTGAGCGTGGGTCAGGAACACATGGTCGATGGCTGTCATTTCTGCAATCGACAACTCGGCAACCCCGGTACCAGCATCGATCAGGACATCATGGTCGACCAGAAACGAAGTGGTTCGCTGGTGTCTGCCACCAATGCCACCACTGCAACCGAGTACGCGAAGCTTCATGCTATTCCGGTATGGAAAATGATCGCGCGCCCCACACTTTAGTCGTTGGATCAGCGCGCAAATGAATGACCACTTTCACCATGAAAATGATCAGCCGATACTATTTGGATTCTATATCCGGCGATCGGCTGGAAACGTGAAATAAATCACACTGCCGGGATAGGGCACCCGGAAGTTGGCAGTCGGCTGGAACGAGATCGCTGCGAATCGCGACTCAGCCCTTGAGGAAAAATGCCATTTTGATGCCGGCAATCTCGATCACATCATGGTCACCCAACGGGTATGCCTGGGCATCAAGTGCCTTTCCATTGACGACCGGGAACTGACTGCCCTCAACGTGGGTAATGAAGTAACCATGCGGCCTTTTGGCGATAACCGCAACCTGCAAACCGGGTTTACCCAAGGTGGTCAAGGTCTTCGTCAGATCAAGTTCCTTGCCGGCGTTGGGGCCATTCAGGAGCTGGATCGCGGCCGCCAGGCCCGGGATCGGCGCCTTGGGCTGGGAAGCCAGACCAACGTTGGAGCGCACCGAGGTCTCCGTTGGTTCCAGTTGCAACTCCGAAGGCAGCTTGAGTTGCCCGGAGCGAGTCGCCACGTTCTTTTCGAAATCGCTGGCCGCGGCGCCTGCCTGCAGGTCGGCCATGTATTTCAGTTTGTACTTGCCCAGCTCGATGACATCGTTGTTGCGCAGGAAGTGCTTCTTGATCGGCTGGCCATTGACCAGCGTGCCATTGGTGCTGTTCAGATCCTCAAGAAAGGAGTCGGCCAAAATGGTCACCACCACGGCATGCTCGCCGGAAATTGCCAGATTATCGATCTGGATGTCGTTATGCGGCTTGCGGCCGATACTCAGACGCTCCTTGTTGAGCGGTATTTCTTTCAGTACCAGCCCATCCATCGACAGGATCAATTTAGCCATTTCCCTTACCTCTTCTCACTTCAAACAACCAAACAACCGTTGCCACCAACCCTTGGGCGCCGAATAATCGCCAAGCACCTTGATCAGTATGACTGAAACGTTATCGCGACCGCCATGGTCATTGGCCAACTGAATGAGATGATCCGCCGCCAACGGCAGATTGCCGCCCAGGGCAGATAGCGTCAATGCAATATCGTCATCCTCGACCATGTCATTCAGGCCATCCGAACAGAGCAAGACAATGTCTCCGGCCTGCACGTCAAAATCATTAACCTCGGCATCTACCGAAGGATCAACCCCCAACGCCCGGGTAACGAGGTTCCTGTTTTCAGCGTATCTCGCTTCTTCGGGGCTGACCATGCCATTGTCGATCTGTTCCTGGAGCAGCGAATGATCACGTGTCAACAACTCGAAGGCCTGGCCACGCAGACGATACAAACGCGAATCGCCCACGTGGGCCACACTCATCCGGTTATCGTAAAACCAGGCCATGACCAGCGTCGTTCCCATCCCGCTATATTGCGCACAGCTTTGCGAGGCATGAAAGATGGCGAAATTGGCGGCGCCCACTTCATTGACAATGTGTCGCTCAATGACTGACGGATCGCTGCAACCACTCCCCTCTTGCGTGACGCATGAGGAGATGACGCGAGTCAGATCATCGGTAAGGCGGGTAATCGCCATGCCACTCGCCACCTCGCCAGCGTTATAGCCGCCCATGCCGTCGGCCAGAATGGCGATACCAAGACCAGCATCGGCAAAAACAGCATCTTCGTTATGAGAACGAATCACCCCCGGGTCGGTGCGTACTACCATTTCCAGGGCATCGCGCAGCATCATCGAGACAGTTCCCGCGAACACACTGGCAAGCGGAAGGGGCCCGTTGGGCACGCCAATCCAGATGCGCATGCCAGACTGAGGCATGAACATGCGGATTGCTTCGCCAACCTTGTCATTATCATTTCCCTGATTCGCCCTTCCCGAGGCACGCCCGGGACACTAAGTTCTGCCATTCTTACGCGGAGTCGCCATCCGGTCAAACCCTGTCATAACGGGAGGTCGCAGCCTAGCCCTCTGGCCTCTGCCGCTGCCAGCACCCGCAACGCGACCGCAATGTCCTGAATGGCCATCCCCTGGGATTCAAAAAGGGTTATTTGCTCATTTGAAGTTCGCCCAGCATGGCGACCGACAATGATCTCGCCCAACTCGATCAGTTGCCGGGAATGCAGGCGTCCCTTTTCCAGCAGCGGCAACAAATCGCCCGCCTCGGCCAGCGCCGTCGGTATTGAATCAACTGTGACCAGACCACAGCGACTGACAGCAGCCTCCGACAACTCCTGACGAATCAGCGCATTGGAACCAGCCGCATTGATGTGCGCGCCAGGCTCCAACCAGGCCGCATCAAATAGCGGCTGCGCCGCTGTCGTCACCGTACCGACCAGATCGCTGCCACGCACGGTTGCCTCGGCGCTCTCAGCTGGAACAACCGCCACGCCGGTAATCGCGCTGAGCCGTTCGCAGAACACCTGCAAACGCTCGGTCTTGCGGCTGAAAACCTTGACGGATTCCAGTGGCAATGCAGCACAGATCGCCCGGACATGTCCCTCGGCTTGCCAGCCGGCACCGAACACGCCAGCGATCTTCGAGTCAGGTTTCGCCAACCATTTGGCAGCCACACCGCTGGCTGCCCCGGTCCGGATCATGCCGAGATAATTCGCCTCAATGATGGCCTTCAGCTGGCCGCTTGAGGCATCGAAGAGATGGACCAGAAAGCGGTTGCCGGAACGATTGCTGGTATAGGCTTTGTAACCGAGAAACCCTTGGGCCGGCAGCCCGCCCTGCAGGATATGCAGTACGGTCTGCGGCAGGCGGGTCCGGGCCCGTGGCGTATCCAGCGCCAGACCCAAGGCCAGGTCTCGATGCGCGGACTCGACGCCTTCAAGTGCCATTTCCACCGTCAATAGCTGCTTGACGTCATTTTCCGAAAGAAACAAGGCCACGATTCCCGCCTCCTAAACGATGGTTACATCCTGCCTGGCCAGGATGCGTTGCTCAAGCCAGCGTCCAACCATGACCACCAGCAGCGCGCCGATAGCGCCAGCCAGCGTCGCCGACCACGTCGGCATCGCTGGCAACAAGCCGAGAACCCCAGGATCACTGAAAATCATCTGACCAGCCACGTAGCCGAGCAACCCGGCGCCCAGCAGCACGATGACCGGAAAGCGCTCCATCCAGTGCAGGATTAGCTGGCTGGACCAGACGATCAGCGGAATACTGACAGCCAACCCGAAAAGGAGCAGCGCCAGGCTGCCATGCGCAGCACCAGCCACCGCGATCACGTTATCCAGACTCATCACGAAGTCGGCCACAACGATGGTCTTGACCGCCCCCCAGAGATTGGCAGAAGACTGGATGTCATGCCCCTCGTCGTCCTCCGGCAGCATCAGCTTGACGGCAATCCAGACCAGCAACAAGCCACCGACCAGCTTCAGCCATGGCAGGTTCATGACCAGCGCAGCAAACACCGTCAGCACGACGCGCAGGCTGACCGCTCCCGCCACCCCCCAGAAGATGCCTGTCCTGCGCTGCTCCGGCGAAAGATTGCGGCAGGCCAGCGCAATGACCACGGCGTTATCACCGGAAAGGACAATATCGATCAGGATGATCTGACCGACGGCGATCCAGAAAACTGCAGAGGTAAGGTCAAGTTCCATGAAACTTCAGGCAAATAAAAAGGCGGGCACTCGGCCCGCCTTTCTGGGTTGAGTCAGGCTCGAATTTTACAGCAGACCCTTAAGCAGCTTGGCCATTTCGGACGGATTGCGCGTCACGGTGAAGCCACAGGCTTCCATGATTTCAAGCTTGGCATCAGCCGTGTCGGCACCGCCCGAGATCAACGCACCAGCGTGACCCATGCGCTTGCCGGCCGGAGCGGTAACACCAGCGATGAAGCCAACGATCGGCTTCTTCATGTTTTCCTTGCACCACATGGCGGCTTCGGCTTCGTCAGGACCACCGATTTCACCGATCATGATGACGGCGTCGGTATCCGGATCGTCGTTGAAAGCCTTCATGACGTCGATGTGCTTCAGACCGTTGATCGGGTCACCACCAATACCGACGGCAGACGACTGGCCGAGACCGATTTCAGTCAGTTGGCCAACGGCTTCGTAGGTCAGGGTACCGGAGCGGGAAACCACGCCGATGCGACCCTTGCGGTGAATGTGACCCGGCATGATGCCGATCTTCACTTCGTCCGGGGTAATCAGGCCAGGGCAGTTCGGGCCGAGCAGCAGGGTCTTCTTGCCGCCAGCAGCTTCCTTGGCCTTCATCTTGTTGCGCAGGATCAGCATGTCGCGGACCGGGATGCCTTCGGTGATACAGATGGCCAGGTCGAGGTCGGCTTCAACAGCTTCCCAGATCGCAGCGGCAGCACCCGGGGGCGGCACGTAGATGACGGAAACGGTAGCACCGGTTTCGGCCGCGGCTTCCTTGACGGAGGCGTAGATAGGAATGTTGAAGATGGACTCGCCAGCCTTCTTCGGGTTCACGCCAGCGACAAAACACTCTTTGCCGTTTGCGTATTCCTGGCACTTTTCCGTATGGAACTGACCGGTCTTGCCGGTGATGCCCTGGGTGATGATGCGGGTGTTTTTATTGATGAAAATGGACATTCAATAGCTCCTTACTTGACCGCAGCAACGATCTTGGTGGCGGCTTCGGCCATGGAATCGGCAGAAATGATCGGCAGACCGGAATCCTTGAGGATCTTCTTGCCCAAATCTTCGTTGGTGCCCTTCATGCGCACGACGAGCGGCACGCTGAGGTGGGTCAGCTTGGCTGCAGCGACAACGCCTTCGGCAATGGTGTCGCACTTCATGATGCCGCCGAAGATGTTGACCAGAATGCCCTTGACCTTCGGGTTCTTGAGCATGATCTTGAAGGCTTCGGTGACCTTCTCGGTCGTGGCGCCGCCGCCAACGTCCAGGAAGTTGGCCGGCTCGGCGCCGAACAGCTTGATGGTGTCCATGGTAGCCATGGCCAGACCGGCACCATTCACCAGACAGCCGATGTTGCCGTCGAGGGAGATGTAAGCCAGATCGAACTGGGAGGCTTCGACTTCGTCCGGATCTTCTTCGTCCAGGTCGCGCATGGCGACGATTTCCGGCTGACGATACAGCGCGTTGGAATCGAAGTTGAACTTGGCATCGAGTGCCTTGACGGTGCCGTCACCTTCGTGGATCAGCGGATTGATTTCGGCCAGCGAAGCATCCGTTTCCATGTAGCAGGTGTACAGGCTCTTCAGCGTTTCGATGCACTGCGGAATCGAAGCTTCGTTCATGCCCATGCCCTTGGCCAGGGTCAGGGCCTGCTCGTCGGTCAGACCAACCAGCGGATTGACGAAGACCTTGACGATCTTTTCCGGGGTCTTGTGGGCAACTTCCTCGATGTCCATGCCGCCTTCGTACGAAGCCATGATGGCGACGGACTGGGTAGCGCGATCGGTCAGCGCAGCAACATAGTACTCGTGCTGGATGTCAGCGCCTTCTTCGATCAGCAGGTGACGGACCTTCTGGCCTTCCGGACCGGTCTGGTGCGTGATCAGCTGCATGCCGAGAATCTGGCCGGCGTACTCACGCACTTTTTCCAGCGAAGTTGCAACCTTGACGCCACCGCCCTTGCCACGGCCACCAGCGTGAATCTGGGCCTTGACGACCCAGACCTTGCCGCCCAGGGTTTCGGCTGCCTTGACTGCGTCTTCGACGGTCGTGCAGTGAATCCCGCGCGGAACCGTAACGCCGAATTTCTTCAGGATTTGTTTGCCCTGATATTCGTGAATTTTCATGCGCTTTCCTTGCGTTTAGTTGAGTTGCGAGCAATGAGCAGTAGCCGAACGATCCCCCGACCCCACCCGGTTATAGCGTTTTCAGCCCAAAATCTTACCACAGACAGCTAAAACAATTGCAGCCCGAAATTCATAATTATGGAGTCGATTCTGCCGCCTGAATCGCCTTGGCCAGCAGCGGCAGCAACAAGGCCGCCGCAAAGACCAGACTGATCACCGAAGCCAGCCAGAACCCGGCCACGCCAAGCGGTGGCTGCCAGCGATAGCAAAGCCAGGCGCCACCGAGCAGACCGACACCCCAGAAGCAGAAAGTCTGAACCAGCATCGGCACGAAAGTGACCCGGTAGGCGCGCAGACAATGGCCGGCGATCGTCTGCAGCGCATCGAAGAACTGGTAGATGGCGATGTAGGCGACCAGACCCATGGCCACGGCGCGAACCGCCGGATCGTCCGTATAGGCATTGATCAGAGGCTGCGCCCCCAGCCAGAGCAGAAGGCCAAGCAACGAAGACGAGCATGCCGCAAGCACCAAGCCGGCCCGAATGGTCGCTCTGGCCCGCAACGGGTCACGCGCCCCGACCGCCTGGCCGAGCGCTGACATCGTCGCGATGGCAAGTGACAGCGGCAACATGTAGATCAGCGCCGAGATATTGGCGACGATACGGTGCCCGGCCACCACTGGGGCCCCCAGCGAGGCGACGAACAAGGCGATCAATGTGAAGGAGGTAATCTCAACCAGATTCGACAAGCCCATCGGCACGCCGATGCGCAACAATTCCCGCCAGATTGGCCAGCGTGGTGACTGCCAGTTGGCAAATGGCCGGTAACGCCGGCCGAGCGGCCCGAAGGCCAGATAGGCGCCACCGCTCAGGCAGGCCAGCCAGCCGATCAGCACGTTCGACAGGGCGCAGCCGACCACGCCCAGCGATTCGCCCAGCCAGCCCTGCAAAGCCAGGCCCCAGGCCAATACGGCATGCAGACACAAGCTGAAAAACCCGATACCCATCAGCACCCGCGGCTTGCCCAGCGCATTGCAGAAGGCCCAGAAAGTCCGGTAACAGAGCGATGCCGGCAAGCTCCAGGCAAGCAGACCGAGGTATTGCCGCACCTTGGCCTCGACCGCCACATCCATGTCGGCCATGCCGAGAGCCGCCCCGGGGTGAGTCAGGAAAAGAATGCCCGGCACCGACAGCAACAAGGCCAGCCAGAAACCCTGCTGCAGGATGCCCGCCACCTCGCCGTCACGTTTCGCCCCGTGCAAATGCGCCACGATGGGCGCCACGGCCTGCAGGATGCCAACCAGTGCAAAGACCACGGAAACATGAATGCCGCCACCGATTGCCACGGCGGCAAGATCGAGCGAGCTGACATGGCCGAGCACGGCGGTATCGACCACCATCATGCCGATGGAGGACAACTGGGCAATCAGAATGGGAAAAGCGTGGGCGATCAGGCCACGGACAGCGGTTGCGAACATGGGGCGGGATTGTCGCATGTCGCCGTTACTTCACTCTGCACAAGCGATAGGCACGGCACCCAGGCGGGAAACACCATCAGAATTGATCTGGCTCAAGCACCCCGCTTTTCCACAATATGAAAATTGATGGTTCAGGAGGGAGTGAATAATGAGCCTAGGCCTACACGCCATAGAAAATGCCAGCCGCGACGAAATCGTCGCCCTGCAGACCGAACGATTGAAGTGGACGCTGAACCACGTCTACCAGAACGTGCCGCACTATAAAGCAGCATTTGACGCCGCCGGCGTTCATCCGGATGACTTCAAGTCGCTGGCCGACCTCGCCAAGTTCCCGTTCACCACCAAGCAGGATCTGCGCGACAACTATCCCTACAACATGTTCGCCGTGCCGCGCGAAAAAGTGGTCCGCGTCCACGCCTCCAGCGGCACGACCGGCAAGCCGACCGTCGTCGGCTACACGCAGAAGGACATCGACACCTGGGCTGACCTGATCGCCCGCTCGATCTACGCTTCCGGCGGCCGGCCCGGCGATATCGTCCATGTCGCCTACGGCTACGGCCTGTTCACCGGCGGCCTGGGCGCCCATTACGGGGCCGAGAAGCTGGGTTGTACGGTGATCCCGATGTCCGGCGGGCAGACTGAAAAGCAGGTCCAGCTGATCTGCGACTTCAAGCCGAACATCATCATGGTCACGCCCTCCTACATGCTGAACATTGCCGACGAATTCCGCCGGCAGGGCATCGACCCGCGCAGCACCGACCTGCGCATCGGCATCCACGGCGCCGAACCCTGGACGCACGCCATGCGCCTCGAAATCGAGAACGTCTTCGATATCGACGCCATCGACATCTACGGCCTGTCGGAGGTCATGGGCCCGGGCGTCGCCAACGAATGCGCTGAAAGCAAGGATGGCCCGGTGATCTGGGAGGACCATTTCTATCCGGAAATCATCGACCCGGTCACCGGCGAAGTGCTGCCCGAGGGCAGCAAGGGCGAACTGGTCTTCACCTCGCTGACCAAGGAAGCGATGCCGATCATCCGCTATCGCACCCGAGACCTGACCCGCCTGCTGCCGCCAACCTCCCGTTCCATGCGCCGCATCGACCGGATCACCGGTCGTTCCGATGACATGCTGATCATCCGTGGCGTCAATGTCTTCCCGTCACAGATCGAGGAACTGATCCTCAAGCAGCCCAAGCTGTCGCCGCATTACCTGATCGAAGTCAGCCGCGACGGCCACCTTGATTCGATGAAGGTCAATGTCGAAATCAAGCCGGAGTTCGAGTTCGCCAGCGGCCCGGAGAAGGAATTCGTGGCGCACGACCTGCAGCACCACATCAAGTCCTATATTGGCGTCTCGGCCAAGATCGAAGTCGTCGAGGTCGGCGGCATCGAACGCTCGATCGGCAAAGCCAAGCGGGTTATCGACAAGCGCCCGAAGTAAGACAATCAGCGCCTCCCCGGAACAACGGGGAGGCAGCCCTTAAACGATCCGGGCGCGCAGCGTCCCGACCTTATCGACGCCCGCTTCCAGCAGATCGCCCGGAACAATGGCGCCGACTCCAGCCGGTGTGCCGGTATAGATCAGGTCACCAGCCTCCAGCCGGACCAGCGTCGACAGGTTGGCAATGATGTCAGCCACCTTCCACATCATGGCCGACAGGTCACCCTCCTGGCGCACCTGTCCATTCACTTTCAACCAGATGCGTCCCGACTCAGGGTAGCCACTGACTGCCACCGGGCTGATTTCGCCGGCCACCGCCGACTGGTCAAAGCCTTTGCTCATGTCCCACGGGTGGCTCTTCTCCTTGGCCTTCGCCTGCATGTCGCGACGGGTCAGATCGAGGCCGACGGCGTAACCGAAGATCAGCCCCTTTGCCGCCTCAACCGAAACATTCTCGCCACCAGCCCCCAGCGCCACGACCATCTCGATCTCATGGTGCAGGTTGGCGGTCTGCGGCGGATACTTGACGCTCAGCTCCCCGGCCCCGGCAACCACCGCATCGGCCGGCTTGGTAAAGAAGAACGGCGGCTCGCGCCCCTCGGCCTGATCAAGCGCCCCCATTTCACGGGCGTGATCGGCGTAGTTGCGGCCGACACAGAACACCCGGCGCACCGGAAAACGCTGGTCGGTTCCGGCCACAGGAAGGCTGGTAACAGGATGCGGTGCAAAGACAAAATTCATGGATCGATTTCCGAGAAGAGGAGGAGGATCAAAGTTTGCAATATTTCACGCGGTGATGACCAGCCCGATGTTAGAGTTCCCGCACTCAAAAATAGAACGACATAGATCCCGGCATGATCGTAACAAGATTGCTGCGCGCCCTGCTGTGGAGCGCGGCATTACTCTCCGGCACGGCCAGCGCCGTCGGATTCGGCGAGATAAACCTCCACTCGCGGATCGGCGAGCCGATCCGGGCAGAACTCCCCATTCTCAGTTCGGGCGACCAACTCGACGTTGCCTGCTTTTCCCTGGGCAACGTACCCGGCGCCGATTTCCCGGTCATCACCGCCGGTCGGCTGCGCCTCGTCCGCATCGGCCAGGATTACCGACTGATCATCACCGGCAGCAAACCGATCGCCGAACCGATTTACCTCATCAGCGTTCACGCCGCCTGCGGTATCGATCTGCAGCGGGAATACGTCCTGCTTCCCTCGCCACCGCTGGCCGCAGCCCGTACCGAATACGATGACGAGGCAGCGCCGACACCACCGGCAGTCCCCGCGCCCCGCAAAGCCAAACGAGTTCCCGACACCTGGCAGCAGGATGAATCCGGCGAACCGATCAAGCCAGTCGCCAAGCCACGCCGCCCGAAAATCACGGACACGGCATCGGCGCCAGCCAAACGGCCGGCGCCCCGCGAAACACTGGCCAGCCTGACAAGCGGCAATGACCGGGTAATCCTGGGTTCAGCCCCGGAAGCCTTGCCGTCTGGCAGCAGCGACCCGCTCGCTCCGGTCAACGCCCTCGAAGAGCGCCTGCTCAAGATGGAAACCTCCCTGCATCTGCTCAACGAGGAAGTGGACAAACTGAACACCGCCCTCACCCTCAACGCCGAATCCCGCGCCATGCGGCAAAAGCTGCAGGACATGCAGGCGCAGGCAACGCCCCCCGGCTTCCTGCCCAGCGTTCAGGCCGCGCCACCACAGGCGCCAAACAGCAGCAGCGGCAGTGCCGATGGCTGGGTCGAACTGGTCCTGGGTGTGCTGCTGGGCGGCAGCGTTTCAGCCACCGTCGCGCATCTGGTCAGCCGCCGGCAGAACAACTCGCGCCCCTTTGATGCGCCCCCGCCGCGTATCGCCAAGCCGGGCAAGCAACTGCCCCGGTAAATCAACCCGGTAGAGGGCTAAACCGGATTGTCGAGATCGACGAATTCGCAGGCAATGCCAAACTGCTGCGCCAGATGCCCGGCCAGCGCCTGCACCCCGTAACGCTCGGTAGCATGATGGCCAGCCGCCAGATAAGCCACACCGCTCTCCCGGGCCAGATGCACCGTCTGCTCTGAAATCTCGCCAGACAGGTAAGCATCGACGCCGAGCGCGATGGCCTGCTCGAAGTAGCCCTGCGCCCCGCCCGAACACCAGCCGATACGCCGAATCGGCCGATCGTCACCAGCAATCACCAGCGGCTGCCGACCGAGAACAACCGCCACCCTGGAAGCCAGCGACGGCAGATCACAAGGTTCGGCCAGTGCGCCCAGCCAGGCGATATCCTGCTCGCCAAAACGACCTTCCGGAACAAAGCACAATAGCTTTGCCAATTGGGCGTTATTGCCCAGTTCCGGGTGTGCATCCAGCGGCAGGTGATAGGCCAGCAGGTTGATGTCGTTGGCCAGCAAACTGCTCAGACGCTTGCGCCGGATGCCGGTCACCCGGCCATCCTCGCCTTTCCAGAAATAGCCATGGTGCACCAGAATGGCATCGGCATGCCGCTCAACCGCCGCATCCAGCAATTCCTGACTGGCTGTGACGCCGGCCACGATGCGGGTGATCTCGGAACAACCTTCCACTTGCAGTCCGTTTGGGCAATAATCCCGGAACTTTCCGGGCACCAGCAGCCCATCCAGATAGTCCACCAATTCTTCACGCTTCATCGAGACAATATCCATGCAGAGGTTGTGGCAGATTTTTGCACAAACGGTCACCGTTGCGCTCGCCATTCTGTTCGTCGTCTCGACGCTGAAACCGGAATGGCTGCCACAACGCCAAGGCATCATTGCGCTGCAGGAAGCACCATCCAGCGGCGACGACATCAAGAGCACCCCGGGCTCCTATCGCGACGCAGCCCGCGCGGCACTGCCTTCGGTCGTACACATCTACACCACGCAGGCGATCAAGCAACAGCGCCATCCGCTGTTCGACGATCCGATCTTCCGCCACTTCTTTGGCGAACGCCCGGAAGGCCAGCCACAGCGCAATTCCGGCCTCGGCTCCGGCGTCATCGTCAGCCCCAACGGCTACATCCTGACCAATTACCACGTCATCGAAGGCGCCGACGATATCCAGGTCTCGCTCAACGACACCAAGACCTACAAGGCCAGGATCGTCGGCAGCGACCCGGAATCCGACCTCGCCATCCTGCAGATCAAGGCCGACAAATTGCCGGCAATCACCTTCGGCCAGATCGACAGCCTGCACATCGGCGATGTCGTGCTCGCCATCGGCAATCCCTTCGGCGTTGGCCAGACAGTGACCATGGGCATCGTCTCCGCCCTCGGCCGCTCGCACCTCGGCATCAATACTTTCGAGAATTTCATCCAGACCGATGCCGCGATCAACCCGGGCAACTCCGGCGGCGCGCTGGTCGACATCCACGGCAACCTGATCGGCATCAACTCCGCCATCTACTCGCGCACCGGCGGCTCGCTCGGTATCGGCTTCGCCATTCCAGTCTCCAGCGCCCGCAGCATCATGGAACAGATCATCCGCACCGGCACCGTGACCCGCGGCTGGATCGGCGTCGAAGCCCAGGAAATCACCCCGGAGCTGGCCGAGTCCTTTGGCCTGCCGGATACCGATGGCTCGCTGATTGCCGGCGTCGTGCGCGGCAGCCCGGCCGACGTGGCCGGTATCCGTCCCGGTGATGTGCTGCTCTCGGTCAATGGCAAGCCGGTCAAGGATCCGCAAGTCATGCTCGACCTGATCGCCGCTTTGACGCCGGAAGAACGCAGCGCCTTCCGCCTGCGCCGCGACAAGAACATCGTCGAGGTCCAGGTCAGGATCGGTAAGCGACCGGCCATGCGGGCCGAGCAGGAGTAAGCGATGTGCCAGTTGCTGGGAATGAATTGCAATGTCCCGACGGACATCTGCTTTTCATTCAGCGGGTTTCAGGCTCGTGGTGGCGGCACCGACGTGCACTCCGATGGCTGGGGCATCGCCTTCTTCGAAGGCAAGGGCACCCGCCTCTTCCTGGATCCGCAGCCCTCCAGCACTTCGCCAGTGGCTGAACTGGTCCGCCAATACCCGATCCGCTCGAAGAACGTCATTGCGCATATCCGCAAGGCAACACAAGGTTCGGTCGGGCTGGAAAACACCCACCCCTTCATGCGCGAACTCTGGGGCCGCTACTGGATCTTCGCCCATAACGGCAACCTGCTCGACTTCATGCCGCAACTGGACGGCAGTTTCGTTCCCGTCGGCCTGACCGACAGCGAACGTGCCTTCTGCTGGCTGCTGCAGGAACTGCGCAAACGTTTCGGCAGCCATGTGGCGAGCCGGAGCGAACTATTCGCTGCCATCCATGAACTGACGCTGCAAATCGCCGAGCACGGCGAATTCAATTTCCTGCTCTCGAATGGCGACTGTCTGTTCGCCCACGCTTCGACCAAACTGAGCCACATCGTTCGCCAGGCGCCGTTCGCCCAGGCGCATCTTAAGGATCAGGACGTCACCGTTGATTTCAGCGACATCACCTCGCCAAACGATCGTGTCGCCGTCATCGCCACGTTGCCGCTGACCGACAACGAAGCGTGGACCGACATGCCGCCGGGCACGCTGTGGTGGTTCGAGGAAGGCGCGCCGGTCAAGACCTTGCCGACGCGTCCGGGGCCGGTCAAGAAACCGGCCTGATTCGCTGATCAGTGCTCTGACAGCTTGCGGAAGTCTTCTTCCGCCTTGGCCATTTCGGCATCCATGTCTGTGCTGTTTTCTGCCGGAGCCTCAACCGGCGCTTCGGCCGGGGCACGGACAGAGACGAAGCGGGCGGCAAGAATACCCAGCTCGTAAAGCAGACACATCGGGATAGCCAGCGCGAGCTGCGAAACCACATCCGGTGGCGTGACCACGGCGGCCACGACAAAGGCACCGACGATGAAATAGGAACGCCACTCCTTCAGCTTCTCGACCGTCACCACACCCAGCTTGACCAGCACCACCAGGGCCACCGGCACCTCGAAGGCAATGCCGAAAGCCAGGAACATGGTCATCACAAAGGACAGGTAGGCCTCGATATCCGGCGCCGGCGTAATGCTCTTCGGGGCAAAGCTGTTAATGAAGCCGAACACCTGCCCGAACACGAAGAAGTAGCAGAACGACATGCCGGCTACAAACAACAGCGTGCTGGAAATGATCAGCGGGATGCCCAGGCGTTTTTCATGGGCATAAAGTCCCGGCGCAATGAAAGACCAAGCCTGGTAAAGAATGAACGGCAGTGCCATGATGAAGGCGACCATCGCCGTCACCTTCAGCGGCACCATGAACGGCGTGATGACGCCAATCGCAACCATCTTGGTGCCTTCCGGCAACGCCCTGGTCAGTGGCGCGGCCAGAATGTCGTAGATTTCGCCCGGCCCGGGATAAAGACACAGGATGCCGAGAACGACCGCAATGGCGATCAGGCTGCGCATCAGGCGGTCGCGCAATTCGACCAGATGCGAGATAAACGAGTCTTCGGGTGCTTCGCTCATGCCAGTGGCTTGCCGGTGGTGTCGATGGTCGGCAAGCCTTCAGCCAGCTTCGCGGTTTCATTGAGTTCGGCCACGGCCTCTTTGGCCGGCGCCTCGATGGCGCTGCGCGCCGAATCGTATTCCTTGCGCACCGATTCCTCCATGGCGCGCGCCGAATCGGTCACCTGTGTCTGCAGCTTCTTGAGTTCATCAAGCTGCATTTCGCGGTTGATGTCGGACTTCACGTCGCTGACATAACGTTGGGCGCGGCCGAGCAAATGCCCAAGCGTGCGCGCCACCTTGGGCAGCCGCTCGGGGCCGATGACGATCAGCGCAACAACGCCGATCACCATCAATTCGGAAAAGCCAATATCGAACATGTTTTAAAAGCCGGATCAGGAAAGGGGCAGAACCCCGTTCCCGAATTTACGACTTGGTCTTTTCCTTGACTTCAACGTCGATGGTCTGGCCGCTGACCTGCTGGGTCGGCTGAGCCTCTTCGGCTGCCTTGTCGGCATTGGCGTCCTTCATGCCATCCTTGAAACCCTTGACCGCGCCGCCAAGATCCTGGCCGACGTTGCGCAACTTCTTGGTGCCGAAAATAAGCATGACGATGACCAGAACGATCAGCCAGTGCCAAATGGAAAAACTGCCCATGGTTTGTCTCCTAGATGCGTTTGAGCATGGGGCCGACCGGGTCCGGTCCGCCCACGATATGCGCGTGCAGGTGCGGCACCTCTTGCTGCCCCACACGTCCTGTATTGATGATCACCCGAAACCCCTCCGGGCTTCCTTGCGCTACCGCAATTTCATTGGCCTTGGCCAGAATTCTGCCAAGCACCAGCGTGTCGTCCGCGCCGGCGGTGGCCAGCGAGGTAATGTGCTTCTTGGGAATCACCAGCACATGCACCGGGCGCGCCGGATTGATGTCATTGAAGGCGAGGATTTCCTCGTCTTCATAGACCTTCGCCGCCGGAATCTTGCCCTCGACGATCTTGCAGAAAATGCAATCGCTCACTTGCTGCCCCGTGCCGCCTTTTCGTCGATGCCGGAAATGCCTTCACGACGGCGCATTTCCTGGGAAACGTCCTCGATGCTCAAGCCGTAGAAGGCGAGCAGAACCAGCACGTGGTAGATCACATCGGTTGATTCCCAAACCACCTTCAAGCGCTTGCCTTCCTTGCCGGCCATGATCAGCTCGGCGCATTCCTCGCCGATCTTCTTCAGGATCGAATCCGGCCCTTCGGAAAAAAGCTTGGCCGTGTAAGACTTTTCCGGGTCGGCATTGCGACGGGAAGCCAGCGTCTCGGAGAGGCGGTGCAGGATGTCATGGGTGCTCATTGGTAAATCCTCAGGGTCTTTCAAAATCTGTCAGCTAGCCCAGCTAATACTGGCGCATTTTGTCCGGGAATGAAGCGGCGAGTCACCCGGGAATACCCTGAAAAAGCCATTCCCTCGCGGCCTATCCCCGCCAAACGGAGAAAGGGAATCCGATCAAGAACTCCCCAGCCACTGCAAACCTGAACATCGGGGAGATTCTACATCAGCAACCGGCGCTTGGCCGCATCTCCGGCACACTCGGGCAATCGCCCCACTCATCCAGCCCGGACTACTTTTTCTTCTTTTCCTCAGGCCGGTAGCCGCCCAGCTCCATGAACCCGGCCCCGGCAGGCGAACCGGACAGCGTTACCGCGCCCTTCCAGAAAACATTGTCCGTCGTCGCCCGTGCGTTGAACTGGCTATGGCGGATCACCGGCACCAGCTTCACCGCCACGCCCCTGGATGGCACGGCAATGCTCCAGTCCATCGGATACACCACTCCGGAAGAAGGGCTCTTCCAGTTGCCGCTGGCCGAAGCCATAAAATCAGCCGCCCCCAGTGCAGTGGCCACACTCTCCTGAACATGGGAACCAACCCGCAACAAGGCCGCCCCCTTGGCGTCGAACAACTCGTAAAGCAGCAGTTCGGCGCCATTCTCCAGCTGCAAGGCAAACCGGTGCCAGCGCAAGCCAGCCGGGTCAAAATCACCCCACTGGTGCTCGAACCACACCTCGCCACGCACTTGCTTGGCCGTGCCGGCAACGTTCACCGTGCCCTCAGCCAGCATACGTGGCCGCAACATCACCGAAGTCTTGCCCGCTCCCTTCACGGCCAGAACATCCGACGTTGCCCCGGGCGCCCGCAGCAGCACCGGCTCACGCTTGTCGCTCATCATCAGATCCAGCGAGAAATCCTTGCCCGCCACCTTCACTGCCTGTTTTGGCCCGGCACCGCTGACCTGCCAGCCCCCGGAAGAAAAACCGAAGCCATCCTTGCGGCCATCCGCCACCTTGCCCTCAACCCTGGCCTGCTCGGTGTAATGCTTGCCCGACTGATGATCCAGCAACGCCCCCTGAAAAACCGTCTGCCCTGCCGCATCCCGGCGCAGCAGCGTGGTCACCGAAAACGAATAACGCTCGCCCGACTCCGTTTGCAGATGCCCCATGGAAGACCACGCCTCGGCCACGCTGCCATGCGGCGCATCATCGGCCGATGCCTTGGCGACGAGCGCGGCCGGAGCAGCCGCAACCGGCCCGGCGGCGGGCACCGGCTCAACGGGTTTGGCATCCGGCTGCACCTTGGGCGCCGGCACCACCGCAGCCACTACCGACGGCTCACCGGGTGCAACCATCTTGCTGGTGGAGGGCAACAAGGCCCAGAAGCCCACCAGCAGAACCAGCACCCAGCCGGCGATCACATACTTGCGATAACGCCGGAACCAGCGCGAAGAACCAGGCTTCGGCTTGCGAAAATACTTTACCCGGCGGGTGCTACCGTTTGTCATCGAACCACCATCAAAAAGTCTCGCACTCAGCCAGCGCCTTGCCCAACCGGTCTTTGGCCGAAAGCAGCGGCTCGCCAGCTAGCGGCCAATCAACACCCACGTTCGGATCATTCCAGGCCAGGCAGCGCTCAAATTCCGGGGCGTAGTAATCGGTGGTCTTGTACAGAAAATCCGCACTGTCAGAGGTCACCAGAAAACCATGCGCAAAGCCGGGCGGAATCCAGAGCTGGCGATGATTCTCCTCACTCAGTTCAACCCCCACCCACTGCCCGAAAGTTGATGACGACTTGCGCAGATCGACCGTCACGTCAAACACCGAGCCTTGCACGACCCAAACCAGCTTCCCTTGGGATTGCCGGGTCTGATAATGCAAGCCGCGCAACACCCCGCGCGCCGACCGGGAATGGTTGTCCTGCACAAAATCCACATCAAGCCCGGTAGCCGCCTGAAAGCGCTGGTGGTTATAGCTCTCCATGAAAAAGCCGCGCGCATCGCCAAACACCTGTGGTTCGATGATCAGCAGATCCGGGATTTCAGTCTTGATCACCTTCATGAGAAAACCCGCTCCTCCAGAAGGCCAAGCAGATACTGCCCATAGCCATTCCTGGCGAGAGGCGCAGCCAGCCGCTGCAACTGCTCAGCATCGATCCAGCCGGCGCGCCAGGCGATTTCCTCAGGCGAAGCCACCTTCAGACCCTGCCGTTTTTCAATGGTCTGGATGAACATGCTCGCCTCCAGCAGGCTTTCGTGGGTACCCGTATCCAGCCAGGCATGGCCGCGCCCCATCACCTGAACATCGAGCGCATTCCATTCAAGGTACTGCCGGTTCACATCCGTGATCTCCAGCTCGCCGCGCGCGCTGGGCTTCAGGTTCCCGGCAATGTCGATCACCCGGTTATCGTAAAAATAGAGCCCGGTCACCGCATAGCGGCTCTTGGGGATGCTCGGCTTTTCCTCCAGGCTGATGGCGTGGCCATCCTTGTCGAACTCCACCACCCCATAGCGCTCGGGATCATTCACCGGATAGGCAAACACCGTTGCCCCCTCCGTTTGCAGACTGGTCTTGCGCAAACCGCTGGCAAAGTCATGCCCGTAAAAAACGTTATCGCCCAACACCAGGGCACTGGGACCATTGCCGACAAAATCCTTGCCGATGATGAAAGCCTGCGCCAGGCCGTCCGGGCTGGGCTGAACGGCGTACTGCAGGTTGATGCCCCACAAGCTGCCATCCCCCAGCAACTGCTGAAAACGCGGCGTGTCCTGCGGCGTCGAAATCACCAGAATGTCACGGATCCCCGCCAGCATCAGCGTCGACAGCGGGTAATAGATCATCGGCTTGTCGTAGACCGGCAGCAATTGCTTGGAAACCGCCAGCGTGGCGGGATGCAGCCGGGAGCCAGAACCACCGGCGAGAATGATGCCTTTACGTTGCATGAACCACTCCAATCAATGCCGGGATCAACGCCCGGCCGCAATTCCACACCGCGCTAAACCGCCCGACCGGCGTAATTGGTTTCCACCCATTCCCGGTAAGCGCCGCTCAACACATCGGCAACCCAATCCTGATTCGCCAGATACCACACCACCGTCTTGCGGATGCCCGTCTCGAAAGTTTCCGCCGGGCGCCAACCCAGCTCGCGCTCGATCTTGCGCGCATCGATCGCATAGCGGCGGTCATGCCCGGGCCGATCCGCCACATAAGTAATCAGGCGGGCGTAACTGCCTTGCGGGTCCGGCTTCAGCTCGTCGAGCAAGGCACACAGCGTCTGCACGATCTCGATGTTCGGCATTTCGTTCCAACCGCCCACGTTATAAACCTCGCCGGGCGTGCCCTTGGCCAGCACCGTACGGATCGCGCTGCAATGATCGCTCACGTACAACCAGTCACGCACCTGCCGGCCATCCCCATAAACCGGCAAAGCCTTGCCCGCCAGCGCATTGGCGATCATCAGCGGAATCAGCTTCTCCGGGAAGTGATACGGACCGTAGTTATTCGAGCAATTGCTCGTCGTCACAGGCAGGCCATAAGTGTGAAACCAGGCCCGCACCAGATGATCGGATGCCGCCTTGCTCGCCGAATACGGGCTATTCGGCGCATAAGCATGGGTTTCGGTAAACGCCGGATCATTCGGGCCAAGGGAGCCATACACCTCGTCCGTGCTCACATGATGAAAACGGAAGCCCACCTTGCGCTCGCCATCCAGCCCCATCCAGTAGCCACGCGCCGCCTCAAGCAGCGTGAACGTCCCCGTCACATTGGTGCGAACAAAATCCCCAGGGCCATGAATGCTGCGGTCAACATGGCTTTCGGCGGCAAAATGAACAATGGCGCGGGGCTGGTGCTCGGCCAGCAGGCGATCAAGCAGCGCCCGATCGCAAATATCGCCCTGCACAAAAACGTGCCGCGCATCACCCGCAACCGAAGCCAGATTCTCCAGATTGCCTGCGTAAGTCAGGGCATCCAGATTGAGCACCGGCTCATCGCTCGTGCGCAGCCAGTCCAGTACAAAATTGGCGCCAATAAAACCGGCACCGCCAGTAACAAGAATCATAGGCACCTTGTTTGAGAAAGCTCAGGCCCGGCGAACCGCAGCCATAGACCAGCTGCGGACACAGGCGTGAATCAGATTGCCGAATGATAACGTTCAGCGGCCCCGATTACACCTTGTGACAATGACGAACCCAACGTCCTAGAAAAGCGCCCTGTGCGTCAAACAGGAAAAGGCATCACCTGCCACTCTGCGGCGTATGTAACTTGATCAGTTCGAGCATGCGCAAAGCCAAGGCTGTGCGGTCATATTTTTTGGCGGCCACCAAACCATTGGCCCGGTATGTCTCGTAGGCCTGGCGATCGCTCCTGAACTGCTTCATCAGCGAAACAAGTTGATCGGCGTTCTCCGGCTCGAAGACCACACCAACCCCTTCTGCGCGAACAATTTCTGCTGATTCACCGGCCACTCCGTGGAGTACAGGCAACCCCATACCCATGCATTCAAACAACTTGGAGGGAATCACGCTGGTGAACAACTCGGTCTTCCTGAGATGGATGATCGAGACATCAAGCAATGACCAATAACGGGCCACATCATCCTTGGAGACGGAATCAACAAAGGTCACATTGCGCAAGACACGGCGCGCAGCCTCTTTCTTGAGATCCTCTTTTCGCGCTCCGTCGCCAAGCAGAATGAAATGAAAATCGTCGCCAAAACCTTCGCCAGCAAGGCGCTCAGCAGCATCCAATATCGTTTCCAGATGGTGCGCCATGCCGTGTGTGCCGACATAGCCGCCAACAAATTTGCCATGAAGTCCCAACTGATCTGCGAGCGCCTGATCCTTGGGCATCGGCTTGAAACGAGTCATATCCACGCCATTCGTCACGACACCGATCTTGGCGCCATCCACGCCGCGCTCGATCAGCTTGTCACGAAAGGCATGGGTTACCGAAACGATCAATTTTGCCTTCCGGTACAAAAATAATTCCAGCTTTTCCAGCCAACGTATGGCTGCAGAATCCTGCATCGCGCCCACGGCCTTGATCGACTCCGGCCACAGATCGCGCAACTCGAACACAAATGGAACCCGCTTCAAAACGCTGACCATCCAGGCGGCGCAAACGGTGAAAAACTGAGGCGATGTACCAATCACCATATCCACCCGACGAACAAACAGTGCCGCCAACGTCGCCGTCACCATGAAGCTCTGGTAATCGAGGATACGCTTGACGAACCCCTCGTTCGCCGTGATGTAGGACCAGACACGAATGACGCGGATTCCATCCATCGTCTCTTGCTGGCAAAGCTTGTTGCGATACCCCTCATAGACCCGGCCCTTGGGAAAATTGGGCGCACAGGTAATCACCGTCACCTGATGCCCCGCCTTCACCCATTCGCGGCAATGCTCAAAAGTACGGCTGGCCGGGGCATTCACCTCAGGCGGAAAGTTGTCGGTCAAGAACAGGATATGCATATCAACACCACGAAAAATCGAGAGTCACCTCATGACCTTCGAAAAGAACTTCAAGACAATGATTAGGAATGGAGGCACCGAAGGCGGGGTGCCAGATCGAACGCACCACCTCGCCATAGCCACCGGAACAAGACCAGCGCAGGCTGCGTCCATCCGGCAAACAGAGTAGATTCCCATCCGCCACTTTGATGTCGGGGTGCAGGAAAAAACGCCCGATCGCTACGCTGAAACTGCCAGACACCGTATCGACCACCCGCAACCGGTTTTCCTCGAACATCCATGTACGGCGGTGAATCGGCCTGCCGGACAAGCGTTCGTAGCCGTCGTGACAGGCACTTACAACCAATCGACCGCTGGCCTCACGCTGCACCTGCACGGCCCGAGGCCTGGCACGCCGTGCCACCCGAAACCCCGCCCACACTTCCGACGAATTCTCGCCGTCGATTTCCACCGTGTTATGCGCACAGGTACTGCGCTGCCGCTGTCGTTCCTTGCCCTCGCCGTACTGAGAGGTACCGGTATTCACCAATACCCGCTGGCCGAACAGACTCAACTCAAAACTGAGCGTATCGGCATGAGCGTGCCCCGGCTGGTAGCTCGGCCCAACCTCGGCCACATCCAGAATCGCCTTGCCATTGTTTCCGAGCGAAACAACAACATAACCAGTGTCAGCCAAATGTGCTGCAGACAAAGAGTTCGCTGCTGCTTTCGTGCCCCGCCCCCCCAAAGACTTTGCATAGGCATCAACAGCCGCCGGGGCGGGTGCAATATCAAAAGCAGCGTCATTGAAAAAGGAAATCTCCCCATCCGGATGACTCATCGCAGCCAGCCAGTCGAGCCCCCGGTCAATCACCCGCCGCCACTGCTCCGAACGCTCGGCGAGCAGCGCCAGGCCACTGCGATCCGCCAGATTGACCAGATCGCACAAATCCCATAACAAGGTGGCGTGATACATAGGCGACAACTCGAAATGTCCGCCGTCTGCGCAAAACTGCTCAGGAATCTCCCGATCGAGAATCGCCAGCCCCTGCCGCAAACAACGCTCGCCGACCGCTCCACCCAGGAAGGCCCCAACAAATACCAGCGCCTTGCCGTTCGCGAACAAATGGTTAGCCAGAATATGGCGCTCTTCCTGAACCACCAAAGCCTGCGCCTGTGCCGCCAGGCTAGACAGCCAGCGCTCCGGAACCGTTGGCTGGCGGGCAAACCACTTCACCAGATTCACGATGCGCAACGACAACGTATAGGGCTCCCAGCCATTGCCTTGCAATGGCGGGTTCTCGTCGATCCAGCGATCAATCAGCCACGCGTGCTGCTCTCCTCTGGCATCGGCATCGTAAGCATTGAGGTCATCGAGATAATGCAGGTTGTAGAGCCACAACTTGGTCTTGGTGGGAGAGTTCCACCCTCCCATCTGCCCCAAGTCACCACTCTCCCCCAGAAAACCAAAAACCCCGGGATCAAAATGGCTGCGCCCCCCGATCAACGGCGCCCCCCATTCCCTCACCCATGACCGGCGCACCACCTTGCCAACAGCGGCCTGCGCCCGATGCCGCACCAGGCGCCGCCCCAAGCGGTAATACAAACGATAAGCCACCTGCTCAACCCGCAAGTGGCGAGCCGTTCGCAAAAGCCTCAAAACGCGTGAAAGAGCCATCAATCAGCCACGCTGCGCCGGCGTCACCAGCAACTGCTCAAGCACAGCGACAATCCGCGTCGCTGTCTGCCCATCCCACTTTTCCGGAATGGCGCCCTTCTTCCATTCGCCAGCAAACAGCCTGTCCATGGCCGGTTTGAGCTTGGCAGGATCGGTCCCGATCAGTTCGTTCGTGCCCACCGTCACTGTTTCCGGGCGCTCTGTCGAGTCACGCAAGGTCAGGCACGGCACACGCATCACCGTTGTTTCCTCGGTAATGCCGCCCGAATCGGTAATCACCGCCCGAGCGTTCTTCACCAGATAATTGAATTCGAGATAAGGCTGCGGATCAACCAGCTTCACATTCGCCGGCAGCGTTCCAATCGCCTCCAGAGTCTTGGCCGTGCGCGGATGCACCGGAAAGATCGTCGGCAACCCGCGCGTACTCTCGCCAATCGCTGCCAACAAAGTTGCGAATCCATCGGCTGTATCCACATTGGCCGGCCGGTGCAGCGTCAGGACAAAATACTCCCCGGCGGTCAGGCCCAACTCGTCCCAGAATGCGGGCGGGCGCAAGCGCTCAAAGTTGGCCAGCAAGGTATCAATCATCGTATTGCCGACAAAGAAAATCCGCGCATCGCCAACCCCGCTACGCCGCAGATTCTCGTTCGCCACTTCACTGGTCGTAAAAAACCAGTTGGTGATCGAATCCGTCACCATCCGGTTGATTTCCTCCGGCATCGACCAATCCCCGGAGCGGATACCAGCCTCGACGTGTGCCACCGGCACCCCCAGCTTCTGCGCCGCAATCGCGCAAGCCATCGTCGATGTCACATCGCCAACTACCAGGCACACATCACTCGGCGCCTCCAGAAGCAGCTTCTCGTAGCGCACCATGATCGTGGCCGTCTGCTCTGCCTGAGTGCCAGAGCCAACCTCAAGATTGACCTGCGGCTCGGGGATACCTAACTGCGTAAAGAAGTCACCCGACATCCGCGCATCATAGTGCTGCCCGGTGTGTACCAGACGATAAACCAAAGCACCGCCTGCCTTTCGGTGACTTTCCAGCGCCCGGATGATCGGAGCAATCTTCATGAAGTTGGGGCGCGCCCCGGCAATAATATCGATCGTTTTCATATGTGAAATAGAAGTAAAAACCTCGTCAAATCCTTTTTCAGGACGCCTCTTTCTGCTTAACGATACGCGCAGGGATACCTACAACCACAGCACCGGCAGGCACATCCTTGAGTACTACAGCATTCGCACCAACAACCGCATTCGCACCGAGTCGGACCGGGCCAAGAACCTTGGCTCCCGCGCCGATGAATACTCCGTCTTCAATTACGGGAACATCAACGAACCCTGACCTCCCGCCTATCGTTACATGCTGAGCAATGACAACCCCGACACCAATTTTTGCTCTGGCATGAATCACGATTCCGAGTCCACCGTAACCAACCTTAGTTCCCTTACCAATTGATGCAGATGGCGGAATAACACAGTGGAACAATAAAAAACCGAGGCCAAAAAATAGCTTCGGCAATAGCGGAATTCCTAATTTGAAGAAAAAATGACCTATCCGATAAAAAAATAAACCGCTCATCATCAAACCTACTTTTCAGACAAAAAATAAAATATTTATCAAGGAAAAACGCATCAGTCCTGAAATGAGCGAATCATCTGTTTTATACGATCAGGGTTAATATCTCCTGGCAATACAGCCTCGCATCCGGGTGAAGCAGAAGGAGGCGACACTCTGGCGGAACCTGGATTAGATTCAATCAATTTCTCCAATAACTGAAAACATTGATCCTCATCCCCAAAACGATAGGTTGAAACTCCACTCGGCCTGAGAGAAACATCACTTGCGAGCACCGGAAGATTCAAATAAAGTGCCTCCCGAACGCTGATTGAATCGCCATCAGTGGCCGTTGGTCTGATAAAGATATCCAAAACATTCAATACAGAAACAAACGGAACATCAGAGGGGACGATAACAACGCGGTTGGCAAACAAGCATTTCATTCGCGCCATAGTCTGCAATTCGTTCTCTGCATCAAAGTCTGCTGCCGCCAATACAGCGACCGCGTCGTGCCCCGCGGAAACAAACCTCCTGAAAACACTGGCGAAAAAATCTAAGCCGTAAATCGCCGCTCGCTCACCACTAAACAACCCGCACCAGCCGACATAGATCCGCTTGCCGCTTTCAAATCCCGTTGGAATATATCCTTGCAATTCGCTCTCAAGCGGGGGAATGAACGGATTAACGACATCAATCTTGGCAACACCATTGCTCAAATGATGCACTGATTTAGCAATCTCCGCATTAACCACAAATACTTGATCCAAATAGCCCAAAACCTTGCCAACAAGCCACCCTAACAACGGGTTCCGATGAATACGCGCCAAAGCTCTACCGTTGTGAAAATATTGGACAACCTGTGCCCCGGCCAATTTGCAGTAAACCGAAACAACCAAACCGTAGAGTTCGGACGAATGGACAAGTACAAGATTTCCGCGAAATCTTTTATAGTGAGACAAAATTCCGAAAATTCTGTTATTCCCAATAGCGATGGTATTACCGTCATCATGTTGAGCAGTGGTACTAAGGATATGGACAGGCCAACCGAGATAGTTTAAACGGTAAGCAAATCGCTTGATATGAATTGAGACCCCTCCCGCTGGCGGTGGAGTTGGCCCGAGCAGCACAACACTTTTAATTGGATTCATTAAAAACTATTCATAACAAAAATTAAATCGGCTTATTCGCTATCAATGAAAATAATAAACCAGCCATTTCACAAAGATCCCTCCGAGAGCTATAGGTTAGTCGCAGATTTAATTAGGAACTTTAACTAACCAATTTAATCATCAAAAAGCATATTAATTAAAATAAGAGACCGACGAATACTTTCAAAAATCTCAGAACAACCAAGAAAATCGAACCCCACTTTGCTCACGAAAAAAACAAATCAAAATAAACTAATTTAAAAATCCACGCACTGCGGCAAGTACTGATGACTGTGAAAACAATCTGCGATGGACCTCTATCGCAGCCAATTCCCCCTTGTAACGAAAGCAATCAATAGCAGGAGAAGAGAGAAAAACTTCGGGTTGAATGACATACCCAGCCTCGCGAACCGAATCGGCATACGAACGAAGTGCATCTGTAGTTATAACACTAACACCACACGACAAATACTCCGCTAGCTTAATCGGCGACGATACGTTATTGACTAAATTGTCATCCCTTATCAAAAACCCGAATTCAACACCTGACAAAAACCTAGAAACCTCTTCATCCCCGTTTAGCGTGCATACTGATGTAACATTTAATAACCTAGGGGATGCTATTGCCCTCAAAACACTCTCACATATCTGAATATCCCGAGTAGCAACGTAAAAAGTAGAACCTGGGTTATTATCTACCACCATATTCATGATCCGCACGACAACATCAAATTTCTGCCAAGCTGACATTCCACCTAAATAACAATATGAATCTTCTATTCGCTGGATGTCACGACTTGCATTAAGATCTGAAACACACGGGATAACCAATGATCTCTTTCCACGAGCACTCGGATATCTCCGAAAATAAAAATCTCTCATAAATTCAGAAACGAATATAAACGACGAGGCAAAATTAAAACCAGCCTTCTCTAAACACAGCAACACAAAATAACGAAAACGGGATTTTTTCTTTAAATAATTCTCCTCCGCGACCAAACCTTGTACCCAATAAACAATCTCTGCCCCAGATCCGAAAGAAATAATATATACAATAAATACCTGCCATATTGTTGCACAATAAATTTTTTCTGCTCTGCGAATCTGAGACCAATTTGCCTTAAACAAGTCAGCAGTACTAACCCCTCTCAAAACATATCCAAATTCAGCACCAGAGATTTCGAAAATAGTCCTAATACGTCGCCATGCAGTGTCTACGGCGCAACCAGTACGAATCCCCCAAGTACAAAACACCGATTTCATAAATTACTCTAAATATATAAACACAAAAAACAAATCGCATTCCATTTATCTGCGCGGAATGAATAACCGATCACGAGAATACGAGCATTGAATCAAGTAGACCACATACAGCACAGCAAAAATCAATACGCTTGAATAAAAATATCTAAAATAAGCAACATTTGGACTACCCCTCATCGCCACAAACCAGAACCCAGATGTAATTATTAATATTGCCGCCCTTGAAAAAAAATAGACTGAAAACAGTTTTTTAAAAAATCTCAGAACAATCGGAAAGAAAATAGCGAGAAGTAGACCAACATATCCTAGGTCAAAATACGCACACCCATATATTGTTGGATGAACAGAGCCAAAAGAGTACTCGCCAAAACGCATCTGATATATTTTGTAAATAACTGTATTTACAGGGTCAAACAACCCTTTCGCCAAAAATGGCGGAACGACCCCCGTCAGCACAAGTGCCAACGATGAACTACCCTGAGTCGTGGAATATTCTGCCTCATTGCGCACGCTAACTGCATAATATAAATCACCAACGCTTACGTCACGCAAAACATTCGCAATAAAAAAAAGAATTTTATTTTCTGAGTACCAAAATCCATGATCTTCATTTGCTGCAATTTTCACGAGAACAGAACAACATAACAACGCTATTGCAACAACCATCAGCTTCAGAAGTTTAAGACGTCCATTATTTTTCAACACATGCAACATAACCAGGGCTGCTGGAATATAGAAAAACATAGCCCTCGCCTGCCCGACAACTCCAACCACAACCAAAGGCAAGGCAAACAAAATAGCCAAAAGGTATTTATTCTCTTTAGCATGCAAGAAAAAACCGACTGCAGAGATTGGCAATAAAAGTTGAGATAGCGTACTGATAAAAGTAGTTTGGAGCTCATCCTTCTGTTTTTGTATAAAATCAACGCCCTCTAACAAAGAGACATACAACACCGAATAGGCAACCAAAAGCAGCAAAATCACTCCAACAGTACTAAAGCGACCATCTTTTTTTGCCGCCGGAATGTGAATCACGCTTTTTGCCACATCGGAAAATATCCAATAAGTGACGTTAAACATAAAAACGAATATCGCAGCATGCATCAAGACAACCGAGTCTGCTCCTGTCCAATAACTGGCGTTTTCTGACGAAATAGCCTGATTGATTTCTGCGAACTCACCAGCCGCTAGCAATAACGTATCAACAAAAATAGGGGCTACTGCGAAATATAATCCCCCGCCCCAAAAGAACAGCTCTTCATCCTGCGCTTTAATGGCGCGCTTCAGCCTCCAGACAGCAAAAGCAAGACTTGGGGTTGCAAACAGGAGCCCGACGAAGACGTGTATATCCATACTAATCCTAGCAAATTAAATCCATGTGCTCTGACGATAGTGGATACCTTGCACACAAAGTATAAACATTAAGGAATACAGCCAGTTGTAGCCTTGGTCGATTTAAAGGCAATCGTTGCTTGGATACAAAACTGAATGCAGTAAGCGCACAAGAAACCCAGCGCGATAGCCTCGGCCCCTCTTGTTTCACTAAAGAGGAATACGGTTGTTAGCAGGGATGCGGCCCATATAAGATTCAGAAAAAAACCAAGCCACACCTTGCTATTTGCCACCCAGTAACTCGAAAATGAAGAATTGATACCAAACATAACAATCACACATGCCATCAGGTTATAAACTCCTTCGGCAGAATTGATATAATCAACCCCCGCATATCCCAACACAAAAGACTTAATTAGGATCAATATCGCAGCAATAGAAACAGAAAAACCGGTGTTAATTTTTATAACCGTCGATAGTTTATAGCCATGCTCGTCCCCTCGTGCCAGCTTTGACAAATAAAAACCAGAAAGCATGTTTGGAATAAATATAGCCATCAGATAAATTTGATAGACCCAAGAGAAATACGCCAACTCCCTCATCCCGTCTGTCTGAGCAGATAACATTGTCATCGCCAGCGCAATGGTAGGCCCCACCATTACCGTGCCAAGCATTGCAGGGAAGCCGATTTTTAGAAAAACATCAAAGGTATCTTTCTGCAGCAGTGAAGAAATTTGGTAGTCAAACGACACCGCTCCTCGCCTTACCAATGTTATAAAATTCAACGAGACTGCCAGAAATCTATAGATAAGAAGAGACAAAACCCCACCAATTACTCCCCATAGACTAATTGAAAAATAGGAAAAAGGAATAACAACAAGGAATACAATCGTCGAATTTATCGCCATTCCCTTATATTCACCTAAACCATTTAGCCCGCCTTCTACGATTCCAGCAATACTCAATAACCAAACTAATAAAACCAGAATTGCATAGGAGACCAGCTCGGATGAAATTCCAAATCGCTGAGTTAAATTCAAAAAATTGAATAGCACGATTGAGCACACAATAATTAGCAGCGTTATTAATGCAATGCTCGATGTAACAACCCTTCTGGCAAAATCAGGGTTCTTTAAAAAGTGGGTCGCCACACTTTTATTTACGCCCCCCCCCATTCCCATCGCAGAAACCGCTGCAAAACTTGCAACGATAGTCATCAAGTAAGAGAACGACCCAAAATCTTCAGCCAACAATAATTTAACCGCAATTGAATTAATTGCAAAAACCACGAATCTTGAGACTACTCCGTTAAACAATGAATAGTAGATATCACGCATCACAATTAGCGATCAAAAATTGATTCAAACGGCAAGCTCTTAAGCAAAAGCAGAAATACGCAATTCCAATCTCTGGTTTGCGTGACAACTCAATAAAAATTCTGTCTTCTGCGAAATCTGCTATTTCAGCTAACCGCACAATTTCTCAAATACATTTCTTATTTTCAGGCAAGAATTACCATCGCCGTACGGATTGTGCGCAAAAGCCATCGACTCATAGCTCGAATTGTCAGTCAGCAATGATGCGACCTCCTTCACAATATTCGTTCTGCTCGCACCAACCAGTCTTACTGTTCCAGCAGCTACCGCCTCCGGGCGCTCCGTTGTATCGCGCATCACCAGCACCGGCTTACCCAACGAAGGAGCCTCCTCCTGAATACCACCCGAGTCTGTGAGGATGAGGTAACTTTTCTTCATCAAGTAAACAAACGGCAGATAATCTTGTGGCTCAATAAGGTGCACATTCTCTGCGCTTTTCAGTATTCTTTTTACTGGCTCTTGTACATTGGGATTGAGGTGAACCGGGTAGACGATCTGAACCGCAGATTTTTTTGATATATCGCTCAAGGCATCGCATATCGCTTCAAAGCCTGGTCCAAAATTCTCTCTTCTATGCCCGGTAACTAATATCAATCGCTTATTTTTATCGAGAAAACTGAAGCGTTTCTCCAGGCTATTTTTAATTTCGTCATCGCTATCAATTCGCCTACTTACTGCCAACAAGGCATCAATGACGGTATTTCCAGTCACAACAATATCGTCCTGAGAAATATTTTCTTTTAATAGATTTTGGCGAGCATCATCTGTTGGCGCAAAATGAAGTCTAGCGATACGAGAGGTTAACTGTCGGTTCGCTTCTTCTGGCCATGGCGAATATAGGTTATTAGTTCTAAGGCCAGCCTCAACATGCGCCACATTAATTTTCTGGTAATGCGCTGATAGCGCTGCAGCCATTGTTGTGGTTGTATCGCCATGTACTATTACCCAGTCGGGCTTGTACTCGGCAAATACAGACTCCATTCCATTGAGAATGCAACATGTCAGCCCCGTCAAGGTTTGACCAGGCTGCATTAAATTCAAGTCATAGTCGGGAACTATATCGAATAATTTTAGGACCTGATCCAGCATCTCTCGGTGCTGTGCAGTTACACATACGCGCAGTTCAAATGCCTGAGAATTCCTCATGGTTTGAACCAGCGGAGCCATTTTTATCGCTTCTGGACGCGTACCAAATACAATCAGGATCTTCATGTGGAAAATTACTCTAGTCCGGAATTAGGGAATCTCCGTTCAGACTTATCCGTCAGTCATTTAGGAGTAACAGCGCAGAAACGACAAGTTAGGAGCGAGTGGCCCTACTTGTACGAGTAGTTATATACGTACCCTTTATAGCCATAGCGATAGCGCTGTCGATCGGTATCAAGGTCATTGAACACAAAACCTTTCACTACAACACCGCTTTGGTTGAGGCGTTTGACCGCCTGATCCAGTTCGCGGATCGGGTGTTTTCCGGCGCGCGCCACGATCAGCGTGGCGCCCGCATGGCGCCCGATAATGGCGGCATCGGATACGGCCAGAATTGGTGGGGCATCGATGATCAGCGTGTCAAACAGCCGGCCCAGTTCGGAGAGCATGGTTTCGAAGCGCTTGTGCATCAGCAGTTCGGAGGGGTTGGGCGGGATGCGCCCGGTGGTAACCACGCAAAGGTTGGGGATCGATGTCGGCTTGACGATGTCGGTCAGCGAGGCATGGCCAGCCACGTATTCCGAGACACCGATTTCGCGCGGCAGGCCAAATTCCTTGTTGATGTGGCCACGGCGGAGGTCGGTATCCACAATCACGATGCGCTTGTCAGTTTGCGCCAGAACAACACCCAGGTTCTTGGAAATGAAGCTCTTGCCCAGGCCGGGGCTGGGGCCAGTGACCAGGATGGAGTTGCGGTCGGCATCAAGCAAGGCAAAGTGCAGCGTGGTCCGCAGGCTGCGCAGGCTTTCAATGGCGTCATCTTCCGGGTGGCTGATGGCCAGCAGTTCGCCAACCCCATCACCACTTTTCAGCCTGCGGTTCAAGGCGATTTCCGCCTTGCTGTGGGGCACGGTGGCGTAGACCGGCAAACCAAGCTTGGCTTCGATGGTTTCCGGGTCTTCAACCACGACGCGCATGGCGCGCAGCACCCAGATGACAACCAGGCTGACCAGCACACCGAGCACGATGGAAATAGCCAGAATGGCCAGCGGCTTTAACCCCACCGGGGTACGTGCCACAGCTGCTGCATCAATGATGCGGACATCGCCCACCGTGCCTGCCTTGGAAACCTTGAGTTGCTGGGCGGTGTTGAGCAGCTCGGTGTAGAGCTTGGTGGAGACTTCGACGTCACGCGCCAGGCGGAGCACAGTCTGCTGGGTATCCGGCAGTTTGGAGACTTCGCCTTCGAACTGCTTGCGGCGGTCGTTGAGGCGCGCCAGCTTGTTATCGACGGCCTGAATGGCCGGGTGCTCTGCGGTGAAGCGCTGGCGAAGTTCTTCACGTTCCTGCTTGAGTTTTAGCGCTGCGTCTTCGATTTCAACTACTGACTTGAGCACACCCTGGGTTTCGAGGCTGAGGTCGAGGGAGCCACGGCTCTGGCGGTAGTTGTTGTAAGCCCCCTCGGCGGTATCGAGTTGCGACTTAAGGGTGGGAAGCTGGGCATCCAGGAACTTGAGGGTTTTTTCTGCTTCAGCGGAACGGCGCTCTACGTTCTGGCGAACATAGGTGTTCTGGATTTCGTCGAGCACCGCCCCGATCTGCCCAGAGTTGTCGCCGAGCAGCGACAGTTCAAGTATGCCGGATTTCTTGCCACGCTCCTTGACTGAATACTGTTTGCGCAGCCCGTCGATGGCGGATTCCATCGAGCGCTTCATCAGGCGGAACCGTGTGCCCGGGCGAGCCTTGATCTGTGCGACGAAGGCTGAGAAGCCATTGGCTGTAGCGCGGGTACCGACGATGCCTTCAAGCAGCTTTTGGTCGTCATCATCGATGATGGAGAAGGCGCCGTTCTCGCCGGCGATCAGCAGCAAGGGCTGATCCTGATAGGCGCGCGGCACCTCGAGTGAATCGACCTGGATGGCTTCGCCACCCCAGGCGTAGCGGGAAAGGCCAAGGAAGGCGCCGGCTGGCTCTGCGCCGTCATGGCGGCGGGCAATGGCGCCGCCGATCAGCGGGAATGTCTTGGGTACGGCAATGATGTCGAGCTTGAGTTTTTCGACGACACGGCCCAGCACCATGCGGGAACTGAGGATCTCCAGTTCGGCCGATACGGTGGTGTCGTCTCCTAGCAACGGCTGCAGGGCTTTGAGCGAGCCAACGCCACTGCCTTTCTCTTCAACCTGCAGCAGGCCATCGGCCCGGTAGATGGGTTTGGAGACAAAAACAAAGGCCAGACCAAGCACCAGCGCCACCAGGGTAATGCTGGCGATCAACCAGCGGTATTCCATGACGGTTGCGATGATTTCGCCGATGGAGATGCCTTCCTCTTCTTCTTCAAGCTGCACTTGCGGCGCTCCCGCAGCGTTGATGACTGGTGTGTTGCCGGGTTGTCTGAATTGATCTTGTTCCATGCGTTATCCGTTGTCGCTCAGCGACGACACCGCTTTGGGTGCCGTCTGCCTGAAGGCGTTTGTTTCAGTTTGGGTGGCTAATGTTTCAGGCGGGTTTATTGCCGGCCGCCAAACAGCGGGAACTTGGTACCGCTGGTCAGGTTGAGCATGTTGGATGTGGGTAGGATGTTGCTGATGACGCGGTTCCAGCGAACGAGGTCGGAGCCATCGACATAAACAATGTCGCGCGGGCGCAGCGGGAAGCGGTCGGCCAGCAGCATGGCGTCCGGCGAGCGGCCGTCGAGGTGGAAGAGTTCCGGGTTGTCGTCGTCGCTGCGCATGACGTAGATCCAGCGCGGGCTGGAGCGGTCCTGGTTGATGTAGCCAGCGTCGCCCAGCGCTTCGGCCAGCGTGGAGCGCTTTTTGTTCATGAGCATGGAGCCGGGCCTGAGCACTTCACCGAGCACGAAGATCTTGTTGTAGCTGCGGTCGAGCACATTCACGATGTCGCCGGGTTCGAGCAGGGCGTTCTGTTCGGTGGCGCCTTCTTCGTACATGGACTGGATGTCGACGCGATAGGTGGTGCCTTTGCGGGTGAGCAGCACGCGGCTGAAATCGGCTTCGGCCGAGAAGCCACCGGCCCGATTAACGGCTTCGAGCACGGTCATCGGGATATCGGTGATGTCCTGGTTGCCCGGCTTGTTGACTTCGCCCACAACGTAAACGCGCTTGCTGCGATAGACGGCGACGCGGACATCGAGCTGGACTTTCTCGATGTACTTGGTGAGCCTGTTGGCCAGCATGTCACGGACTTCACGCGTGGTCTTGCCGGCTACCTTGAGCACGCCGGCGTAGGGATAGAAGATGGTGCCATCTTCGGAAACCACGGTACCGGCCTGCTCGGCGGTACGGAAGCTGCCGGCCGGGGTGGTCAGTTCGGGGTGGTCCCAGACGATGATGGTGATGATGTCGCCGGGGCCAAGCTTGTAGTCGGCGATGGTGGCGGCAGGATCAACGGGGGTGGCGCGGGCACGTTCGTTGGTGGCGGTGGCGCCCACTTCGCGGAAGGGACGGGCCGCCTTGTACATCTCGATGATCAGCTCGGAGGTGATGGGCTTGACCTTGACGTTTTCGGGAACGACGTCGTCACCCTTCTTGACGGGGATCTTGTTGTCGGACTGATCACGACCGGAATAGCTCGGGTTGCCCGGCGACATGATGGAACAGCCGGAGACCGCAACGGCAATCAGAAGGCTCAGCAGCAGGTGCTGGCCAGACAATCGCTTAGAAATCGAATTCATTCCAAAACTCCCTCAAGTACTTCCAGGCAAGCCGGCCAGGCGGCGTGCATCATTCAAATACAAAACCAGCTTAACGACTGCGACCCAGCTTGCTCAGCCAGGATTCAACAGCCAGTTCGATCAGGCGCAGCGATTCGGCATGGGCTTCGCGGCCGCGTCGATACGGGTCGGCGATTTCACAGTTACGCCAGTGGCCGAGCAAGAACGTCTTGCCTCGTGCCGCCGGGTCCAGATCCAGAACTGCCTGCCGGTGGTGCTTTTCCATGACCAACACGAGATCGGCATCACGCAGGATTTCGAGCGTCAATTGCCGGGCACGATGCGGGTCAAGATCGATCCCTTGCGCCTGCATCAAGGCTTGCGTGGATTCGTCCGCAGGATGATCAACCAGCGCGCCAATTCCAGCCGAATGAACCGTTCCCTGCCAGTGGGTCGCTTCTACAAGACGTTGCCTCAGGAGATATTCCGCTGCCGGGCTTCGGCAAATGTTCCCTGTGCAAACTGTAAGTATTTTTTTAAACAAAACCGTTCTTTTTCCGATGCTTGGAGGATTAACGTTAGACGCGGACAGGGTCGCTCTCGCGCCGTGAGTCAGGCACTTCCAGCTCATAGAACGCACTGTGGCCTTCCTGCATTCGACGATCACGCTGACGACTGCATGCCAGCAAACGCGCCTCGTCATCACGCCCGCCATTCTCCCGGCGATCGTTGTCGCTATTTCGCTGCATGAAAGGCCGCACCCGCACATTCGGAATTGCGGAAAGGCAAACCTTGATTTGCTGCACCAGGCGCTGCACTTCGCCAACGGTCAGTTCATCAGCCTCTGCATCCAGCTCAAGCAGGGCATAGACGTTTTTACCGCCATCCACTCTGAAATTCAGTCGATGCAGGCTGAGACGATATTCGTAGCGGCTGCCAAGTTCCCGCGCCAGGGTTTCCAGCACCTCGCGCCCGCCCTGTTCGTCAAAGTAGCCAACAAAGACGCCCCGCGCACTCACGGAGGGAAGACCGAGTGTCGCGTTCAGGCGACGCAAGCCGGGAACGACACGCCACGGCCGGAAGATCGCAAAGAAGTAAGCGGCAAAAACAGTCAGGAACAATCCAAACATGACGTATTCAGGTACATCCAGATGATTGCCCACAAGCCCGATTGCGCCGAGAAGCACCTGAACGATGGCAACGATCCAGACGGTGTCACTCACCCTGAAGCCGGCCCGGATAAACAGGTGGTGCAGGTGATTGCGGTCGGCCAGAAATGGCGATTTGCCAAGCCAGATCCGGCGGAGCATGACACTGACCGTATCGAGTAGCGGTACGCCAAACAACCACAACGCGGTCACCGGCGCCATTGCTGCTTGCTCCCCCTGCGAAAGCGCAATCAGCAGCCAGGCAAAGACAAAGCCGAGCAGCATGCTGCCGTTGTCGCCAAGGAAGACTCGCGCCCGGGCATTGGATGGGTAACGCAGATTGAAGTAGAGGAAGCCCGCTACGCCACCCATGAGCGCAACCGCCAGGAAGGTGTAGGTTCCGTGCCCACCAACGCTCGCAACAATGGCGATGCCGCCCAGGCTAATGAAAGAGAGGGAGCCGGAAAGGCCATCAATGCCGTCGATCATGTTCAGGGCGTTGATCAAGCCAACCGTGGCGAAAATGCTGAAGGGAACACCAAAAATACCCAGTCCAATGGACCACCCGGGAAACAATTCGCCCAACGAAGCCAGCTCAACACCGCCCAGGAAGACCATCGCGATAGCCACCAGCGCCTGAATCATGAACCGGGCTTTGAAGCAGAGGTGCCAGATGTCGTCGGCGAAACCGGTAACAAACAGAATGCTCGCCCCGAGGGCAATGGTGCGAATCGGACTCAAGGAGAGCTCGGGATAATGCGCCGCACCGAAGAACAGTACGGTCAGCACAACGGCTATCACGCCGAATCCACCAACAAACGGCGTGCTGGTGTCGTGCTGCTTGTGACCACCCGGGTGGTCGAGAACGCCAAAGCGCCCCATGAGCGCCATTCCGGAGCGAATAACTACGCCCGAAATGACAATGCACAATCCAAAGAAAAGGGCCAAAGACATGGCCACCCCCTAACTAATCCGTTTGATGAACAACTTCGAAGCCACGCGCAATTCGATTAGCATAACTTTTTAGAAGTTTGCCTATTTTGAAAAGCTGGCCAGATCGATACAACTCAATTGCTATTAATTAGCAATCATCATGCCATTGCACATACGCTCAATCATGCAAATTGCCTGACTTTCTACCCAAACGTCGTTTCAAGACGAAGTTTAAAACAATATGACACTGCATTGCACAATTATTCTCGATGGGATTTGTTGATGACAATGTCAATACCGAAACATTCATGCCACTGAATTTTTTCAATATTTATGAATTGATTAACAAGTTACCCATAGAGCAGCTTCAGATAATTTTGCGCCGCGACATGCAACATGAATAAACGAAATCCAAAGCGCCAAATTAACTACAGAAACTCACGAAAAAATTTCAATTTGCAAAAATAAGGCATCGGAAATTCGTCACCGCAAATAAAAAAACGGCGGCTTTCGCCGCCGTTTTTCATCGGAAGGTCCGCTTGTTACTTTGCCGCTTTGGCCGCCATGCGACGACGAGCCGCAAGACCAACCAGGCCGATACCAAGCAGCGCCATGGAACCCGGCTCCGGAATATGAACAGCACCATTCACAAAGAAGGTTCCGTCGATTTTTCCATCATTGAGACTGCCCTGCATGTCATCAAGAGCCTTCATCGAAGCCTCAAGATCGCCAACCGTCAGGCCATTTCCGTCAATTAGGAAAGTCAGGCTGTCGTGCGCGAAAGTGATATCAACCCCTACGGTACCGGAGATCACGCCATCCATAAAACCTGGAATGCCAAGCAAGGCAGAGATCAAGCCCGTTGATCCGCTACCCGTGATATCAAGATGCCGCGTCGCGAACGGCGAGCCAGACGGAACGGGCACGCCATTCACCGAGAATGTAGATGCGCCGATGCCATCAAAGTTGAACAGCATGGAACCACCAGCCGGCAGACCGCCAATGCCGCCAATCGTGCCAGAGCCTAAAGGCATGGCAACCGGCAGACCCGTGAAACCGATCGGACCAGCGCCGTAGTTGATCCCCAACGTGCCACCTGGCAGGAAGGAAGCGCCATAAGTACCTGCCGCCGGCACGGAAAGCGAAACCTTTCCATCCAGCCCGGTCAGGAAAATGGAAAACTTGTTGTCGTTATCCTCAAAACCATTGATGAGGAACCCACCGGTGAAATTATTGAAAGTTTCGTAATAACCAGCGTGAGCACTGCTGGCACCACCGAATGCAGCCGCAGCCGCCAATACGAGAGCAAGTTTTTTCATTTTTTGCCACCTAATAGTAGAACTACAAATTCAACCAGTTCACAGATAAATTATTACAATTTGCATATGACATTGGATAACGAAAATATGAAACGCAAGAATTGGTCCACGTTTTGAAGTGTATTGTTATTGCTTGTGTAATTTTATTTTCAATAACTTTCCCGATGGCATATGTAAAAAATCTCGACACATGCATGCACAGGGGCTCCCCATGACATGTCATTGCAATTTTTGTACCAACGGGAGGGGGATGGTTCCAGAGAATCCCTGGACAGATCGAAACTACGACTTGCCCGAATAAATCTCTTTGGTGTCTTTCAGGACCGGATCGGCGGGAACCCAGCGATCGTCATTCAATTCGTTGAAGAAGCAGCTTTCGCGGCCGGTATGGCAGGCAATGCCACCGACTTGCTCGATGCTCAGCAGCAGCACATCGCCATCGCAATCGGTGCGGATGGACTTCACTTTCTGGAAGTGACCGGACTCTTCACCCTTGCGCCAGAGGCGTTTTCTCGAGCGCGACCAATAGACGGCATTGCCGCAGCGGACCGTTTCCTGAAGCGAGTCGCGATTCATGTAGGCGAACATCACGACCCGGCCATTTTCATCCTGAGCGATGGCCGGGATCATGCCGTCGGCGTCCCACTTCAGGGCTTCGAGCCAATTCAGGGAATTGTCGAGATCGGCCATCTGAAAATCAGAGCCTGACTTCGATACCGCGGGCAGCCATGAATTCCTTGGCTTGGCGCACGGTGTATTCGCCGAAATGGAAGATCGAGGCTGCCAGCACGGCATCGGCGCGGCCTTCGGTGACGCCGTCGGCCAGATGCTGCAGGTTGCCGACGCCGCCCGAAGCAATGACCGGAATTTTTACGGCATCGGACACGGCACGGGTCAGCGCCAGATCGAAACCGTTCTTGGTGCCGTCACGGTCCATGCTGGTCAGCAGGATTTCGCCCGCACCCAGGGCATCGACCTTCTTTGCCCATTCGATGGCATCCATGCCGGTATCGTTGCGACCGCCGTGGGTGAACACATGCCATTGGCCGGGCGCAACCTGCTTGGCGTCGATGGCGACGACAATGCACTGCGAGCCAACCTTGCTGGATGCATCGAAAACGAGATCGGGGTTCTGGACGGCCGCCGTGTTCATCGACACCTTGTCGGCGCCGGCATTGAGCAGACGACGGACGTCTTCCACCTTGCGTACGCCACCACCAACGGTTAGCGGGATGAAGACCTGCTCGGCGCAGGCTTCGATGATGTGCAGGATGATGTCGCGCTGGTCGCTGGAGGCGGTGATATCGAGGAAAGTGACCTCGTCGGCGCCTTGCTCGTTGTAGCGGCGGGCGATTTCGATCGGATCGCCGGCATCGCGCAGGCCAACAAAATTGGTGCCCTTGACGACGCGGCCAGCCGTGACGTCAAGGCAAGGGATGATGCGTTTGGCGAGCATCAGGCGCCCAACTGATCAGCGAGTTCCTGCGCTGCCTTGAAGTCGAGCGAGCCGTCGTAAACCGCACGACCGGCAATGGTGCCAACGATGCCTTCACCTTCAACGGCGCACAGGGCGCGAATGTCGTCAAAGTTGGTCAGACCGCCGGAGGCGATCACCGGAATGGTCAGCGCCTGGGCCAGGCGCACGGTGGCGTCGATATTCAGGCCAGAGAGCATGCCGTCACGGCCGATGTCGGTGTAGATGATCGACTCGACGCCATAGTCTTCATATTTCTTGGCCAGATCGACGACTTCGTGGCCCGTCAGCTTGGACCAGCCATCCGTCGCCACCTTGCCGTCTTTGGCATCGAGACCGACGATGATGTGGCCGGGGAAGGCAACGCAGGCATCACGCAGGAAGCCGGGATTCTTGACTGCTGCCGTGCCGATGATGACGTAGGAAAGACCGCCATCGATGCAGGCTTCGATGGTATCCAGATCGCGAATGCCGCCGCCGAGCTGAACGGGAATCTCGTCACCGACTTCGGCCAGGATGGCCTTGATCGCCGCGGCGTTCTTCGGCTTGCCAGCAAAAGCACCATTGAGGTCGACCAGATGCAGGCGACGCGCCCCTTGGTTCAGCCAGTGACGCGCCTGTTCTGCCGGGCTATCGGAAAAAACAGTGGCCTGTTCCATCAGGCCCTGCTTCAGACGGACGCATTGCCCGTCCTTGAGGTCAATCGCAGGAATAATCAGCATGGGAGTCTAGGAGATTAAATTCGACAGAAGCGAATCAGGGTTGCCACTCAACGAAGTTCTTCAGAAGTTGCAGGCCGTCGCGAGCGCTTTTCTCGGGGTGGAACTGAACCGCGAAGATATTATCCCGCCCTACTGCACAGGTAAAGGGCACTCCATATTCGCAAGTGCCCGTTACCAGCGCCGGATCGGCGGGCTGGACAAAATAGCTGTGTACAAAATAGAAGCGCGAGCCATCCGCAATGCCATTCCACAGCGCATGCGGCTTCTGGCGCACCTCATTCCAGCCCATGTGCGGGACTTTCAGGCGTTCGCCGGTCGGCAAATACATCTTTTCATCCGGGAAACGTTTGACGTTGCCGGGAAAGACGCCGAGCGCCGGAACATTGCCTTCGTCGCTATGCTCGAAGAGCATCTGCTCGCCGACGCAGATACCGAGAAACGGCTTGTCCTTCGCTGCGGCCAGCACGGCAGCGCGCAGGCCACGGGAGTCCAGTTCGCGCATGCAATCAGGCATCGCACCCTGACCGGGAAATACGACACGCTCGGCAGCAGCGACGATTGCGGGGTCAGCGGTCACGATAACCTGCATATCTCCGGCGACATGCTCCAGCGCCTTCGACACCGAACGCAGGTTGCCCATGCCGTAGTCGATGACGGCAATGGTATTGCCAGCCACTGTCACAGCGAACCCTTGGTCGATGGCATGGCTCCAGCCATGCGCGGATCAGGCGCCACCGCCATGCGCAGGGCACGGCCGAAAGCCTTGAAGATGGTTTCGGCCTGATGGTGGGCATTCTTGCCGCGCAGGTTGTCGATGTGCAACGTCATCCCGGCGTGGTTAACCAGGCCATGGAAGAATTCGCTGACCAAGTCGACATCAAACTGGCCAATGACCGCGCGCGTGAATTCGACATTCAATTCGAGACCAGGACGGCCGGAAAGGTCGATCACGACACGCGACAGTGCCTCGTCCAACGGCACGTAGCTGTGGCCGTAACGGGTCAGGCCTTTCTTGTCGCCCCAGGCCTTGGCCAGCGCCTGGCCGAAGGTGATGCCGATATCTTCGACAGTGTGGTGCGCATCGATGTGCAGGTCGCCCTTGGCTTCAATGTCGAGGTCGATCAGACCATGACGGGCGATCTGGTCAAGCATGTGGTCAAGGAAGGGCACGCCGGTAGCGAACTTGCCCTGGCCAGTACCATCGAGATTGAGGCGCACGGTGATCTGCGTCTCCAGCGTGTTGCGTGTGATTTCGGCTTGCCGCATGGTTTAAGGCTGCAAAAGGCTTTTAACGGAGGGCCATGATACCATTTCGGCCTACTTTTACGCCTTTCGTGAAAACCCATGAGTCGCTTCTGGAGCCAGGTCGTCCGCGACCTCACCCCCTACGTACCGGGCGAGCAGCCCAAGATCACCAATCTGATCAAGCTGAACACCAACGAAAACCCGTTCCCACCCTCACCCAAGGTATTGGCGGCGATTCAGGCGGAACTTGGTGATGATGCGGCGCGCCTGCGCCTCTACCCGGACCCGAATGCGGATCTGCTCAAGTCTGCGATCGCCAAACATCATGGCGTGACCTCACAGCAAATCTTCGTCGGCAACGGCTCGGACGAGGTGCTGGCTCATGTCTTCATGGCCCTGCTCAAGCACGAGGCACCGATTCTGTTTCCGGACATCACCTACAGTTTCTACCCGGTGTATTGCGGCCTCTATGGTGTCGATTACATTCAGGTACCGCTGGCCGAGGACTTCACCATCAACCCCGACGACTACTGCGGCCAGATGTGGAATGGCGAACAGTGCGGCGGCATCATCTTCCCCAATCCAAACGCTCCGACGGGCCGCCTGCTGCCGCTGGCCGCCATCGAGAAAATACTAAAGGCCAACCCGGAAGCCGTCGTCGTGGTCGATGAAGCCTATGTCGATTTCGGTGGCGAGACGGCGATCAAGCTGGTCGACCGCTACGACAACCTGCTGGTCGTCCATACGCTGTCCAAGTCACGCTCGCTGGCCGGCATGCGCGTCGGTTTCGCGGTCGGGCATCCGGCGCTGATCGAAGCACTGGAGCGGGTGAAGAACAGCTTCAACTCCTATCCGCTGGACCGACTGGCGATTGTTGGTGCCGTCGCCGCGATGGAAGACGATGCGTATTTCGCGCATTGCTGCCAATCGGTGATCGCCACCCGCGACACCCTGACGGCCGACCTGACCAAGCTCGGCTTCGAAGTCCTGCCCTCCGCAGCCAATTTCATCTTCGCTCGTCATCCACAGCACGATGCAGCTGAACTGGCCAAGGCATTGCGCGAACGGAACATCATCGTCCGCCACTTCAAGCTACCGCGCATCGATCAGTTCCTGCGCATTACCGTGGGCACCGATGACGAATGCAAGGCACTTAGCGATGCCCTGAGCCAGATTTGCACCTGACCCCAGGACCAGCTCTCAATACGCCAAAAACTTATCTTGTTGTACGGCTAGTTGCGGAAAGCAGCTGCTCAACCTTGTCGTAGATTGCGCCACAGTTCGGACACTCATATGAAGGCGTACCACTCTCCGAGGCAAGGCGCACATGCTGACATTTCAGGCACTGGCGACCAATATTTGAACTGTCCTTCTCGGAGGTATGTTTTGGCTGAATTTCTTCCAAGGTAAGTTCATCAAGGCTGATTTTTTTTGGTTGCATGGATTCTGTACCGAGAAAATAATTAAAAGCTCTGGCCCGCTGAGAGCAATAGGATTGAAACTCTACCAGAGTGAGAAACTGGAGCAAACAGCGGGATTGGGGTAGTAGCTACGGAACCCACTACACTCGCTGCCGCCCACGGAGAAGGCGACTATCAGACCAAGCCGAGCAACCCGAATACCGCCCCCACTCCGATAAACCACAACGGGTGCAGTTTCGTCTTCAGATTGGCGATAAGGGTTGCCGCCACCAGCAACCAGGCAGACCAACCAAATGCGGCAGCCTGAGCAATCAGTGTGGCGCCGGAGAAGATCAGACCAACAGCGAGCGGGGCCACACCTAAACTAATCGCCTTCTGCCAGCGCTTGCCGGAAAAACTCTCCCAGCGATCGATCAGCAGATAAATCAGGATGCTCATTGGCAGGCACATGGCCAGCGTGCTGGCAAAGGCACCGAGCAGGCCCCCGACTTCCCAGCCGATCAAGGTCACGACCAGGACGTTTGGGCCGGGCGCAGCCTGAGCGATGGCGTACAGATGCGTGAAAGTCGTATCGTCCAGCCAGTGATGGTTTTCGACAACCACACGGTGCATTTCCGGCAACAGCGCCGTGGCGCCACCGAATGCGACACAGGAGAGCAGCGCAAATTCGAGGAAGAGCTCAACGACGATCATTTCCGGCCCAGCTTCCAGTAGGCGACGCCACCGGACAATACTAGGCCGGCAACCATGACAATGGGCATCGGCCAGCGCAAACCGGCGATAGCCGCCACGGTCAAGGCCGTAAATGGCAGGAAATATGATTTCCCCTTGATCGCTGCGCCCATGCGCCAGGCCATGGCGAAGAGTAGACCACAGCCGACGGCTGCAATGCCGCGCAGCATGGACTGGGCGAGCGGCAAACTACCGTAGTGGTCATAAAGCAGCCCCAGCAAGAGCACGATGACAAACGGCCCGGCAAGCAAGCCCAGCGGCGCCGCGATGGCGCCCGGTAGTCCGCAATAACGCTTGCCGACAACCACGGCCAGATTAACGACATTGGGCCCTGGCAGGAACTGACAAAGGCCAAGCTGGGCGTTGAACTCCTCGGCGCTCATCCACTTGCGCTCTTCGACCAGCGTACGCCGGGCGAAAGGAAGCACGCCCCCAAAGCCGGATAGACCGACCGATGAAAAACCCAAAAAAAGCGCCCGGAGGTCCGGGCGGTTTTGGGATTCAGTGGCTTCCACCATCAACTGGAGGCTTCGCTCAATTGTCGAGCCGGAATTCAGCCGACTTGGCATGAGCCGGCAGGCCTTCGCCGTGCGCCAGCGTTGAGGCGATCTTGCCCAGGGTCTGCGCACCAGCCTTGGAAACCTTGATCAGGCTGGTCCGCTTCTGGAAGTCATAGACACCGAGCGGCGAAGAAAAGCGGGCGCTACCGGAGGTCGGCAGCACGTGATTCGGGCCAGCACAGTAGTCGCCAAGAGACTCGGAGGTGTAATGACCGATGAAGATGGCGCCGGCGTGGTGAATCTTGGCAACCCATGGGTCGGGGTCTGCCAACGACAGTTCGAGGTGCTCCGGGGCAACGCGGTTGGCGATGGCGCAGGCTTCTTCGAGATCGCGTACGAGGATCAGCGCGCCGCGGTTGGTCAGCGAGGTTTCAATCACTTCGCGACGCGGCATGGTCGGCAGAAGTTTCTCGATACTGGCCTGCACGCGGTCGATATAAGCCGCATCGGTGCAGATCAGGATCGACTGCGCCAGTTCGTCGTGCTCAGCCTGCGAGAAGAGATCCATCACCACCCAGTCGGGATCGCTGCTGCCATCAGCAACGACAAGAATCTCCGACGGACCGGCAATCATGTCGATACCGACGATGCCGAACACCCGGCGCTTGGCGCAGGCGACATAGGCATTGCCGGGGCCAACAATCTTGTCGACCTGCGGCACGGCCGCTGTGCCGTAGGCCAGCGCGCCAACTGCCTGCGCACCACCGATGGTGAACACGCGGTCTACGCCGGCCAGACAGGCCGCCGCCAGCACCAGCTGGTTGTGCTCGCCTCCAGGCGTCGGGACAACCATGATCAGTTCCTTGACGCCTGCCACCTTGGCAGGAATCGCATTCATCAGTACCGATGACGGGTAAGCCGCCTTGCCGCCTGGCACATAGAGGCCGACACGGTCGAGCGGGGTGATCATCTGGCCAAGCATGGTGCCGTCAGCTTCAGTGTACGACCAGCCTTCCATCCGCTGCTTTTCGTGATAAACACGAACACGGTGGGCTGCAGCCTCCAGGGCCTGACGCTGCTCGGCTGGCAAGCCGTCCAGCGCCTTCTGCATTTCGACCTTCGACAACTCGAGATCGGCCATGCTGCCTGCGGTCAGACGGTCAAACTTGTTGCTGTATTCAACAACAGCCGCATCGCCGCGTGCCTTAACATCAGCCAGAATGCCGATGACGGTGCGTTCGATGCCTTCATCCTGCGCCGCCTCGAAAGCGAGCAGTGCATCCATTCTTGCCTTGAAATCAGCGTCGACCGTAGCAAGTCGTTTGATCGCGACCATAAAGCTTATTTCTCCACCGCCTGTGCGAAGGCGTCAATAATCGGTTGCAGGGTTTCGCGCTTGACCTTGAGCGAGGCCTGATTGACCACCAAGCGTGAGGAAATCCCCATGATGTCCTCGACGGCGACCAGCTTGTTGGCCTTCAGCGTGCCGCCGGTGGACACCAGATCGACGATGGCATCGGCCAGCCCGGCCAGCGGCGCCAGTTCCATCGAACCATACAGCTTGATCAGATCGATATGAACGCCCTTGGAGGCGAAATGTTCCCGCGCCGTCTTGGTGTATTTGCTCGCCACCTTGAGGCGGTTGCCTTGGCGCACGGCATTTTCATAATCAAAGCCTTCCGGAACGGCAACCATCATCCGGCACTTGGCGATATTCAGGTCGAGCGGCGCATAGAGTCCTTCGCCGCCATGCTCGATCAGCACATCCTTGCCGGCCACGCCAAGGTCGGCGGCGCCGTACTGAACATAGGTCGGAACATCGGTCGCGCGAACGATGACAACGCGCACATTCGGCTGGTTGGTCTCGATGATCAACTTGCGCGAAGTTTCCGGGTTTTCGGTCGGGACGATCCCTGCTGCCGCCAGCAGTGGCAAGGTTTCGTCAAAAATGCGGCCCTTGGAGAGGGCAATGGTGATGGTCGTCACGGGGTAGCTTGCTAAAAAGGCGAAAGCGGCATTTTAGCAGACCGCTACAGATACCCGCGGTGAGGCAGCAGGCAAAGCGCCAATTCCCGAACAAAAGACGCCAGAAAAGTTGCTCCGGCCACCAAAACTCTGACTGAACACAACATCGGAGAGCAATAGAACAAGCCACGAGGGGAAACCCTCAAGAAAAACCAGCCCGGTAAACGCAAAAAAGCCCGGCTAGCCGGGCTTTTCGATACAAGCGTATCCGCGACTTATTCAGCCGGGCGGATGTTAGCAGCCTGCTTGCCCTTCGGGCCATTCACGACGTCGAAAGTCACCTTCTGGTTCTCGGCCAGGGTCTTGAAACCGTTGCCTTGAATTGCGGAGAAGTGAGCGAAGAGGTCTTCACCACCTTCGGACGGGGAGATAAAACCAAAACCCTTGGAATCATTGAACCACTTAACGGTACCATTTGCCATTTGAAAGCATCCTAAAAATTAAACGGGCTTGCGCCACAAAAATACGAGAACCAAGACCGAGGAGCTGACAAACCGTGGTACGGCGCAGGAACAAAACACTGCCTGGAAATCCCGAGCCTCGGAGTATGGCCCAGCATTTCAAATACGCCAAGCATTTTTTGAACTTTTCTACGCCCCTACATTGAAAAACAGCGATTCCAACCAAGCAATAACGGCCAGTTAACGAACGCGCCTCACTGCGGCACCCAGCTTGGCCAACTTCTCCTCGATCCTTTCGTAGCCACGATCAAGGTGATAAATCCGATCGATCACCGTCTCGCCTTGGGCAACCAGACCGGCGATGACCAAGGAGGCAGACGCACGCAGATCGGTTGCCATCACCGTCGCGCCTTCGAGTTTGTCGACACCGCGCACGATGGCGTTATTGCCTTCGATCTGGATGTTGGCGCCTAAACGCATCAACTCATTGACGTGCATGAAGCGGTTTTCGAAGATGGTTTCGCGAATGGTCGCCACGCCGTCGGCAATACAGTTGATAGCCATGAACTGAGCCTGCATATCGGTCGGAAAGGCCGGGTAGGGCGCCGTACGCAGACTGACCGCCTTCAGGCGCTTGGGCGCGACCAAGCGAATCGCGTCGCGTTCGACAGTGATTTCACAACCAGCGTCCATCAGCTTGTCCACGACCGTGTCGAGGTAGGCAGCCGAAGTTTTCAGCAAACGGATATCGCCACCGGTCGCCGCTGCGGCACACAGATAAGTTCCGGTCTCAATGCGATCCGGCATGATCGCGTGCGTCGCGCCGTGCAGTTTGTCGACGCCCTGGATGCGAATGACGTCGGTACCGGCGCCGGAAATGCGGGCGCCCATGGAGACCAGGCAGTTGGCCAGATCGACCACTTCCGGCTCACGCGCCGCATTTTCAATGATCGTCTCACCCTCGGCCAGACAAGCGGCCATCATCAGGTTCTCGGTACCGGTCACGGTGACCATGTCGGTACAGATGCGGGCGCCCTTCAGGCGGGTCGCCTTGGCGTGAACATAACCCTGCTCGACCTTGACCTCGGCCCCCATGGCCTGCAAGCCCTTGATGTGCTGGTCAACCGGACGGGCGCCAATGGCACAACCACCAGGCAGTGATACACGCGCCTCGCCACAACGAGCGACCAACGGTCCGAGCACAAGAATGGAGGCACGCATGGTCTTGACCATCTCGTACGAGGCGACCGGATTATTGAGACCACCACCGTTGAGAACGATGCCGTCGATACCATCCATCGTTACGCCGACGCCCATGTCACCCAGCAGGCGGAGCATGGTCGAGATGTCGTTCAGGTGCGGCACATTGGTGAAATGCACCGGATCCGAAGTCAGTAGAGAGGCACAGAGAATCGGCAGCGCAGCATTCTTGGCGCCAGACATGGCCACTTCACCCGAGAGGACCTTGCCCCCTTCAATCAACAACTTATCCACGCTGTGCGCTCCATTCTTCCGGGGTCAGGGTTTTGAAGGAAAGGGCGTGCAATTCCCCGGTATCCAGCTTTTCCTTCAGGGACTGATACACGCGCTGCTGACGCTGCACGCGGCTCTTCCCGACAAATTCCTTACTTACTACCAACGCCTGAAAATGCTGGCCATCGCCATCAAGTTCCAGGTGTTCACAGGCCATGCCGGCAAGGATGAGTTCCTTGATATGTTCGGGATGCATCATGTTCAGCCTCTCAGCTTCCAGCCCCGCTTCAGGAGGCTCAAAGTCACTATGGACACGGCGGCGAAGCAGGCAACGACGACCGCCAGACTGTTTTCCGGCGCCACATCGGAGACACCAAAAAAGCCATAACGGAAGCCGTCGATCATGTAAAAGACGGGATTGTAATGCGACACGCGCTGCCAGAATGCAGGCAAGGTGTAAATCGAGTAGAAAACACCGGACAACATGGTCAGCGGCATGATCAGAAAATTCTGGAAGGCAGCCAGCTGGTCGAACTTTTCGGACCAGATACCGGCAATCATGCCAAGTGCTCCGAACAACGCACCACCCAGCACGGAAAAAACCAGAATCCACAGCGGCGCCACAACTCTCAACTCGGCAAACCAGACCGTCGCCAGCAACACCCCCAGGCCGACCAGCAAGCCACGGACCATGGCGGCCAGCACATAGGCAGCAAAGAAGGCGCTGTAGGGAATTGGCGGCAACAACACAAAGACTATCGAACCAGTGATCTTGGCCTGAATCAGGCTGGACGACGAATTAGCAAAGGCGTTCTGCAACACCTGCATCATGACCAGACCGGGCACAAGAAAACTGGTGTAGCGCACGCCATGAACCAGAACATGTTCATCAAGCACGTGGCCGAAAATCAGCAAATAGAGCAAGGCCGTCAACACCGGCGCCGCGACAGTCTGGAAACTGACCTTCCAGAATCGCAGGAACTCTTTTTCAAAAAGTGTCAGGAAGCCGATCATTGGTTCATCGCCCGGACAAAGACGTCCTCAAGCGTTCCGCCCGGATGTGCCGCCATCAGGTTGGCCGTTGTATCGAGCGCGACGACCTTACCCTGCTTCATCAGCGCGATGCGGGTACACAGGGCTTCAGCCTCTTCTAGATAATGGGTGGTCAGGATAATCGTGTGCCCTTCGCCATTCAGGCGGCGAATAAACTGCCACAAGCCCTGTCGCAACTCGACATCGACGCCGGCTGTTGGCTCATCGAGGACAATGACCGGCGGCTTGTGTACCAGCGCCTGTGCGACCAGCACTCGCCGCTTCATACCGCCTGAAAGACGGCGCATGTTGACATTCGCCTTGCTCGTCAAATCGAGGTTTTCGAGAATTTCATCAATCCAGTCGTCGTTTTTGCGGATGCCAAAATAGCCGGACTGAATGCGCAGCGTTTCACGGACATTGAAAAAGGGGTCGAAGACCAGTTCCTGCGGCACCACGCCCAGCAAACGGCGCGCCTCACGAAAATCCTTGATCACATCATGACCGAGTACTTTCAGGGTTCCGGAATCGGGTCGCACCAAGCCGGCCAGCGAAGAAATCAGCGTTGTCTTGCCCGCGCCATTCTGGCCAAGCAAGCCAAAAAACTCACCCTGTTGGATATCAAGCGACACCCCGGCCAGTGCTTTAAGTGAACCGAAATGCTTGACGACGTCAACGATGGAAACAGCAGGAATCATGGAATGCCCCTTAGGCGAGGGGCAGCAGTTCGGTAACGCCGTACAGTTCGGCCAGCGCTCGAACGCCGGTCGGAATATGCGCAAACTTGACGGTCGACTGCGTCTGGCTGGCGGCGCGTAGCCAGCCCAGCATGACGGCGATGGCGGACGAGTCCGCCTCGGTCACCTCGGAGAAATCGAAAACCTGCTCGCCCGACAGCAAAGCAGAACGGCCTGCTTCAAGCAGGCCGCTAGCATTGGCCATGATCAACGGCACCTTGACCAGCAGGCGCCCGGCGTCTCGTTCAATCATTTCTTCGAATTGGCTTCCAGCGACTTGTTCTTGGCCGCGATCGACGCGATCAGGCCATCAATACCGCCATTACGCACTTCCTGGCCGAACTGATCACGATAGTTGGTCACCAAGCTGATCCCGGCAACCACGACATCGTAAACTTTCCAGGTCGCATCCAGCTTTTCCAGGCTGTAATCAAGCTGCACAGGCTTGTTGCCTGGTTGGTGAACTTCAGTCCGGACCAGTACATCGGTATCGGTCGGCGCCATCTTTGTCGGCTTGTACACCACTTTCTGATTTTTGTATCCAGTCAGCGCATTGGAATAGGTACGGACCAGCAGGGTCTTGAACTCGGCCGTCAATTGCTGCTGCTGATGCGGAGTGGCCTTGCGCCACTCCTTGCCAAGCGCCAGCGCGGTCATGTGCGTGAAATTGAAATTGGGCAACACCTTCTTGTCGACCAGTTCAATAACCTTGTGCGTATCACCGTTCTGGATATCCTTGTCCTTGCGGATAATTTCCAGAACCTCTTCGGTCACACGCTGCACCATGGCGTCCGGCGCCTCCTGGGCAAACACCGCACTAGACACGAAACCAGCAAACAACAGGGCAAATAGCTTTTTCATTATTGGTTACTTAAAGAATCAATCATCCAGCCGCGGCGGGCGGCCATCGAAAATCTGGTTGCGACGACGCTGCTGATAGGCGTCGCGAATGTACGCATATTTATCGAGCGCCGCTTCCTCAACCACCTTGTCAGCCGGCAGAAGGCTGGCCCTGATGTCCACAAAGCGCAAGGCGACCATGCTGTTGCGTACCGAAACCGCACGGATTCGCCAGACCGGGTCAATATAAGAGTCGACACCAAAACCTGCGGTGTCGCGAACGTTGCGTGGCCCGATTACTGGCCAGTACAGATAGCCACCGCTACCCACGCCCCATACAGCCAGGGTCTGGCCAAAATCCTCTTCGTGCTTCTCCAGGCCAAGTTCGCTGGCGACGTCGAAAAGCCCGAAAATCCCGACGGTTGAATTGATCAGCAAACGGCTGATATCCACGCCGGCATCACCGAACTTTCCCTGCAGAGCACTGTTGGCACCAATCCACAGGTCACCGACATTACCAAAGAAGTTACCGACGCTTGCCTTGACTGGCAACGGCACGACATTGTCGTAAGCCTGGGCAACCGGCTTGGCCGCATACTTGTCGATGGCTTCATTGACCGCAAACATCGAACGATTGAAACCCTCGTAAGGGTCACGCGGATTTTCCTCGGCAAACACGTTACCGACGCAAGCGAGCGCCATGAGCCCCCCCAGGACCCACCGCCTTCCGCTGCGCATTCCAGATAAGCCGAGACTTTTCGTCATTTCTTGTCCTGTCCGTCTGCCGCTTTGCTAAATAAAAACTGGCTGATCAATTTCTCAAGAACGATTGCCGATTGAGTCTTGGCTATCGTCTCACCCGCCTGCAACATCTTCTCATCACCACCGGCATCCAACCCGACATACTGCTCACCGAGCAAGCCGGCAGTATTAATCGAGGCAAAAGTATCCTTCGGGAAGCGGTAACGCCCATCAATGGTCATGCTGACCACTGCTTCATAGGTCGCAGCATCAAACCGGATGTCAATGATCCGACCGACCACGACACCGGCGCTCTTGACCGGTCCGCGTACCTTCAGGCCACCGATGTTATCAAACTTGGCTTGCAACTCGTAGGTTTCAGACAAGTGAGACGACGACAGGTTTCCGACCTTGAGCGACAAAAAGAGCAAGGCAGCAAGGCCCAGCGCAACGAAAAATCCGACCCACAGGTCAAGAACGGTACGGTTCATTAAGCTCCCCGGAACATGAACGAGGTTAAGACAAAATCCAGCGCCAGTACGGTCAGCACCGAAGTCACCACAGTTCGCGTGATGGCGCGCGAAACACCCTCGGCAGTCGGCACCGAATCGTAGCCTTCAAAAACAGCAATCAGCGAAACCGCTATACCAAATACGAAACTTTTGACGACACCATTCCAGATGTCATAGCGGAAATCAACGCTTGCCTGCATCTGCGACCAATAAGCCCCGTCATCGACGCCAATAAAAACTACCCCGATCAGCCATCCACCAAGCACACCCATCGCCGAAAAAATAGCGGCCAGCAACGGCATCGAAATGACGCCCCCCCAGAAACGTGGCGCTACGACGCGAGCAATTGGATTGACCGCCATCATGTCCATGGCCTTGAGTTGCTCCGTCGCCTTCATCAAACCGATTTCAGCGGTAACCGACGATCCAGCCCGCGATGCAAAGAAGATTGCCGCCAGCACCGGCCCCAGTTCGCGGGTCAGCGAAAGGGCGACCAAGGTCCCCAGCGCTTCGGTCGAGCCAAAACGTTGCAGGATTTCATAGCCCTGCAGGCCAAGCACCAAGCCGACGAACAAGCCGGAAACCATAATAATCAGCAGCGACAGCACGCCGCTGAAGTAAATCTCACGCAAGGTCAGCGGCAAGCGACGGAACGAGGAGCCTGAGTGCATGAGCACGGCCCAGAAGAAACGCGCCGCGAAACCAAGCCGCCAGATGCGCTCGACCGTCACGTGACCCATTTTCCGAATCAGGGAAATCGGGTCAAGCATGCGCAACCCCGCTCAGGAACTCATCGCGTATCGACGGAGCTGGATAGTCAAAATGCACGGGACCATCGGGCTCGGCATATACAAACTGATGCACGAACGGATCCTTCGAGGCACGAATTTCGTCCGGCGTTCCTTCGGCAACAACCTGGCCGCCATTCAGGAAGTAGATATAGTCGACAATCAGCAAGGACTCATGAATGTCGTGCGTCACCATGATTGATGTCGCGCCCAGCGCATCGTTCAACTTGCGGATCAACTGACCAATCACGCCGAGCGCAATCGGATCAAGGCCGGTGAACGGCTCGTCGTACATCACCAGCATCGGATCAAGCGCCAGCGCACGCGCCAAGGCAACCCGCCGAGCCATGCCACCGGACAGCTCACCCGGCATCAACTTGTGCGCGCCGCGCAAACCCACCGCCTCCAGCTTCATCAACACCAGATCGCGGATCATTTCTTCCGACATATCTGTGTGCTCATGCATCGGAAAAGCGACGTTGTCGAAAACTGACATGTCGGTAAACAGTGCTCCAAACTGGAAGAGCATCCCCATCCGGCGCCGCAGGCGATACAGCTCGGCCTCGGACATTTCACAAACCTGGTGCTTTTCCAGCCGAACGCGCCCGCCGGTCGGCCGCAACTGGCCACCGATACAACGCAACAGCGTGGTTTTGCCGCAACCGGAACCACCCATGATAGCCACCACCTTGCCACGGGGAATCTTCATGTTGATTCCTTGCAGCACAGGCCTGCCGTCATAATTGAAGTGGAGGTCCTCGATATCGACCAGGATGTCGTCCGACAAAGTTCATTCCCCAAAAAAGACTGGCGATTTTAACAGAAATGCCAACGGTCGCCGGGAAACGACAAGGCTATAATCGGAAATATTTCACATGGAATGTTGCGCTCTTGCCAGTTGCCAAGCCACTCCTGCTGATTGTTGATGATGATTCACTCATCAGCGAATCGCTCAATTTCGCGTTCGCTCAGGAATATGACGTTCTCACAAGCCACTCGCGCGCCCATGCCTTGGCCTTGCTGCGACAACTACGCCACCCACCCCAGCTTGCCCTGGTAGACCTCGGCCTCCCCCCTTTGCCTCACCGCCCCGATGAAGGGTTTGCCCTGATCGGGGACCTTCTGGCCCTGTCGCCGAACATGAAAATCATCGTTCTTTCCGGACAGAGCGATGAAGATAACGCCCGTCACGCTCGAACGCTGGGCGCCGTCGAGTTCATCGCAAAACCCTGCGACCCCGGTCGCCTGGCTGAACTGTTTCGCCAGTCCCTGCGTTTTGGCAACGAAACGCAGACAGCGCAGGTGTCTGGGCTGATCGGCGAAAGCCTGCCCATGCAGCGCCTTCGCCTGCAGCTCGGCCAATATGCCAACCTGGCCTACCCGGTGTTGATTGAAGGCGAGTCGGGAAGCGGCAAGGACATTGTTGCCAGCCACTACCTACACCGCCTGACCGAGCGGAGGGACAAGCCATTCCTGGCCTTGAACTGCGCGGCCATTTCGCCGACCCTCCTCGAACCCACGCTGTTCGGCTACGCCAAGGGCGCCTTCACCGGCGCCACTTCCGCCAAGGCCGGCTATTTCGAAGACGCCGACAGCGGGACACTGTTCCTTGACGAAATTGGCGAACTGCCACTGGACCTACAACCCAAACTATTGCGCGTCCTGGAAAACGGCGAGTATCAGCGGGTTGGCGAGACACAGACACGGACATCCACCGCGCGCATCATTGCAGCGACCAATCGCGATCTCCGACAGGAAATGCGGGCCGGGCGCTTTCGGGCTGATCTATTCCACCGGCTGTCAGTTTTCACGCTTTCCGTGCCGCCAGTACGAGAAACCGGCCTTGATCGCCTGCTCCTGCTTGAGCACTTCCGGAAGACCTGTGCGGCTGGCGTACACGCCGAGCCATTCCTGCTGGCATCAGCAGCGCAATCGCTTTGGCTGGATTACGGCTTTCCGGGTAACGTCCGCGAGCTACGCAACATCGTCATCCGCCTCACCACCCGCTACGCCGGACAAACCGTCAGCGCCGACCAGCTAAGGGCTGAATTCGACCATTTTGAAAGCCCGGAACAGCCCACGGGAACAGCCGGACTGGTCGCCAACGACCTGGCCGACGTCAAACAGGCGGCCCGCCAGCACCTCGAAAAATCATCCCGCCTCAACCTCGACGCCACCCTGGAACTTTGGCAGCGTGGCTACATTGAGGCCGCCATCGAACTCAGCGGTGGCAACATGAGCGAAGCCGCACGCCGCCTCGGCATCAACCGCACCACACTCTACAACCGCATGGAAGGCTGGAACCGTCGATGAGCCTTTATCTCGAGCACTTCGGGCTACGTGAGCCCCCCTTCCGCATCACGCCTCACACCGATTTCTTCTTCACCGGCGCCAACCGTGGGCCGACGCTTGATGCCCTCATTTATGCAATTACCCAGGACGAAGGCATCGTCAAGGTCAGCGGCGAGGTTGGCAGCGGCAAGACCATGCTCTGCCGGATGCTGCTCGAACGCCTGCCGGAGAACGTCGAAACCCTCTACCTGGCCAACCCTTCGCTCTCCCGCCAGGAAATTCTCGGCGCCATCGCTGACGAACTGGGCATACCGACCGATGGCAAGGCAACACACTCACTGACCCGCGCCCTGCAGGACGCCCTGATTGAACGCTACGCAGAAGGCAAGCGCGTCGTGCTGCTGATCGATGAAGCCCACGCCATGCCCGCTGAATCACTTGAGGAAATACGGCTTCTGTCGAACCTCGAGTCCAAAGCCACCAAGCTGCTGCAAATCGCCCTCTTCGCCCAGCCTGAGCTGGATGAACGCCTGGCCGCCACCGACATGCGCCAGCTGCGCGAGCGAATCACCCAGCACTTCAACCTGATGCCGCTCAAGCAAGCCGATGTTGCGGCCTATATCGAGTTTCGCCTGCGCGCTGCCGGTTATCACGGCCCCAACCCCTTCACCAGCGAAGCAATCCAGATGATTGCCCGGATCTCCGAAGGGCTTTCCCGGCGCATCAACATCCTCGCCGACAAGGCCCTGCTGGCGGCTTACTCCAGCGGCAGCCACCAGGTAGGCAGCCACGAAATCCGGGTTGCCGAACAGGACGCCCGTTTTCAACCTTTGCAGCCGAAAGCCGCTTTCAACCCCAAACCCCTGCTCTGGGGCATCGCAGGGGCTGGCATTGGCGCCCTGCTTCTGGCCATGACCATCGGCACAGGCTCTCGCCCTCTGGCGCCCGCTGAAGACAAAGAAAGCGTACCGCCAGTTTCGGCCAAGTCACAAGCGCCACAGAACAGCAAACGCCTGCAAGCCTTACCGCCCCCCCGCAGCGAGGCGCCAGAGGCAAGCCCTGCACAAGACAAGATACGTTTCGGCGCCATCACCCGCCAGCACCTCGCCCAATACGACGAGTGGATCAAGGATGCACCGCGCAACCACTATTTCATCCAGTTGCTGGCCACGGATGCCAACCATACCGGCGAGGTTGAAGGTTTCCTGTCTCGGGCGATTGCCGTTCTTGAACCAGCACATCTTCGCGTCTATCGTTCCAGCCTTTCCGGACGCGACAGGGTAGGTGTCATTTTTGGCGATTTCGACAGCCGTGAGGAGGCGATTGCAGCCATGCAGAGCCTGCCCGAGTCGATCAAGTCCGTTCAGCCTTTTCCCAGACAGGTCAGCAAGTTGCGGTAACCTTATCCACCGGCGGCAAAGCATGCAGCCCGGCCAATTAACGTGCTAGCATCATAGTCAAAACCAATCGATACGTGACCACTCTGCTCAGACAAGGCTTAACCCGATGAAAATCGGTTTTATCAGCGCAACCTTCGCCGCCCTTCTATTGGCCGCCTGTGCGGCACCCACGCCTCGCGAACCCTTGAAGGGGCACCTGAATACGGAAAGTTCCGCCCCCGTTGCCAGCGGCAACATCCCGGCGCCAGTACAGCAGACGCTATCCCTGCCCAAGCCCAAACCCACCCACAAGGCCGAAACCTACAGCGTCGTTGTCAATAACGTCCCGATCCGTGACTTGCTGTTCGCCTTGGCTCGCGACGCCAAGGTCAATGTCGACATCAACCCCGGGATCACAGGCAACGTTACGTTGAATGCCATTGACCAGACTCTGCCGCAACTGCTGACCCGGATAGCCAAGCAGGTCGACATGCGCTTCGAGATGGATGGCCCGAACCTCGCGGTCATGCCGGATTCCCCCTTCCTGAAGCATTACAAGGTCGATTACGTGAATATGGCGCGATCGGTGACGGGGACGGTGTCGGCCAATACTCAGATCGCGACCGGCGTGCCCAGCGGCAGCAGCGGCGCCCCCTCAGTCGGCGCGACCGGCGGCAACATTTCGAATACACGCATCGAAAACTCCTCGAAGAACCAGTTCTGGGAATCGCTGGAAAAAAACATCAAGGACATCCTGCGTGAAACCGACAAGGTCTTGCCGGAGGGTTCGAGCGAAACGAGCTACGAGCAAAACAACGAGCAGATGGCAACCGGCGCCGCCGCCCTGCCGCAGACTGGCCGGCGTGCCGCCCAGTCCATCGCCAGTGCCCTGCAAGGAAATCCGGCGCCCAGTTCGGCCAGCCAGGCTGCCGGCACCACCCTAGTCCGCCACAGCACCTTCCGCGAAGCGGCCTCGGTCATCATGAACGCCGAAACCGGTGTCATCACAGTGCGCGCCACGCAACGCCAGCACGACAGGATCCAGGAATTTGTCGACCGCGTCATCAATTCGGCCCGCCGCCAAGTGCTGATTGAGGCGACGATTGTTGAGGTCACGCTGAACGATGGCTATCAGCAGGGTATCGACTGGACCAAGATCACCAGCGGAGGCGCGACTTTCCGCTTCATCGGCAACACACTGACCGCTGCCGCCGTCAAGAATCTGGAGTACACCGGCGCCGGTGGTGCCCCAAAAGCTGCCATCACCATGCTCAGCCAGTTTGGCACAACAAAAGTGCTATCCAGCCCGCGCCTATCGGTCATGAACAATCAGACCGCGCTGTTGAAGGTGGTCGAGAACATCGTCTTTTTCAACGTCAAATCCGAATTGGCCATCGCCAATACCAACCTGGTCGGTGGCACACCTATTCGCTCTTACACGACCACACCGCAAACCGTCAGCGTCGGCTTGGTCATGAGCGTCACGCCACAGATTAGCGATAGCGATGTGGTCACGCTCAACGTCCGGCCAACGATCACAGCCCTCGGTGGCTACGTTACGGATCCCAACCCGGACCTCAATGGACTGAACAAGGTTCCTCAGATTCGCACGAGGGAGATCGAGTCGGTCATGCGTGTCACCAGCGGCAATACGGCCGTTCTAGGCGGCCTGATGGAAGACAAGATCGACTTCCAGAACCAGCGCGTACCGTTGATTGGCCAAATTCCTCTGATCGGAGAGGTTGCGAACAATCGCGACAATCTGGCGAGAAAAACAGAACTGGTCATTTTCCTGCGCCCCGTAGTAATCAAGGATGCCAGCCTGGACGGCGACTACGCCAATATGCGCGGATTCCTGCCGAATGACAGCTTCTTCGCCCAGCCGAATGAAGCCCAGCCGTTCAACATTGTTCCGAGCCGCTGAGGGCCGAGCATGAGCCTGTTGATGGATGCCCTGAAAAGGGCGGAAACGACCAAGCAGGAGGCTGCCCGGGCTCAGTTCGGGATCCAGCCTGCCGAGGTTGTCGACAGCCTCAGCTTGGAGCCCATCGCCAGAGACCCGGCAAATGGCAGTTCCAACCCGCTCCCTGACCTTGCCATCTATCAGGATGCCCTGGATGCCGACTTGGCGAGCACGCCACTTTCCGCGGCACGCCCGCCCCCCCAAGCCAAGGCCGCAGCGCCGGTTGCCGCAACGGAAGTTCGTGATCGCGAAGCCGTGCGCAACGCGTTCACTGCCAAGAAAACACCCGAACCGAAATCCCGCCTGGCGCTCTGGCTGGCACTTGGCACCTTGGGACTGGCAGGAGTCACCATTGGCGGCTATGTCTGGTACCAATTGAACGCCATGAGCCACGGCTCATTGGCGACGCCCCCTCGAGCCTCTGCGCTGCAACCGGGGAATGCATCCCCGGCGCTGATGCCGCCTGCCGCACCAATCGGCTTGCCGACACCGCCAGAGCAACCGGGCATTGAGAATACGCCACAATCTACCGGAACACCGCTCTTCGCCCCCCGCACTGCTCCGCCGCCCAGCCGAATGCCTGCAGCCCATGACGGCCAGTCGAGCGGAGCACCAATCCGCCTGATTCGCACCCAACCGGAACCCGATGCCAATCTCACGCGCGGCCATAGCAGCCTGCAACGTGGCGAGACCGAATTGGCTCGCCAGGATTTCGAGCAAGCGCTGCAGCGTGACCCGAACAACACGGATGCCCTGCTTGTTCTGGCAGCGATCGCCCATCGCCAAGGCCGACCGGCCGAAGCTGAAAATTTTAGGCAGCGAGCATTGGTGGCCAATCCGAGCGATCCGGCCGCCCAGGCGGCAGCCTTAAACGGACCATCCGCTGCGAGCGATCCACAAACTGCTGAGAGCCGCCTGAAAACCCTGCTCTCGGCACAACCCGACTCCGCCCCGCTCAATTTCGCACTGGGGAATCTCTACAGCCGCCAGAGCCGCTGGCCTGAGGCACAGCAGGTCTATTTCAACGCCGTTACTGCCGACAGCGACAACCCGGATTACCTGTTCAATCTGGCCGTCAGCCTCGACCACCTGCGGCAGAATCGACTGGCTGCGCAGCATTACCGACTGGCCATCGAAGCCGCCAACAAGCGCCCTGCCGCTTTTGATCGCAACAAGGTCGAGAAGCGTCTCGGCGAATTGCAAGCCGAGCCAGCGCGCTGAACCCGCCATGAGCACCGCAGCCCTCCAGCGCCGTCCGCTCGGCCAGATCCTCATCTCCGAAGGCATTCTGTCGGAAGACCAGCTACGTATCGCGCTGCTGGAGCAGATGAAGCAGAACCAGCCGATCGGCAAGCTGCTGGTTTCGCTGGGATTCGTCACCGAAGCCACCTTGCGTCAGGCTCTGTCAGAAAGCCTCGGCAAGCAAAGCATTGACCTTTCGCATGCCGTGGTCGACCCGCAAGCCCTCAAGCTAGTGCCGCGCGATCTGGCAAAGCGCCACCATCTGTTGCCGCTCGATTACGACCGGAACAACCGCCGGCTGGCGCTGGCAATTTCCGACATCAACGACATCGTCGGCCTTGACCGCGTGCGTTCCCAGCTGGAGGAGGGCACCGAGATCGAGACGCTGCTCGCCGGCGAATCTGAAATCGATCACGCCATCGATCAGTATTACGGCCACGAACTGTCGATCGACGGCATCCTGCACGAGATCGAAACCGGCGAGATCGACTGGCACAGCCTTTCGGCCACCGACAACGAATACAGCCAGCCGGTCGTTCGCCTGATCGACTCGATCCTGACTGATGCCGTCAAGCGCGAAGCTTCGGACATCCATTTCGAGCCCGAAGCCAACTTCCTGCGCATCCGTTATCGCATCGATGGCATGCTGCGCCAGATTCGCGCCCTGCATAAATCCTACTGGCCGGCGATGACCGTTCGCATCAAAGTGCTTTCCGGCATGAACATCGCCGAAATGCGCGCCCCGCAGGATGGCCGGATCAGCCTGACCGTCTCCGGCCGGCCGATCGATTTTCGCGTTGCCAGCCAGCCGACCATCCACGGCGAAAACATCGTCCTGCGCATCCTTGACCGGCAAAAGGGCATCGTCCCGCTGGAAGGACTTGGCCTGGCCGAGGATCATCTGCATCAGTTGAAGCTGATGATTTCCCGGCCCGAAGGCATCATCCTCGTCACCGGCCCAACCGGCAGCGGCAAGACGACGACGCTCTACTCGGTACTGAACCATATCAACGCCGAGGGCATTCACATCATGACCCTCGAAGACCCGGTCGAATACCCGATGGCCATGGTGCGCCAGACTTCGGTCTCAGAGACTGCGAAGCTGGATTTCGCCAACGGCATCCGCTCGATGATGCGCCAGGATCCTGACGTCATCCTGGTTGGCGAAGTGCGCGATTCGGAGACGGCCGAAATGGCCTTCCGCGCAGCGATGACCGGCCATCAGGTGTATACGACCCTGCACACCAATTCGGCCATTGGCGCCGTGCCACGCCTCCTCGACATTGGCGTGCTGCCCGACATCATGGCCGGCAACATCATCGGCATCATCGCCCAGCGCCTGATCCGCCGCCTTTGCGAGCACTGCAAATCGCCTTACCACGCCGAGCCGCACGAAATCCGGCTGCTCGGACCGATGGGCGAAGGGTCGCGCCCCGTGCTGTTCCGGCCCACCGGCTGCGAACTGTGCGATTTCCAGGGTTACCGGGGCCGCCTGGCCATCATGGAGTTGTTGCGCATTGACGCCGGCATCGACGAACTGATCGCCCGCCGCGCCACCACCCACGAAATCCGTGCCCGCGCCTTGCTGCAAGGCTTCACGACACTGGCCGACGACGGCATGCGCCGGGTGCTCAACGGCACGACCTCGCTCGAAGAACTGGCCCGCGTCGTTGACCTGACCGACCGGATGTAACCATGCTTTTCGACTACAAGGCCGTCAGCGTGGAAGGTCGAATGACTTACGGGCGGCTCGACGCAATCAATCTGGTCGACCTCGAAATGCGCCTCAAGCGCATGAATCTCGACCTGGTCACCGGCACACCGATCCAGCACCGCGCGCTTTTCGGCAACCGGAGCGTGCCGCGTCCGGAACTGATCAATTTCTGCTTCCACCTCGAACAGCTGACCCGGGCGGGCGTCCCTATCCTCGAAGGCCTGACCGATTTGCGTGACTCGATCGAGCACCCGCGCTTTCGCGAAGTCATGGCCGGGCTGATCGAAAGCATCGAGGGCGGGCAGACCTTGTCCCAAGCCATGGCAGAACATCCGGACGTCTTCAGCCAGGTTTTCGGCAACCTGATCCGTGCCGGCGAATCGAGCGGGCAACTGCCTGACGTCCTCGCCTCCCTGACCGAATCGCTGAAATGGGAAGACGAGCTGGCCTCGCAGACCAAGAAACTGCTGATGTACCCGGCCTTTGTGGCGACCATCGTGTTGTCGGCCACCTTCTTCCTGATGATCTACATGGTCCCGCAGCTCAAGCTGTTCGTGAAGAACATGGGCCACGTCCTGCCGCCGCACACCAAACTGCTGTTCTTCGTTTCCGATCTGCTGGTCAATTACTGGTACGTTTTCCTGCTGCTGCCCATCGTCGCCGTCATTGCCGCACAACTGATCCTGCGCGGCAATCCGCTGGCCCGCCTGCGTCTCGACGGCATCAAGCTGCACCTGCCGGTCGTTGGCCCGATCCTGAAAAAGATCATTCTGGCCCGTTTTTCCAGCACTTTCGCCATGCTCTACGCCTCCGGAATTCCCGTGCTCGAATCGATCCGTTCGACCCAGAACGTCGTCGGCAACCGGGTCGTCCGCCGCGCGCTGGAAAGGGTCGAACAGTCGATCCGTGAAGGTCAGAACGTCGCTGGCGCCTTCCGCGACGTCGGACTTTTTCCGCCGCTGGTCGTCCGCATGCTACGCATTGGTGAAAGTACCGGCGGCCTCGACAAGGCGCTGCTCAATGTCAGCTATTTCTACAACCGTGACGTCAGGGAATCCGTCGGCAAGGCCCAGGCCCTGATCGAACCGATGCTGACCCTGTTCATGGGCGCCCTGCTCGGCTGGATCATGCTGTCGGTCATCGGCCCGATCTACGACGTCATCAGCAAGATAAAAACGTGATCACTCGTCGCCTTCTCTATCTCAACACCCATCGCCTTCAGGCCTTCACCTGTCGGCGCGGCGAGTTGCTGCCCGAGGGCATCTTCGAAAACAACGACGATGGCCTGCGGGAATTTGCCCTCTACCTGGCCGAGCATCGCGGCAGCCATTTCTCGTTGCTCGCCAACGTCGCCGAAGAAGGCCACGTGCACGAGACCATCCCTTTCCTGCGCGGACAGGATCGTCAGACCCTGATCACCCGCAAGATCGGCCAGCACTTTCTCGGCACGGCACTCGCCACGGCCATTTCGCTTGGCTATGAAAAGACCCAGCGCAAGAATGAGAAACTGCTGCTCTCCGCGCTGACCAACCCGGCCCATTTCGAGCCCTGGCTACAACGAATCAGCAGCGCCGAAGCACCACTGGCCGGCATCTATACGGTTGCCCAGCTCGGCGGCCTGCTCGTAAAGAAACTCGGTTATGGCGGTGGTCGCTGCCTGCTGCTGACCGTGCAGGACCACTCGATCCGCGAGAGCTATTTGGTCGATGGCCATGCTCATTTTTCACGCATGGCGCCACTCTCCGACAGCAGCATCGCCGGCATCGCCAGCGCCTTTGCCGCCGAATCCGGCAAACTGCATCAATACCTGATCGGCCAGCGCCTGATCGGGCGCGATGAAGCCCTGCCGGTCCTCGTTGTCGCCCACCCGCTAAGCATTCCGGCCATCGAAAAAGCCTGCCCCGACCGCGGCCAACTCAGTTTCCACATCATCGACAGCCATCTGGCGGCCGACAAGCTGAAGCTGCACACCTTGCCGGAGGACAATCGCAGCGACCTGCTGTTCCTGCAATTGCTGGCCTCTGCACCGCCCCGGCAGCAATTTGCCGGCGAAATGCATCGCCACCACTACCGCTTGTCACAGATCCGCCACGGCCTGATCGCCGCCGGCCTGCTAGCCTTGCTGGGCAGCGTGCTCTTTTCTGCCAAGCAAACCTACGATGCCCACGCTTTACGCGAAGAAGTGAGCTCCCTTGCCTCCAGTGAAGCGGACTTCAACCGCCGCTACCAGGAAATTTCGGCCACCTTCCCGCAACTGGGGATCGACAACCAGACCCTGCGCCAATTGACCAACCGCTATGCTGAACTGGTCAGTCAGCAACACCAACCCGGCTCCGCGTATCGCATGGTCAGCCGTACGCTTGACCAGATGCCAAGCATCGTTCTTGAGGAAATTGACTGGAAAAATGGCATTTCCAGCCCCCCTGGCGCAAACAAACAGACCGACAGCCGCGAGATCACCACGGTACGCGGCTCGATCAGACTGGAACGAGCCAATACCCGGCAAACCCTCGCCATCTTCGACCAGTTCGTCGAATCCCTGCGCCACGAACCGGGGGTTACGGTCAATGTCCTGCAACGTCCCTTCGACATCGAGTCCGGCACCTCGCTGCGCGGTGGAGACGGCATTGATGAAGAGGCCAAGGCCCGCCAGTTCGCCGTCGAAATCATCCGGAGCCATGCGCCATGACCTGGACCAGCGCCGATATCCGGAAACTCGGTTTGCCCTTGGCGGTCATGCTCGTGCTTATCGTCATTGCCTTCCTGATCGGCAATGCGGCCCAGCAGGATGCGCACCAGGCCGAGCACGAAAGAAATACCGCAGCGGCGGCGAAGAACCAGATCGAACAACGCCTGCGCCAAGTCCGTACTGAAGAGACGGACATCAAGGAGCGCACGCAGATTTTGCAGCGCTTGCAGAGTTCAGGCATCGCCGGTGAAGAAAAGCGGCTGGACTGGATGGAAATGCTGCGCGACACCCAGCACGATTTACGCCTTCCCGGCATGAAGTACGAATTTGGCGCCCAAACGGCCCTGGACGGTAGCGACGGCGCCAATGTCGGCTGGTACGGCAGCCCACTGAAAATTCAGCTTCGTCTGCTGCACGAAGGAGATCTCCTGAACAGTCTGAACCGTATCGAGAAAAGTGCGAAAGCGCTCGTCATCATCCGGGCCTGCAAGCTCTCGCCGTTGCCCGAACAGGGCGAGGGCAGAACCTCCATGGCGCTGCTGGGGGCCGAATGTGACATGCAATGGCTGACCGTTCGCCAGCCTTCAGGGAAGAACTGACTATGCTGCGCCGCTCGCTGGCCCTGCTGCTCTTCCTCGCCACAGCCCCCAGTCAGGCTGCCCCCCCCCCGCTCGGCCGACTCTTCTTCGACCCGCCGCAACGGGCCAAACTTGACCTCCAGCGCCAGCGCAATCCCGGATTTATTCAGGAGGCTGCTGAAAATGATGCCAGCCTGACCATCAACGGCGAAGTACGCAGCAGCAACGGACGCCGCATCCGCTGGATCAATGGGGCCGCAAACTGGGACAACACCGCTCCCGCCCCCCGAATCCCGGTCGGCGATACCTACCTCCCGGGTAGCGGCGAACATCAGAGCGTGCTGGGTAACGGGCGCATCACCATCAAGCCGGCCCCGCGCACACCTTAAGCATGGCAAACACTCGTCGCTCCCAAAGTGGAATGGCTTTACTGCTGCTTTTGCTGCTCGGCCTGGGGGTTGGCACCGCCATATTTCTGTCTGCGTGGAACAGTTCGAACTCACGGCTTGCGCAAGAACATAAGACCCAGGAGACCTTGGTTCAAGCGAAAGAGGCTTTGATCGCTTACGCCGCGTCGGTCTATCCCGCCGGGAATGTCCGCCCAGGCGATCTGCCCTGCCCTGACACAAACAATGATGGCAAGAAGGAAAGCTCCTGCGGCAATGCCAACGGTTCGACTGGGCAAGCTGTCCGCCTAGGACGCCTGCCATGGAAAAGTTTAGGACTGGCAGACCTTCGAGATGCCAGTGGCGAAAGGCTCTGGTATGCGGTCTCCAACAATTTCAAGGAAAACACCCGCCACCTGCCGCTCAACAGCGACACCACCGGCACCATTCAGGTTGCCGACAGCAGTGGCAACATCATTCCGGACGTAATCGCTGTAATCATTGCTCCCGGCCCTCCGCTTCAGCGCCTTAATGACGCGGCGATTCAGGATCGCAGTCCTGCCGTGGAGAACAATCCGGCAAACTATCTGGATGAAACGGCGACCGAAGATAACGCAGACTTCACCGATAGCGGCACCAACGGATTTGTCGGTGGAATCGTCCGGGATGCTCAGGGACGCATACTCGTTAACGACAGCATGATTCTCATAACCTACACCGATCTCATGCCTTTGCTTGAGAAACAGGTGGCATCGACAGTCTTGAACTGCCTGAACACATATGCCGCCTATATTGGGGGGATTCATAACAACCAAGGACGCTATCCGTGGGCTGCCGACATTGCCGCATCCGCCCTCAACAACTACACCGACTCTCCCAACACCCTCTTTGGACGGATACCAGACACGCTCATCAACTCAAAGGCAAGTTCGGCAAACATGCTGCCTGACTGGAGTGGAATTCCGTCATGTACCATCAACGAAAACTGGTTTCGAAACAATTGGCGGGAGCTGGTTTTTTATGCGATTGCCGACGCCTTCAAGCCGGGAACGACGCCTGCTGCTTGCGGAACCTGTCTGACGGTAGGCAGCACTCCCAATATCAGGGTTGCGGTACTGCTCGGACGGCAGGCTCTGACAGCCCCGCCACTCAACCAGAATCATGCTTCTAAAGCCATCATCGGCAACTATCTGGAAGGCGGCAACGCTACCCCATATGATGGGCTTTTCGAGACAAACCCCATATCCACCACCTTCAACGACCTGCTTGTATTCAAATGACCGACGCTACCCAGTACAAACAGCAAGGATTCACGTTGGTCGAACTGGCCATTGTGCTAGTCATTATCGCCTTGCTGTCTGGCGGACTGATGATGTCGCTGATGGCACAGCAAGAAAATATAGCTTCAGCGGAAACACAACGCCGACTGAATGAAGCACGCGATGCCCTGCTCGGTTTTGCTGCGGCCAATGGCCGCCTTCCATGCCCTGCAGCACCAGCCAGTACCGGCACAGAACAACCGGTCGGCGGCGGCGCCTGCACCAACGCTTGGGACGGATTCCTGCCCGCCATCACTCTGGGCCTGACACCAACCAACGAAACCGGTTACGCCCTTGATGGCTGGGGAAATCCAATTCGTTATGCAACAAGCACCTACAGTCATGCAACCTTCTGTGCAAACTCGTGCTTCACGACAGCCAATGGCGTCAAAACCGCCTGGAACGGCAGCGTTGGCGCCTTGGTACTCACACCGGACCTCCGTGTCTGCAACACCGCAACGGGTTTGACCGGAGCCGGTGCGACTGCAGCCTGTGCGGCAGGTACCGATCTGGCAAACAATGCCGTCGCTGTCATTTTCTCTCGCGGAAAAAATGGCGCAGCCGCCCCTGCTAGCGCCGATGAACAGGCCAATGGCGATACCGATCGTCTGTTTGTCTCACATACTCCGACGAGCGGTGGGGCCAATGAATTCGACGATCTCGTCATCTGGCTCTCGCCAAACATTCTTTATAACCGCCTGATCGCGGCCGGCAAGCTACCTTAGGACAATGCTGACGTATTGACCTCCGCCCCCCCGACTGCCAAACTGGACTGCGCATCCCTTTTGAGCCTGACCCAGCCCCGCCGTGAGCCAGCAGCCTTTTCTCCAGTCCCTACGTACCGCCGGCATCAACCCGAATGATGATGCAGAAACACGGCTGAAAAAATCCTTACTGATTTTCGCCACGGGCCTTGTCTGCCTCGGCTCCATGCTCTGGCTTTTCCTGTACGGCCAGATGGGGCCGCAGTTTTCGGCCAATGCACCGTTCGTTTTCCAATTGCTGCTGGTCGGCAATCTGCTGTACTACTTCCGTAGCGGCAATTTCGACCTGTTCCGCTACACGCAGTTGGCGCTATTCCTGTTTGCCCCCTTTGCCGTGCAGTGGAGCATCGGCAACTTCATCACGGCCAGCGGCACCAGCCTGTGGGGCTTGCTCGCACCAATCGGCGCTGTGCTGTTCTTCGGCGTGCGCGAATCGCTGGCCTGGTTCTTTGCCTACATTTTCCTGACGGCACTCTCCGGATTTTTTGACTATTTCCTGGCCGACAGCCTGATGAGCACCGGTCCAAAGGTTTCAACCCGAACCAGCGTCTTTTTCTTTGCGCTGAATTTTGCTGCCATTTCAAGCATTGTTTATCTGCTCCTTCGTTATGCCGTGCAGGAAAAGGCAAAGGCTCAGGCCAGCCTCGAAGAAACCCATCGCCTCTTGCAGGATGAGCAGGATCGCTCGGAACGCTTGCTGCTCAACATTCTGCCCGGCCCTATCGCCGAACGCCTGAAGCACGACAGCCAGGCCATCGCCGACGGTTTTGCCGATGTCACCGTAATGTTCGTCGACATCGTCAACTTCACCCGCATCGCCGAGGGCATGACCCCGCAGCAGGTCTTCGCAATGCTCAACCGGATTTTTTCGTCCTTTGATGAACTAGCCGAACAGTACGGCATGGAAAAGATCAAGACCATCGGTGACGCCTACATGGTGGCCGGCGGACTAAACAATGAACTGAACAACTACACACAATCCATTGCCGAGCTGGCCATCGCCATGCGCGACTTGCTGCATCGGGACTTCACGGTCAACGACATGCACCTCGATGTGCGAATCGGCATCGGCACCGGCCCTGTCGTCGCCGGGGTCGTAGGCAAGAAGAAATTCATCTACGATTTGTGGGGCGATACGGTCAATCTGGCCAGTCGTATTACCAGCGAAGGCACGCCGGGAATGATCCATCTCGACGCAACCACTTATCACCGCCTAGCCGAGCACTTTGCCTTTGACGAACCTAAAACGCTGCATCTGAAGGGCAAGGGAAATACCGTGGTCTATCGCTTGATTGGCCCTCGGGGCAACCGATCTACGGGCACGGCGACAGAGTAAACGCCACCCGTCCCGGCCTGTTTTCTGCCAGAGAGAGGCGATACCCCATCCCCTCTGCCTGCCGCGCGGCATGAAATAGGCCGATACCCAGGCCATCCTCGGAATTCACCGGTTCGTTGAGCAAAGCCTTGGCCCTCGCCGGCCCAATGGCGGTTCCGTCATCGCCTACAGTCAAGCGACCATCGACAAAAACCACGCCAATGGTCAGCCCGGGTTCACGTTGCCGCTTGGCCATGACGTTTTGCAGCAAATTCTCTGCCACGCTGTCGAACAAACCGACAGGCACCATGTGTCCTGCCAAATTGCTCTCCTGCCAATCGACCGGCGCATGGGCATAGCGATCCTTCAACCTGGCCCACCAAATATCCGCTGCGACACTCCCTGCCGCGTCCATGCGCGGCGACTGCAACTTGTCGAGCGTCGCTTTCAGGCGATCGGTGATCTGCGGCAACTGCCGACCGAGCAAACCCGCCACCTCGGCCGGATCGCCCGGCTGAGTCGCGGCGTAGCACAGTGCCTGCAAGGACTGCAGCAGATTCTTCACATCGTGGGTAACGCGCGCCCCGGTTTCATGAATTGCCTGGACATAGCCGAGGCGCTGCAATTGCTCGCTCTGCCGCTTGACCAGATAGAACTCGATGACCAGACGCAGCAACCATTCGACATGCCAGCGCATGGCTGGCGATGGGGCGTGGCGAAAGTGCAATGACAAGGCCACGTCATTGACCTGGCAGGTATGTCGATGCGTCGCCTGCTCGCCCATCTGCCCCTCAAGATCACCCGCCGTCCATGAGGCGCCAAGCACCCACGGCATCGCCCCCAGACGGCTCATGACCGCTCCAAGAAAACGCGCCGGGTCGGTGTGCCTCTCGCTTTCTTCGGAAAGCTGGACCAGCCATTGCTCCAGCGGCATTCCCAGGGACAGGAGGTATCGCGAAATAGCCGAGCCGATCCCGGAAAATCCCGCCCGCGGATTCCACGCCCAAGCAACCAGCAGCAAGGCCCCCGCGACAGTCATCGAGGTCTTGAACAATGATTCGATATAGCCGCCACCCGCAACCAGCATGTAGGCCAAGGCCCCCAGCACAAAAACCGCGAGGACCAGAAAGACCAGCATTCCGTAAAATAGATCGAAGGTTTCACCGGACCGGCGCCGCGGAGCATGCGCCGGAAACAGCAGCAAAACTGGCAGGGCCAAAGGCATCAAATGAGCCACCAGGCCACGCAACTCGGGATCAATCAGGACAGCAGGCGAAAGCTCTGGCACCACGCCCAACACCGTCAGCCCGATCAGATAGCCGAAGGCCAGCAAATAGCCAAAGCGCTCCCGCCGGTTATCGGCCCAAAGCCCCCGCCCGCCAATCGAGGCGGCCAGAGCGCCACACCAGATCAACAACAGCCACGGCCCAAGCAACAGGGTTGAGACCAGCACCGCCCCCAGCAGCACGCCGCTCTGTCGCAGACTGATCCGTCGTTCGCCCGCAACAAACGGCTGCCAGATCAAAAAGAGCCCCAAGGCCACCAGCCACAGTAATTTGACAGCGGGTATCTGCCAGCCGCCGAAAGCCAGGGCATGCAACATCAGCAAATGAGCTGCCAGCAGAAGATGCGGCCAATTCGCCAGCCGAACTGTCAATTTATCGGAAGCGCTGGCGTTCATCTTTCAGACACCCTGTTCATTTTTCGACACTATTTACTCAATTGACTACCAAGAATTGCCAGTTCCACGCCAAAAGTCATAGGCACGGTATTTGCAGATAACTATTCAGAAACTTTATTCGGAGCATGCCATGAAAAATAGTCAAAAGGGCTTCACCCTGGTCGAAATCGCCATTGTTCTGGTCATTATCGGCCTGTTGCTGGGTGGAGTACTGAAAGGACAGGAGTTGATCAACAGTGCGAAGGTCAAGAATTTCGTTAACGATTTCAAGACCGTCCCTCTCTTCGTTTACGGATTCCAAGACAAATTCAAGGCCCTTCCCGGTGATGACGTGAATGCCGCCACTCACCTTGGTGGCGCCGCTACTGCAGCCGGCGTTACACTTCTCGCGCCAACGTCCTCAACCTTGGGCAACGGTCGTATTGAGGGAAATTACAACTCGACCACAGGAACCGATGAGTCAGTGGCGTTCTGGCAACAAGTTCGCCTCGCAAACCTTGCTTCAGGAAGCAGCAGTTTCGCAACCCCTGCCACCGACATGCCGACGAATGCAGACGGCGGACGCTTGGGTATTCAAAGCACGATTCCAATTACCGGCATGACCGGCTCCTATTTTGTTTGCTCTGAAGCCATTCAAGGCAAGTTTGCCAAGCAGATTGACATCACGCTGGACGATGGGAACACCGCTACCGGTTCAGTCAGAGTTGCAACAGGCCCCTATGCAGGCACCGCGCTGACGGCTGTGGGAACGACCTCGATTGTTGACGGCACCACATACATTGTCTGCGTCTCTCTCTAACAACACCCGGCCCTCAAAAGCCCGCCTCGGCGGGCTTTTTCATTTCTGCAGCAGCCTTTCTTCGGCCGCCGTTACCGCCTCGGGCGTTCCCAGCAGGACGACGACATCACCTTCTTCCAGACAAGTTTCCGGGGCTGGCTCCAGGGCGCGGATACCGCGCCGACGGATGGCGCTGACCTCGCACTCCAGCGCTTCAAGATTCAGTGCATCAAGCGTCCGTCCGATTGCACCTGAACCGGAGGCAAGCAGGACTGAATGGAGGCGGGGCTGGTGTTCGTCTTCCTCGTCATGGTCCCGATCTGACATCCCACGATAGAAGCCGCGCAAGAGGCTGTAACGCTGCGAGCGGGTCTGGCGGACTCGTTTGAGCACCCGATTGATCGGAATACCGACCAGCACGAGCGCATGCGAAGCCAGCATCAGGCTGGCCTCCAGGGCTTCCGGCACGACTTCGGCCGCACCGGCGCGGGTCAGGCGTTCCATGTCTCTCTCATCGGCTGTACGCACCACCACCGGCACATCCGGCCGCAATTCATGGACGTGATGCAACACCTTTTCGGCCAATGGCGTATCGCTGACCGTCACGATCACCACGCTCGCCCGCATCAAGCCGGCTGCCATCAAGGCTTCTTTGCGGCCGACATCGCCGTACACGACATTTTCACCACCGGCCGCCGCTTCCCGGACGCGATCCGGATCCAGGTCAAGCGCCACATAGTTGATCCCTTCCTGCGTCAGGAAACGGGCGAGGTACTGACCATTTCGTCCAAAACCGCAAAGAATCGCGTGCTTCTCGGAGCCCATCGACTGGGCCGCGATCTTGGTCAATTGCATCGACCGCATCAACCATTCGCTCGCCACAAAACGCATGACGACCCACTCGCTATACTGAACAATGAATGGCGCGATCAGCATCGACAGGACGAGTACCGTCAGCGCGATCTGCTGGATTTCCCTGGGCAAGCGCAAAATTTCTCCCAGCAGCACGAAACCGAATTCGCCGCCAGCACAAAGCCATAACGCCGAACGGATCGCGTTGCCGGGTGAGGCCCCCAGGCGCCAGGAGAGCAAACCGACAACCAGTGACTTGATCACCAGCAATCCAGCCAAGGCAAGCAACACCTGCCACCACAAGCCGACCAGGATGTGCAGATCCAGCTTGACGCCGATGGTCACAAAGAAAAGTCCCATCAGGACATCCCGGAAGGGCTTGATGTCTTCTTCCACCTGCAGCTTGTACTCGGTTTCCGAAATCAGCATGCCGGCAACAAACGCGCCCAGCGCCAGCGAAAGACCGGCCAGTTCGGTGATGGTGGCAAGGCTGAGCGTGATCAGCAGCACATTGAGCACGAACACTTCAGATGATTTGGCGCGGGCCACGAAATGGAACCACTTGCGCATCAGTCGCTGACCAAAAACCAGAATGACAGCCAGCACGATGATCGCCTTGATCAGCGCCACACCGAGCAGCATGGCCAGCTTTTCCGGCGGCTGGGTCAACGAAGGAATGATGACCAGCAAGGGCACCACCGCCAGATCCTGGAACAGCAGCACCCCCATGATGTCCCGGCCATGCGGCGAATCAAGTTGCATCCGTTCGGCCAGCAGTTTGGTCAGCACCGCCGTAGACGACATGGCGAACACCCCCCCCAGCGCGATGGCTACCTGCCAGCTGACGCCGAACAGCATGACCAGCCCGGCCACCAGAGCCATGCTGAGCACGACCTGCAGCAGGCCCAGCCCGAAAACGATGCGCTTCATCGCATACAGCTTGGGCAGGGAGAATTCGAGGCCAATCGAGAACATCAGGAAAACGACACCGAATTCGGCCAGATATTCGGCGCGATACATGTCGTTCATCAGGTTCAGGGCATGCGGCCCGATCACGCTGCCGACGAACAGGTAACCGAGGACTGGCGGCAGATTAATGCGCCGACAGATGACCACGGCCAGGACCGAGGCGCCAAGCAGCAGAAGGACGAGGGAAAGTGCGCTCAAGGGCCGTTTTCGCGATTCAGGTATACTTGGAACATCATAACCGCAGCCAGCCCATGAACCCAAGCACTAACCCCCATCGCTTTTCGCCGGAACGCGCTCTGGAACTGGGTCGCCAGACCCTGAGCATCGAGGCTGCTGCCGTCGAGGCACTGAAATGCCGAATCAATGGCGATTTCGCCAGAGCCGTCGAACTGATCCTCAACTGTCATGGGCGACTGATCGTCAGCGGCATGGGCAAGTCCGGCCATATCGCCCGGAAGATCGCCGCGACCATGGCCAGCACTGGCACCCCGGCCTATTTCGTCCATCCGGCCGAAGCCAGCCATGGCGATCTTGGCATGATCACCCGCGATGACGTGCTGCTGGCGCTGTCGAACTCCGGCGAATCCGGCGAACTGCTCAGCATCCTGCCTGCCCTCAAGCGCCAGGGTGCCAAGATCATCTCGATGACCGGCGCACCGACCTCGACGCTGGCCCGCGAAGCCGACATCCACCTCGACGCTGGCGTCGAACAGGAAGCCTGCCCGCACAACCTCGCCCCCACCGCCAGCACCACGGCAGCGCTCGCACTCGGTGACGCCCTTGCCGTCGCCCTGCTCGACGCCCGCGGTTTCGGGCCGGAAGATTTTGCCCGCTCCCACCCCGGCGGCTCGCTCGGCCGCCGCCTGCTGACCCATGTTCGCGACGTCATGCGCGCCGATGACAAGGTTCCCGCCGTCACTCCGGCCACGCCCATTACCGATGCGATCATCGCCATGTCACGCGGCGGCCTCGGGCTGGTCGCTGTCACCGACCCGGCCAATGTCGTCCTCGGCATCTTTACCGACGGCGACCTGCGTCGCGCTTTCGAAAAACGTATCGACCTGCAACAGGGCGACATCGCCTCTGTCATGCACCCAAACCCGCGTACCATCAGCCCCGAGCGCCTCGCCGTCGAGGCCGTCGAAATGATGGAACGCCTGCGCATCAACGCCCTGCTCGTCGTCGATGCTGAGAATCACCTGATCGGCGCGCTGAACATGCACGATCTCTTCACTGCCAAGGTCATCTGATGGACACCAAAGCCCGCGCCGCCCGCATCAAACTGGTCGTATTCGACATCGACGGCGTGATGACCGATGGCGGCCTGCACTACTCCGACGACGGCCACGAGTTCAAGACCTTCAACGTCCAGGATGGCCTGGGCATCGTCCTGATGAAGCGCGCCGGCATCGAAGTGGCGATCATCACGGGCCGCACCTCCAACGTCGTCAGCTGTCGCGCCAAAGACCTCGGCATCGAGCACGTCTTCCATGGCGTCGGCGACAAGCGCACCGTCGCCGGCAAGCTGCTCGAGCAACTGGGGCTGAACTGGTCGGAGCTGGCCTTCATGGGCGACGACCTGATCGACCTGAAAGCCATGGCCCAATGCGGTCTGGCCATTGCCCCGGCCAACGCCCGCCCCATCGTCAAGGAACGCGCTCACGCTGTCACTGAAGCGGCTGGCGGCCATGGCGCCGTGCGCGAAGCCGTCGAATTCATCCTTGCCGCCCAGGGCAAGCTCGACGCCGCTTTCGCGCCCTATCTCGATCCGCAATGAAGCACTGGCCCAGCCAACTCTTTCCGATCATCATGCTGGCCGTCCTGGCCGGGCTGACCTTTTGGCTGCAAAGCACGATCGAAGCTGGCAATGAGAAACGCGACGGCAAACTCCGCCACGATCCGGATGCCATCGCCGAAAACTTTGTGGTTCGTCGCTTTGACGAAACCGGGCAGGTCAAGTATCGGCTAACAGCCCCTTATCTCGAACATTACCCGGACGACGATTCTTCGGAACTCAAGTCACCAACGTTGATCAGCTACCGCCCCACCGCGCCATCGATCACCGTCAAGGGCGATCATGCCAAAGTGACTTCGAAGGGTGAAACCGTCTACCTCTGGGACAACGTCAGCGTCACCCGTGCCGGCACTGCAGACCGACTGGAAATGGTGGCACGCATGCCCGACCTCACGGCCCAACCCGATGCCGGCTTTGCCTTTACCAACAGCCCGGTCGAGATCACCCAGGGCCAGTCCTGGATTACGGGCGTTGGCGCCCAGATCGACAACAACAATTCCACCTTTGTTCTGCAGTCGCAAGTCAAAGGCCAACACATCCGACCCAGAGCCACGCCATGATCATTCGCCTTGCCACGCTCACCCTTTGCCTGTTCGCCACGTTGCCCGTTCACGCCGAGCGCGCCGACCGCGACAAGCCGATGCTGCTTGAAGCCAGTCGCGTCTCGATCGATGACGCAAAGAAAATCCAGATCCTCGAAGGTGATGTCGTGATCACCAAGGGAACGATGATCCTGAAGGCTGACCGGGTGATCATCACCGAAGACCAGTACGGCTTCCAGAAAGGCACTGCCTTCAGCGGCAAGAGCGGCCTCGCCCGTTTCCGCCAGAAAAGGGAAGGCAAGGAGGAATACATCGAAGGCGAAGCAGAACGCATCGAGTACAACACCAACAGCGAAATTGCCGAACTGTTCCATCGCGCCTGGGTCAAGAGCGGCGAGGACCAGGTCAAGGGCGACTACATCTGGTACGACGCCGTCAGCGAAAAGTATTTGGTCACCGCCGGCGAAACCCGCGACCCGAAAGGCCCGGCACCTCGGGTTCGCGCCGTGATCCAGCCAAAGAACAAGGATAGCGACGCGCAACGGCCGGCCACCCGCGGTGAACGCCTGGAACTCAAGGGATCTGGCGGTCTGGAATTGCAAGCCGCACCGCAGTAGTGCGTCTTGCGCAGCGCACCGCTGCAAAACCGCAGCAAATCAGGCATCACAGCACCTAACAAGCGCATGATTTTCATAGCTTAATTAATTTTTGTGCACTGCACAAAAATATTGTTGACAATGCAACAATCCTCCCTATAATAAAGGCCATGGTGCGGTGCAACATAGCTTGATGAAAGCGCGCTGCAACGGTTTTTCCCCCAAAGTTCGTTACAAATTTTTCAGGAGATATCCCATGGCTTTCAACTTCACCACCCCGGAACAATTCGCTTCTGCCAACAAGGCAACCGTTGATTCCCTGCTGTCCGTCGCCAACGCTGCCCTCGCTTCCGCCGAGCGCATCGCCGCCCTGAACCTGAACACCGCCCGCTCGGTTCTGGAAGACTCCGTCTCCGGCACCAAGGCCCTGCTCGGCGCCAAGGACGTTCAAGAAGCCATGTCCATCCAGGCTTCCCTGGCCCAGCCGAACGTCGAGAAGGCTGTTGCCTACTCGCGTAGCGTCTATGAAATCTCTGCTCAGGCTCAGGAAGAACTGTCCAAGAGCATCGAAGCCCAATTCGGCGGTTTCCAGAAGCAAGTTGCTGATCTGCTGGACAAGGCTGCCAAGTCTGCCCCGGCTGGTTCTGACGTTGCTGTTGCTGCCGTCAAGAGCGCCATCGCTGCTGCCAACTCCGCTTTCGACAACCTGAACAAGGCTGCCAAGCAAGTTGCTGAAATCACCGAAGCCAATGTTGCTGCTGCCACCAACGCCACCGTCAAGGCTGTCAGCGCTTCTACCGCCGCTTCCAAGCGCAAGTAATTCGCCTCACCCATACCCCCGCCTCGGCGGGGGTATTTTTTCATCCGCTGTCCCCATCAATCTCGAGGAGAAAAAGATGAGCAACCCGAATATCGAACAACTTGCCGCAGCCCAAAAAGCCAACGCTGAAGTTCTGCTGGCCCTGCTGCGCACCGCCTTCAGCGGCGTCGAGCGCCTGACCGCATTGAACGTCGCTGCGTCGCGCGAATTCTTCAATAATTCCATCGCCAATTCCCAGCAACTCCTGGCCGCCAAAGACGCTAACAGCGTCGCCAATCTGGCTCAGCCGAGCCTGGAAAAGCTGGTTGAATACTCACGTAGCGTCTATGAACTGACGACCGACGTGCAAAAGGAAGTCACCTCGGTTATCGAAGCCCAGTACGGCAAGCTGACCAAGGATGCCGCCAGCGCCGTCCAGAAGGCCTCCGCTGCTGCACCGGTTGGCGGCGACGTTTTCGCCGCTGCGATGAACTCCGTGATCAGTGCCTCCACCCAGGCATTTGAGAGCCTCAACTCGGTGACCCGCCAGTTGTCCGAGATTGCTGAAGCCAACATCCAGACTGCCACCAAGGCGACTGGCGTCAAGGCAGCTGCCACCAAGGCACCGGCCAAGACCAGCGCAACCGCCGCTGCTGCCAAGAAGTCGACCGCCAAGTAATTCCGGCATCTCGTCTTTGGCCATCCAGGCCACAAAAAAACCGCGACAAAATCGCGGTTTTTTTACGTCCTTCCTCTGGGGAGCACGGTTAAATCACGGGCGCCAGACCCAGGTGATGCCCCGCTTCTCGACCTCGACGCGAATCTCCTCCATCGCCTTGTCGACCAGTTCCGGGTTGCCTTCGACCCCCAGTTCCAGATGCTTGCGCTCCTTGCCGACCAACGAAGGCAAAGAGAACAGGCGCAGTGTCGGGTAATCAGCCACGATGCGTTCCATCAGGTCGAGCAGCGCGCTTTCGTAGGCCGTCGGACCAGTCAGCAGAAACGCTTTTTCGATCATGCCGCCGACCGCCTTGAACTGATCCTTGTAGAAGGTATCGAGCGCCCATTCGATCATCGGGTGCGCCATCTGCGGAAAGCCGGGCACGAAGTAATGGTTGTTGGCCATGAAACCCGGAATACGGTTGAACGGATTGGGGATGATCTGCACGCCGGCCGGGAAGGTGACCAGCAACTTACGCTTGTCGGTGATCTCTTCACCGGCGAAGCGGACCTTCAGTTCCTCGAAGCCTTCCGGGTGCAATTCGAGATCGACACCGAGCGCTGCGGCCACGGCCTGCCGCGTGTGGTCGTCCGGCGTATTGCCGATCCCGCCGCAGGAAAACACCACATCGCCGGCGGCCATTGTGCGTTTGAAAGTGGCAGCCAGACGCTCACGGTCGTCGCCGAGATATTCGACCCAGCTCAGGCGCAAGCCGCGCTGGCCGAGCATTTCCGTGATTTTGGCGAAATGCTTGTCCTGCCGTTTGCCCGACAAAATTTCGTCGCCGATGATGATGGCGCCAAAGGTGCGGCTCATACACGTTCTCCCTCAATCGTAACGACCGCCCCACCACGCGAACGGCGCAGGGCTTCCAGCCCGTAATGGACGAATGATAGCGCGGCCAGCGCCGGCACCAGCAGGCCGACCACCGGCACGTGGGCGAGCAGCGCCATGGTCAGGCCGAGCATGAACAGCGGCGCTTTCTGCCGGGTACGAATTTCCTGCCACTCACCGGTTGTGGCATGCATCGACAACGCATCGTAGGCAAAGGTGCGGCGATTCAGCCAGCCCATCAGCAGCAGCGGAATGAGCAGCGAGAAGCCCGGGATCAGCCAGAGCGGGATGGTCACCAGCCAAGCAACGATGAAAATCACCGAGGCGACCACGCTGTTCATCGCCGCAGCGACAAAGCTGTCCTTGCCCATTGCGGCCACATCGCGATATTCGGTATCGGACAGGTGCTTGAGCATCAGCGGCAGGATGACGATGGCCGCCAGCAGCGAAGCCGTCAGGTAGGCGATGGCAAAGATGGCCATCCAGCCGCCCAGATAGGCCAGGATGTGCGCCAGCCAGACCAGCCCCCAACCGACCAGCAGGGTCATCGGTGGATAGGCCATCATCTGCTGTACCACCCAGCCCAGTGCCCAGATGGCCAAGCCGATCGACAGCAGCAGCGAGAACAAGGCCGGGGTCAGTACATAGAGCCAGACCTTGCCGCTTTTCAGGTTGGCGAAGGTGCGCGCCAAAACCAACATCACTTCATTCATGGCCGGTTTCCTTTCGCGGGTGGCAACTGCGGATCATCTTCCAACAGATTTTCCGGATACGTCGACAATTTAGCGAAGTTGTCGAACGAACCTTTCCGCCCCTTGCGATCACCCTCGAAAAACACCGTGCGCTGCCCGATGGTCACCGAAACACCCAGACGACCCGGCTCGTCGACAATGGTGTAGAGATATCTGCCATTGCGAAAGCTGATGGCCGTACCCTCTTTGTTCCAGAACATCGGCGACGGTTTGCGGACGGTTTTGCCTTGGCGATGACCAAGCACGTCGAGCACGTAACTGAACTCCACGCTGCCGTTGTCGCGCACCAGCGCGTAATCGAGCGTGGATACATCGGCCATGAAAACTTCAACCCACTTGCCTCCCTGCTTGAGTGGGAAACGGAGGATGGAAGGCTCGCCCTCGGCGTTGTCTTCCAACTGGTAATCGGTTGTCGTCTTGCCGTTTTCCCAGATCGCAAATCGGTGATAGCGGAACATCGTTCCGAGCAGACCATCCTCAGCCGATTTGATCATTACCGGACGATTACCCAGCACCTTGTAGGTATTGAACTGGTGCCAGCAGCAACCGCTCTTGGTCATTGTCGATAGCGTCTTGTCGGCAGCGTCCACCGAGAACATGCCGCAGAAATTCTGGGCCAGTTCGGTAAAGGCGGCACTCTTGGCGAAACCGCGATCGGTGGCCAGAAAAATCTGGAAGGACGGACCGTGATAACACGAATTCTGGCCGTCCATGATCGCCAGATCCTTGCGACCATCAAAATTGAAGTCATCAAAGATCAGCACGCTCTGCTCGCCATACGGCAATTGCTGGACATTGGGTTTAACCGTGCCGCCGCGCACTTCAAAAGCCAGTTCATCGGACTCGACATGAATCAAGCGTTTGCCGCCTTTCGTCGCAAACACGGACACCGCCCCCGGCCGAAAAACATCTTTCGTATCCTCAACCGTTACCGTTGCATGGTAATCGTCGGAAAAAGAGCTGATCTGATAGGTCTTGCGGGCAGCCCAAGCCGAAGAGGCCAATATCGCCCAAGCCAGGACAGCCAGCCCCACCATCCAACGCACTTCACCCATTCTTGATCCCTTCCCATTGTTTTTGCAGGCGCTTGGTGGAGACCGGCACCGGCGTGCGCAGTTCCTGCGCATACAGGCCAACACGCAATTCTTCCAGCAGCCAGCGGAACTGCTCGATCTGCGGGTCCAGCGTGCCCAGCTTGGCCAGCTGAATGGCGCGGCGTTCGTAGTTGGTCCATAACGGCCCATATTCAGCCATCAGCTGGGCGTCACGGGCCGGATTGGCCTTCAGCTTGTCGAGGCGGACGACGATGGCCTTCATGTAGCGCGGGTAATGTTGCAGGCGCTCGAACGGCGTATCGACGACGAAGGTCTTGCCGAGCAGGCGCTTCAGTTGCGCCTCGATGTCGGCCACCGCCGCAGCATGGGCCTTGAAAGCCGGCAACTTCTTGGTCACCGCCTGCCATTCGGTCAGCACGGTGCCAACCATGCGACAGACCTCCTGCATGATCAGCCCCAGCCGCGCCTTGGCTTCTGCACAGCGCGCCTTGAACGCCTCCGGCGTGGTCGGCAGCGGCTCGGTCAGGCAGGCCCGCTCGAAAGCCAGATCGACAATCTGCCGCTTCAACTCATCCGTCGAACCCAGCGCCATGTACTGCATGCCCATCTGGCTCATGCCCGGCACGTTCTTGTCGAAGTACTTCACCTGCTCCTTGAACTGCAGCATGAACAGGCGGGCCAGCCCCTTTCGATGCGTCTCGGCGGCTTCCTCGGCCGAATCGAAAACCTTCAGGCTGACCGTTTCACCCTCGTCGGAAAGCGCCGGATAACCGATCACCGTCTGCTTGCCGACCGGCACTTCCATCAACTCCGGCAGTTCGCCGAAGGTCCAGTCGGTCAATTGCGTGTATTCGGACGGCGTTTCGTGCAGATCGGCAAACTCTTCCTTGGCCTCCTTGCCCCACTCGCCCCGCAAAGCCAGCAGGCTGCGGTTCATGTCGAGCTGGCGGCCGTGTTCGTCGATCAACTTGTAGTTCATCGAGAAGTGCGCCGGCAGCGCGTCGGGCCGGAAGGCATCCGGTGTCACCGCCCAGCCGCGGGCGTTCAGGCCGCGCGCTTCGAGGATGTAGTCGATCAGCGGCGGGATCAGGCCCTGGTTCATCTTCTTGTCGTTACCCGCCGTAGCGGCGATGAATTCCTCGACGAACTCGGGCACCGGCACCAGCTTGGCGCGGATCTTCTGCGGCAGCGTCTTGATCAGTTGGATCAGCTTTTCCTTGAGCAGCCCGGGCACCAGCCATTCCATGCGCAACACCGGAATCTGGTTCAACTGCGCCAGCGGCAGCGTCAGCGTCACGCCATCGCGCGGCGAGCCCGGTTCGAAATGGTAGGTCAGCGCGTAATCCACGCCACCGACCTTGATGTGATGCGGGAAGGCCTCGGTGGTGACACCCGCCGCCGAGTGGCGCATCAGGTCGTCCTTGGACAGGAACAGCAGCTTCGGATTTTCCTGCTCGGCGGTCTTGCGCCAATGGTCGAAGGTGGCGCCGTTGTGGATGCCTTCGGGGATGATGTGGTCGTAGAAGCCGAAGATCAGCTCGTCGTCGACCAGCACGTCCTGCCGGCGCTGCTTGTGCTCGATCTTCTCGATGTCGCGGATCTGCTTCTGGTTGTGCTGGAAGAAGGGCCAGCGTTTGGCGAAGGACTCGTCGATTTCCTCGCCGACCAGCCCCTGGCGGATGAAAATTTCGCGCGCCTCGGCCGGGGCCAGCGGGCCGTAATGGATTCGCCGCTTGGGGTTGATCACGATGCCATAGAGCGTGGTGCGCTCCCAGCCGGCGACCTGCATCGACTTCTTTTCCCAGTGCGGATCGAAGTACTGGCGCTTGATAAGGTGAGCGCCCACTTTCTCGATCCAGTCCGCTTCGATGCGGGCCACGCAACGGCCGAACAAGCGCGTCGTTTCGGTGATCTCGGCCGCCATGATCCACTTGCCGGCCTTCTTTTGCAGCGGCGACGACGGGTGGATCAGGTAACGGATGCCGCGCGCGCCGAGGTAGTAACCGGACTCGTCCGACTTGCAGCCAATGTTGCCGAGCAGGCCGGTCAGCAGCGCCTGATGGATGGCATCGAAGGTGCCAGACAGATCGTTTTCCTTCCAGCCCAGTTCGGTAACCATCGCATGCAGTTGCCCATGCACCTCGCGCCATTCGCGCAGGCGCAGGTAGGAAAGGAAATGGGCGTGGCAATTGTCGATCAACTGCTTGTTCGACTTCTTGTGTTCGACGGCATTCTGGAACCAGGCCCACAGCTTGACCCAGCTGAGGAATTCCGATTTCTCGTCGGCGAACTGCTTGTGCTTTTCGTCGGCAGCCTGCTGGCGCTCTTGCGGCCGTTCGCGCGGCTCCTGCGTGGACAGACCGGCGGCGATGATCAGCACTTCCTTCAGGCAGCCAAGATCGCGAGCGGCAACCAGCATGCGGCCGATGCGCGGATCGAGCGGCAGTTTGGCCAGTGCGTCACCGACCTTGGTCAGACGACTGCCCTGGCCATCCTCGTCATCCAACGCGCCGAGTTCCTGCAGCAGCGCATAGCCGTCGCTGATCGCCTTGGCCGGCGGCGGTTCGATGAACGGGAAGCTCTCGACGTCAGTCAGCTTCAACGACTTCATGCGCAGGATGACGCCGGCCAGCGAAGAACGCAGGATTTCCGGATCGGTGAAGGGCGGGCGGGCGTTGAAATCTGCCTCGTCGTACAACCGCACACAAACACCCGCTGCCACCCGGCCGCAACGACCGGCCCGCTGCCGCGCCGCTGCCTGTGAAATCGACTCGATCTGCAACTGCTCAACCTTGTTGCGGTACGAATAGCGCTTGACCCGGGCCAGCCCGGTATCGATCACGTAGCGGATGCCCGGCACGGTCAGCGAGGTTTCGGCCACGTTGGTCGCCAGCACGATGCGCCGCTGGCCGCCCGAAGGCTTGAAGATGCGGTCCTGATCACCCGCCGAAAGGCGCGAGAACAAGGGCAGGATTTCCGGCGCATGGGCGCTCGACAAGCCCGGCCGGGCCAGCGCATGTTTGCGCAGGGCTTCCGCTGCCTCGCGGATTTCCCGCTCGCCGGGCAGGAAGACCAGAATGTCGCCGCTGCCCAGCCGCGAAAGCTCATCGGCCGCATCGACAATGGCGTCATACAGATCGCGCTCATCATCTTTCTTGTCGATATCCTCGACCGGCCGGTAGCGCACCTCGACCGGGAACAGCCGGCCGGACACCTCGATCACCGGCGCCGGCTTGCCTTGGGCGCTGAAGTGCTGCGAGAAACGCTCGGCATCGATGGTCGCCGAGGTGATGACCAGCTTCAGGTCCGGCCGCTTGGGCAGCAGCTGCTTCAGGTAGCCGAGCAGGAAATCGATATTCAGGCTGCGCTCGTGCGCCTCGTCGATGATGATCGCCTCGTAGGCGTTCAAATACGGATCGGACTGCGACTCGGCGAGCAGGATGCCATCGGTCATCAGCTTCACCCAACTCTCGGATGTCGACTTGTCGTGAAAACGGATCTTGACGCCGACCCCGGCGCCGACCTGTGTCTTGAGTTCCTGCGCCAGCCGCGTCGCTACCGAACGGGCCGCCAGCCGCCGTGGCTGGGTATGGCCGATCAGCCCGCGCGATCCGATGCCGAGATCGAGGCAAATCTTCGGCAGCTGCGTTGTCTTGCCCGAACCCGTTTCGCCGCAAACGATTACCACCTGATTGTTGGCGATCAGTTCGGCAATGTCGGCCCGGCGTTCGTTGACCGGCAGGTCGCTCTGGAATTCCGGCTTCGGCAACTTGGCGCGCCGCTCCAGCACCGCCGCGCGGGAACGTTCGATCAATGCTGCCAGATCGGCCTGCAGTTTCTGCTGTTTATCACCCGTCGAGCGGCGTAATTCGGCCCGCAGGCTGCTCAGGCGACGTGCGTCGCCGGTCAAGCTGATGACCGTGGGAGTTTCGCGCCGTTGTCCGGCGTCCTGTTTTTTCATAAGTTTCTTTTCAAACGTCCAAGGGCGAAACAACGCCGCGCCCGCCCTTGTTCAAGACATGCGTGTAAATCATGGTGGTCGTCACATCGGCGTGGCCAAGCAGTTCCTGCACCGTGCGGATATCGTAGCCGGATTGCAGCAGATGGGTGGCAAACGAATGGCGGAACGTATGCGGCGTTGCCAGCTTGGCAATGCCACTCGCCTGAAGTGCCTTCTTGACTGCCCGCTGCAGAGCCTTTTCATCCAGGTGATGACGGCGCTCAATGCCGCTGCGCGGATCGATGGAATACCCCGCCGCAGGAAAAATATACTGCCACGCCCAATCCGTTTCAGCATTGGGGTATTTCCGATCCAGCGCATTCGGCAGATAAACCGACGCCTTGCCCTTGGCGAGGTCATCTTCATAACAGGTTCGTCGCCAGCGCAGATGATCCTGCAAGGGCTCGATCAGCGTGCGCGGCAACATCGTCACCCGGTCCTTCGCCCCCTTGCCATCCCGCACCACAATCTCGGCTCGCTCGAAATCCACATCCTTGACGCGCAGCCGAACGCACTCCATCAAGCGCATCCCCGTGCCATACAACAGCCGCGCCATCAGCCCATGCAGACCGCTCATGCGATCCAGCAATGCCGTGATCTCCTGGCGCGTCAAAACCACCGGGAGGCGCTGCGGCTGCTTGGCACGTACCACCTGATCCAGCCAAGGCAACTGAATCCCCAATACGTCGCGATACAGGAATAACAGCGCCGAAAGCGCCTGATTCTGGGTTGAAGCAGCTACCCGCCCCTCGACGGCCAGGTGTGTCAAAAATGCCTCGACCTCCCCAGCCCCCATCTCCCGGGGATGCCTTTTGTCATGAAAAAGGATAAACCGGCGTATCCACTGGACATATTGTGTTTCTGTCCGAATGCTGTAATGCTTGAGTCGCAACTTGTCACGCACCTGATCAAGCAATTTTGGCGACTGCGGTGCAGAAGTTTCAGTGTCGGACATAACTTAAAAAAATTCAAACCAATAAAATCATGATGTTATCACGCAACAAATCGATTTATACACCACTCGCGCAGGAAGTAGACACCTGCACAGGTGTCTACTGAACGTTAGGTTCTTTCCATGAAGGCATACGCATACCCAACTGGTGAACCGCTCAATGAGTATGGATTGCTTGAGCTAAATGAGATCTCGCTCTCTGCAGACTCCAAAACGGTTCGTGCTGTTGCTCTATTCCTCATGGCAGCTGCTGATGAAATGGACCGAATGGGAGAGAGTTACGGGCATTTACACATGCAAGACGAAAGTGATGCTTGGAAAGAAGAGTGGCCCGATATAGTTGTGTGCAATCCGAATGAATAAAAAACCTAACATTCCGGTCAAGGCGCGGCCTTCGGCCGCTGGGACGTCCCGCAAGCGGGCCGCCCCTTACCTACAACGTTAGAAGTCATGAGATTCGCCCCGCGCTCAGCAATCACAACAGGGCTCATTTTTCTACCGAGCCTTGTGGCGCTATGGTATTTCTTAGGGCAAGTATTTGCCCCTGATGCATGCTTAGATCATGGCGGCAGTTTCGACTATTCCTCATGGCAATGTAGTTACACCGAGAACCATCCCTAAATCGCAACCCCGTTTTATAACTTGCTTTCATTTTGGGTATTTTCGGGTTGCATTATTGCTTCATCGGTTGCAGCACGTTTCTACCGCAGGAGGGGCAATGCCTTCTAACATTCCGGTCAAGGCGCGGCCTTCGGCCGCTGTGACGTCCCGCAAGCGGGCCGCCCCTTACCTAGCACGTTAGAGCTCATGAGCATTCGCATCCCACCTGTCGCCGCTTACGTATTCGCCGTTATTGGCGTTCCGGCAATTTATGGCGTTCTTGCGCAACTCTCATATTCAAAGGCTCCTTGGCCCTCCGACGTATATTTGCTTTCTATTGCTGCTTTTCTCATAGCCGCAGGAGCCTTCTTGGTTTTCTGGCAAATCCAACTTGGCCTCATCTGGCGTGTGGCAATATCATTGGCATATGTACTCATCGTACTTATCCCAATCTCAATGGTTCAGCTCTTTCTAGCATGTCGTAGCGGTGATTGTTTTTAATTTTGCGTATCGCCGCTCTAACACTGCGGTCAAGGCCGCTCCCTCCGGTCGCTGGACGCTGCGCGACAAAGCGCCGCGCAGCGCCCCTTACCTACAACGTTAGCCGTAATGAATATGACACCCACTATTTTCCGTTGGATGCTGGCTGCTTCATTTGTCCTCGCTATGCTGGGCGGAGGCATAGATCTCGTCATAACATCTCTCGTGCCCGAAGCCCTTTCCTCGGTGCAGGCTGCCAGTGATGCTGAAATGCCGGATTGGCGCTTGTTGCTTGTTGTGATTATTGGCCTAGCTGCCACTGTTTCTACCTTGGCGGCCTATTACGGCCTCTTCGTCTTTAAGCCATGGGCGCCGCGTCTTGCCATCATCGGCACAGTCTTGTCATTGCCTCTTTGGCCTATGTTCGGCGTCAATATTTCATCTGGTTGGTCTTTGGCTTTAACAGAGGCTTCCAACCTCCTGTGGGGCGCAGCCATCGCCACGGCGCATTTTTCTGAACTCAAGGAGAAGTTCTGTGCCAACCGCTAACATCCCGGTCAAGGCGCGGCTTCGCCGCTGGGACGCTCCGCCGGCAAGCCGGCTCCGCGCCCCTTACCTAAAACGTTAGGCATCGCTTCATGTGGCTGGACGACGTTCGACCCGAAGATGTAGGTGACCGCTTTGCGGCTGAGAAGCTTCTGCCCGAACGGCCACAAGAAGCGCTTGAAGTGGCAAGACGGATCAAACATCCCTGGTACCGCTGCCAGGCGTTGTCTTCCGTAGCAGAGGCGGTCAGTTCGCGTACAGACGCTTTCTGCATACTCGCTGAAGCACTCTCGGCCGCCCGAGAACAGGCAGAACCCAATCGGGTCGTCACCGTTGCCACCTGGCCATTGCGCACGTTGCTTGAACTGAACTCGGAGGCTGCTGCGCGCGAGGTCGAGTCGCTCATAGGTACCGCGCTTCGCGAAGAACATGGACTTCGCCGACTGCACGCACTCGACTTCCTCTTGGCAGCTGTAGCCGCACATCCAAGTTTACGCGCACAGGTCGCGCATCACTATCTGCACACCGCTCAGAGTTGCCACGGCTGGCGCGCAGAACGAATCCTCGCCTTTCGTTCTGAACACCTCGCAGCGTTCGATCTTCCACTCGCGCATCAACTCCTGACGGGGCGTCAGGCCAATCGGTTCGTCAACAAGGCGCGCCAAACACTCAATAGTCAGTCGGGTAGAGGCGATGCCTAACCAATCAGTCAAAGCCGCTCCCTGCGGTCGCTGGACGCTGCGCGATAAAGCGCCGCGCAGCGCCCTTTACCTCCAACGTTAGACATCTCCATCAATGTCCGAGCCGAACGAAAGCTACGCGTATTTCACGGTCACAGGTGACGACCTGGACCCCTCAGAGATCACCAAGATTGTGGGCGTCGCGCCTACAGATTCTTGGAAAAAAGGCGAATTGAATCCGCACAACGGCCGGGAGAGAAAATTCGGGCGTTGGTCACTTTATTCTCGTTTGGCTCGCTCAGAAGAGTTTGAGGCGCACGTCGCCGATGTTCTGGCGCAACTCGATCAAAACCCCGATGGCTTTCGGAAAGTATCCGAACGCTACGAAGGTTGCATGCAACTAGTAGGCTATTTCCACTCGTACTATCCCGGCCTCTACTCCTCGCGTGAAACCGTTCAGGGCTTGGCCAAGTACAAGTTGGGGGTCGATCACGACTTCTACTATCTCTACTCACACGCAAGGGAGGACACCGATGTCTAACCCTTCATTCAACCCGACCGCCCAAAGCTGCGCTTTGGGTCCCCTCCGCTTCGCTACGGCGGCGGGTTAATTCAAACGTTAGAAGTCGCTTTCAGATGCCAGGCGCTCTCACGATCGGTCAGACCTACTACATCATCCAGTACGAGGATGAAAAACTAACCATTCCTATGATCTCTTCGTGGAGGTACAAAGAACGCACCGCGAAGGACTCTGAAGATCGCGAGCATCTTTTTGCTCTGGTGGGGTTTTCCGAAGACGAACTCATGTTGCGAGAGAGAGACTTAGATATTGTTCTCGACTTAGCTGGCCTGGTTAAAGAATTGACGACTCCCAACATTGCAGCTAAGGGTATCGACCATGACTTCTAACATCCCGGTCAAGGCGCGGCCTTTGGCCGCTGGGACGTCCCGCAAGCGGGCCGCCCCTTACCTACAACGTTAGGCATCAATCATGCGCACACCGTCTCGGTTCATGCCTCAGTTTCCACAAGAAGGAGCAAATCCATTTCTCAAATGGATGTTCGCTGTCGGATTCTTTGGTGTTTTTGCGGCACTCATCGTTGCTTGGCCGTTAGTTTGGGGCCCCCTCGTTGCAGCTATGGCCGTAGGTATCATCCTTGAAAAGCGGCGCCTGAGGCGTCTGGCCAATGCTCGTGAAGGTGAGTCCATCTGCACCTTTGCCCGTTCAATTGGCGCCAAGAAATTGGATACCCATGTCGTACGGGCCGTGTATGAAGAACTGGGAAAGATATTGGGTACATCTGGCTCAAAGTTCCCCCTGCGCCCAACGGATCAGCTTTACGAAACAAGTGGACTCAACCTTGATCCTGACGATCTAGATGAACTGCTTGTCGCCATTGCATTTCGTAGCCAGCGGTCGCTTGAAAACACAGAAAGTAACCCGTATTACGACAAAGTTAAGACCGTGGCTGATCTCGTCCAGTTTGTAATGGCCCAACCGGTAATCCCCAATGCCTAACACTGCGGTCAAGGCCGCTCCCTCCGGTCGCTGGACGCTGCGCGATAAAGCGTCGCGCAGCGCCCCTTACCTACAACGTTAGGGTTGTTCACCGATGGCACACGCACCCAATCTAACTCGATACATTGCGGCGTTTCTTGTGCCAATTGTTATCGCATCGATTGGTGCATTTATTTTCTATTCAGGCCCAATTCGTCAAAGCCCAAATTGGCTTCCCGCAATCTCTGTCGGCACTGCAGTATTGGTGGGTCTATTTTTGTTCCTCCGCCAAACCAAGGGGGTGTGGTGGCTGCAAGGCTTTCTCGCAGTTGTATACCTGCTGCTCCTCTCGGCCATATTGTTCTTTGCCCTACTTTCAGTTGCATGCACCTATGGTCAAGACTGTCTTTAGCTTCGTAGCAAAAAGCCCCCTAACATTCCGGTCAAGGCGCGGCCTTCGGCCGCTGGGACGTCCCGCAAGCGGGCCGCCCCTTACCTACAACGTTAGGCATGTAGAAATGACCCTTGGCGAATATTTCGGCTTAATTGGTCTTGGTTTGCCCGTCGGGCTGCTCCTGCTTGGTTTGCTTCACGGGCCTGATCGGGCAAAAACTCGTCATTCTGTTACCAATTGGTGCCTTGCATTTGGTGGCCTGTCGGTTGTTCTCGGTGGCATTGCGGCACTCAGCCATATGGAGTTTCCAGCAACCAAAGGCGCATTGGGCATGCTCTTCGTTGGGCTTCCTGCATTTCCTGCAGGCCTCATGCTGCTATTGCTTGGCGGCTCCACCAAATCCGCTTCCGAAAGTAAGCACAATGGCCAAGCCTAACATTCCGGTCAAGGCGCTCCCTTCGGTCGCTGGGACGTCCCGCAAGCGGGCCGCCCCTTACCTAAAACGTTAGCGGGCTTATGGAACAGTACGAGCAAAACATCCTCCAGCACATTGAAAAGCACGGCTGCAGCGTTACCTCTGTATTTGATCCGACGGAGGTAGAACCGCCCTTTTCGTACTCCATCGGAATCGCCAAGTCATCTGGTGCTCCTGAACTCATCGTCATCGGCCTCAGCTCCAAGCTGTCACACTGGATGGTCAATGAGTACAACCGCCGGATTCGATCGGGCGAGCAATTCCTCCCCGGAGTTCTCTACTTGGGTTTCCTTGAGGGATTCGCAGTTCAATTTGCTCCTGTCGCGCGCGAACATAGGGCCGAGTTCATGCGCTCCGCCTGCTGGCTGCATGGCGGCCCCGACTTCGACGCGCTACAGCTCATCTGGCCCAATACGTCGGGTGTTTGGCCTTGGGATGCGGAGGCCTCGGACTGGTTTCGCACCAACCAGCCTTTACTTGCGGGAGAGGTCGCGTGACGCCCGCTAACATCACAATCCACCGGACCGGCCTAACGGCCGTCCGGTGATTTTCAACGCGAGGCAGCATGATCCAGGCACTGATCAATCGCCGCATCGAAATTGCCATTCAGTCCACCCCGGCCATACTGCGATGGATTGAGCAATGCGACCCAAAAGTCATGGCCGCTTATCGGGCAGTAAGGCGAGGCCTCTTTATTTGGCAATTGCCTGCACTCACCGTTGTCGCTGCGGTGGCGCTCCCGATCAAAGCGTTCCATTGGTTGCCTGTAGGCCACCCATTCCTGATCGCATTGTTCCTCGTTGCTCTCTCAATTTTCGCCTGGCCTCCGCTGCTGACGAGGTTCGCAGCGGTCGCGTGGAGGATGGCGCCCGTTGAGCCAAAGTTCTCCGTTCGACTGCGTTTCCTTGCTGGCCTCATCTACGCTTGTGTCGCGGTCTACGCTGTCGGCCTTGTGGGGCTGTCAACCTTCTTCGCTTTCGCATTTTTCAAGTAGTAGTGCAAGCCGTCACAGAATGCGTCCTACCTCCGTCGGTCGAGGCGACCCACAGTAACGTGCTGGCGTTCAGACAAGCGAGCAAGGAGGCCATCGCACGTAAGCAACTATTTATCGAGAGAAACTGAATGACCATCTTTTTCAATGCGTTGGGCCTGGCATGGCTAATTGCCGGACTTGGGGGTGCGATCGGGCTACAGACTGCCGGCATTCTGGTTCTGCCAAGTGGTCAATTCTTCGGAACCGTTGCCTGCACGGTCATTTTCGGACTGGACATGGCCTATCGCTTCTTTGTCGCCAAGGCGCGCCTGGCGAAGGCTGCCGACCCTTCCACGGCGCCAAACGATGTTCGCTCTCATTGGCTTGTCAGCCCGGGTGCTGGCGGGAGCCTGATGTTCATTCCCGCCTGGGCCAGCGCCTTTGTCGCGCTGGTTCTTGGTTACGTGCTGGGTTAGCCAGGGCGAACCAATTGTCTGCGGCCAGATTCCGCAGATAAAAAAAGCCGCCCGGATGAGGCGGCGTTTTGGTCTTGGCGAAGCCTGGTTTAGTGCTTCTTGCCCATCCACTGGGCGTTCTTGCCGTCGCTGGTCTTTTCACAGGTGACTTCGACGCCGGAAATCTTGGTCACGACGCCGACATCCATGAACTTGCCGGCATCACCGTTCCAGCATTGCGGGGCTTTCGGGGCAGCGGCAGCGGCAGGTGCCGGGGTTGCAGCCGGCTGGGCCGGGGCGGGGGTTTGGCCAGCACAAGCAGTCAGGCCGAGGGCGATGGCGGAAGTGGCGAGGAAGGTACGCATGGGAGTCTCCTGAAGGGGGTTGTGACAACGATGAGGTGATTGTCTTACGCGGATGTTTCAGTTTCGTTGCAGTCCACCTCCAACGCTTGTCGCTATACTCAACGCATACTCAAAACCATTTTTTCAATGCCATGGCCATCGTCCGCTGCAACAAATGCACCCTGCTCGCCGAACAACCGGAGGGCCTTGCCGGGCAGAGCATCGCCTGCCCCAAATGCGGTGCCCAGGCGGCGGTTTACCCGACGCTGTTTTTCATTGAAAAGCTGCTGGATAAATATTTCGATGCTCAGCGCGAGCTGATTCGCCTGAAATCTGCTGCTATACCAGAGAAGGCCATTGAGCCGAAGGCCGCAGCAAGCACCCCGGCGATGGCAGAGATTGATCTGGCGAACACTGACTTTCTGGCCAACGAATTGCAGCACGGACCGATCTACGACTGGTTCCACAAGAAGCAGATCAAGGTTCAGGCCAACCTGCGCAGCGTCGATACCAGTGGCTTTTTCGACGAGGTGGCCGAAGCGATCGGCGGCAACCTGAACGTACTCAAGGAAGTGCTTGAGCGCATCCGCTGGTCGCAGCAGAAGGAACACGCCAGCGCGACGATCAATCTGGAGAAGAAGTCACCCGAGGATGCCAGGGCGATCTCGGCCTTTTGCCAGAGACTTTACGACTTTTCCTTTGTTGCCAAGTGCTTCCACAACAAGCCGGAAAACAATGTTCGGTTGATCCTGCAGGCAGCGCCGGCCATCCGGGATTTTTTTAATGGCGAATGGCTGGAGTGGCATGCGCTGATGACCTGCCTGCGCTATTCCAAGGAGCGCAGTCGGCGCTTTTCCTGCACGCGCGGCCTGAACCTGACGCTGGCCAACGGCGACCCCTATGAACTCGATGTTTTCATGCTCATCGATGGCAAGGTGCCGCTCTGCATCGAGTGCAAGAGCGGCGAATTCCGCCAGAACATCGACCGCTACCTGGCGCTGAGAAAGCGCCTTGGGCTCGAAGCAAAACAGTTCGTGATGTGCATTGCCGGCCTGAGTGACGAGAACGCCAAAGCCTTTTCGGCTATGTATGACCTGACTTTCGTCAGCGAACGGGGACTGGCTGATCATCTCAGCAGGGTCTTCTGACCTGGGCGACTGGGATGAGCCTGCATTGGGAAACGATCGCATTGAACTGTTCACCAACAATGCGACCTAAAGCCAGTGCGATGAGCAAGAAACCGGGTTAATGTCGCAAGAACTCAGTTTCAGGGCACCGCCGTGACTCTTGAAAATAGCCGCTGAACACCAAGTTTTCTCGGAAGGGAAACAAGTCATGCCATCGAATGGAGATAATGCAGTCGAAAGGATCCGGCGGGATCACGAACGAATGCTGCAGTTGGTTGATCGTATCCGGTCCGAATGTACGCAGCAGGGGAAGATCGACAATTGCAACGATTGTGCCCCCAACCGGCGGGGTGTCTGCCACGGAAATATCGAGCAACTGATCCGCTCGTTCGTGGAGACAACGCTCAAACATAACGTGATCGAATCGATGTTCATGGAGGAAGTGGCTCCTGCGGCTCATCGCATCGCCCACAATCAGGCGCACATGGAAATTGCACTGCAGCTCAAGGAAATCCGGGTGGTGTTTTCCGAAGATGGCAATTGTGTGCTGGCCATCGAAGGTATCGACCGCATCCACCAGACCCTGCAAGCCCACTTCACGGACTACGACCAGCAGCTGGAAATCTATTGCAGCGCAGCCCTGGCAACCCAACTGTAGCTTTTTGCAAAGACTGACGATGTATTACGGAGAACGTTTCAACGCCTGGACCCACCTGTGCGGCGCCCTGCTGGCGCTGACCGGTGCGATCTGGCTGATCGTTGTCGCCGCGGCTGGCGGCGATCTGCTGAAGACGGTCAGCGTCGCTGTCTATGGCGTGACGCTGGTCATGCTGTACAGCATCTCGACGATCTATCACAGCGTGCGCGGACGGGTGAAACGGGTCTTGCGCAAGCTGGATCATCTCTCGATCTACCTGCTGATCGCCGGCAGCTACACACCGTTCTGCCTGATCAGTCTGCGCGGCGCGTGGGGATGGTGGCTTTTCGGCATCGTCTGGGCGCTGGCGGCAATCGGCATGTTGCAGGAGATCAAGCCACGCTCGGAGGCACGCATTCTGTCGCTGGTGATCTATGCAGTGATGGGCTGGATCGTGCTGGTCGCCATCGAGCCGCTGCTGGCCAGTCTCGGCCTGGCCGGCTTTTTGTGGCTGGCGGCGGGCGGGGTGTTCTACACCGTGGGCATCATCTTCTTTGCCTTTGACGAGCGATTCCGCCACTGGCACGGCATCTGGCACCTGTTCGTGATCGCCGGCAGCTTGATGCATTTCATCGCCATCCTGTTCTACGTGGTCTGAATCGTGGAAAATGCCACCTGACTATTCAGGACACGGACAGGCATGCGGTTTCAGGGAAGAATTACCAACTGGAAGGATGATCAGGGCTACGGCTTCATTACCCCCAATGGTGGTGGTGAGCCAGTTTTCCTGCACATCAAGGCTTTTGCCCGGCGCCAGCCGCGGCCGGTCGGCGAGGAGATCGTCACCTACGAACTGCAGCAGGACAACCAAGGGCGCTTGCGGGCGAGTGCGGTCGAGTTCGTGCGCGGCACCGGGCGCCAGCGTGTTACCGCAGATGCGGGACCGGGCCGTTGGCCACTGGTACTGGCCAGTTTCTTTTTTGCCTTTTTGAGTGCCGCCGCCATCGCCGGCAAGATGCACCCCCTGTTGCTGGCCTTCTACGCGGCGATCAGCATTACCGCCTTCATTGCCTACGCGCTGGACAAATCGGCGGCGCGCGATGGTCGCTGGCGCATCGCCGAAAACACACTGCATCTGCTGGCCCTGCTCGGCGGCTGGCCGGGGGCGCTGCTGGCGCAATACCGTCTGCGCCACAAGTCGTCCAAACCCTCGTTCCTGATCGTCTTCTGGGCCACCGTCCTGCTCAATTGCGGGGCGCTCGGGCTGTTACTGACCCCGACTGGCGGCCGTGCCTTGCGAACGGCGCTCGGCGCCGGCTGACATTGATAGAAGGGAATCCACCATGCGACTGCTTTCTACCCTGCTTCTTGCCGGCTTCGTCGCCTGCGCCAATGCAGCCCCAAGCCTGAGCGATGCGGCTTACGGCCCCGAGCCCGAACAGCGCTTTGACCTGCATGCCCCACCGGGCACCCAGTCTGCGCCGTTGATTCTGATGGTGCACGGTGGCGGCTGGATTCGCGGCGACAAGGAGATGGGCCGGGTAGTCGATAACAAGGTGGAACGCTGGTTACCGCGTGGCATTGCCTTCGTCAGCATCAACTACCGCATGCAACCCAAGGCGCCGCCGCTGGAGCAGGCGCGCGACGTGGCACGGGCGCTGGCCTACATCGAGAAAAACTCAGCCAGACTGGGCGTGGATCGCAGCAATATTGTATTGATGGGGCATTCGGCCGGCGCGCATCTGATCGCACTGCTCGCCGCACGACCTGAGCTGCTGGCCGAAGCGGGAGCAAAGACGCCACTGGGTTTCGTATTGCTCGACAGTGGCGCGCTGGATGTGCCGGCGATCATGAATGCCCGCCATTTCCGGCTTTACGACCGGGCCTTCGGCAGCTCCCCGGCAGACTGGGCAGCGGCCTCGCCCTTTCATCAGTTACGGCATGCCACAGCACCGATTCTCGCTGTCTGCTCCAACCGTCGCGAAGAGGCTTGCCCACAAGCCTGGGCCTTCGCTGCCAAGGCAGTCGGGCTGGGCGGTCTGGCCGAAGTCCTGCCGCTGGACAAGACGCACGGCGATATAAATGCGCAGCTTGGCGCAGATCCGGCCTACACGGCAGCTGTTGAAAATTTCCTCGGACGGCTGTCGCCGGCTTTTGCAAGTAAGTAAAAGCAGCTCAGCCAGGCTGCTGCTGATGATTCCAGGATCAGGCCCAGATTCGCGTTGCGCCGACAGTCAGCAAACCGAGATAAGTTGCGGTCAGGGAGCCGGCCAGATGCACTGACGCCAGGCCAATGGCCCAAGCCGGCTGGCCAGCCAGCAGGCGCTCGACCACTTCGGCCGAGAAGGTGGAAAAGGTCGTCAATCCACCGAGAAAACCGGTGATCGCAAACAGCTTCCAGGCCAGCGGGAAATGCGTGTTGAGGTGAAACAGCCCGACCGCCACGCCAACCAGATAACCACCGATCACGTTGGCCGCCAGCGTACCGAGCGGCAGCGCAACAAATAGCGGGTTCAGGGCCAGCCCGAGCAGCCAGCGCGACCAGGCGCCAAAGGCCGCGCCGAGGCCGACAGCGAGGAAATTGAGCGCAGAAAGATGGTGCAGGGCAGACATGGGCGAATTCTACTGCCTTGGTGGTCACTGGCGGTTAAAATAGCGCGCTTAATCAACGAGGTTTTACCGTGAGCAGCCCCAATAAACCCGAAGTCGCCCCCGCCGCCAATTTCATCAAGAACATCGTCGAAGCCGACCTTGCTGCCGGCAAGCACGCCCAACGCCATTGGGCCGGCCACCCCGGTATCGCCGCCGACCACGCTGCCGCCCCGCTCGACCCGGCCAAACTGCGCACCCGCTTCCCGCCCGAGCCGAACGGCTACCTGCACTTCGGCCATGCCAAATCCATCCTGCTCAATTTCGGCCTTGCCCAGCAGTACGGCGGCCGCTGCCACTTGCGTTTCGACGATACCAACCCGGAGAAGGAAGACCAGGAGTACGTCGATTCGATCATCGATGCCGTCAAATGGCTGGGTTGCTCGTGGGAGCAGGCGGGCGAAACCAATCTTTACTACGCATCGAATTATTTCGACTGGATGCTGCAGTGCGCCGAGGCACTGATCAGCGCCGGCCACGCCTACGTCGATAGCCAGTCGGCCGACGAGATGCGCGCCAATCGCGGCACCCTGACCCAGCCCGGAAAGAACTCGCCGTTCCGCGACCGATCCGTCGCCGAGAACATGGATCTGTTCAAGCGCATGCAGGCCGGTGAGTTCGCCGATGGCGCCCACATCCTGCGCGCCAAGATCGACATGGCCGCGCCCAACATCAACCTGCGCGACCCGGCCATCTACCGCATCCGCCACGCCACGCACCACAACACCGGCGACAAGTACTGCGTGTATCCGATGTACACCTTCGCCCATCCGATCGAGGATGCACTGGAAAACATCACGCATTCGATCTGCACACTCGAATTCGAAGACCAGCGCCCGTTCTACGACTGGCTGCTCGAGCGCCTGGCCGAAGCCGGCCTGATGCAGCGCCCGCTGCCGCAGCAGATCGAGTTCTCGCGCCTCAACCTGACCTACGTCGTGCTCTCCAAGCGCAAGCTGATCCAGCTCGTCGATGAAAAACACGTCACCGGCTGGGACGATCCGCGCATGCCGACCCTGGTCGGCGCCCGCCGCCGTGGCTATTCGGCCGAAGGCTTCCGCCTGTTTGCAGAGCGTATCGGTGTCTCGAAGAACGATTCGCTGATCGACTACGTGCTGTTTGAAGACGCCATGCGCGAGGTGATGAACGAGTCCGACCAGCGCCGCGTTGCCGTGCTCGACCCGGTCAAGCTGATCATCGACAACTACCCGGAAGGCCAGGTCGAGGAATGCTTTGCACCGAATCACCCGCTGCATCCTGAACTCGGCCAGCGTTCCATGCCTTTCAGCCGAGAACTGTGGATCGAAGGCGAAGACTTCATGGAAGTCCCGAGCAAGGGTTATCGCCGCCTGTTCCCGGGCAACATGGCCCGCCTGAAGTACGGCTACATCGTCGAATGCACCGGTTGCGACAAGGATGAAAACGGCAAGGTCATCGCCGTGCATTGCAACTACCTGCCCGACACCAAGTCCGGCACGCCGGGCGCCGACAGCGTCAAGGTCAAGGGCAATCTGCACTGGGTCTCTGCTGCCCAGTCGTATCAAGCCGAAATTCGCCTCTACGAGCGCCTGTTCAAGGTGCCCGCCCCCGGCGCACGCCGCGAAGGCGATGCACCGGATCTGGAGCGCGACTTCCTCGATGACATGAACACGGAGTCCTGCCAGACGATTACCGCCCAGCTCGAACCTTGTCTGCGCGATGCCCAGCCGGAAGAGCGATTCCAGTTCGAGCGCCACGGCTACTTTGTGGCCGACCGCGTCGACTCCAGGGCGGGGGCACCGGTATTCAACCGGGCCGTCACGCTGAAGGATTCGTGGGGCAAGGCGAGCTAAGGCAATGGCCGGCGGATGGGGTTGCCCGCACGAGGTTGCTGATCGCTGCACCAAGATCAACAACCTGCCGTGCGATCCGGGCATGAAGGGCTGCGAGCTCTACGGCCGTTTCCGCTTTGCCGACGAGAGCAAGAACGAACGCTACTGGGAGAAAAAAGCCCGCGAACAGCAGTCGGAATCGGCTGCCTTCCGGACTTCGCCCACCGACAACAGCGACCACTGAGCATGAGTCGCGATGTCGCCCAACTCGGCCAGGTCTTCACGCCGCCCAACGTGGTGGCCTTCATGCTTGACCTATGCAGGAACAAGGGGCGTACGCTGGAGCCATCGGCTGGCGATGGCGCCTTCTTCAGCACCCTGCGTCAGCGCGGTACCGACTGCGTCGGCATCGAGATCGACCAACGCGTCGCGCCGGAAGGGTCGCTGGTGCGCGACTTTTTCGATTACCCGCTGAGCGAGCAGTTCGACACCATCATCGGTAATCCGCCTTACGTACGGCTGCAGGATGTCGCTGCCAGCACGAGAAAACAGCTGAAGTCGGAGCTTTTCGACGGGCGCAGCAACCTTTTCCTCTTCTTCATCGAAAAATGCATCCGCCACCTGAAGCCGGGCGGCGAGCTGGTCTTCATCGTGCCGCGCGAGTTCATCAAGCTGACGGCCGCCAAGAAGCTCAATGCCTGGCTGTTCGAACAAGGCAGCATCACGCATTTCTACGAAACTGGCGACGTGCGGGTCTTCGGCGACCACACGCCGAACTGCGCCATTTTCCGTTTCGAAAAGGGGCGGCGGGATCGCCTGATGGAGGACGGCCGCACCTTCACTGAAGCCAACGGGCAGCTGATGTTCCTGCGCGATGACCACAGCGTGCGTTTTGCCGATGTCTTCGATGTCAAGGTCGGGGCCGTTTCCGGCGCCGACCAGATTTACTCACACCCCAAGGGCAACATGGAATTCGTTTATTCGAAAACCGTGGATACCGGCGAAACCCGCCGCATGCTCTATGGCATCAAGCACCCGCATCTCGACAAGCACAAGGCCGAACTGCTCGCCCGCCGGGTCAGGCGGTTCGACGAAAGCAACTGGTGGCAATGGGGTCGTGCCTTCCCGATCAGCGAACACCCGCGCATCTACGTCAATGGACGGACGCGCAAGCCCGCACCTTTTTTCCTGCATGACTGCCACGCTTTCGACGGCTCGATCCTGGCGCTATTCCCGAAAAACCGGCGGATCGCGCGGCGCGACCTGATCGAATGCACGATGATGCTGAACAATGAAGTCGACTGGCAGCAACTCGGCTTCATCTGCGATGGCCGCTTCATATTCACCCAGCGCAGCCTGCAGAACTGTCTGCTGCCGGCCAAGTTTTCCCGCTATCTACCCAAGGATTCCGCATGACGAATTCGCCCACCTTCATCGACCAACTGAATGCCGCCTGGCAGAAGAACAACTCCCTGCTCTGCGTCGGCCTCGATCCTGATCCTGCCAAGTTCCCCGCCCACCTGAAGGGCCGCAACGACGCGATCTTCGAATTCTGCGCCGCCATCGTCGACGCCACCGCCGACCTCGTCTGCTCCTTCAAGCCGCAGATCGCCTATTTCGCTGCCCGCCGTGCCGAGGACCAGCTGGAAGCGCTGATCGCCCACATCCACGAGAAGCATCCCGGCATCCCGGTCATTCTCGACTCCAAGCGCGGCGACATCGGTTCGACTGCCGAGCAGTACGCCGTTGAGGCCTTCGAGCGTTACAAGGCCGATGCTGTCACGGTCAACCCCTACATGGGGCGCGATTCGGTTGATCCTTACCTGGCCTACCCGGACAAGGGTGTCATCCTGCTCTGCCGAACCTCCAATCCCGGCGGTTCCGACCTGCAATTCCTCGATGTTGGCGGCGAAAAACTGTACGAGCGCGTTGCCCGTCTCGCTTCCAGTGAGTGGAACAGCAGTGGCCAGATCAGTCTGGTCGTCGGCGCCACCTTCCCGGCAGAGATCGCCCGCGTCCGCGAAATCGTTGGTGACGTGCCGCTGCTGGTACCGGGCATCGGCGCCCAGGGTGGCGACATCGAAGCCACTGTCCGCGCCGGCCGTACCGCCAATGGCACTGGCTTGATGATCAACTCGTCGCGTGCCATTCTCTACGCTGGCAAGGATGAACACTTCGCTGCCGCCGCCCGCAAGGTAGCGCTCGAAACCCGCGACGCCATCAACCTTTACCGCTGAGGAACTGCCATGCGTATGGATGACTACCGCGAAAGCGACAACGTTGAAGACCGCCGGGGCGGCGGTGGTGGCATAAGTCGCGGCGGGGTCGGCATCGGCGGCATCGCACTGGCGCTGGTCGTCAGCTACTTCACCGGCATCAACCCGATGACCCTGCTCGGTTTCATCGAACAGACGCCGCTGGCCCGGCAGGAAGCGCCAGCCGCCCACAAGCCGCCGGCCAACGATCACACCGCCCTTTTCGTTTCCAAGGTACTGGCCTCGACGGAGGACGTGTGGACCACCGCTTTCCAGCAAAATGGCCGCCAGTACGAGAACCCCAAGCTGGTGCTGTTTACCGGCGCCACCCCCACCGCCTGCGGCACCGGACAAACGGCGATGGGCCCGTTCTACTGCCCCGGCGACCACAAGGTTTACATCGACCTTGCCTTCTATCGCGAACTGAAGGAGCGCTTCAAGGCCCCGGGCGAGTTCGCCCAGGCCTATGTCGTTGCCCATGAAGTCGGCCATCACGTGCAGAACCTGCTCGGCATTGCCGACAAGGTGCATCAAGCCCGCCAGCGTGCGGGCAAGGCAGAAGGCAACGCCCTGTCCGTGCGCATGGAACTGCAGGCCGACTGCCTGGCCGGCGTCTGGGGCAAGCGTACCGATACCATGAAGAGCGTTCTTGAGCCGGGTGATCTGGAAGCCGCGCTGACCGCTGCCTCGGCCATCGGCGATGACCGCCTGCAGCAACAGGCACAGGGCCGCATCGTCCCGGAAAGCTTCACGCACGGCAGTTCCGAGCAGCGCGTCCGCTGGTTCAGGAAAGGCTTTGAAACCGGCGACATGAATCAGTGCAACACCTTCAAGGCCGAGCGCCTTTAAGCCGCCGACCGCTTGACCGAGACTTCTCCTCCTGCCGTGAAACCGCCCCGCTGGCGGCGCTGGGCGATCGAAGCGCTGATTTTCATCGTCCTGTTCGCCGCTTTCCAGGCTTGGCAGACACGTAATGCGCCGCGTGGCCCCGCTCCCAATTTTGCCGGGCAACTGGTCGATGGAACGACCTTCAATCTGGCGACATGGCGCCAGCAACATCCTGACAAGGCCGGGCTGATCTATTTCTGGGCAGAGTGGTGCGGTATCTGCAGGACGACGTCGGGCACCGTCTCCAATCTAGCGGAAGACTGGCCGGTCATCACCGTCGCGATTCAGTCCGGGCCGACCGCCAAGGTTGCCGAAACCATGCGGCAAAGGGAATACACTTGGCCAACGCTGGCCGATTCCGAGTCACAAGCCTTTCAGCAATACGGATCGCGCGTCGTTCCCACCTTCGTCATTGTCGACCCGGCTGGCAATATCCGCGCTGTTTCCGTCGGCTACACCAGTGAAATCGGCCTCCGCCTGCGCTTGTGGTGGGCCAGCCACATCAGCACATGAAACCATTCCGCTTCGCCCTCGTCCTGCTGCTCTGCCACGCCGTCACCGCCTTTGCCCTGCCCAGGCATGCGCCGGTACCCGGCGGCGTTGCCGTCATCGACCTCGGCCCAGGCAGCCAGATGGCGCCGACCGCCCGCTGGGGAGAGCAGCCCGTCGCGGTCGTTCGGGACAACGGACGTTGGTTCGCGCTTCTCGGCATCCCGCTCGACACACTGCCCGGCGAACTGGAAATCCGGGTATCCAGCGGAGCCACCACGACGACCAGACAGGTCGCCGTTCAGATCAAGAATTATCCGGAACAGCGCCTGACCATCAAGGACAAGCGCAAGGTCGAACCGAACGCAGAGGATCTGGCCCGCATCGAGCGCGAGCAAAAAATCACCGAGGCGATCAAGAAACACTTTGCCGATCCGGCGCCGGCCACCGAGTTCACGCTGCCGGCCAGCGGACCGCTGTCCTCGCGCTTTGGCCTGCGCCGCATCTTCAACGGCCAGCCGCGCAATCCACATGCCGGACTGGATGTTGCCGTCGGCACCGGCGCACCGATCATCGCCCCGGCTGACGGCATCGTCGCCAACGTCGGCAATTACTTCTTCAACGGCAACACCGTCTTCATCGACCATGGACAAGGGCTGATTACGGCTTACATGCACCTGTCCCGCATCGACGTTCGCGCCGGACAGGTAGTCAAAAAAGGGATTCCGCTCGGTGCAGTCGGGGCCACCGGGCGAGTCACCGGCCCGCATTTGCACTGGGCGGTCATTCTCAACAACACGCCGGTCGATCCTGAACTATTCCTCGCCCGGCCTTAAACGCAAAGAGGCGGCCAAAGCCGCCTCTTTTCCTGCCAGCACCACTAAATCTTGGGCTTGGCCGGCGTACTCATCTGCTTTTCATCTTTCGCCTTGTCGCCACACGCCAATGCTGAAACACTGACGAATGCAAACACGGTTGCCAGCAAAGCGGAAATCAGTTTCGTCATCACGAACTCCTTGGGAAATATCACTGGTGTTTGATCAATTTGGCCAGACATGGTTCATTACGCAACGTGCCAGAACAAACCATTCACCTCCACGCGACCGCGCCGACCAAGCCACCTGAGGGCCAGGCGTGCAACGGCTGCGGCGTCTGCTGTGCGCTGGAAACCTGCCCTGCCGCACGCCTACGGTTCCTGCAAAGCCAGGGGCCATGCCCGGCGCTGGAATGGTCCGCCGAACAAAGCCGCTATCTGTGTGGCCTGCTCGTTCATCCGCAGCGTTACTTGAACTGGCTGCCGAGCAGCGGCGTGCCGCTGGCCAACCGCCTTTTTACCCGCTGGATTTCAGCCGGCAAGGGCTGCGACTGCAGCGCCGACGTTCAGGCCTGAGCGACCGCTGCGGTCAAGACCATTTCGATCCGATAGCCGGGATTGGACAGTCGAGCCTGCAAACACGCACGCACTGGCGCATGCCCTTCAGGAACCCAGGCATCCCAAATCGCGTTCATCGCGTCATAGTCCGCCATGTCCGCCAGATAAATGGTGACCATCAGGAGCTTTGTCCGGTCGCTGCCTGCCTGAGCCAACAGGCTATCGATGCTGGCCAGCAGGTTTTCGGTCTGGGCGGCAATGTCGCCATCGAGATTGGACGGCACTTCGACGAGATATACGGTCGCGTTGTGGACGACGCTGTCCGAGTAACGGCGGGTCGTTCCATGGCGTTGAATTTGCATTTTCATTCCCGAAAAACGTGAAGCCCATGCGTTTCAGGCATGGGCTTCGGTTACTGCAACCCTGACACTCGGTCAAGGCATTCGGCTATTCGCCGTTACGGAGTACTACACGGTAATCTCAAGAACGCTTCCTGTGACAACTGCCATAAAGTCTCCTGCAGCGCAGCGAGTACCGCAACTTCGTATCAGGCTTGCTGCAAACCTCACACGCTTTCAGCTTAGCACTCCCCCGAAAAAAAGCCAGCGCCTTTTGTTTTCAGCTAGCGCCTAAAAATCACATTGGCACCGGGTGGCACCTTTGACAATGGAACGTAGCCGACCGCCCCGGGAGTCGAGACCACATGCCTCACAACCTCGTCGACGCTGCCCAGTTCCTTCGGCGGCGAACCCTTGCCGACATAGCGCCGGACCAGCCAGTAACCTGTGTATTGCTCCTCGTTCTGCTCCATGACCATTTGCAGAAAATCGTCGCGTGCAGCGCTCCCCGGCGGCAGGTTAAGTGGCGTTACAGTCTGGGCACCAATGGAGACGATGCGTCCGGTGTATAGCCGCTGCAGGGTCACTCGGTCCGTTTTCGGCAATGAGGAATGCCCGATAACCACCAGGTCATCTCCCGCCGCGGCCACCAACCCGCCCAACAACAGAGAGAGAAGGAGGAGTGCCCGGAGGATCATCAATGTCTCTCAGAAGCTGAAGCTGTAAGAGAGCGAGAAGATATTGATGTGCCGATTGCCGCTATCGCCACCGGCCGGCGCATCAATGAAACTGGAAGCCACCCCCGTCCTGACCCGGGAAATCTCCGTCTTGATCAGGCTCTTCGGGCTCACAGCGAATGACGTTCCGAGCGCTATCGTCGACTGATCATAAGGTGCTGTGATGTCGGCCATCAGGGTTTGGCTGTTGCGCAGCGGGGCTGGCACAACACCGGCGTTAGCGTTGATCCGTTGATACAGCCCCAGCGCCTCATCCGTTGACTTCGTTTTTGCGTAAGAAACATAAGGCGTCCAGGCCCCGATACGCTTCGTCAGGGCAAGATAAGCCCCCCAGCGACTCAGGCCACGACTGGCGCTCTCAACCTTTGCCTGTGCGTATTCACCGGTCAGGCGAAACTCGACCGGTAACGAGACACTGGCACCCAAAGTGACGATAGGAACGCGGAGCTTATCAACGCCGCCCGACGAAAGCAGGTACACCCCTGGCGGATTGAGATACTCAAACCCGGCCCCTGTTTTCTCCCCGGGCCGCGAAGCCTGGCCTTCGTGATAGCCAATACGGAAGGTGTGCTCAAAGCTGCGCGCCGTGAGAACCAGGCCACTGCTCTTCATGTCGATCGGCAAAAACCAGCTACCCGGCGAGTTTGCCTTGTCCATCGTTCTGTCGCGCCCGTAGTATCGCCAGTAAGTACTCGTCTCGCCGGTGTAGGCCTCGGCAGTCCAGTCGAACGAGTCCCCCAGCCAGGTCTTGCTGATGCTCACCCCGATAACGTCCGTGGTTGGGGCAATCGAATAGACTTCCAGTGGCAGGCGAGCGAAGTCGTAGGTCGCGCCAACATCACTGTTTTCCGTGTTCAGCATCATCGGCAGGCGAATCTTGCCGGCTCGAATCAGCCAGTCATCGCTCGGCCGCCAGGAAAGGAAGGCCCAGGCGACCGAGGCCTGCCATTGGGAATCGGAATGATCTGAGGGGGCAGCCTTGGCTTGAACAGTGGCGCTCCACTCCTGCGAGAAGCGCGCATCGACCTGGGCGCCGAGCACGGTATCCCGCTTGAGCGTACCGTCATCACTGATGAAACGCTGGTAATTGAATGATTGATCAGAGCGGGCGTAGCCGAACGTGCCGAATCCGGACCACGTCAGGTCGACCGCCTGCGCCGGCATGGCCATAACCGCCAGCAAGGGCAGTAACGCAGTACTTAACAGTCTTTTTTGCATATATGGCAGCGTCCAGTCAGGACATGACAAGGTTATTCATCGGCAAGTTTAATGGCAATTTCCGAGAAAATGCTTTCCTGGGCGAGAAAAGCATCAATCAGCAGCGGATCAAAATGTTTGCCGCGTCCTTCACGCAAGATGCCAACTGCCTCCGGATGGCTGAACGCCTCCTTGTAAGGGCGTCGCGAACGAAGGGCATCATAGACATCAGCCACCGCCATCAGTCTTGCTGCCAGCGGGATGGAATCTCCGGCAAGCCCGTCCGGGTAGCCCCCACCATCCCAGCGCTCATGATGGCTGCGTGCTATCTGCCCGGCGAAATGCAGCATTGCATTGTCATCCCCCAGCTCTCTCAGGGAACGGAGCAGCATCCCCTCACCCTTGACGCTGTGCGTTTTCATGATCTCGAACTCTTCGGGGGTATGCTTGCCCGGCTTGAGCAGGATGTGATCAGGGATAGCGATCTTACCGATGTCGTGCAAAGGGGCTGCCTTGGCAATCTGGTCGATCTGCTCGGCCCCCAGGAACTCGCGATCACGTTCCTGTCGGCTGATATATTCCGCCAGCAAGCGGACGTAATCCTGAGTGCGGCGAATATGGTTGCCGGTGCACTCATCCCGAAATTCGGCCAGGGAAACCATGACCCGGATAGCCGCCTCCTGAAGGTGTAGCACCTCGTTCACGCGGCGCTCGACCTCGCCTTGCAACCAGACGCTCTTGTCCTCGAGGAAGGTTTGCCAGTTCCGTATCTGCAGGTGGGTACGCACCCGGGCCAGGACGACAGACGGTGCAATCGGTTTGTGAATGAAGTCGACCGCCCCCAGGGCCAGGCCGTGCTCCTCATCCTCCACCCCTGCCTTGGCGGTCAGAAAAATGACTGGAATATCACGCGTCACCGGATTTGCCTTCAGACGCTGGAACACCTCGTAGCCATCCATTTCCGGCATCATGATGTCAAGCAGGATCAAGTCCGGCGGCGCGGCAAGCGCCAGCGCCAAGCCTTTGACGCCACCATTGGCAAGCTTGACGCGATACTGCGTACGCAGGAGCTGGTTCAAGAGACTCAGGTTGCCCGGAGTGTCATCGATGACCAGAATATTCGCCCGCTTTTCGCTCTCTGCTTCACTCACTATTGACCACCTCCAGCGTGACTAGCCCGATCGATAAGACTGAGGGCTTCATCGAAATTCCATAGACTGATTGCGCGATCAATCGCCGCTATCTGCCGCGCCGAATAAATCGTCGTCATGTTTTCCTTGATTTGGCGCCAGACTTCCTCGGCTTCACCATCCCCTTGGCGCAATTGCTCGCGGAACTTCTCCAGCGCTTCATCAAACTCACCAGGCAAAGGGATGGCAACTGGCTCGGAACCATATCCCGGAAAACCTTCAAGGCCTGACAACAGCGCTTGAAGCTGAGAATCAACTTCAGCGATTTCACCGGATAGTTCGACGCCCCCGGCCTTCATGACGAGTTCAAGTTCGATCAAGGCCGACTGCAGGCGAGTCATCGCGAACGTTCCGGCCAATCCCTTCAGCGTATGCACTTGCCTACGGGCGGCCTCAAACTCACCTCTGGCCAGTGACTCATGCAGCCGGCCCGACCAGTTCCGGCAATCTTCCACAAAACTAGCAAGGGCGCGAGCAAGAAATGGCAAGCGACCGGCAAAGCGGCGAAGCAGCAGGACCGAGTCGATCTCGAACAGCGACTCCAAAGCGGCAACAAACCCCTCATCCGCATCGGAATCAGTGCCCGCCATAACGCCAGACGCGATTTCAACCGGTTGGAGGCCGCGCCAGTAGGGTTTCAGGATGGCCTGCAACTCTTCAGGCTCGAACGGCTTGGAGATATAGCCGCTCACCCCGGGCACCAGACGATCCCGCATGCCATGCCCGGCGACGTGTGCCGTCATCACGATAATCGGCAAGTCGTGAAACCGCTCGTCGTCGCGTACGCGACGTGTCGCCTCTCGACCATCCATCACCGGCATTTCCAGATCCATCAGTACTGCTGCGTAGTAGTCCGGAGCATGCGAATAGAGCAGATCAAGGGCGATCTGGCCGTTCCCTGCAACCGTCACATGCGCCCCCCAACCCCGGAGAATTTCGCCAGCAACCTGCTGGTTTACGTCATTGTCTTCAACCAGCAATATTGATAATCCCAGGAGGCTTTCCGACGCACCGCCACCTTCTTCCAGAGCGGGAATCCCATAATCCTCAGAATCCTCTGCGCAGATTCGGCGCAGCACACTGGGCAGCAGCGGCTTCTGAACCACTTCGGAAATCCCGGGATGGGTCACATCCAGCCGCAGCACGGCAGAGTCGGTCGCCGAAACCACGATCGTTCTTGCCGGCAACGCAATGGCTTTGGCCTGAAGCGCGTCGATCACCTCTCCGCCACTCATATCCGGCAGCAACCATTCGAGAACGAGCAGATCATAATCTTCACCCTTGGCGGCGGCCATCGCCAGTCGGGCAATGGCTCCAGCACCATCCGCCGCCTGATCGACCTCCTTGCACCCCATGGCCAACAACATGTCGACCATGCCGTCTCGCGCCGCCGGATAATCATCCACCACGAGTGCCCGCTGACATGTCAAGGCATCCGGTGCCACGCCATCGGCAGCTTCCTCTGAGGCAAAAGGCAACTGAATGGTGAAATGAAACACGCTACCCTTGCCAAGGCTGCTCTCGACACCGATTTCCCCGCTCATGGCAGCCACCAGGCGTTTGGAAATGGCCAAGCCCAATCCGGTTCCGCCGTATTTTCTCGTTGTCGACCCATCGGCCTGGGAAAACTCCTGAAACAAGCGCCCGACCTGCTCGGGGCTCATGCCTATCCCGGTATCCTCGACCCGAAAGGCAATCGTAGAGGTCGCGCCATCGCAGGCGGCCTCGCTGACTACCAGACGGACATGACCTTGCTCGGTGAACTTGACTGCATTACTGAGCAAGTTGATCAGCACCTGCCCGAGGCGCAAGGGGTCACCCAGCAAATAACGCATCGAGCGCGAAGGCTTGAAGTCGAGAATAAGCTCGATCTGCTTTCCCTCAACCTTCTGCTGAACCATGAACAGGGCATTCTGAAGCACGGTCTCGATATCGAAGAGAACGGATTCGAGGGCAACCTTGCCCGCCTCGATCTTCGAAAAATCGAGAATATCGTTCAGGATGCCGAGCAACGAGCGGGCAGCCGAATGAATCTTGGCGACGTAATCGTGCTGCCGTGGCGGCAGCTTGGATTTCAAGGCCAGATAGGCCATGCCGAGAATGGCATTCATCGGCGTCCGAATTTCGTGACTCATGTTGGCAAGAAAGATCGACTTCGCCTCTGCCGCCACCTCAGCCCTTGCCCTTGCCTGCCGCAATGCGCGCTGGACCAGCTCGCGCTGCTCAAGATCAGCCTCGATCGCCGCAGCCATGCTATCAATCGTCGCAGCCAGCGCCTGCACCTCTTCAACCCCCTGCAGATCGCCGACGCGCTGGTGAAAGGCTTTTTTGGACAAGGCGATGGCTGTCTGATGCAAGGCCGTCAACGGGGCCAGCAAGTGCTTCTTCAGATAGTTGTAGCTGATCAGCAACACCGCACCGGCCCCAAGAAGCAGAAGCAGTGCGGCAATAATCCAGCCCCGCAGCATCTCCCCGGCCTGAACCAGATCCTTGATCGTCCGCTGGTCGACCTGTTTGGCCAAGTCTTCGACTGACATCGCCAGTTCAGCCCGCAGCTTCAGGTAATGTCCCTCGTGCAGCAAATTGTTGGCGAATTCGCGCTGGGGTTCGGCTTCAGAAACGACTTCGCGCTTGACCGGGTCGTACAAGCCCTGCGTTGCCGCAAAGGCGATCTGCTCGACCTCCTTCATCTGCTCGGTAATCTGGAACACTCGGCGGAGTAGCGCCTGCTCCTCAGCATCGAACCCCAGGCGACTGGTTCGTTCGATCAGCGCGACCCCCGGCCCAGGCGGCGACTGAACATGGGTCCGCAGGCCGCCGATCACCTGCTCCCAATAGGTTGCCGACGCGGCATCAGGCGCAGCCTTGCTACCTTCGCGGATGGCCAGTATGTCGTAGTAGTAGATCAGGAAACGCGGATTGGCCGTTGTGACATACGAAGTGACCAGCCGGCTCAACAAATCGACTTCCTGGCGCACGCCGTTCATCAGGAGCAAGGACTCCTGGCGATGTCGGGCCGCCTGATAAGCCTCGTTGTATGCCGACAACGCGCCCACGGTCACGCCGCCGATCAAGATCAGCCCCCCGGCCAAGGCCAGCAGCACGCTGAGAAAAACCTTCCGCAGGTTCATTCCGCCAACACGCAAAGGGGTTACGCCAAGCCGTCTTGCCACTTCTGAGCAAGACCGGCAAAGCTCCCCAGCGCATCCCTCCTGTCTGGAAAATTATGTAAATTCAATCATATTCGAGTTTGGATATTATTTCGTCATGGATCGTTCAGTTTGCCATGCGTCGTTTGGTCAAAGTCGCCCAATCGTTCAGAATAGCGGCATTCACTCCCACCCCTTAGGTCCATGGACAATCTGATCAAGGACACCGCAACACTGGAACTCTTCTGCTGGCTCGAGCCCGGCGCCGAGTTGCCGGGCTGGGACATTCTAAAAGGCAGCCCTTTCGGCGGCACACTGGCCGCGCCGGAAGGCGGTGCACCGACGCCCAGCGATCAGTTGCTGTCGGTGCAGAACTATTTTGCCGAGTATCACCTGGAGTATTTCAGGCAGCGGCGCTACAACCACTTCCCGAGCCGTCTGCACGCCCTGCTGCAATTTGCCACGCGGACCGACGCGACGACCTTCCGCCTCAAGCACCCGCAAAAGGTCTTTGGCAAAAACCTGGCCTGTTCGCGCACCAAGGGTGCTTATATCTGCTCCTTCCACGACGCCAGCTGGCTCGATTACCTGCGCCTGCCGCACAGCCTGTCGCTCGGCGCCCTTGACGAAGTCGCTGACCACTACTGGTCGGGACGCACGGTGGAAGAGATCGGTCTGACTTTCATGAACGAACCGTGGCAGGAGCCGCCGGTCATCGAAGCCCTCTACCAAGGAATGCTCGAACCGGTCTGGGGCCACGAACAATCCGGCTGGCTGCCCGGTTTTCGCTAGGAATCAGTATGCGTCGCATCGTCATCCTCATTGCCGTCATCGCCATCATTGGCCTTGGCCTGTTCTTTTTCACCCGGCCGAAACCGATCCCTGTCGTCCTCAAGGAAGTGGCCGAAGGCAAGGTCGAGGCGACGTTGGCCAACACCCGCGCCGGCACCGTCGAAGCCTGCCAGCGCACCAAGCTGTCGACGATCATCGGTGGGCGCATCGAATACCTCGGCGTCAAGGAAGGGGACAAGGTCAAGAAGGGACAGTTGCTGCTCAAGCTGTGGAACGATGACCAGCAGGCGCAAAGCGCCCTGGCCCAGGCGCAGATGACGCTGAGCGCCAAGCGTAGCGAGGAAGCCTGCATCGCGGCAGACAACGCGGAAAAAGAGGCAAAACGACAAAGCGAGCTGCGCGCCAAAGGCTTCGTTTCAACCAGCAAGGAAGAGGCGGCGCGCACCGATGCCGAAGTCCGCCGCGCCGGTTGTAATACCGCCAAGGCTGACATCGCCCAGGCCGAAGCGAAGCTGAAGACGACTCGCGTCGAGCAGGGCCGCGTCGCCTTGTACGCCCCGTTTGACGGCATCGTCGCCAAGATCGTCGGCGAACTGGGCGAATACTCGACACCCTCGCCGCCAGGCGTACCGACCCCGCCGGCCATCGACCTGATCGATGACTCCTGCCTCTACGTCAAGGCGCCGATGGACGAGGTCGATGCACCGAAAATCCAGATCGGCCAGCCGGTGCGCATCACGCTCGATGCCTTGCCCGGCAAAACTCTGCCCGGCAAGGTGCGGCGCGTCGCGCCCTACGTTTCAGCCGTCGAAAAGCAGGCGCGGACGGTCGACATCGAGGTTGATTTCGAAAAACCGGCTGAAGCCGGCAAGCTGCTCGTTGGCTACAGCGCCGACGTCGAGATCATCCTCGCCGGCCGCGACCAGGTGCTGCGCATCCCGACCGCGGCTATTCAGGAAGGCGGCAAGGTGCTGGTTTTCAACGCCGATAGCGGCAAGCTCGAAGAGCGCCTGATCAAGGCCGGGCTGGCCAACTGGGAATACACCGAAGTGGTGGAGGGCCTGACCGCTGGCGAGCGCATCGTCACCTCGCTGGACAAGGAAGGCGTCAAGGCCGGCGCCAAGGTAACGCCGGACGATAAAACGCAGACCCAAGCCAAGGCGAAGTAGGCGCATGGCGCTGATCGAACTTTCCGGTATCGAACGTCGCTTCCTGCTCGGCGACACTACGGTCAACGCGCTGGCCGGGCTCAATTTGCAGATCGAGGCCGGCGAGTACGTTGCCGTGATGGGGCCGTCCGGTTCCGGCAAATCGACGCTGCTCAATCTCCTCGGCCTGCTCGACCGGCCAAACGAAGGCACCTACAAGCTCGAAGGCCGCGACGTGACGACGCTGTCGCCCGACGAGCAGGCGACCGTGCGCAGCACGCGCATCGGCTTCGTTTTCCAGAGTTTCCACCTAGTCCCGCGCCTGACGGCAGCCGAAAACATCGCCCTGCCGATGACACTGGCCGGCATCCCGGCGGCCGAGCGCAACAAGCGCGTTGCCCAGGCGCTCAAGGATTTCGGCCTGGAAAACCGGGCCGACCACAAGCCCGACCAGCTTTCCGGCGGCCAGCGCCAGCGCGTTGCCATCGCCCGCGCCACGATCATGCAGCCGGCGCTGATCCTCGCCGACGAGCCGACCGGCAACCTCGACCGCCATACCGGCGAAGAGGTGGTCAATCTGCTCGAAGCGCTCAACGCCAAGGGCGTCACGCTGATCGTTGTCACCCACGACCAGGGCATGGGCGCCCGCTCCCGGCGGCAGTTGGTTATGGAGGACGGGCGGCTGAAGGCGGATTCGCAGCAGTCGGCCATTTCAAATTTGGCCGAAATTTCCGGTTGACCGTGGCAATGTCCATTTGCGCGCCCACCCCATGCGCCTAGCCGACACCCTGCGCTTCGCCCGCGATGCCGCCACCGGCTATCCGATGCGCACGACGCTGTCGGTCCTCGCCATGTCGATCGGCGTCGCCGCCGTCGTCATTCTCACCGCTCTCGGTGACGGTGCGCGGCGCTACGTCGTCGGCCAGTTTTCCTCGCTCGGCACCAACCTGATCATCGTGCTGCCCGGCCGTTCGGGCACCGGCGGCTTCAATCCGGCCAACGCCATCACCTCGACGCCGCGCGACCTGACCATCGACGACGCCGGCAGCCTGCGCCGCCTGCCCGGCGCCCGCCGCGTCGCCCCGCTCGCCGTCGGCACCTCGGAAATCAACTACGGCGGCAAGCTGCGCGAGGTCATGGTGGCCGGCTCGACGGCCGAGTTCATCCCCATTCGCAACTTCGAGCTGGCCCAGGGGCAAGGCCTGCCCGAGGAAGACTGGAATCGCGGCTCGTCGGTCGCCGTCATCGGCGCCAAGATTCGTGAGGAAATGTTCGGCAGCAACCCGGCCATCGGCCAGCTCGTGCGCGTCGGCGACCGTCGGCTACGCGTTGTTGGCGTGCTCAAATCGACCGGTCAGGGCCTCGGGATGAATACCGACGAGCTGGTCATCGTGCCGGTTTCGCTGGCCCAGGCCATGTTCAATTCGAACACGCTGTTCCGCATCATGATCGAGGCCAACAGCCGCGATGCCATCCCGGGCACCAAGGATCAGGTGATGGAAACCCTCAAACAGCGCCACCGCGGCGAGGAAGACGTTACTGTCATTACGCAGGATGCCGTGCTCGCCACCTTCGACAAGCTGCTCGGCGCGCTGACGCTGGCCGTGGCGGGGATCGCCGCCATCAGCCTGGCGGTGGCCGGCATTCTGGTCATGAACGTCATGCTCGTCGCCGTCACCCAGCGCACCGGCGAAATCGGCCTGCTCAAGGCACTCGGCGCCACCGCCCGGACCATTCGCCTCGCCTTCCTCGCCGAAGCGGCGATGCTCTCCGCCGTCGGCGCGCTGGTCGGCTACCTGCTCGGCCAACTCGGCGCCTTCGCGCTGCGCCAGTTTTTCCCTGTCTTTCCCGCCTATCCGCCCGATTGGGCAGTGATCGCTGGCCTGGGCACGGCGCTCGCCACCGGCCTGATCTTCGGCGTCATGCCCGCTCGCCGCGCCGCCCAGCTCGATCCGGTGCAAGCACTGATGAAGCACTAGCCATGCTCGTCGCTGACGCCCTCCAACTCGCCATCCGCGCCATCACCGCGCAGCGACTGCGCAGCTTCCTGACCCTGCTCGGCATCGCCGTAGGCATCGCGGCCGTCATCCTGCTCACCTCGATTGGCGAAGGCATCCATCGATTCGTCCTCGGCGAATTTACGCAATTCGGCACCAACGTCATCACCGTCGTTCCCGGCAAGACCAAGACCGGCGGCTCGCCGTCCGGCCTGCCATCGAGCGCTCGGCCGTTGTCGCTGGACGATGCCAAGTCACTCGAACGCCTGCCGCACATCGTCGCCGTCACCCCCAATGTGCGTGGCAATGCCGAAGTCGAAGGCAACGGCCGGACGCGACGGACGCTGATCTACGGCGTCAATTCCAAATTGCCGCAAATTTTCCGGTCGACCGTGCAAAGCGGCCAGTTTCTGCCGGCCGACGACGAAGGCAGCGCGCGCGCCTTTGTCGTCCTCGGTTCGAAACTGAAAACCGAGTTGTTCGGCAGCGAAAATCCGCTCGGCCAGCGTCTGCGCGTCGGCGGCCTGCATTTCCGAATCATCGGCGTACTCGCGCCGAAAGGGCAATTTCTCGGCATCGACCTCGACGACACCGCCTTTGTGCCCACCGCCCGTGCCCAGGAGTTGTTCAATCGCGAAGGCGTCGATGAAATCAACATCGCAGCCGAAGAAGGCATCCCCTCAGCTCTCGTCGCCAGCCGCGTCAAAATACACCTGATCGACCGCCACGGCCGTGAGGATTTCACCATCGTGACGCAGGAAGAGATGCTCAAGACGCTGTCCAACATCCTCAACGTGCTGACCATGGCCGTCGGGGCGCTGGGCGGCATTTCGCTGCTGGTCGGCGGCGTCGGCATTGTCACCATCATGACCATCGCCGTCACCGAGCGCACTGGCGAAATCGGCTTGCTTGTCGCCCTCGGCGCGCCGCGGCGGACCATCCTCGCCCTCTTTCTCGGCGAAGCCGTGGCGCTCTCGGCGCTCGGTGGGCTGTTCGGGTTGATCCTCGGCATCGGACTCGCCCAGCTCATTCATTTCGTGCTCCCCGCACTGCCCGTCCACACGCCGCTCAGCTTCGTTCTGCTGGCCGAAGGAATCGCCATTACCATTGGGCTCGTCGCTGGTGTCCTGCCCGCCCGCAACGCTGCACGGCTGGACCCGGTCGAAGCGCTACGCACCGAGTAAGCAAGCTGTCACAGCCATACGCTAACGTATGTTAGAGTTCTGTTTCCAATTTCAATAAACCACGCAAGGAGTCCAGCCATGGCGTATCACATCGATCAGCTCCAACCCGGCATGTCGGCCAGCACGTCCAAGACCGTCACCGAAACCGACATCATCCTGTTTGCAGGCATCTCGACCGACGTCAATCCTGCTCACATCGACGAGGAATACTGCCGCGGCACGATGTTCGGCACCCGCATCGCCCACGGCATGCTGTCGGCCGGCTTCATTTCCGCCACCCTGGCCAACAAGCTGCCCGGACCTGGCACTATCTACTTGTCGCAGACGCTTAAGTTCAAGGCGCCGGTCAAGCCGGGCGACACCGTGACCGCGACCGTCACCGTCCGCGAAGTCAATGTCGAGAAGAACCGCGTCATCCTCGACACCGTATGCACCGTGGCCGGCAAGACTGTCATTGACGGCGAATGCGTCATGATGCCGCCAGTTCGCGCAAAGGCTGTGGGCGGCACCGCCTGAGTTCAGGCTGCTACAAATAAAAACGCCGGCGAAAATGCCGGCGTTTTACTTTCCACGACAGGTCTCGGAACTCAGAAAGCCTCGTCAGCCCTCAGAAAGCGCCATTGCCCCATCGGCAGATCACCCAGCCTGATCCGCCCGATGCGCACCCGCTTCAGGCCGATGACCTGCAAACCAACCAGCTCGCACATGCGGCGAATCTGGCGCTTCTTGCCTTCCTTCAGGATGATGTGCAACTGGTCTTCGTTCAGTTGCTTGACCCAAGCCTGCTTCAACGGCTTACCGTCGAGTTCCAGACCGTGGCGCAGAAGATCCAGGCCACCCTTGATCAATTCGCCGGACACACGGACCAGATACTCCTTCTCCGCCTCGCTATCCTCGCCAATCAGGCGCTTGGCGACACGACCATCGCTGGTCAGCACCAGCAAGCCGGTCGAATCGATGTCCAGGCGGCCAGCCGGTGCCAGACCACGCAGCATCCACGGCTTGAATTCCGGACCACCCGACTGCTCGACCTGCGTTTCAGCCGTAATCAAGGTTACTGCCGGTACACAGCCCGGCTCGGGCTGACCTGAGACATAACCGACCGGCTTGTGCAGCAGAATGGTGACAGCCTTGGCCTGATCCTTCTTGGCTTCCTGCGACACGGTGATCTCGGACACCGATGGATCGATACGCGACCCCAGTTCGCTGACCTGCTCGCCATTGACAAACACCCAGCCACGCTCGATCCACAGATCCGCCTCTCGGCGCGAGCACATGCCACGCTCGGACATCACCTTGGAAAGCCGGACGCCTTCCGGGCTTGGTCCGGGCGGCTTCGCGGCCACTGCAGGCGCCCTTGACGGCTGCAGCGAAGCTGCCTTTTTCCAGGGATTTTCACGCGGTGCATCACCACGTGTCTTGGTACTCGCTTGCCGCGCCGGTTTGTCCGCGAACTTCTCGGCAATCGCTGCCTTGTCCGCCATGGTCGCGCGTTTCTGCACGGCACCACCGCGAATCGGCCGGCGATTAAGCGGACGCTCGGATGCCGTCACCGACTTCCGCACGCCCAGCGTTCCCTCCGGCTTGGCCACGACCTCGAGGGGCGCCACGACATCAACCGGTGCCACTGTTTTTACCGTTTCAACCGGCTTCGGTTTCGCTTTCGGCTTTACTTCAGCCTCGACCGCAGCAGGGTCCTCAGGCTTGCGCCATTTGGCCCAGGGATCGTCTTGACCGGAGTTATCGCTCATTGCACGCCAAGCAGTTCAACCTCGAAAACCAATGTCGCATTCGGCGGAATGACTCCGCCGGCACCGCGTGCGCCGTAACCGAGTTGAGCCGGGATGGTCAATTTGCGCGTGCCACCGACCTTCATGCCCTGCACACCTTCGTCCCAACCGGCGATTACATGGCGCTGACCGAGCGGAAATTCGAACGGATCGTTGCGATCCTTGCTCGAATCAAACTTGCTGCCGTTGGTCAGCCAGCCGGTGTAATGGACAGTCACAAAATTGCCCGCCTTGGCCTCGGCGCCTTCGCCGACGACGGTATCTTCATAAACCAGCCCGGAGGCGGTCGTGATTTCAGCCATGGAGAACTCCTTTTTCAAAGGCGGGCAGTTTAACACATCCCGTAGACAAGGCTTTGACTTAGCGAAACTTTTGCGTATAATGCGCGGTTCTTTGTAGCACCTTTTTGTATTGTTTTGGAGTCCAACTCATGTATGCGGTCATAAAAACCGGCGGCAAGCAGTATCGCGTTTCCGCTGGTCAAAAACTTAAAGTAGAACAGATACCGGCAGACGTTGGCGCAGAAGTTACCCTTGACCAGATCCTCATGGTAGGCGAAGGCGAGTCGGTAAAGATCGGCGCCCCCTTCCTTGCTGGCGCCTCCGTCAAGTGCACCGTGGTTTCCCACGGCCGCCACGACAAGGTCAAGATCTTCAAGATGCGTCGTCGTAAGCATTACCAGAAGCGTCAGGGCCATCGTCAGAACTACACCGAACTGCGCATCGACACGATCGCTGCCTAAGTTCAGACAAGGAGCTAACAAATGGCACACAAGAAAGCAGGCGGCAGTTCACGTAACGGCCGCGACTCACAAGCCCAACGACTGGGCGTCAAGCGCTACGGCGGTCAATTCGTCCTGGCTGGCAACATCATCGTTCGCCAGCGCGGTACCGAATTCCACCCGGGCGACAACGTCGGCTGCGGCAAGGATCACACCCTGTTCGCACTGAAGGACGGCGTTATCCAGTTCTCCATCAAGGGCTTGAAAAAGCGCCGCGTGGTGACCATCGTTCCGGCTGCCGAATAATTCGGCCAAGCGGAAGCAAAAGCCCCGTCCGCTGGATGGGGCTTTTTAGTTTATGCCGCCAGATTTTCTGGCGGCGATATCCCAGGATATAGAGGCGGAAAAAATGAAGTTCATCGATGAAGCCAAGATTTATATAAAGGCCGGTGACGGCGGCAATGGCGCCGCGACTTTCCGCCGCGAAAAATATATACCCATGGGCGGACCTAACGGCGGCGATGGCGGCCGTGGTGGCAGCATCTACGCCGTTGCCGATCGCAACATCAACACACTGGTCGACTATCGCTACACCCGGAAATTCATCGGCAAGCGTGGCGAAAACGGTGGCGGCGCCGATCAATATGGCGCTGGTGGCGACGACATCATTTTGCGCATGCCGGTCGGCACGGTCATCTACAACCTGAATACCGAAGAGATCATCGCCGACCTTTCCGAACACGACCAAAAAGTCATGATCGCCAAAGGCGGCAAAGGCGGCCTCGGCAACATTCATTTCAAATCCTCGACCAACCGCGCACCACGCCAGAAAACCAACGGCGAACAAGGTGAAGAGCTCGAACTGCGTCTCGAACTGCGCGTGCTGGCCGACGTTGGCCTGCTTGGCCTGCCCAACGCTGGCAAGAGCACTTTGATCCGCGCCATTTCCTCGGCTCGGCCAAAAGTCGCCGACTATCCCTTCACCACCCTGCACCCGAATCTGGGTGTCGTCCGCGTTGATGACGAAAAGAGCTTCGTCATGGCTGATGTCCCCGGACTGATCGAAGGCGCCGCCGATGGTGCCGGCCTCGGCATTCGCTTCCTGAAGCATCTGCAGCGGACACGCATTCTATTGCACCTCGTAGACATTGCCCCTATTGACCCGGACTCCGACCCTGTGCGCGACGCCAAGGCCATCGTCGGCGAATTGATCAAGCATGACCCGGATCTGGCCAACAAGCCCCGCTGGCTGGTCCTCAACAAACTCGACCTGATTCCCGAGGAAGACCGCGAAGCGGCGGTCAAGAATTTCATCAAGGCTTACAAGAAAGCCACCAAATATGACGGCCCGGTCTTTCCGATTGCCGCCATCAACGGCGAAGGCACCAAGCCGCTGATTTACGCGATCAGCGAAGCGCTCGAACAGATGGCCCGTCCCGAAATCGGCGACCTGGACGACAACGACGAAGACAGCGACGAAATCATCCGCGACACCGAATAACCATGAATCCCACCCGTCTCGCCATAGCCAGGCGCCTGGTCGTCAAAGTCGGCTCGGCGCTGGTCACCAACAACGGCACCGGCCTCGATCTCTCCGCCATCAACGATTGGGCGCGCCAGATCAGTGTGCTGCGTGAGCAGGGCAAGGAGGTCGTGCTTGTCTCCTCAGGCGCCATTGCCTGTGGCATGCAGCGCCTGGGCTGGGCCAAACGACCAAAGAGCGTGCATGAACTCCAGGCCGCCGCCGCAGTGGGCCAGATGGGTCTCGTTCAAGTCTATGAAGGCGCATTCGCCAAGCACGGTCTGCACACGGCGCAAATTCTGCTGACCCACGACGACCTTGCCGACCGAAAGCGCTACCTGAATGCCCGCTCGACCCTGAATACCCTGCTCGAGCTCGGCGTCGTGCCAATCATCAACGAGAATGATACGGTCGTCACCGACGAAATCAAGTTCGGCGACAACGACACGCTAGGCGCGCTGGTCGCCAATCTGATCGAAGCCGACGCGCTGATCATCCTGACCGACCAGCAAGGCCTTTACACCGCCGACCCGCGCAAGGACCCCAGCGCCACGCTGATCAGCGAAGCCACCGCCGGGGATGAAAACCTGGAAAGCATGGCTGGCGGCGCAGGCACCCGCATCGGAACCGGCGGCATGATCACCAAGGTCATCGCCGCCAAACGCGCCGCCCGCAGCGGCGCCCACACGGCCATCGCCAGCGGCCGCGAAATCGATCCAATCATCCGCTTGGCCAATGGCGAAGCAGTAGGCACCCTGCTCGTCTCGCAAACCCAACCGCTGGCCGCCCGCAAGCAATGGCTGGCCGATCACCTGCAACTGGCCGGCCGCCTGATTCTCGACGCCGGCGCCGTGGATGCGCTGCATGCCGGCAAGAGCCTGCTCCCCATTGGCGTTATCGCCGCCGAGGGAGAATTCGAACGCGGCTCCGCCGTCGCCTGCATCAGCCCGGAAGGGCGAGAGATTGCCCGCGGCCTGAGCAACTACGGCAGCGGCGAAGCCCGTCTGATCGCCCGAAAGACCACTCAGGAAATCGAAAATACGTTGGGCTACGTGGACGAACCAGAAATTATCCATCGGGATAATCTGATCCTGTCCTGAGCTTCGGGTCACAACCAATAGAAAAGCCTCGGCAACCCCGAGGCTTTTTTATTGGCGCTTGTTTTTCACAATAACACCAAAGAAAAACGGGAGCCGAAGCTCCCGTTTCAATTTCACATCTGGTTTAAGCCAGATTAGAAAGCGTGACGCAGACCAACCAGATAACCGGTGTAGTCGGTACCAGCACCATTGGTCAGGCCATTGGCAACCGCGTTATTGTAGAAATTAGTGTTGATGCCGTCTTGGTTATTCAGACGGGAAACACGAGCGTGAATCATGGTGCGCTTGCTCAGGTCGTAGCTATACAGCAAAGACAAAACGGAAGATGCAGAGCTATCAACCTTCGAGTCAGCAACAGTGACCTTACCGGCACGGCCATATTCCAGACCGATGGTGTTCTTGCCGAAGCCTTGAGAAACACCCAGGGAGAAGGCAGTGCGGTGAGCATCAGCAGCGTTGGTGATGGCGTTCATTTGAGCACGGGTCTTGTCGACCAAGACGGTGAACTTGGTTGCGCTCGGCAGGGTGTAAGCAGCAGCCAGACGCATTACAGTAGCGTTGGCTTGGTTACCAGCACCCAGGGTGGTGCCGTTGGTACCCACATCCAGAGCATGGTGGTAGCCAGCACCAACGAACAACGGGCCGTTGTCATACTGAGCAGCGATCTGGTAAGCGCGCTGATCGGTCAGACCATTGGCGGCGCTGTAAGCACGGGATTCACCGTTGATGTAAGCACCGGTAACGGTCACACCGCCGAAGCTCGGTGAAACGTAGGCAACAGCGTTGGCAGCACGGTCGTCAGCACCGGTCTTGATACCCAGGATCGTGCCAGTAACGGAAGCCATGGTACCAATACCAGCTGCGCCCGGAGACAATTCAACCTTGGCACCGAAAGCACGCAGCGGATGAGTCAGGTTACCGCCAACCAGGGTACCGAAACCACCAGCCAGGCCAACGAAAGAGTCACGAATGCCGTTCAGGCCACCGTTGGTATCAGCAGTAACGTTGTTTTCAAACTGGAACACAGCCTTCAGGCCGTTGCCCAGATCTTCAACACCCTTGAAACCGATGTAGGAAGAATTGGAATCCAGACGGGTCACACCAGCGTGGGCGCTGTTGGTGCCAGTAGCACGAACAGAACCTTGGGACAGGTCAGCGATACCATAGACGGTGACGTTGGTTTGGGCGAAAGCAGCGGTAGAAGCCAGACCAGCGATGGCCAGAGCAATAATCTTCTTTTGCATCAGAAAAATCTCCTTAGTGGTTAGTTTTTAATCTAGCGGTGAAGCCGGACTAAGCTTTACCTCTCGGATCGAGAAGTTGACGCCGATTGTCGCAAAGAGCAAAACGCCCTAGCAACCTGTGTTTGCGTTGTTGCGACCGTTCTTTGAGGTTTTGTTGTTTCGGCGCAACACAAATCAGGCAAACAGACGGGCGAGTTCGACGCCCGGCTCTGGCGCACGCATGAAGGCTTCGCCAACCAGAAAGGCATTGACCTTGCTGGCACGCATTAGCGCAACGTCTTCCGGTTTCAGGATACCGCTTTCGGTAACGACGATGCGATCAGCCGGAATGCGTGACAACAGGCCAAGCGTCGTATCGAGGGTGACATCGAAGGTGCGCAGGTTGCGGTTGTTGATACCGAGCAGCGGGGTTTTCAGCTGCAGCGCTGCATCAAGCTCTTCTCCGTTGTGCACTTCGACCAGCACGGCCATGCCGTAGCTGCTTGCTTGCGCTTCGAGCGCCTGCATCTCATTGAGCGTCAGCGCGGCAGCGATGAGCAGAATGGCGTCGGCGCCCATGGCGCGCGCTTCAGCCACCTGGTAGCAGTCCACCATAAAGTCCTTGCGCAGCACCGGCAGGGCGCAGGCAGCGCGGGCGGCCTGAAGGTATTCGGGACAACCGTGGAAATATTGGCGATCAGTCAGCACCGACAAGCAGGCCGCACCATATTGCTCGTAGCTACGGGCAATTTCGGAAGGCTGAAAATCGGGGCGAATGATGCCTTTCGAGGGGCTGGCCTTCTTGATCTCGGCGATCACCGCTGCTTGACCATGGGCGATCTTGCTACGGATGGCGCCAACAAAATCCCGCGGCGCGGCTTGCTCAGCGGCCTCGGCTTCAACGGCAGCCAGCGGTTTGACGGCGAGGGCAGCGGCGACCTCTTCGCGCTTGGTGGCAATGATCTTGTTGAGGATGTCACTCATTATTTGGCAGCCAGGCGTTGCGTGGTTTCGACAAACTGCGCGAGCTTGGCGCGGGCAGCGCCGCTGGCGATGGCTTCGCGCGCCTTGAGAATGCCGTCGCCGATGCTGTCAGCGACGTTGGCAACGTAAAGCGCGGCACCGGCGTTGAGGCAAACGATTTCGCGGGCAGCGCCCGGCTTGTTGTCGAGCGCACCGAGCATCACGGCTTTGGACTCTTCGGCTCCATCGACGCGCAGGTTGCGCAGGGACATCATCTGCAGACCGAAATCTTCGGGGTGCACTTCATATTCGGTGACTTCGCCATTTCTCAGTTCGCCAATCAGCGTCGCGGCGCCAAGCGAAATTTCGTCGAGATTGTCGCGGCCGTGCACGACGAGCACACGCTCGGCGCCCAGGCGCTGCATGACGCGCACCTGGATACCGACGAGGTCAGGGTGGAAGACACCCATCAGGGTATTCGGGGCGCTCGCCGGATTGGTCAGCGGGCCGAGGATATTGAACAGCGTGCGTACGCCCATTTCCCGGCGCACCGGCGCGACGTGCTTCATGGCGCTGTGGTGATTGGGGGCGAACATGAAGCCGATGCCGCAGGCTTCGATGCATGCAGCGACCTGCTCGGGTGACAACATGATGTTGACGCCGAGGGCTTCGAGGACGTCGGCGCTGCCGGAACTGGAAGACACACTGCGCCCGCCGTGCTTGGCAACCTTGGCCCCGGCGGCGGCGGCGACAAATATGGAGGTGGTGGAGATATTGAAGCTGTGGGCCGAATCGCCGCCGGTACCGACGATATCGACGAAGCGGTTATCGTAGGGCACCTTGACCGGCGTCGCCAGCTCGCGCATGACACTGGCGGCGGCGGCGATTTCACCGACGGTTTCCTTCTTGACGCGGAGGCCGGTGATGATGGCGGCAATCATGACTGGCGTGACTTCGCCGCTCATGATCTGACGCATCAGGGAGACCATTTCGTCATGGAAGATTTCGCGGTGTTCGATGACACGCTGGAGGGCGGCTTGCGGGGTCATTTCTTGAATTCGTCCAGGAAGTTCTTGAGCAGGTCGTGACCGCGTTCGGTCAGGATGGATTCGGGGTGGAACTGCACGCCCTCGACAGCCAGCGTCTTGTGGCGGACGCCCATGATCTCGCCGTCGTCGGTCCACGCGGTGATGTCGAGACAATTGGGCAGCGAGGCACGCTCGATGGCCAACGAGTGATAGCGGGTACAGGTCAGCGGGTTGGGCAGGCCTTTGAAAACGCCGACATCCTTGTGATGGACCGGCGAGACCTTGCCATGCATCAGTTGTTTGGCATGCACAATCTTGCCGCCAAAAGCTTCGCCAATTGACTGGTGACCGAGGCAAACGCCGAGCAAGGGAATCTTGCCGGAAAACTCCTTGATCGCCGCCAGCGATATACCGGCCTGAGCCGGAGCGCACGGACCGGGGGAGATGACCAGATAATCGGGCTTCATCTGCGTGATTTCAGCCAGCGAGATCGCGTCGTTGCGGAAGACCTTGACGTCCTGACCCAGCTCACCGAAGTACTGGACGAGGTTGTAGGTAAAGCTGTCGTAATTGTCGATCATCAGCAGCATGCTGTTGATTCCTTGCCTGTTTCGTAAGCCCTCAATTCTACATTAAAGGCCCCTTGCACAGCCCGGCCGGGCTTTTCGATTAAAATGCACCCTTTCCCGCCGGATTGACTCATGACCGCCGCCATCTCGATTCCCCCGCACAGCCTTTCCATCGTCGTTCCGTTCTACAACGAGGAAGACAACATCGCGCCGCTGGTCAAGCGTGTGCATGAAGCACTGGTGGGCTACGAACATCCGTGGGAACTGGTGCTGGTCGATGATGGCAGCAGTGATGCAACGGTCGACCGCGCCATGCAATGCTCCCGCGAATACGGCGCACATGTCCGAGTCGTCGAGCTGACCCGCAATTTCAAGCAGACAGCGGCCATGCAGGCCGGTATCGATGCTGCCCGCGGCGATGTCATCGTGACCATGGATGGCGATTTGCAGAACGACCCGATCGACATCCCGCGCATGGTCGCCCGGCTGTTGAACGAAGACCTCGATCTGGTGGCCGGCTGGCGCCAGAACCGGCAGGACGGACTGTTCCTGCGCAAGATCCCGTCCAAGATTGCTAACCGCCTGATTGCCCGGATGACCGGCGTCCATTTGCGCGACTACGGCTGCAGCCTGAAAGCCTTCCGTGGCAGCGTGATCAAGAGCGTACGCCTGTATGGCGAAATGCACCGTTTCATCCCGGCCTGGCTGGCCACCGTGACGACACCGCGCCGGATCGCCCAGGAGCCGACCACGCACCACGCCCGGACAGCAGGCGTATCGAAATACGGCATTTCGCGCACCTTCCGCGTTATTCTCGATCTGATTGCCGTCTATTTCTTCATGCGCTTCCGCGCCCGCCCCGGCCACTTCTTCGGCGGCATCGGACTCGGCCTCACCGCCCTGTCCGGCCTGATCATGACCTGGCTGGCCTGGGTCAAGTTCGGCCTCGGCGAGAACATCGGCGGCCGTCCGCTGCTGATCGTCGGCATCGGCACACTGATCGCCGGCATTCATTTCATCACGACCGGCGTACTCTCCGAATTGCTGGCCCGCATCTATTTCGAATCGGGTACCGTGCGCTCCTATTCGGCCCGCCTGGCGACGCCGCTGGCAGCCGATGAGGCCTGGCACAAGCCGAACTGATCTTGCATTAGCCACAAAAAAGCCGCTCGACATGAGCGGCTTTTTCGTTTGTGCAAGGCGCGGCGATCAGTCGATTCGCGTATCCAGCCCCTGCTCGGCCAATTCGGCGGCACGCAACACGGCGCGCGCCTTGTTCAGGGTTTCAGTCCATTCCGAATTTGGATCAGAATCGGCAACGATGCCTGCACCGGCCTGAACGTACAGCTTCTTGTCTTTGAGGACTGCCGTGCGGATGGCAATGGCCACGTCCATGTCGCCATTGAAGCCGAGATAGCCGACCGAGCCGGCGTAGATGCCGCGCTTGACCGGTTCCAGTTCGTCGATGATTTCCATTGCCCTAACCTTGGGCGCGCCGGAGACGGTACCGGCCGGGAAGGTGGCGCGCAGCACGTCGAGTGCATCCAGCCCCGGCTGCAGCTTGCCTTCGACGTTCGAAACGATATGCATCACGTGCGAGTAGCGCTCGACAATCATGTTCTCGGTCAGCTTGACCGAACCGATGCGCGCCACACGACCGCAGTCGTTGCGGCCAAGATCGAGCAACTGGGTGTGTTCGGCCCGCTCTTTTTCGTCGGCCAGCAACTCGACGGCCAATGCGGCATCCTCTTCCGGCGAGGCCCCGCGCTTGCGGGTGCCGGCGATTGGCCGAACGGTGACCCGCTCGCCTTCGAGGCGAACGAGGATCTCCGGCGAAGCGCCGACGACGTGGAAATCCTCGAAATCAAAATAGAACATGTACGGCGATGGATTCAGGCTGCGCAGGGTACGGTAAAGCGCCAGCGGACTCGCCAGGAAGGGCTTGGTCATGCGCTGCGAGAGCACGACCTGCATGATGTCGCCCTCGGTGATGTAGGACTTGGCCTTGAGCACGGCCTGCTTGAAAGCTGCTTCGCCAAAGACTGAAACGGCTGCCTCCGAATGCACCGGCTGTTCGCTCGGCAGAGTCACCGGCGTACGCAGCTTCTGCAGCAATTCCTTGAGACGGGCACGAGCCTTCTGATAGGCGCCGGGGAAGCCGGGTTCGGCGTAGACGATCAGCGTCAGCTTGCCGGAAAGGTTGTCGACCACCGCGATTTCTTCGGAAAGCAGCAGGCCGATATCCGGCGTACCGATTTCATCCGGCTTGTTGGTACGGGTCAGACGGGTTTCGACATAGCGCACGGTGTCGTAACCGAAGCAGCCGACCAGGCCGCCGCAGAAGCGTGGCAGGCCGTTCGCCGGCGGCACCCGAAAGCGCTGCATGAACTTGCCGATAAATTCCAACGGATTGGTGTCGCTTTCACGCTCGGCGATGCGGTTACCGGTCAGCACCAGCACCTGGTGGCCATTGACGACGATACGCGTCTGGGCCGCCAGGCCGATGATCGAGTAGCGGCCAAATCGTTCGCCACCCTGCACGGATTCGAGCAGGTAGGTGTAGGGCGTGTTGGCAAGCTTCAGGTAGATCGAGAGCGGCGTGTCGAGATCGGCGAACGTTTCCAGTGTGACGGGAATACGGTTGTAGCCTTGCGCGGCAAGCGAATTGAATTCAGTTTCAGTCATGGGGAAGCCTCGAAAATGACAGGTCTTTAGCGTTCTGGGCGCGCCTGATAGGCGCAAAAGCGAAAAGGGTTATGGACGCCAGGGGCGCCAACCTTGCCATTCGTTCCAGAGTCGCTGAGTCGTCATTTGTGTTTGAGGTCTTTGAAAGTTAGGGCTTGCTGGTAGGCAGCAAGCAAATCCGATACTAGCGCATCGCAATCTGCACTGTCCACCGGCTTGCCTTCGTTGTAGCCGTAGGGAACGCAGAAGGCCGGAGAACCGGCAGCGTGGGCAGCATGGATGTCATTTTCGGAATCGCCGATGTGCAGATTACGGTCCGGCCGCACATTGAACAGACGGCAAGCGTGGAGGATGGGCTCCGGATGCGGCTTCTTGTTCGGCGTCGTATCGCCGGAGACGATCACGTCAAAGAAATCGGTCATACCCATGCGATCAAGCAAGGCTTCGGTAAACATGCCCGGCTTGTTGGTAACGACGCCCATTTTGAGGCCGCTGGCTTTCCAGGCCCTGAGGCCTTCGATCACGCCCGGATAAATTTGGGTAAATTTTCCGTTAACCACTGCATAGTGACGCTTGAAGGATTCGATGGCCGCGTGCAGTTGCTCCGCACTTGGCGGATGCTCGTGGGTCAGGCAGCGCTCGACCAGCACGGCCATACCCTTGCCGACAAAACTGTGCACCTCGGCCTGCGTGCGCGGCGGGGCACCGATTTCGTCGAGCATCAGCCGGCAGGCCTCGGCCAGATCGGCAATGGTGTCGAGCAGAGTGCCGTCGAGATCGAAGGTAACGGATTGGAAATGCATCAGACTTTCGCCAGTTCGCTGCGCAGGGCACCGATGATCGAATCGTAGCGATGCGGATCGCTGTCCTTGCCAGCACCGTAGACAGCCGAACCGGCGACAAAGGCATCGACACCGGCACGGGCGATTTCGGCGATATTGGCCGTGTTCACGCCACCGTCGATTTCCAGACGGATACGGCGGCCGGTTTCCTTTTCATACGCATCGAGTTTGGCCCGGGCCTGTTTTGCCTTGGCCAGTGTACCGGGAATGAATTTCTGGCCACCGAAACCGGGATTGACGCTCATCAGCAGGATGACATCGATCTTGTCGAGGACGTAATCCATGTAATCCAGCGGCGTCGCCGGGTTGAAGACCAGACCGCCCTGGCAACCGGCATCCCGGATCAGTGACAGGCTGCGATCGACGTGCTCCGAGGCTTCGGGGTGAAAAGTGATGATATTCGCCCCGGCTTTGGCAAAATCGGGGATGATGCGATCGACCGGCTTGACCATCAGGTGCACGTCGATCGGCGCCGTGGTGCACGGGCGGATTGCCTCACAAACCAGCGGCCCGATGGTCAGGTTGGGAACATAATGGTTGTCCATCACGTCAAAGTGAATCCAGTCAGCCCCCGAGGCGATGACGTTGGCCACTTCTTCGCCCAGCTTGGCGAAATTGGCTGAAAGAATACTCGGTGCGATAACGAAATCTTTGGCTGACATGATGCTTCCCTGAACAATAACAGACGAAATTATCCCATGCCCGACACCAACAAGTACCGAATCGAAGTGCAACCCATGCCGCAGTTCATTCCGGAGCAATCTGATCCGGAAAACGACCGCTACATCTTTGCTTACACCATCACCATCAAGAATGTCGGCGAAGTGCCGGCTCAACTGGTTTCCCGGCACTGGATCATTACCGATGGCAACAACGAGATACAAGAAGTGCGGGGCCTCGGCGTGGTCGGCAAACAGCCGCTGCTCCAACCCGGCGAAAGCTTTCAGTACACCAGCGGTTCATCGCTGACGACGGCAATCGGCACGATGAAAGGCACCTACCAGATGGTGGCCGAAGACGGCACGCATTTCGAAGCCGAAATTCCGGAATTTGTCCTGGCCAGCCCACGCGCCCTGCACTGAGAACCGCTTGAGCCTGAAGCACAGCTACACGCTGATCGCACCGTTTTACGATGCGGCAATCGATCGGGCAACGCGGGCAGCGCGCAAACGCAGCCTGGCGGCCTTGCCGGACACTCCTGGATGCGTGCTGCTGGCCGGCGTCGGCACCGGACTGGATCTGCCTCACCTGCCGGCGCAGCATCATTACGTCGGCCTCGAACTGAATCAGGCCATGCTACACCGTGCCCTGCCGCGGGTCGGTAGTGTCGAGTTCGCGCCGGTTCAGGGCGATGCCCAGCGCCTGCCTTTTGCCGACGCCTCATTCGACAACGCGGTGCTGCATCTGATTCTTGCCGTTGTCCCGGAGCCGGCTCACTGCTTTGCCGAAATCGCTCGCGTACTCAAGCCGGGTGGGCAAGTGCTGGTTTTCGACAAATTCCTGCGTCGCGGTCAGCCGGCGCTGCTGCGACGAATGGCCAATCCGCTGATGCGTCGCATCGCGACCCGGCTCGATGTGGTTTTTGAGGATTTGCTCGCCGAAGCCCAAAGCTTGACTCTGGAGCACGACCAGCCGGCCCTAGCTGGCGGTTGGTTCCGGATGATCCGGCTCAGGAAGCTCTGACGGCAGCGGCTCGGGCGGCAGTACCGGCTCAGGCTCAGGTTCAGGCTCGTCCTTCCCCAGCGCATCCTCAATCCAGGCCAGGGTCAGCGTGTAGGTCACGGCCAGCACGACCGGGCCAACGAAGATGCCGATCAGGCCGAAGCTCAGCATACCGCCGATCACACCAGCGAAAATCAGCAGCAGCGGCAAATCGGCGCCGCGCCGGATGAGCATTGGACGCAGGAAATTGTCGAGGTTGCCAATGATCAGGCTCCAGATCAGCAAGCCCGTCGCCCAGCCCGTATCGCCAGTCCAGTACATCCAGCCGACCGCCGGCAGCAAAACCAGCAAGGGCCCAACCTGGGCAATGCAGAGCATGAGCATGACGGCCGACAGCAGCGAGGCGAAGGGCACGCCGGCAACGGCCAGCCCGATACCGCCGAGGACAGTCTGCACGATGGCGGTCACCCCAACCCCCAGCGCCACCCCGCGAATTGCCTGCCCGGCCAGGATAATCGAGTTTTCGCCACGCTCGCCGGCCAGCCGACGGCCGAAACGACGGGCCATGCGCGCCGCTGTTTCACCCCTGGAGTACAGGATGGCCGCAATGGTCACGACCAGCAGGAACTGGATCAGCATGCCACCAACGCTTCCGACCTGAGCAAGCACCCACTTACCCGTATCGGCGGCATAAGGCGTTACTTTGGCAACGATCCCGGTTGTCCCGGCCGCATCCAGCTGCGCCCAGGCAACGGCCACGCGCTCGCCAACCAGGGGCAGGGATTTGACCCAGGCCGGCGGCGGCGGAAGGCCATTTGCTGCAAAGGACTTGCCCGCTGCAGTCAACTGAACGGAATGCTCAAGAATGGTATCGACGGCCATCCACAAAGGCAGCACCAGCAGCAGCAACATCGCAAAAGACATGATCGCCACCGCTGGCGCACGTCGGCCGCCCAGTCGCGACTCCAGCGACTTGAACAACGGCCAGGTTGCCACAACAATCATCACCGCCCACACCGTCGCCGCCAGAAATGGCAGCAACACCCAGACCGACAGGCCAATCAGCCCGAGGATGCAGATGATGGCCAGCGTGTTGCGGGCCAGGTCGCGGCGGATTTCAGTCATCAAGACCGGTAGTCGGCGTTTATCTTGACGTAATCGTAGGAAAAATCGCAGGTATAGACGCTGGCTTTGGCCGCACCACGCCCAAGATCTACACGGACCGTGATTTCGGCTTGCGCCATCACACGGGCGCCGTCCTCTTCCTTGTAGGCAGCTGCACGGCCACCATTTTCGGCAACCAGCACATCATCGAGCCAGACTCTGACGCCATCGACATCCAGATCGCCGATACCGGCGTAGCCGACTGCTGCCAGAATTCTGCCGAGGTTGGGGTCGGAGGCAAAGAAGGCCGTCTTGACCAGCGGCGAATGGCCGATGGCATAACCGACCTTGCGGCACTCTTCGATGTCCTTGCCCCCTTCGACGGCAACCGTGATGAACTTGGTCGCGCCTTCGCCGTCACGGACGATAGCCTGCGCCAGTTCGACCGATACGGCGATGATCGCTGCCTTGACTTCGGCCCAGCCAGCATCGGTTTCAGCGGCAAAGCTGGCGCCCGACTGGCCGGTTGCGATCATCACGAAGGAATCGTTGGTCGAAGTATCGCCATCGACAGTGATGCAGTTGAACGATGCATCGGCCGCTTCCTTGACCAGCTTGTCGAGCATGCCTTGAGCAATACCGGCATCGGTGGCCAGAAAGCCGAGCATGGTCGCCATATTCGGCTTGATCATGCCGGCGCCTTTGGAGACACCGGAAATACTGATCTTCTTGCCATTGACCGTGAGCACGCGCGAAGCCGCCTTGGCAACGGTATCGGTGGTCATGATGGCATGAGCTGCAGCGTGCCAGTTGTCCGCCTTAAGGTCGGCCTTGGCGGCCGGCAGGCCGGCTTTCAGACGCTCGACCGGCAGGGGTTCGAGGATGACGCCCGTCGAGAATGGCAGCACCTGCTCGGCGTTGATGCCAAGCAGTTCAGCAACCGCGTCGCAACTGGCTTGCGCCGTCTGACGGCCCGGTTCGCCGGTGCCGGCATTGGCGATGCCAGTATTGATTACCAGCGCGCGGATTTCATGGCCACCGGCCAGGTGGTTGCGGCAAAGCTGCACCGGCGCGGCGCAGAAGCGGTTCTGCGTGAACACACCTGCCACAGTACAGCCGGCATCCAGTGCGACAAGCGTCAGGTCGCGACGGTTCTTCTTGCGGATTTCAGCTTCGGCGACACCGAGGCGGACACCGGCCACCGGAAACAGTTGATCGGCAGCAGGGGTAGCGTAATTGACAGGCATTCTCTTGGCTCCAAAAGCATCAAGGCACCTCGTGGGTGCCTTGGGGGTCAGGAAAGTTTTCCGTGGCAGTGTTTGTATTTCTTGCCCGATCCGCAGGGGCAAGGATCGTTGCGACCGATCTTCGGTCCGGCGTCCGCAGGTTGTTGGCCAGCAACGGCCGCGGCGGCTTCGCCATCACCCAGCACCTCGTCGTAAGCGCCGTGCTGATACTGCACATTCTGCACTTCAGCGTGCGGCGCTGTTTCCTCGACATCTTCCGGCGTACGAATCTGCACGGTGAAAACGATACGGGTGACTTCGCGACGGACCAGGTCCAGCAGACCTTCGAAGAGTTCAAAAGCTTCGCGCTTGTATTCCTGCTTCGGATTCTTCTGGGCGTAGCCACGCAGGTGGATGCCCTGACGCAAATGATCCAGTGCCGCCAGATGCTCACGCCAGTGCGAGTCGAGGCTTTGCAGCATCACGTTGCGCTCGAACTGGTGGAAGGTGCCGTCACCAACCAGATCAACCTTGGCCTGATAGGCCTCGTCGGCTTCCTTGGTGATACGGGCCAGGATCTCCTCATCGGACAAGGTCGGTTCGGTCTTGAACCACTGGGCAACCGGCGCACTTATCTGCAGGTCAGAAGCCAGCGCACGCTCGAGGCCTTCCATGTCCCACTGTTCTTCGACCGACTCTTCCGGCACGTAGAGGCGGAAGGTTTCGGCGATGACGCTATGGCGCATGGCGGTGATGGTTTCGGAAATATCGTCCGTTTCCAGCAGTTCATTGCGCTGCTGGTAAATCACCTTGCGCTGGTCGTTCGACACGTCGTCGTATTCGAGCAGTTGCTTGCGAATATCAAAGTTGCGGGCTTCAACCTTGCGCTGCGCGGATTCCAGCGAGCGGGTAACAAGCGGATGCTCGATCGCTTCACCTTCCGGCATTTTCAACTTGTCCATGATGGCGCGCAGGCGCTCACCGGCGAAGATGCGGAGAAGCGGGTCATCCAGCGACAGATAGAAGCGAGAGGAACCGGCATCGCCCTGACGACCGGCGCGACCGCGCAACTGGTTGTCGATGCGGCGGGATTCGTGACGCTCGGAACCGATGATGTGCAGGCCACCGGAAGCCAGCACGGCATTGTGCACTTCCTGCCACTCGGCCTTCATTGCAGCCGCCTTCTGATCACGCTCGGCGACAGGCAGCGATTCGTCGTCACGAATGGCGGCTAGCTGCTTCTCGATATTGCCACCGAGCACGATGTCGGTACCGCGGCCGGCCATGTTGGTGGCAATGGTCACCATGCCGGGACGACCGGCCTGGACGACGATCTCGGCTTCACGGGCATGCTGCTTGGCGTTAAGGACCTGATGCGGCAGCTTTTCCTTGTCGAGCAGATCAGACAACAGCTCCGAAGCTTCAATGGAAGTCGTACCAACCAGTACCGGCTGGCCACGCTTCGAACAATCCTTGATATCGGCAATGATCGCCGCGTGCTTTTCATCGGCAGTCTTGTAGACCAGGTCGTTCATGTCCTTGCGGACCATCGGCCGATGGGTCGGGATGACGACCGTTTCCAGACCGTAGATCTGGTGGAATTCGTAGGCTTCGGTATCGGCCGTGCCAGTCATGCCGGACAGCTTGTTGTACATCCGGAAGTAGTTCTGGAAGGTGATCGAGGCCAGCGTCTGGTTCTCGGCCTGGATCTGCACGCCTTCCTTGGCTTCGACAGCCTGATGCAAGCCATCTGACCAGCGACGACCAGCCATCAGACGACCGGTGAATTCGTCGACGATGACTACTTCGCCGTTCTGCACGACGTAATGCTGATCCTTGTGGAACAGCGTCATGCCGCGCAACGCGGCATTCAGGTGGTGCATCAGCGTGATGTTGGACGCGTCGTAAAGGCTGGTGCCTTCCTTGAGCAGGCCATACTCGGCCAGCAGTTGCTCGGCATGTTCGTAACCGGCCTCGGAGAGATGGACCTGATGCCCCTTCTCGTCGACCCAGTAATCGCCCTCTTCCTTCTCTTCCATTGCACGCGTCAGGTTGGGGACGACGTCCTTCATGCGCAGGTAGAGGTCGGTATGGTCTTCGGCCTGGCCGGAAATGATCAGCGGGGTGCGCGCTTCGTCGATCAGGATCGAGTCCACTTCGTCGACAATGGCAAAATTCAGTGTGCGTTGAACCCGTTCGCCGGCCGTATAGACCATGTTGTCGCGCAGGTAGTCGAAACCGAACTCGTTGTTGGTGCCGTAGGTGATGTCGGCCGCATAGGCAACCTGCTTGGCCTCGTGGTCCATCTGCGACAGATTGACGCCAACAGTCAGACCGAGGAAACGGTGCAGACGGCCCATCCAGTCCGAGTCACGCGTTGCCAGGTAGTCATTGACCGTGATGACATGGACGCCCTTGCCGGAAATGGCATTGAGGTAGGCCGGCAGCGTGCCGACCAGCGTCTTGCCTTCGCCGGTACGCATTTCGGCGATCTTTCCGTCGTGCAGCACCATGCCGCCGATCATCTGGACGTCGAAGTGACGCATGCCGAGGGCGCGCACGCCGGCTTCGCGGACCACCGCAAAAGCCTCGGGGAGCAGATCGTCCAGTGACTCGCCGTTAGCGTGACGCTGGCGGAACTCGTCCGTCTTGGCCCGCAAAGCTTCGTCGCTCAAGGCCTGCATGGCGGGCTCGAGCGCGTTGATGCGCTTGACGGTCTGGGAGTATTGCTTGATCAGCCGGTCGTTGCGGCTGCCGAAAATCTTTTTGAGTAGGCCGGATATCATCGCGATGTAGTGTGGTTCCGCGGGTGGCGGCAAAGCGGCGATTCTAACACGCCCCCATGACCCTACGATGACGACCTAAATCAAGGCATCCGATATTGCGTTATCGGCGCTTGAGCAGCGCGAATTCATCACCCTTCTTGAGGAAATGCGCCGGATTCTGCGCCACCCCCAGCATTCGTACTTCAAAATGCAGGTGCGCCCCGGTCGAACGCCCGGTATTACCGACCGCCCCAATTTGCTCACCACGCTTGATCAAGGCGCCCGCTTTCACATCGATACGCGACAAATGTGCGTATCGAGAAGTCAGGCCATCGCCATGGTCGACGTCGATCAAATTGCCGTACTCCGGGTGATAACTGGCCGAAAGCACCACCCCATCCGCCGCGACAACCACCGGCGTACCAATTTCAGCAGAAAAATCGAGCCCCTCATGCATGGCGCGCAGGCCGGCGATCGGATCGGCTCGATGCCCAAAAACCGAGCCCAGCGCTGCATCCTTGACCGGCAAAATGGTCGGCAACAGGCGGTCCTTGACCCGTTTTTCAAGCAATTTGAACTCGAGGTAGGCCAGATCATCGCTATGCCGATCGACATCACCGGACAAACGATCAATTTCAGCCTGCAATTCTTTGGTGGACATCGGTGCCGGCACGTAAGGACCGCCCTGCCCGGGCTTTGCCCCTCCCGATGCTGACTCGCGCTTGACACCAGCCAGGCCGGAAACCCGGTCACTCAAGGCATCCAGTTGCAACACCCGACCCTGCAATTCGCCGAGGCGCGTCGCCATCAGTTGCAAGTTGTTGTCGAGGTAGTCCTTGGCTTTCCTGGCCTCCTGCAAATGCAGGGAAACCAGCAAGTCCTCGACCAGAGGAAGGCGAAACTGCACCGACAGCCACGAAAAAAGCGCCGAGGTCGAAAAGACCAGAGCGAAGAAGACAAGCAGCGAGATAACCAGATGCCGAGGCATAATGGTGATTGTCCGCGCTGCCTTCAGGTGACGCGAAACCAGAATAATCTGCACGAAACACCTCCTATGCACAAAGGGCCTGAGCACTACCTCGACAAAGACGCCGCTGCTGGCCGGGTCATGGCCCACGCACGTCTGCTGCTCAAGCTGACACGTCGCTTCGAAGCGGTTGCCCCTGCCGGGCTGCGCCACGCTGCGCACGTTGCCAATTACAAGTCGGGGAGAATCATTATCCACGCCGATAACGGCGCGGTCGCCGCCAAGATTCGCCAGATGAGTCAGCGATTGAGCGACGAGTTATCTAAAGGAGGGGCGGAGTGTATCGGCATAGAGGTAAAAGTTCAACCCCGCCAAATTCCTTACCAATCAACGAGTTCAACTCAGAAGCCGCTCTCCGACAAGGCTTGCGGGGCATTGCAGTCGACCGCTGACAACCTGCCCAAAGGCCCGCTCCGGGACGCTCTGGATAACCTTCTGAAGCGTGCAGCTAGAGTGGAATGATTGCCAGGCGCTCGATGAACATCAGCGCAAAAACAATCAGGGCAAAGACCACACCGACCTTGAAAAGACGCCAACTCAGCGCCAAGTAATAGCGGTTGCCACTGAGCGCATAGACCAGCAACCCAGCACCAATCGCCACGATCAGAATTGCTGCCAGCAGACGCAGCAACCACATGACTAGTCGATAACCTCAACGCTCAGGCCGCGACAGCCAGGCGAAGTCGGAAAAGGGCACACGGGGCCAGACAAAGGAATCAGGCTGCCGCCTGAGCCAGCCAACGGGTAACGCCGCTCGGCGCTTGCTCCGCTTCCTCGAAAGTCGCGAACTCCCAGGAGGACTGTTGCTCCAGCAAGGCACGAGCCAGCTGGTTGTTCAGGGCGTGGCCGCCCTTGTGCGACGAATAGGCAGCCAGCAGCGGATGACCCAGCAGATAGAGGTCACCGATAGCGTCGAGAATCTTGTGTTTGACGAACTCGTCGCCATAACGCAGACCATCCTGGTTGAGGACGCGGAATTCGTCGAGAACGATGGCGTTCTCCAAGCCGCCACCAAGGGCAAGGCCATTTTCGCGCAGGTATTCGACTTCCTGCATGAAACCGAAGGTGCGGGCACGCGCCACTTCGCGAACATAGGACTGCTCGGCGAAGTCGATTTCAGCCTTCTGGGCCGACTTATCGATGGCCGGATGATTGAAAACAATGGAGAACGTCAGTTTGTAGCCGTCATACGGCTCAAATCGCGCCCACTTGTCGCCATCCTTGACTTCAATGGTCTTGGTGACACGAATGAATTTCTTGGCCGCGTTCTGTTCCTCGATGCCAGCCGACTGGATCAGGAACACGAACGGCGCAGCCGAACCGTCGAGGATGGGCACTTCGGGCGCATCCAGATCGACCCAGGCATTGTCGATGCCGAGACCGGCGAGGGCCGACATCAGGTGTTCGATGGTACCAACCTTCACTCCGTCCTTTTCGAGACAGGAGCACATGCGCGTATCGCCGACCATGAAGGCCTTGGCGGGAATGTCCACCGGTTCCGCCAGATCAACACGACGGAAGACGATGCCGGTATCCGGGGCAGCCGGGCGCAGGGTCATGTTGACCTTGACGCCGCCATGCAGCCCGACGCCAGAGGCGCGGATGACGGTCTTCAACGTGCGTTGCTTGAGCATGCTAAGTATCTGAATGATTGGGGAAGGTGACGGATTGTAACACAACCCGTCACCACCCTTTTTCAGAGATAGAGCTTTTGTTACATCAATCCGCTTGCTTGCGCAGGAAAGCCGGAATGTCGTAACGGTCGACACCGCTGTTGGCCAGCGCCTCGACGGTGACGTTGCGCTTGCGCACGACGGCCGGCACATCAGCGATCTGGTTGTAGTCGATGGCCGGGCCGTTGGAGAACGAAACCGCATCGTGGGTACCCGTGGCCTGAACCAGCACCGGCTGGGTAAAGACTTCCGGCTTGCTGCGAACACCGGCAGCCGCCTGGCCGAGGCCGGTGGCAACAACAGTCACGCGCAGGGCATCGCCCATCAGCTCGTCGTACACAGCACCGAAGATGATGTGTGCGTCGTCGGCAGCAAATGCCTTGACGGTGTTCATCACTTCGTTGACTTCCTTCATCTTCAGGTTGCCCTTGGCAGCGGTGATATTGACCAGCACGCCCTTGGCGCCGGACAGGTTGATGCCTTCCAGCAGCGGCGAGGCAACGGCCTGCTCGGCGGCGATGCGGGCGCGATCGACGCCGGCAGCGGCAGCGGAGCCCATCATGGCGCGGCCCATTTCACCCATGACCGTGCGAACATCTTCGAAGTCGACGTTGACCAGGCCCGGGTAGGTGATGATTTCGGCGATACCGCCAACGGCGTTCTTCAGCACGTCGTCAGCTGCCTTGAAGCAATCATCGACATCGGCGTCGTCGCCCATGACTTCCATCAGCTTGTCGTTGAGGATGACGATCAGCGAATCGACATGCTTGGCAAATTCGGCGATGCCGGCTTCGGCCGACTTCATCCGCTTGCCGCCTTCGAAGCTGAACGGCTTGGTGACCACGCCGACGGTCAGGATGCCCATTTCACGAGCAATTTCGGCAACCACGGGAGCTGCGCCAGTACCCGTGCCACCGCCCATGCCGGCGGTGATGAAAGCCATGTGGGCGCCTTCCAGCGTCGCACGGATTTCGTCGCGGTGTGCATCGGCCGCCATCTTGCCGGCTTCCGGCTTGGCGCCGGCACCGAGGCCGGTCTTGCCGAGCGACAGCTTGCTCGATGCAGCGTTACGGCCAAGGGCCTGGGCATCGGTATTGGCGGCGATGAACTCAACGCCGCTGACGCCTTCGCGAATCATGTGCTCGATGGCATTGCCACCGGCGCCACCAACCCCGAAAACCTTGATGATCGTACCGGCTTCTTCGTCTTTCTCGATGATCTCAAACATGACTACCTCCTCTGAAAAAACTGTTCAATGACAAATCAAAAATTCTTGGCAAACCAGGATTTCATGCCGTCGAAGACGTCCTTGAAACCCTGCTTTTCCTGGATCTTCTGGCCGCGCTTGCGCTGGGCCTGAGCTTCAAGCAGCAGACCGAAAGCCGTCGAGAAGCGCGGGCTCTGCACGACGTCGGCCAGGCTGCCGGTGTATTTCGGGTTACCGAGGCGAACCGGCATGTGGAAGATTTCCTCGCCCAGCTCGACCATACCCGGCATGACGCTGGCGCCGCCGGTCAGCACGATGCCGGAGGAAAGCACTTCCTCGAAGCCGGCGCGGCGCAGTTCGTTCTGGATCAGCTCGTAGAGTTCTTCGACACGCGGCTGGATGACGTCGGCCAGCGCACGGCGGCTCAGCTTGCGGCTCGGGCGGTCATCAACACCGGCGACATCGAGGTTTTCGCTGACATCAGCCAGTTGCGACAGAGCGCAGCCGTACTTGCACTTGATATCCTCGGCTTCGCGGGTCGGCGTACGCAGCGCCATGGCGATGTCGTTGGTGATCTGGTCACCGGCGATGGGAATCACCGAGGTGTGACGAATGGCACCCTGCGTCCACACGGCGATGTCGGTCGTACCGCCGCCGATGTCGATCAGGCAGACGCCGAGATCCTTTTCGTCTTCGGACAGCACGGCATAGCTGGAGGCCAGCGGCTGGAGGACCAGATCATTCACTTCCAGACCGCAGCGACGCACGCATTTGACGATGTTCTGGGCGGCCGAGACAGCGCCGGTGACGATGTGGGTCTTCACCTCAAGACGCATGCCGCTCATGCCGATCGGCTCGCGGATGCCATCCTGACCGTCAATCAGGAACTCCTGGGTCAGGATGTGCAGGATTTCCTGATCGGCCGGGATGGGCATGGCGCGGGCGGTTTCGATGACCCGCTCGACGTCGCTCTGGGTCACTTCCTTATCCTTGATCGCCACCATGCCGTTCGAGTTGAAACTCTTGATGTGGCTGCCGGCGATGCCGGTATAGACGTTGCTCACCTTGCAATCGGCCATCAGTTCGACTTCCTGAACGACACGGCTGATGGTGTGCACCGTTTCCTCGATGTTCACCACGACGCCCTTCTTCAGGCCGCGTGAATCCTGCGAGCCCATGCCGATCACGTTCAGGTTGCCTTCGTTGTTGATCTCGGCGACCAGCGCGACGATCTTTGACGTCCCGATGTCCAGACCGACGACCAGATCCTTGTTGTCCCTGCTCATAGCCTTACTTTCCCTTCACTTCGGCCGCGACTCGCATCGCAAAGCCGTTTGGATACCGCAAATCCACGACTGCCGGCCGTACCGCCCGTTTGGCGACCGTTTCCGGATAAATTTCTATAAACCGCTGCAGACGCACACCCACCGGTGATTTCGGCTGCTCCCGACCGATATCCACCAGCATGCCGTTCTGCAATTTCAACTGCCAGGCCAGGCGCGGCGACAGGATCACCTGCACCGGCTGCTCGCCGACTGTCTTGAACGAACCCACAAACTCGCCGTAATGCTTGAGCACTTCCTGCGCCGTGCCCTGCGGCCCGAACAGCAATGGCAGACCAGCCCCATCCGCGGCCGGCAGCACCGCAGCGAAGACCTCGCCGTAGCTGTTGACCAGTTCGCCCCGCCCCTCGCCCCAACGAGCCACCGGCTTGTGCTCCTCGACGCTTATTTCCAGACGATCCGGCCACTGGCGCCGCACTTCCACCTTGCGCACCCAAGGCAGCTTTTCCAGCGCCCCACGCACCGCTTCCAGATTCAGGCTGAAGAAGTTGCCCTTCAGCGCCGCCGGCAACACCTGCTCCACCTCGCCGCGCTTGGTGTGCGGCAAAGCCTCGGCAAAAACCACATGCCGCACCGGCAGAGACGGCACGCGCACCAGCCAGACCGCCGCGGCGGCCAGCAACGCGGCAGCGGCGACCAGCATCAGCAGGTCGGCAAGCGCGTTCAGCAGGTGCGGTTTGTTCCACATTCATTGCCTCAGTCGTTGGCAGCCAGTTCAAGGACGCGACGAACCAGCGTCGGATAGTCCATGCCATTCACGCGGGCCGCCATCGGCACCAGTGAATGGTCGGTCATGCCCGGTGCGGTATTCACTTCCAGGAAATAGTGCTTGCCGGCCTCGTCCATCAGGAAATCGACCCGCCCCCAGCCACGGCCGCCGAGAATGCGGAAGGCTTCCAGCGCGCCCTTGCGGATTTCCATTTCCTTGGCTTCCGGCAGACCGCAGGGGCACAGGTACTTGGTGTCGTCGCGGTTGTACTTGGCTTCGTAGTCGTACCACTCGGTGGCCGGCTCGATCTTGATGATCGGCATGGCTTGGTCGCCAATGATGCCGACCGTGTATTCGCCGCCCATGACGCCCTTTTCGGCGATGACCAGCGGATCGTGCCGGGCGGCTTCCTCGTAGGCTGCCTTCAGCGCACCGCGCTCCTTGACCTTGGTGACGCCAATCGACGAACCTTCGCGGGCCGGCTTGACGAACAGCGGCAGGCCGAGTTCCTCTTCGATTTCGGCGAAATCGGAATCCGCGGTCAGCAGGGCGTATTCGGGGATAGCCAGACCAGCCGCCTGCCACATCAGTTTGGTGCGGAACTTGTCCATGGCAAGGGCCGAGGCCAGCACACCGGAACCGGTGTAGGGGATGTGCATCACTTCCAGCGCGCCCTGGATGGTGCCGTCTTCGCCATGGCGGCCATGCAGCGCGATGAAGGCGCGGTCGTAGCCCTTCAGGTCATCCAGCGTCTGGCTGGCCGGATCGAAGGCGTGGGCGTCGATGCCCTGCCCTTGCAAGGCTGCCAGCACACGCGAACCGCTGTTCAGGGATACCTCGCGCTCGGCAGAGGTGCCGCCGAAGAGGACTGCGACTTTTCCGAAACCGCTCATTTGAACTCCACCACCTTGCCCGGCACGGCACCGATCGAACCGGCGCCCATGCACAACACCACATCGCCATCACGGGCGACATCCATAATCGTTTGCGGCATGGCCGCGATATCCTCGACAAACACCGGCTCGACCTTGCCGCTCACCCGCAGGGCACGGGCCAGCGAACGGCCGTCGGCGGCAACAATCGGTGCTTCGCCGGCGGCGTAAATCTCAGCCAGACACAGCGCATCGACGGTGCTCAGCACCTTGACGAAATCTTCGAAGCAGTCACGGGTCCGCGTGTAGCGGTGCGGCTGGAAAGCCAGCACCAGCCGACGTCCCGGGAAAGCACCACGGGCAGCGGCCAATGTGGCAGCCATCTCGACCGGGTGATGACCATAGTCGTCTACCAGGGTGAAGCTGCCGCCGGACGGCAGAGCCACTTCGCCGTAGCGCTGGAAGCGGCGGTCAACCCCTTTGAACTCTTCCAATGCCTTGACGATGGCGGCATCAGACACCTGCACTTCGGTCGCCACGGCAATCGCCGCCAGCGCGTTGAGCACGTTGTGCATGCCCGGGGTGTTGAGCGTGATATCGAGGCGCGTCGTCGTGCCATTGACCCGCACGCAGGTGAAACGCATCTGGCCATCTGCCGCGACGACGTTTTCGGCGTAGAAGTTGTTTTCCTTGGACAGGCCGTAGGTAATGATCTGCTTCGGCACACGCGGCAGGATGTCGCGGATGTTGGCGTCGTCACCGCAAACCACGGCCACGCCGTAAAACGGCAGGCGATTCAGGAAATCGACGAAAGCCGACTTCAGGCGCTCGAAGTCATGGCCATAGGTCTCCATGTGGTCGGCATCGATATTGGTGACCACCGAGATGACCGGCGACAGGAAGAGGAAAGAGGCATCCGACTCGTCCGCTTCAGCGACCAGAAAGTCACCGCTGCCGAGACGGGCGTTGGCGCCGGCAGCGTTCAGGCGGCCACCGATGACGAAAGTCGGGTCGATGCCACCTTCGGCCAGAATGCTGGTCACCAGGCTGGTCGTCGTCGTCTTGCCGTGGGTGCCGGCAATGGCGATACCGCTCTTCAGGCGCATCAGTTCGGCCAGCATCTGGGCACGCGGCACGACCGGGATTTTCTTTTCGCGGGCGGCGACCACTTCCGGATTGTCGGCCTTGACTGCGGTCGAGATGACCACGGCATCAGCACCGGCGATGTTCTCGGCAGCGTGACCCACGGTCACCTTGACGCCCTCGCCTTCGAGCCGGCGGGTCGTTGCGCTGGCCGCCAGATCGGAACCGGTCACCGTGAAATCGAGGTGGGCCAGCACTTCGGCAATGCCGCTCATGCCCGAGCCGCCAACGCCGACAAAGTGAATGTGTTTGACCTTGTGTTTCATTTCGCGCTCTCTGCACAGATATGCGCCACTTCTTCGGCGGCATCGGGTTTGGCCAGACTGCGGGCCTTTTCGGCCATTTCCAGCAGCTGGCTACGGGAGTAATTGCGGATCAGGGAGATGGCATCCGGGGTCAGGTCGGTTTGCGGCAGCAGGAAGGCGCCGCCGGCATGGACCAGGAATTTCGCATTGCCGGTCTGATGATCATCAACGGCATGCGGGAAAGGCACCAGAATGCTGGCCACGCCGGCCGCCGCCAGTTCGGCAATGGTCAGGGCACCAGCGCGGCAGATCACCAGATCGGCCCACTCGTAGGCGCCAGCCATGTCTTCGATAAACGAAACACAGTGCGCCTGGACGCCGACCGCCGCGTAGTTGGCCTTCAAGGCTTCGATATGTTTTTCGCCAGCCTGATGAACGATCTGCGGCTGGTCACTTTCGCCGAGCAGCGCCATGCCCTGCGGCACCGTCTCGTTCAGCGCCTGGGCACCGAGGCTGCCGCCGATGACCAGGACGCGCAAGGCGCCAGTCCGTTCGGCGAAGCGCTCGGCCGGCGGGGCGATCCTGGCGATTTCCGGGCGCACCGGATTGCCGATCCAGACGCCCTTGTTGAGCACCTCGGGGAAGCCTGTGAGGAGGCGGTCCGCAACGCCGGCCAGCACCTTGTTGGCCAGACCTGCCACCGAGTTCTGCTCGTGCAGCACCAACGGCACGCCGGTCAGCGCCGCCATCATGCCGCCCGGGAAAGTGATGTAGCCGCCCATGCCGAGCACGACATTCGGCTTGACCTGACGGATGGCCTTGAGGCCCTGCCAGAAGCCGCGCAGCAGATTGACCGGCAGCAGCAGCTTGCGCAGGATGCCCTTGCCGCGCAGCGCGGAGAACTTGACCCAGACCATTTCGAAACCGTGCTGCGGCACCAGTCTGGCTTCCATGCCTTCCGGATTGCCCAACCAGACGACGCGCCAGCCGGCGTCACGCAACTTGTGGGCAACTGCCAGCGCCGGGAAGATGTGACCACCGGTACCGCCAGCCATGACCAGGATGGTTTTGCTCATAGCTTGCCACCTCGCGAAAGGAGGAGGTTTTGTCTCCGGCCGCGCTGCGCGCTTAACACCGGCTGCGCCGGTTTAGCCTGCGACGAAATCGCCAATTGATGCGAATACATAGACAGCTTCGTCATAGCTTGCCCCCGCGCATCAATTGGCGATTTTCCCAATCAACTCGCAACAGGATGGCCAGCGCCACGCAGTTGGCCAGGATGCCCGAGCCGCCGAAACTCATCAGCGGCAGGGTCAGGCCCTTGGTCGGCAGCAGGCCCATGTTGACGCCCATATTGATGAAGGACTGGACGCCAATCCAGATGCCCATGCCCATTGCCACCAGCGCCGGGTAGAGGCGGTCGAGCTGGACACACTGGCGGCCGATGGCGAAGGCGCGCTGGACGACCAATGCAAACAGTGCGATCACCGCGACGACTCCGAAGAAGCCCAGTTCCTCGGCGATGACGGCGAGCAGGAAGTCGGTATGTGCTTCCGGCAGGTAGAACAGTTTCTCGACGCTGGCGCCAAGGCCGACTCCGAACAGTTCGCCGCGACCGAAGGCAATCAGCGAATGCGACAGCTGGTAACCGCGACCGAAGGCATCAGCCCACGGATCCATGAAACCGAACACCCGGTCACGCCGGTAGGGCGAGACGACGATCATGATCGTGAAGGCGATCAGCAGGCCGACGATCAGCAGGGCGAACAGGCGCGCCTTCAGGCCACCGAGGAAGAGGATGCCCATGGCGATCGAGATGATCACAACGAAAGCGCCGAAGTCCGGTTCCTTGAGCAACAGCATGCCGACCACGGCCATCGCCCCGAACATGGGCAGAAAAGCCTGCTTCAGGTCATGCATCACGTTGATCTTGCGCACGGTGTAATCGGCGGCGTAAAGCACGGCAAACATCTTCATCAGTTCGGACGGCTGCAGGTTGGCAAAGCCGAGCGACAACCAGCGGCGGGCACCATTGACATCCTTGCCAAGGCCGGGAATCAGGACGATGGCCAGCAGGGCGACGCCAATCATGAACAGGTAGGGCGAGTATTTTTGCCACAGCGACAGCGGCACCTGGAAGGCAACGGCGGCAGCGACCAGACCGATGCACAGAAAGACGCCCTGGCGAATCAGGTAGTAGGCCGGTTGATGCCCGGTCGAGCGGCCACCCTCGGCAATGGCGATTGAAGCCGAGTAAACAAACACCATCCCGGCGAACAACAGGATCAAGACGCTCCACAGCAGCGCGTAATCAATCTCGGCCACCTGGCGGCGCGGGGAATCGAGGGCACCGATCATCATGATTTCAATCCCTCCACCGCGTCGATGAAGGCCTGCGCGCGGTGGGCGTAGTTCTTGTACATGTCGAGGCTGGCACAAGCCGGCGAGAGCAGCACACAGTCGCCAGCCTTTGCTTGAGCCGCCAGCCAGCGCACGGCGGCAGCCATGTCGCCGACGATGCAGGTCGGGATGCCACTGCCTTCCAGCGCCATGCCGATGGCGGCGGCATCACGACCAATCAGCGCCACGGCGCGACCATGCTTTTCCAGCGCCGGCTTCAGCGGCGAAAAATCCTGACCCTTGCCGTCGCCGCCGAGAACGATGGCGATATTGCGGCCCATGCCTTCGATGGCGGCCAAGGTGGCGCCGACATTGGTGCCCTTCGAATCATCGACGTAGATCACACCGTCAATTTCAGCCACGGTTTCGACGCGGTGCGGCAAGCCGGAGAAGGTTTTCAGCGGTTCAACCAGGCGGCGGGCCGGCGCGACGCCAATGGCTTCGCACAAAGCCAGCGCGGCCATGGCGTTGGCGGCGTTGTGCAGGCCGGTCAGTTTCAGCGCGTCGATCGCGACCAGCTTTTCCTTGCCACGGCAAATCGCGCCATCGGCGTAACCGTAATCGAGACCACGTGGCGCGGCGTTCAAGCCGAAGGTCAGCATCGTGCGACCGCAGCGGCCGTTGGCCATCGACCAGTCGTCGTCGCGGTTCAGGACCATGACGCCCTTGCCCTGGAAGACACGTGATTTGGCGGCAGCGTAGTTGGCCAGACTGCCTTCGTATCGATCGAGGTGATCTTCCGATACGTTGAGCACGGTAGCGGCTTCGGCGTTCAGGTGATGCGTCGTTTCAAGCTGGAAGCTGGACAGTTCGACAACCCAGACTTGCGGCAAATTGCCGGCGTCCTGCGCGTCCATCAAGGCATCGAGCGCCGACGGCGAGATATTGCCGCAGGCGATGGCCGGCACGCCGGCGCCGTTGAGCAGATGGGCGGTCAGCGCCGTGGTCGTCGTCTTGCCGTTGCTGCCGGTGATGGCAATGATCTTTGATCCCGGCACCTGTTCGCGCACTCCGGCGGCGAACAGCTCGATTTCCGAGATCAGCGGCACTTCAAGTGCGGCAATGGCTGGCGTTGCCTTCGGCACGCCCGGCGACAGCGCGACGAAATCGGCGCCAGCGAAGGTCACTTCGGCAAAGGCGCCGGTCAGCAACTCGGCACCCGGCGCAACGCGCTGCAGGGCGTCGACATTCGGCGGATTGTCGCGCGAATCGGCGACACGAACGAACGCGCCCTGACGATGCAGCCACTTGGCCATCGCCAGCCCGGACTCGCCGAGCCCGACAACCAGAACGCGTTTGCCCTTGAGTTCCATTTAGCGCAGCTTCAAGGTAGAGAGCCCGATCAGCACGAGCATGATGGTGATGATCCAGAAGCGGACGACAACCTGCGTCTCCTTCCAGCCCGTCTGTTCGAAGTGGTGATGCAACGGCGCCATGCGCAGGATGCGCCGGCCCTCGCCATACTTCTTCTTGGTGTATTTGAAGTAACCGACCTGCAGCATCACCGACAGGGTTTCGATGACAAAGACGCCACCCATGATCAGTAGCACGATTTCCTGGCGGACGATGACGGCCACGGTGCCAAGCGCCGCGCCAAGCGCCAGCGCGCCGACGTCGCCCATGAAAACTTCGGCCGGATAGGCGTTGAACCACAGGAAGCCGAGCCCCGCGCCGGCAATGGCGCCGAGGAAGATGCACAGTTCGCCCGCCCCCGGCACGTAGGGAATCAGCAGGTACTTGGCGTAGACCGCGTGGCCCGTCACATAGGCGATCAGCGCGAAGGCGGCAGCGATCATCACGGTCGGCATGATTGCCAGACCATCGAGGCCATCGGTCAGGTTGACCGCGTTGCTGGTACCGACGATGACGAAGTAGGTCAGCGTGATGAAACCGATGATCCCCAGCGGGTAGGCCATGGTCTTGAAGAAGGGGATGATCAGTTCGGTCTGCGCCGGGCTCTTGGCCGAAAAGGCGATGAACAGCGCGGCGCCGATGCCGAGTACCGATTGCCAGAAGAACTTCCAGCGACTGGCCAGACCGTTCGGGTCGCGGTAGACGACCTTCTTCCAGTCGTCGTACCAGCCGACGATGCCATAACCGAGCGTGACAACCAGCACAGTCCAGACATACTTGTTGGTCAGGTCACCCCAGAGCAGGGTCGTGATGCCGATGGCGATCAGGATCAGCACGCCGCCCATGGTCGGCGTGCCGGACTTGACGAGATGTGTCTGCGGACCATCGTTACGTACCGCCTGGCCGATCTTCTTGGCAGCCAGCCAGCGAATGACTGCCGGTCCGGCCGCCAGCGACAGCAGCAGCGCCGTCATCGTCGCCAGCACGGCGCGCAGCGTGATGTAGTTGAAGACGTTGAAGAAGCGAACGTCCTGCGCGAGCCATTGGGCAAGTGCCAGCAGCATCAGTGTTTCTCCTCGGGAGCGACGGGTGTTGCCAGCGCATCGGCCACCCGTTCCATTTTCATGAAGCGCGAACCCTTCACCAGCACGGTGGTTTCCGGGCCCAATTCTTTTTCGACCGCAGCAATCAGCTTGTCGACGTTGCAGTAGTGCTTGGCGCCCTCGCCGAAATTGCGCACGGCCTGTTGTGCCGCCTCGCCGAGCGCGAACAGGCGGTCGATGCCCTGGCTCTTGGCGTAGCCGCCAATTTCATCGTGGTATTGGCCGCTGGCTTCGCCGATTTCGCCCATGTCGCCGAGCACCAGCAGCTTGCGGCCGATGGTGGCGGCCAGCACGTCGATGCCGGCGCGAACGGAATCCGGATTGGCGTTGTAGGTATCGTCGAGAATCTCGGCGCCGAGCTTGCCGGCGCGGCGTTGCAGACGGCCCTTGACGCCCGAGAAGGCCTTCAGGCCGGCGACTACTGCAGCCATCGGAATGCCGGCCGCGAGGCAGGCGGCGGCGGCGGCCACGGCATTACGGGCATTGTGGCGACCGGGAATGGCCAGGGTGAAAGCGGCATTGCCTTCCGGCGCCAGCAATTCGATGTCGATTTCAAGGCCGTGCTGATGAACCCTGCCGGAAACGTCAGCAACATTGTCGATGGCGAAAGTACGCACCGGGCGAGTTCCAGCCATGTCACGCCAGAGCCCGGCGTAGGCGTCGTCAGCGTTGATCACTGCCATGCCATTTGCCGCCAGGCCACTGAAGATCGAACCCTTTTCGCGCGCCACCTCATCCAGATCACCCATGCCTTCGAGATGCGCCCGCTGGGCGTTGGTCACCATCGCCACGGTCGGCGCGCCGATCGGGGCGAGATAGGCGATTTCGCCGGGATGATTCATGCCCATTTCGATCACGGCCGCACGGTGCGAAGGACGCAGGCCCAGCAGGGTCAGCGGCAGGCCGATATCGTTGTTCAGATTGCCACGGGTCGACAGTACGGCGGCACCGAAAGCCGCCTTCAGGATGGCAGCCACCATTTCCTTGGTCGTCGTCTTGCCATTCGAGCCTGTGACGGCGATGACCGGCAGATTGAATTGAGCGCGCCAGACTGCCGCCAGACGCCCCAAGGCCAGCCGGGTGTCGTCAACGACAACAGCTGAAACCCCCTCTGGCAACTTGCTTTCATCCGCCACCAGCAGCGCCTTTGCCCCGGCAGCGACCGCCGGTGCGAGGAAGTCATGCGCATCGAAGCGCTCGCCAGCCAGCGCGATGAACAACTGGCCTTCACCGATGGCCCGTGTATCGGTCGACACGCCATCAATGGCAACATCGGCGCCAATCAGGCGGCCTTGTACCGCCTGGGCGACTTGCGAGAGCAACCAGTTCATGCTGCCTCCTCCTGTTTGCTTTGCCGCAGTGCCAAGGCGGCTCTGGCCTGTTCGACATCGGAGAAAGGCAGGCGAACGCTGCCCATATCCTGATAAGGCTCGTGCCCCTTGCCGGCGAGCAGGATCACGTCGTTTTCGCCTGCTTCGACGACGGCGCGCCGGATTGCGACAGCGCGGTCTGCCTCGACTTCAGCCCGGGTCATTCCGGCAACGATTTCATTGATGATGCTCAGCGGATCTTCGCTGCGCGGATTGTCGCTGGTCACCAGAACACGGTCGCCCAGGCGCTCGGCAACGGCGCCCATCTGCGGGCGCTTGCCTTTGTCGCGATCGCCGCCGCAGCCGAAGACCACACACAGGCGCCCCCCACGGGAAACAGCCACATCGCGCAAGGCGACCAGGGCGTTTTCAAGCGCATCCGGCGTATGGGCATAATCGACGGCCACCAGCGGCTCGCCATTGCCACCTACCCGCTCCATGCGCCCCGGCGGTGGTGTCAGTTCGGACAGGCGGATTGCCACATCGCCAGCCGCCAGGCCGGCATCGTGCAGCACCGCAGCCACTGCCAGCAAGTTGGAAATGTTGTAGCGCCCGACCAACGTGGTATCGACGGTGGCCCGGCCATTCGGCAGGACCAGAGTGAAGCGCTGACCAAAGGGGGTATCTGCCAGATCCTCGGCACGTACCAGCGCCGGGAAGTCGCGCCGCGCCTCGCCGATGGCGTAGCCGAGAACCCGCATGGCGGTCGTCTCGCGCATCAGACGCAGACCGAATTCATCGTCCAGATTGATGATGGCTGTACGCAAGCGAGGCCAGTGGAAGAGCTTTTCCTTGGCTTCGCCGTAGGCTTCCATGGTGCCGTGGTAGTCAAGGTGATCGCGGGTGAAATTGGTGAACACCGCAACGTCGACCCGCGCCCCATTCATCCGCCCCTCTTCGATGCCGATGGAGCTGGCCTCCAGGGCGCAGGCTGCAGCGTCCCGACCACGGAAGTCAGCCAGATAGCGCATCAGCGTCGTCGCTTCCGGCGTGGTGAAGCCGGTTTCTACCAGCGCATCCGGGAAACCCGCACCCAGCGTACCGATGATGGCGCAAGGCTTCGGGTAAGCCTGCGCGATACACTGGCTGATCGTCGTCTTGCCGTTGGTGCCGGTAATGGCAATCAGCGACAGACCTTCACTTGGATGGCCATAGACGGCGTGGGCCAGCGGTCCGGCCAGCGGACGCAAGGCAGCTACCGGCAGGTTGGCGACGGCCAAAGCCGGATTCCAGGAAAAATCGGCACTCGGCTGCCACAGCACCGCAACCGCACCGCGCGCCAGTGCGTCGGCGATATAACGCCGACCGTCAGCCATATCGCCCGGATAAGCCAGAAAGAGATCGCCCGGCCGCACCTGACGGCTGTCATCAGCGACGCCAGTCGGCTGAATGCCCATCGCTTCCAGTTGATCAAGAAGTTCGCGCGGCGTGCTCACAGCTTGCCCTTTCCGGAGGCCGCTTCTGCCACCTGAATCGGCGCATCTGGTGGCACACCCATGGTGCGCAGGGCACCGCCGGTGATCTGCGAAAAAACCGGACCGGCCACATCGCCGCCGTAATGCCCGCCGGCTGTCGGCTCGTCGATCATCACCGCGACCACGAGGCGCGGATCGCTGATCGGCGCAATGCCGACAAAGGAAGCAATGTATTTCTTGGCGTAGACGCCGCCCTCGATCTTGTAGGCGGTGCCGGTCTTGCCACCGACGCGATAGCCCGGCACGCGCGCCTTGGGCGCGGTACCCTCCGGTCCGGCCGCCATTTCCAGCATGATCCGCAGTTCGCGTACCGTTTGCGGCGAGAAAACGCGCGCACCATGCGGTGGCGCTTCATCGATCTTGGTCAGCGACAGCGGCATCAGCTCGCCGTCATGCGCAAACACCGTGTAGGCGCGTGCCATCTGCATCAGGCTGACGGCAATCCCGTGGCCGTAGGACATCGTCGCCTGTTCGATCGGCCGCCAGTTCTTCCACGGCCGCAACCGGCCATTGACCTCGCCAGGAAAGCCGAGATTTGGTGCCTGGCCGAAACCCAGGCTGTCGAACATTTCCCACATTTCTTTCGGCGTAAAGCCAAGGGCAATCTTGGTGGTGCCAACGTTGGAAGATTTCTGGATCACTTCGGCGACGGTCAGCGCACCATGCGGATGGGCATCCGAAATCGTCGCGCTGCCGATGGTCATCCGGCCCGGGGCGCAATTGATCACCGTGTCGAAGCGGACTTTGCCCCGTTCCAGCGCCAGCGCTGCCGTAAACGGCTTCATCACCGACCCCGGCTCATAAGTATCGGTCAGCGCCCGGTTGCGCAGTTGAGCACCGGACAGGCGCTCGCGGTTGTTCGGGTTGTAGGTCGGCCAGTTGGCCAGCGCCAGAATTTCCCCGGTGCGCGCATCGATCACCACCGCGCCACCCGCCTTGGCACTATGCTTTTCGACCGCTTCCTTCAACTGGCTGTAGGCGATGTACTGGATTTTCGAATCGAGCGCCAGGCGAACATCCTTGCCATCCTGCGGCGGCTTGGTCGCACCAACATCCTCGACAATGCTGCCGCGGCGATCACGAATGACCGTACGGCTACCCGGGCGACCAAACAGGCTGTTCTGGAAGGCTAGTTCGACGCCCTCCAGCCCCTTGTCGTCAACGCCGGTAAAGCCAACGATATGAGCGGTCATGTCGCCAGTTGGGTAGAAACGGCGATATTCCTTTTCCTGATGAATCCCGGGAAATTTCACAACTGCAATACGGTCGGCTGTTTCCGGGGAAACCTGACGCTTCACATAGGTAAAGGTCTTGTCGGAAGCCAATTTGCCGTCAAGCTCACGCACGTTCATGTCGAGCATTTCGGCCAACTGACGCTTCTGCGGCGCATTCATCGTCCGTGCATCGCCCGGAATCGCCCAGATCGACTTCATCGGCGTCGATACAGCCAGCATGTCGCCATTGCGATCGACAATCTTGCCGCGCGAGGCAGAAATTTCGATATCGCGGCGATAGCGTGAGTCACCCTTCTCCTGCAGGAAGTCGTTGTGAATCACCTGCAGGTAGAAGCCACGTGCCACCAGCGCGAGGAAAGCCGCCATCAGCAGCAAACCCACCGTACGCGAACGCCAACCCTGAAGCGCCAGTTGCAACACCGGGCTTTCAGTGTACCGATGACCACGCTGGGGACGGCGACGGACAACCATCAGCGAGCCCCCTTCTTGATCGGCGCTTGCGCCTGGATAACGCGACCCACTGCATCCGGCGTCACCATATGCAGACGATCACGGGCAATCTTTTCGATGCGGGGATGGGTTGCCCAGGTCGACATTTCAAGCTGCAACTGACCGTACTCGACATCCAGCTGACGCACCCGCTCCTGTTCCGCCTCCAGCGCCTGGAAGAGCTTGCGCGCCCGATGCTGGGAGGTGACAACACCCAACGCGCAAATGACAACAACCAGGAGGAGGATCATGTTGAAACGGAGCATTTACAGCTTCTCGGCAATCCGCATGACGGCACTGCGCGCCCGGGGATTGGCATCAATTTCAGCCGAGGACGGTTTGACTGCCTTGCCAACCAGACGCAGCTTCGGCTTCGGCAATTGATCGGCCCGCAAGGGCAGATTCTTGGGCAGGGCATCCGCCACGGACTGGTCGCGCATGAAGTTCTTTACGATGCGGTCTTCCAGCGAATGGAAGGAAATCACCACCAGTCGGCCACCCGGCTTCAGCAAATCAAGCGCTTGCGGCAGGGCTACCTCCAGCTGGCGGAGTTCTTGATTGATATGAATCCGTAGAGCTTGAAAGCTGCGCGTCGCCGGGTCCTGCCCTGGCTCACGGGTGCGCACGGTCTCGCGTACGAGGGCCGCGAACTGACCTGTTGTGACAATAGGTTGTTCGACCCGAGCAGCCACAACCTTCTTTGCAATCTGGAAAGCAAACCGTTCTTCGCCATAGTTTCTAATGACCTCCGTTATGTCTCTTATCTCCGCACGTGCCAGCCACTCGGCCGCCGTCTCGCCCTGCGTCGTATCCATACGCATGTCGAGCGGCGCGTCGTAGCGAAAGCTGAACCCGCGCTCCCCGTCGTCGATTTGCGGCGACGACACTCCCACATCAAACAAAACCCCATCAACATCGCAAACGCCTGCCTCACGCGCCGCCTCGGCCAGCTCGCCAAAGGCGCGATGGACCAGCAAAAAGCGGGGATCATTGATGGTTGCACCCGCCTCGATGGCTTGTGGGTCGCGATCGACCGCCACCAGGCGGCCTTTTTCATTCAGCTCGGAGAGAATCCGGCGGCTGTGACCACCCCGCCCGAAGGTGGCGTCAACGTAGGTGCCGTCGGCTTTGATCGCCAGGGCACTTACCGCCTCCTCGAGCAGCACCGTCACATGGGCGGTACTGCGGGTCACAGGACAAGGTCTCCAAAGCCGGGCGGCAGATCGCCGGAAAGCGCCTCCGCTGCCAGGTCATTCTGTTGTTTCCAACCCGCCTCACTCCAGATTTCGAAGTGGGTTCCCATACCGACCAGATAGACGGTCTTTTCAAACTTGGCGTATTCGCGAAGCTCGGGAGCAATCAGGATGCGGCCGGCCGAATCCGGCTCTTCGGTGCGCGCATTACCAACCAGCACGCGCTTGATCGAAGCCGCCCGGGGATCAAGGCTGGATGCCTTGAGGATCTGGTCGCGAATCGGCTGCCAGGCCGGCGACGGGTAAAGCAGCAGGCAGCGGTGCGGATGCGCCGTCAGGACCAGCGAGCCCTCACTGGCGGCGAGCAGGGTCTCACGGTGCCTTGCCGGTATGGCAAGCCGTCCCTTCGCATCCAGATTAAGTGCTGCCGCGCCTTCGAACATCCCTCGTCTCGCTCCCCGTTTACCCACTTTTCAACACGTTTACCCACTTTAGAGGAACATTCCCCCTCAGTCAATAGTGGATTTGCGATTTTTTTCTTATGCAACAAGGACTTACGAATGCTTTTCGCGACTGTTTTCAAGCAAAATTTCCCTTAAGAATCAATACAAGGAAATAGAGACTTAAAGTGACTTATCAGGAGTTGATCGAGGTCAAAAACATTCCTCGGCCCATCATGCCGACGTGGTAAAAAGTGGAATGAAACGAGGGAGATTCCCTCTATCCGGCCCGAGGCCGGTTACCGCCAAATCAGCCGAAAAAGACTGAAACCTGGTTGCGGCCTTCGTGCTTCGCCCGATAGAGCGCCTGATCGGCGCAGCGCGTCAGATCATCCGGGGTCTTGCCGTGCTCGGGATATGCAGCCACTCCCAGTGAGATGGTGAAAGTGATCTGGAAATTGCCATGCGTGACGCGTAGCGCCTCCACCGCACTCCGCCACGCCTGAGCACGCAGCATGGTCGTTTCGAGCGGCATGTTGGGCAGCAGGATAAGAAACTCTTCTCCGCCATAGCGACACGCTACGTCCTCGGCCCGAATATCGGCCAACAGGGTCGAGGCAAGCATGCGCAACACTTCATCGCCCACCTGGTGGCCGTAAGTATCGTTAACCCGCTTGAAATGGTCGATATCGAGCATGACCAAGGAAAGAGGAATGCCCTCGCGACGAGCCCGGGACACTTCTCGCTCCAGCGTTTCGTCGAGATAACGCCGGTTGTACAAGCCGGTCAGGCTATCGCGCACCGCCAGCTCCTGCAGCGCGACCTGCAAGCGTCCGATTTCCTCGATGCGGGCATGCAGCTGGCGATTGGTTTCCCGCAAGGCACTTTCCACCGCCTTGCGCTCGCTTACATTCCGCGTAATGCCAAGAATCGTTCGCGCCACACCATCCGCATCCAGCAGATAACTGGAAACCACTTCTGTGGTGATTACCTCACCGTTCTTGCACTCCTGCTCCAGTTCGCTGACCACGACACTCGCCGACTTGTCCCCAGCCGCGATCCGCCGCAGACGCTGATCGATATCGCGTGCCACACGAGCTGCCGAGTCGGGAGTCAGCCTGACATCCACCGGCTGCCCAACAATTTCATCCGGCAAATAGCCGGACATTTCCTTAATTGCGGGGCTGACATAGGTATAGGTCCGACTGGGAATATCAACTGTCCAGATCACATCATGACTGTTCTCGGCCAGCATGCGGTAGCGCTCTTCGCTATCCATCAATCGTCTAGCCGTCAATTCCTCTTCCTTTTCGGCGCGCAACAATCGAATCAGCACCAGCGACAGCGACAAAAAGAGGAGAAGTGCCGCCACCCCGGCCACGGCAGAGGTCTGACGCCAAGCAGCCAGATAATCCGCCGTCGCCAAGCCTGTTATCACATATACGGGATAGTCGCCGACACGGCGAAACCCGTATATGCGCTCGACACCATCAATCGTGGCGTGAAACCGGGCAGTCCCAAAACGTTCCCCGGCATCAAGCTGCCGGTGCAGGGGATTGTTCGGCACAACCTGATTGACCAATTCAGGCACGATCGGTCGACGCAGTATCAAGCTGCCATCATCGGTTCGGCGGAGAGAAACTACGCCATTTTCGCCAACGCTGAGCGCATCCGCCATTTTTGACAGATAGGCAACATCAAGGGGCGCGACGAGCACGCCGAGCAACTCCCCTGCGGTATCACGCAGCGGAAGCGCCATAACGAGCGAGGAACGCCCGGACAGGCGATCGACGAGCACCTCCGAGAAGAACACCGAATTGCTGGAGCCTTTCGCAAAAATCTGGAAGTAGCTGCGGTCGCCAAAATTCACCGACGACGGCAAGGTCTCGCTCGCATAGAGCAGATTGCCTGCAGCATCGATGATGCGGAAACCAAGAGTTTCCGGGAAGCGTCCTGAGTAATACCCAAGCTCATTGAGAATACTCGAACGAAAACGAGGCACCGCGCCCATCCTGAGCGCTTCTCGCGGCAAGGAAGCGGCGAAATGCTCCAGATCACCATGAACCCGCCTTAGCGTAACGACCAGGCGCGCCTCCAGAAGTGCGGAGGCACCCAGCGCATCCGACTGAGCCTTTCGTTCGGCCTCGTTGCGCCCCTCAAACAGCAAAAAAACGAGCAACGAGGCGATGCCAAGCCAAGTCAATGCAAAAAACAGCAGCAACCGCACCCTGGGCGAACCGAAGGTCCGAACAAACCATCCGCAGGAAGATTGCGCCGCCATCAGGGAATCACACGCCAATGATTCCTGACCGGCAAGTGACCAATCGCTCGGCCAAACAAAGGCCGGCCCTGCAGGATTTACTTGGCCTGGCCAAGCTTCTGCTCGATACGGGCCAGGGGCATGGCTCCGGGCACACGCTCACCATCGCTGAAAAACATGGTCGGCGTACCCGAGATATTCAACTTGCGCCCAAATTCCTGATTCTTGGACACGGCAGAGGTATCGCAATCCTCACGGCCTGTCGGTGCCTTGCCTTCAACCATCCAGTCATTCCATGCCTTGGCTCGATCTGCTGAACACCAGATCTGCTTTGATTTACGCACAGAATCCTCGGAAAGAATCGGCAAGAGGAAAGTGTAAACCGTGACATTTTCCAGCTTCAACAACTCCTTGGCCAAACGCTTGCAATAACCACAGTTGGGGTCCTCGAAGGTCGCCATCACCCGCTTGCCATCACCGCGCACCTGCTTGATCGCCCGGTCCAGCGGCAATTCGCTGAACTTGATCGCGGTCAGCTTCTTCATCCGTTCTTCGGTCACATTCTTCATCGTCTTGCCGTCAATCAAAGGCCCAACGATGATTGCCGTTCCCTTTTCGTCGGTATAAATGATGTTGCCGTCAGAGAAAACTTCGTAGAGCCCCAGATAGCCGGACTTGGTTACGCTCTCCACCTTGGCACCGAGCTTGGATTCCATCGCTTTCTTGATATCAGCTTCGTCAGCCATGGCTTGCGCCCCGAAAGCAACGGCCAACACGAAGGGCAATAACTTCTTCAACATTAAATTCTCCTAAAGGGCACCGAGCGCATAACGCACCAAGGCATTTTTGACGAAGGGCAGACCATTTGTCAGATTCAGACCAAAATTACGCAATGGACGCAGGCCTGGCTGAGATTCCTTGAACAAGCGTCGCAAACCATCGGTGGTTGTCTGCAACAAGACCGTCTCTTCACGACGGGCGCGCTGATAACGCTGGAGCAAGCGCTCCTGTCCGATATCCTGCCATGGCTGTGTTGCAGCCAGAAGAAAAGCAAGCTCCCTGGCATCCTGAAATCCGAGATTGATGCCATGCCCGGACAAAGGATGAATGCCATGCGCGGCATCTCCGACCAGCGCCAGACGCGGAGCAACTGTCTGCGGCACACGGATCAATCGCAACGGGAAAGCCGCTGGGGGAGTCAGTAACGCCAATTTGCCAAGCGCATGCCCACCAGCCTCTGCAACCCGCTCGCACAGCAGTTCAGGAGATAAAGAACAAAGCTCATCAGCATGCTCATCCGGGGTAGACCACACGATGGAAATTCGGTTTCCCGGCAGCGGCAAATAAGCCAGCACCCCATCATCACGGAACCATTGAAAAGCCGTATTACGATGCAATTTCTCGGTAGCGAAATTCGCTACCACACCTTTTTCATCGTACGGTGTATTCACCGCCGACAGACCGGCTGCGGTGCGCACCCAGGAATCCCGTCCATCCGCGCCCACCAGCAAACGAGAAGAAAGTGTTGTGCCGTCACTCAGCCTCAAGATAGCGGCATCATGCCGGAACTCAAGTTGCTCCGGTCGCGCCGGGCAAAATAGAGTGAGGTTTCCTTGGCGTTTCGCGCTTTCCCAGAACTCGCAAGCCATCAAGGCCGACTCAAGAATGCACCCCAACTCTGAGACGCCAGTCTCAAAAGCAGAGAACTCAAGCCTCCCTCCGCCATCGCCGCAAATCTGCATGGCTCGAATTGGCGTGATACGCCCGGGATCCAGGTGCCGCCAAGCTCCGATTGCCTCAAGGAATGCGACGTTGGCCGGGCTAATGGCGTAAATGCGAGCATCCCAGCCTTCAGGCCGGGAGGGCGGCTGGCTTTCAACCAAGGCAATGCGTAGCCGACTGTCGCGCAGGGCCAATGCCAAACTGGCGCCAGCCAAGCCTCCGCCAACAATAATCAGATCAAACTGCTGCATGCCGGCAATTATGCCGTGTCAGAGAAATGAAACAAGCGCTCAGGTAGCAGGATTGCCGCCACCGCCACCAGACTGCGGCTTGTTTTGACGCGGCCGACGATTGTTGTTCGTACGTGGCCGGTGTTTCTTCTGGGGCACGCCACCAGCCCCACCAGCATTGCCACCACCGGGCTTGCCGTGTTGCGAAGGGTTGCTGCGCCCGTGGTTACCACCACCGAGCTGCTCATTGCCGGATATGCGATTACCTGGCGCAAGCTGGATCTCCAGCTCGATGATTTCGTCCCACTGTTCATCCGTACGATCGCGCTCCGGAACCGACAGGAGCTCGCGCAAACGGCGACGGGTATCTACCTGCGGTGCTACAGCAACGGCAGGCGGGTTTTCTGGAGGATTTTCTGGATTGGTATCGTTCATTGGAAACCGAAAAAACGGAGTCCGTCAAAAACGAACTCCGCATTCATTAACGCCGGATTATTTCTTCTTTGGAGCAGCGCTTTTCTTGGCAGCAACCGAAGCCTTGAAAGCTGTACCTGCGGTGAACTTCGGCACCGTGGTGGCAGGAATCTTCAGCGTGGCGCCGGTCTTGGGATTCTTGCCGGTGCGCGCTGCGCGCTTTGCGGACTTGAAAGTTCCGAAACCGACGAGAGTGACAGACTCTCCCTTGGTGACGGTCTTGACCACCGCGCCGATGATGGCGGACAACGCCTTGTCAGCAGCAGCCTTGGTGATACCAGCTTCTTTTGCAGCAACTTCGACCAGCTCGGATTTATTCATCTAAGTGCCTCCTGTTACCTATCAATGTTTAAGAAAACTGGCCGTCGGAACGGCAGCACAGTAAAAGTAGCATACCTTTTTGAATAAGTGTTGGCCCCAAAGCGCCTATTTACGGGCAATCAGGTGAATATTTGTATTATTCATACGGCAGTTACGACTATCTGCGCCAAAAAAACAAGCCCGACGCATGGCCGGGCTTGTTGTCATGCCATCAGAAAGCGTTTACTTGCTCTCTGGCTTGGCTTCTTCCTTGGCCGGCTCTGCCGGTTTTTCGCCATGCGAAATCGCAACCGCGCCATCGTTCTGCTTGCCAATATGCTGGTCAATGGCCGGCAACTGGTGAGCAATACCCTTGTGGCAGTCAATACAGGTCTTGCCTTCGGTAAAGGCCTGCGGATGCATGCGTGCCGCTCGATCACCCTGCTCGGTGTAATCCATGTAGTCGTAGCGGTGGCAATTTCGACACTCCTGCGAATCGTTCGCCTTCATGCGCTTCCACTCGTTCTGGGCGAGTTGTCCGCGCTTGGCATTGAACTTCTCGGGCGTATCTATCGTCCCCAGAATCTTGTGCAGCACTTCGTTGGAAGCCTGAATCTTGCGAATCATCTTCGGCCCCCACTCCTTGGGAACGTGACAATCAGGGCAGGTAGCACGAACGCCGGTCCGGTTGGTGTAGTGCACCGTGTTCTGATACTCCCGGAAAACATTCTCTTCCATTTCGTGACAGGAGATACAGAACGCTTCCTTGTTGGTCGCCTCCAGAGCCCAGTTGAAGCCGCCCCAGAAGACGATGCCGGCGACAAAGAGCAACAGCACCGTCACCAGCCCGATGCGCTTGACCCAGGCGGGCATGTATTTTTCGAGACTCATCATTCCCCCTTCTTGGTGGCTGGCTTATAGGTATTCTCGACCAGCGGCTTGGCGTCGAACTGCGGCACATGGCACTGCATGCAGAAGTAACGGCGCGGCGAGATGTTTTTCAGCTTGTTGTCCTCGCGATCAAGGTAATGCGACTTGGCCACCTTGGTCGCACCGGTCTCCTCGGCACGCTCCTTGGAGTGGCAGTCCATGCACTTGTTGAAGTTCTGCGTGATGTTGTAGCCCTTGATGCTATGCGGGATCAGCGGCGGCTGTTTCTGAAAATTGCGCTGGATATTGGACTGGTCCTTCTCGGGCTTGAACATATTGACCTTGGAGTTCCCCTCAATCGTCACGCCACCAATTTCGTTGACCAGTTCCTGCGCACTGGCCATGCCGATGCCGCCCAAGGCGATGCCGGCGGCCAAGGCCAGAGTCGTAATCAATTTCATCTTTTCACCTCCGAGAAGCGGTCGGCTTCCTGCGCCGACCGCTGTTCGTTGTTATCGTTGAATCAGGCCTTGGTTACCTTGACCGCACACTTCTTGTAGTCCGTTTCTTTGGAAATCGGGCAGGTCGCATCCAGCGTCAGCTTGTTGACCAGACGACCGGCATCGAAGAACGGAATGAAGACCAGACCGCGCGGCGGCTTGTTACGTCCACGCGTTTCGACGCGCATGGTCACGTCGCCGCGACGGGAGGCAATCTTGACCTCCATGCCGCGTTGCAGGCCACGATCGCGCGCATCGTCCGGATGCATGAACACCACGGCATCCGGGAAGGACTTGTAGAGTTCGGGCACACGGCGGGTCATCGAGCCGGTGTGCCAGTGCTCCAGCACCCGACCGGTACACAGCCACAGATTGAACTCGTTGTCCGGCATCTCCGGTGGATCCTGATACGGCAGTGCGAAGATGACCGCCTTGCCGTCCTTGTGGCCGTAGAACCTGATGCCCTCGCCCTTCTTGACGTAGGGGTCGTAGCCTTCGCGGAAGCGCCACAGGGTTTCCTTGCCCTCGACTACCGGCCAGCGCAAACCGCGCGCCTTGTGATAGGTGTCGAACGGGGCCAGGTCGTGGCCATGACCGCGGCCGAACTTGGCGTATTCCTCGAATAGCCCCTTCTGAATGTAGAAGCCAAGCAGCTTGGAGTCGTCGTTCTCAAAACCCTGAGCGATTTCATTCAGCTTGAACTTATTGACCACACCATTAGCGTAGAGGACGTCAAACAAGGTCTTGCCCTTGAGCTTGGCATCCTTGGCGATCAGTTCAGCCGGCCATACTTCCTCGATTTTGAAGCGCTTGGCAAACTCCATGACCTGCCAGACATCAGAGCGGGCCTCGCCCGGCGCCTTGACCTGCTGGCGCCAGAACTGGGTACGCCGCTCGGCATTGCCATAGGCACCTTCCTTCTCAACCCACATGGCGGTCGGCAGGATGAGGTCGGCAGCCATCGCCGAGACAGTCGGATACGGATCGGAGACGACAATGAAGTTTTCCGGCTTGCGCCAGCCCGGATACAACTCTTCATTGATGTTCGGGCCAGCCTGCATGTTGTTGTTGCACTGCTGCCAGTAGAAATTGACCTTGCCGTCCTTCAGGGCGCGGGCCATGGCCACGGCGTGCAAACCAACCTTGGGATTGATCGTACCGTCCGGCAAGCCCCAGATTTCTTCGGTGTGCTTGCGGTGGTCCGGATTGGTCACGACCATGTCGGCTGGCAGGCGATGCGAGAAGGTGCCAACTTCGCGCGCCGTACCGCAAGCGGATGGCTGGCCGGTCAGCGAGAACGGGCTGTTGCCCGGCTCGGAAATCTTGCCGACCAGCAGATGCACGTTGTAGATCATGTTATTGACCCACGTGCCACGCGTATGCTGGTTGAAGCCCATGGTCCAGAACGAAACGCACTTGACTTTGGGATCGGCATACAGCTCGGCCATGGCGATCAAGTCCTTGGCCGGCACGCCAGACAGCTTTGAAACCTTGTCGGCCGGGTAGTCAGCGACGAATTTCTTGAATTCTTCGAAGGTGATCGGCGTCGACTTGCCGGTATCGCCCTTAGGCTTGCCATCTTCACCCGGATAGCCGTTGCTGGTGGCTTTCTTTTCCAGCGCATGCGTCGGACGCAGGCCAAAACCGATGTCGGTCTCACCCTTCTTGAAGTTGACGTGCTTGCTGACGAAGTCCTGATTGACCTTGCCAGTACTGATGATGTGATGGCAGATGAAGTTCAGGATGGCCAGATCGGTATTGGGCTTGAACACCATCGGAATATCGGCCAGTTCAAACGAACGATGCTCGAAGGTGGACAGCACACCGACCTTGACGTTCTTGCTCGACAGCTTGCGGTCCGTAATGCGCGTCCACAGAATCGGGTGCATCTCGGCCATGTTCGAGCCCCACAGGAAGAAGGCGTCGGCATGCTCGATGTCGTCGTAGCAGCCCATCGGCTCGTCGATGCCGAAGGTGCGCATGAAGCCTGCGACGGCGGAGGCCATGCAATGGCGGGCATTGGGATCGAGATTGTTGGAACGGAAACCAGCCTTCCACAGTTTGGCGGCAGCGTAACCTTCCCAGATTGTCCACTGGCCCGAGCCGAACATCGCGATGCCATCCGGCCCTTTGGCCTTCAGCGTCGCCTTGCACTTCTCTTCCATGATGTCGAAGGCTTGTTTCCAGGAGATCGGCTTGAACTCGCCATTCTTGTCGAACTTGCCATCCTTCATGCGCAGCAACGGCGTCTTCAGGCGATCTGAGCCGTACATGATCTTGGACAGGAAATAGCCCTTGATGCAGTTCAGGCCACGGTTGACCGGCGCATCCGGGTCACCCTGGGTGGCCACGACACGGCCTTCCTGCGTCCCGACCAAGACGCCACAACCGGTGCCGCAGAAACGGCAGGCAGCCTTGTCCCAGCGAATATCGTCGCTACCCGCGGCCAATGCCGTTCCTGATGTTGCCAAGCCGGCAGCCGACATGGCCGCTGCGGCCGCATTGGCCTTGATGAAATCGCGTCGATTAAGTTTCACGCTTGTACCTCCTCGGTTTCTACTGACTCGTCGTCACTGTACTGATAGACCATGGCTACCGATGCGACGCCAGGCAGTCCATGCAAGGTCACATATTTATTGGCAGCCGATTCCAGATCGTCATCCTCCAGAACGACGACCATTTTCCCTTCCGGGGTCTCCGCATGAATCTCCAAGCCTGAAAGCTTGAGCAAAGCCTCGCGCGCCTCAGCGAGGCGGCCGGGTGCAATATGCAAGATGGCACTGGAAATATTCATACGGGACAATCTCCTGAAAATGCAGACGGCAGCACGAACTGCCACGGGGCGTAATCTCACCGATCAGTAGGGTTATTCAATTGATTTGAATCAACTCAATACCCCCGGACAATTCAATCTAGTACCAAAGGCAGAAATTGATTAGTTCTTTTTGACTAGCAAAACGAACCGGGAACGCCACCATCCTCAAAAACTATCGGCCGTATTAAAGCAATCAATTGGATCAATCAGTTTTCGCTGCCTATTATTCAATCCGTGTTCAACACCCAACCCGCACAGGAGATATCAATGTCGCTCATCAACACCCAGGTTCAACCGTTCAAGGCCCAAGCCTTCCACAATGGCAAGTTCATCGAAGTCACCGAAGCCAGCCTCAAGGGCAAGTGGTCCGTCATGATCTTCATGCCGGCTGCCTTCACCTTCAACTGCCCGACTGAAATCGAAGACGCTGCCAACAACTACGCCGAGTTTCAGAAGGCCGGCGCCGAGGTGTACATCGTCACCACCGACACCCACTTCTCGCACAAGGTCTGGCACGAAACCTCCCCGGCTGTCGGCAAGGCCCAGTTCCCGCTGGTCGGCGACCCGACCCACGCCCTGACCCGTGCCTTCGACGTGCATATCGACGCAGAAGGCCTGGCCCTGCGTGGCACCTTCGTGATCAATCCGGACGGCGTGATCAAGACCGTTGAAATCCACTCCAACGAAATCGCCCGCGACGTTTCCGAGACCCTGCGCAAGCTGAAGGCCGCTCAATACACCGCCTCCCACCCGAACGAAGTCTGCCCGGCCAAGTGGAAGGAAGGCGAAAAGACCTTGGCTCCGTCGCTGGACCTGGTCGGCAAGATCTAAGCCCCCAATCGCCAACAGAGAAACAAAAAATAGAAACCCGCCGCTCCCCCGGCGGCGGGATTTCAGCGAAAAGCTGCGGTCCACCGCGGCTTTTCAGTGAAATTCAAAAACAGTTTTAAGGGAGAACAGCACCATGCTCGACACCGCCATCAAAGGCCAATTGAAGGCCTATCTCGAACGCCTGCAACGCCCCATCGAACTGGTCGCCACACTGGACGACAGCGCCAAGGGCCAGGAAATGCGCGCCCTGATCAACGACATCCTCGAATGCTCAGACAAGGTCAGCCTGCGTGAAAACGGCGGTTTCGCCCGCGTGCCCTCCTTCGCCGTCGGCCTGCCCGGCGAAACGCCGCGCATCCACTTTGCCGGCCTGCCGATGGGTCACGAATTCACCTCGCTGGTACTCGCCCTGCTACAGACCGGCGGCCACCCGCCCAAGGTCGAGCAGTCGGTCATCGACCAGATCAAGGCGCTGCCCGGCAGCTTTGACTTCGAGACCTACATTTCGCTGTCCTGCCACAACTGCCCGGATGTTATTCAGGCGCTCAACCTGATGGCCGTGCTCAATCCGAACGTCACCAGCACGATGATCGACGGCGCGATGTTCCAGGACGAGGTCAACGCCCGCCAGATCATGGCTGTGCCGACCACCTACCTGAACGATGCCGAATTCGGGGCCGGTCGCATGCTGATCGAGGAAATCCTCGCCAAGGTCGACACCGGCGCCGCCACCCGTGCTGCCGAGGAACTTGGCAAGAAAGAATCCTTTGACGTGCTCGTCGTCGGCGGCGGACCAGCTGGCGCGGCAGCGGCGATTTATGCCGCCCGCAAGGGAATTCGCACCGGCATCGTCGCCGAACGCTTTGGCGGCCAGGTGATGGACACGCTGGGCATCGAAAACTTCATCTCGGTCAGCCACACTGAAGGCCCGAAGCTGGTTGCCTCGCTGGAACAGCACGTCAAGGACTACGACGTCGATGTGATGAACCTGCAACGCGCCAACAAACTGATTCCGGCCAGCGAGAATGGCGACCTGATCGCGCTCGAACTCGAAAACGGCGCCAAGCTGCAAGCCAAGACCATCATTCTCTCCACCGGTGCCCGCTGGCGCGAAATGAACGTGCCCGGCGAGAAGGAATACAAGGCCAAGGGCGTCTGCTTCTGCCCGCACTGCGACGGCCCGCTGTTCAAGGGCAAGCGCGTTGCAGTGATCGGCGGCGGCAATTCCGGCGTCGAGGCGGCCATTGATCTGGCTGGCATCGTCGCCCACGTTACGCTGCTCGAATTCGCCGACACCCTGCGCGCCGACGCAGTTTTGCAGAACAAACTCTACAGCCTGTCCAACGTCACGGTGATCAAGTCGGCCCAAACGACCGAAGTCACCGGCGATGGCCAGAAAGTGAACGGCATCACCTACAAGGACCGCGTCAGCGAAGAGATCAAACACGTCGAACTCGAAGGCATCTTCGTCCAGATCGGCCTGCTGCCCAACACCGACTGGCTAAAGGGCACCCTCGACCTGAGCAAGTTCGGTGAAATCGTCATCGATGCCAAGGGCCAGACCAGCCTGCCCGGCGTATTCGCTGCCGGTGACTGCACGACAGTGCCCTACAAGCAGATCATCATCGCCATGGGCGCCGGCGCCACCGCCTCGCTCTCGGCCTTCGATCACATGATCCGCAGCTCCGCCCCGGCCTGATCGAGGCTTGCCTTAAACTGCGGCCAGCGACGGCTTACCGTCCCTGGCCGTTTTTCCTTTCCGGAGCACCACATGCATCTGCCCAAACACCAACTCGCCATGACCGTGCTGATGACCCCGGACATGGCCAATTTCTCCGGCAACGTCCACGGCGGCACCATCCTAAAGCTGCTCGATCAGGTCGCCTACGCCTGCGCCAGCCGCTACGCCAGCCAGTACGTCGTCACCCTGTCGGTCGATCAGGTCATGTTCCGCCAGCCCATCCACGTCGGCGAACTCGTCACCTTCCTCGCTTCGGTCAATTACACCGGCAACACCTCGATGGAAATCGGCGTCAAGGTGCTGGCCGAAAGCATCCGTGACCAGGTCATCCGCCACGCCAACAGCTGCTTCTTCACCATGGTCGCCGTAGACGACAACGGTCAGGCCACACCGGTCCCGCCGCTCGAACCGAAAACCACTGACGAAATCCGCCGCTACCAGGCCGCCCAACTACGCCGTGAACTGCGCAAGGAATTCGAGACGCGGCAGAAACAACTGCACGTCAGCATCCCCGGCTGATCCAGAAGGTAAACGACAAAGCCCGCTGACGAATCAGCGGGCTTCCGTATTACTGGTGGTGATGGGCAGAATCGAACTGCCGACCTATGGGTTATGAATCCATCGCTCTAACCGTCTGAGCTACATCACCACGCTTAGAGGGCGCGAATTATAGTTGGGCGGCGGCGGCATGGTCAACCGCGTTATAATGCGCAACTTTTCTGCCGCCGGATTGCCAAAGCGGCACCCACTGATTTCAAAGCGTTTACATGACAAAAAAACTGTTCATCCGCACCTTTGGGTGCCAGATGAATGAGTACGATTCGGACAAGATGGCCGACGTGCTCAATGCTTCCGAAGGCATCATCAAGACCGACAACCCGGAAGAAGCCGACATCATCCTGTTCAATACCTGCTCGGTGCGCGAAAAGGCGCAGGAGAAGGTTTTCCATGACCTCGGCCGCGTCCGTCACCTGAAAAAGCTGAATCCGAACCTGGTGATCGGCGTCGGGGGCTGTGTTGCCAGCCAAGAAGGCGATGCCATCATCGCCCGGGCGCCTTACGTCGATGTGGTCTTCGGGCCGCAGACGCTGCACCGTTTGCCGCAACTGATTGCCGAGCGCAAGGCAAAAGGCAAGGCCGCCGTCGATGTCTCCTTCCCGGAAATCGAGAAGTTCGATGCCATGCCGCCGTCTGAAATCAAGGGCGCTTCGGCTTTTGTCTCGATCATGGAAGGCTGCTCCAAGTTCTGCACCTTCTGCATCGTGCCTTACACCCGCGGTGGCGAGGTTTCGCGCCCGTTCAACGATGTCCTGACTGAAGTGGCCGATCTGGCTGCCCATGGCGTCGGCGAAGTGACGCTGCTCGGCCAGAACGTCAATGCCTATCGTGGCGACATGGAAGGCACCGAGGAAAAAGCCGATCTCGCCTTGTTGATCGAATACATCGCGGAAGTGCCTGGCATCGAGCGTATCCGCTATACCACTTCGCACCCTCGCGAGATGACGCAGCGTCTGTTCGACACCTACGCCACGGTGCCGAAGCTGGTGTCGCACCTGCACCTGCCGGTTCAGGCGGGATCTGATCGTGTGCTGGCTGCGATGAAGCGCGGCTACACGACGCTGGAGTACAAGTCGATCATCCGCAAGCTGCGCGCTGCCCGGCCGGACATTTCGCTCTCGTCCGACTTCATCGTCGGCTTCCCCGGCGAAACTGATGAAGATTTCGAGAAGACGATGAAGCTGATCGACGATGTCGGCTTCGACAGCTCGTTCTCGTTCATCTACAGCCCGCGCCCCGGCACCCCGGCACTGGAACTGGATGACTCGACGCCAGCCGACGTCAAATCTGCCCGCCTGCTTCGCTTGCAGAAGCGCATCGACGAACAGGCTCAGGCGATCAGCCAGACGATGGTAGGCAGCGTACAGCGCGTGCTGGTCGAAGGCACCTCGAAGAAGGATGTGCATGAACTAGCCGGACGAACCGATAACAACCGCATAGTCAACTTCGCCGGCAATCCTCGCCTGATCAATACCTTCGTCGATGTCCGCATCACGTCGTCGCTGTCGCACACCCTGAGGGGCGAAATTGTCATCCGAGAAGACTAATGGCATGAAAACAGGTGCTGCCACCAGGCCGGCGCCGAAGCAGAAGCCGGTCGAACTGGCCCTGACGCCGGTCGACAACGCCCAATTGGCCAATCTGTGCGGCCCGCTGGACGAGAACATCCGGCAGATCGAAACCGGCTTCGACGTGGTGATTCGTCGCCGCAACGAGCGGTTCTCGATCCTGGGCGAGAAAGCCCGACTGACCGCCGATGCCATCAGGCACTTCTACGCGATGTCGCGCGCCCCGCTGTCCGTGGATGAAATCCAGCTCGGCCTGATCGAACTGATCAATGCCCCGGTTCGCCGCGTCTCGCAACGTACCGAAGGCCCGATCGACGGCCCGCAACTGATCACCCGCAACACCCAGCTGCACGGCCGCACGCCGCGTCAGGTGGCTTACCTGAAGGCGATTCAGGAACACGACATCACCTTCGGCATTGGCCCGGCCGGCACCGGCAAGACCTATCTGGCGGTTGCTTCCGCCGTCGATGCCTTCGAGCGCGACCTGGTCGAGCGCATCATCCTGACCCGCCCGGCCGTCGAGGCCGGTGAGCGCCTCGGCTTTCTGCCCGGCGATCTGACGCAGAAGATCGACCCCTACCTGCGCCCGCTCTACGACGCACTGTATGACCTGATGGGCGCCGACCGCGTTGCCAAGCTCTACGAAAAACGCGCCATCGAGATCGCACCGCTGGCTTTCATGCGCGGTCGCACACTAAACCACGCCTTCATCATTCTCGACGAGGCGCAGAACACGACGCCGGAACAGATGAAGATGTTCCTGACCCGCATCGGCATTGGCGCCAAGGCCGTAGTCACCGGCGACATTACCCAGATCGACCTGCCCAAGGGCCACAAGAGCGGCCTGAATGAAGCCATCTCCATACTCGACAACGTGCGCGGACTGGCCTTTACCCATTTCAAGAAGGAAGATGTGGTGCGCCACCCGCTGGTTGCCCGCATCGTCGAAGCCTATGAAAAACGCACCCAGCAACCGTCTTAACCTTTCGGTGCAATATGCCTGTAACCGTGAAGGGCTACCCTTGCGAGCAGATTTCGTGCGCTGGGCACGTGCAGCGCTGACCGGCGGCGGCGAGATCACCATTCGACTGGTCGACGCTGACGAAGGCCAGTCGCTGAACAAGGAGTATCGCAGCAAGGACTACGCGACCAACGTGCTGTCCTTTCCCTACGATACCGAGCCGGTAGTCATGGGCGATCTGGTGATCTGCCCAAGCGTTGTGGCGCGTGAGGCGGCAGAGCAGAACAAGCCGCTGGAGGCTCATTACGCGCACCTGACTGTGCATGGTATGCTGCATTTGCAGGGCTGGGATCATGACAATGACGATGATGCCCAGGCGATGGAAGATGAAGAAAAGGAGATTCTCGCTGCGATGGGTTATCCAGACCCATATGCGGTTTAAACATTATGGATAGTGACAGTAAACCCGGTTTTATCGAACGCCTGACCTCCCTGCTGCTGCGCGAACCTGAAGATCGCGAGCAGCTGGTGCAGATTCTGCACAGCGCCTACGAGCGCAACCTGATGGACGCCGACGCGCTGACCATCATCGAAGGCGCCCTGCAAGCCTCCGAAACACGCGTCACTGACGTGATGATCCCGCGAGCCCAGATGGACGTCATTGACATTGATGACCCGATGGACGAAATCGTCCCGGTTGTCATCGAGGCCGCCCACTCCCGCTTCCCGGTCGTCGATGGCGACCGCGATAACGTTCTGGGCATCCTGCTTGCCAAGGATCTGCTGCGCATCCACACCGAAAAAGATTTCACCCTGCGCGACTGGCTGCGCCCGGCGGTGTTCATTCCTGAATCCAAGCGCCTGAATGTATTGCTTCGTGAATTCCGCGTCTCGCGCAACCACATGGCCATTGTCGTCAATGAATACGGTGGCGTTGCCGGCCTGGTGACCATCGAGGATGTGCTTGAGCAGATCGTCGGCGACATCGAGGACGAATACGACTTCGACGAAGCCCACGACAACATCCGCCTCGATGCCTCCGGCCGCTACCGCGTCAAGGCGCGCACCGAGATCGAAGACTTCAACGAGGCCTTCTCGACCAAATTCTCCGATGAGGAATTCGACACCGTTGGCGGACTGATTCTGCGCCACCTTGGCCGCATGCCCAAGCGCAACGAGATCGTCGACATCGGCGGCCTGCGCTTCCAGGTGTTGCGCGCCGACAGCCGGCGCCTGTACACGCTGCTCGTCGATCAGCCTAAAACACAGCCCGGTGCCAACGATACCCCTGCCTGAGCGGTCGCTGCACCGCTTTGGCCTGGCGGCACTGATCGGTGCCGCAGGCGTGCTGTGCTTTGCGCCTTTCGGGCTATTCTGGCTGGCCCCCATCATCTGGGGCAGCTTCTTCGCCCTGCTGCTGCGTGCCGAATCACCACGCCATGGCCTGCTGACCGGCCTGAGCTTTGGCCTGGGATTCTTCCTTTGCGGCGTCTCATGGGTCTATGTCAGCCTCTCGGTATTCGGCGGCATGCCATGGTGGCTGGCCGGGCCGGCTGCATTCCTGTTCTGCACGGTCATGGCGCTGTTTCCGATGCTTGCCGGCTGGGCATTCAAGCGCTGGCAACCGGGCAACCTCGTGCAGCAGGCTTTGTTTTTCGCGGCACTGATTGCGGGGCTCGACTGGATCAAGGGCTGGATCTTCACCGGCTTCCCGTGGCTGACCGTCGGCTATTCGCAGGCGGCGCCCAGCCCGCTGACCGGATTCGCTCCGCTGCTCGGCGTGCATGGCCTGTCGCTGCTCGTCGCCCTGTCCGGCGCACTGCTGCTGCGCTGGCGAGTTGGCCTGCCGGTGCTACTGGCTTTGGCTGCCGCCGGCTTCGGCTTGCAGCAGATCCGCTGGACTCAAGCTGTTGGCGAACCTGTCAGCGTGGCCTTGATTCAAGGCAACATCCCGCAGGAAATGAAATTCCGGCCGGAAGCTTTTGTCCGTACCCTCAACCTCTACCGTGACCTGATCGAAGCCAATCCGGCCGAACTGACGCTGCTACCGGAAACCGCGCTGCCGGTTTTCATCGACCAGGTACCCGGCGATTACATCGACGCCCTCAAGGCGCTCGCCCAACGCCAGCAAGGTGATCTGGTACTCGGCACCCTGACCGGCGACGGCACCGCCTACTTCAACAGCGCCGTCAGCGTGGGCAACTCTCCGCTTCAGGTCTACAGCAAAAGCCATCTGGTGCCCTTTGGCGAACTCATTCCGCCCGGCTTTGCCTGGTTCATGGCCTACGCCAACATCCCGATGTCGTCGTTCACGCGCGGCCCGGAAACGCAGCTACCACTTGCCGTGGCAGGCCAGAAGGTCGCGATCAACATTTGCTACGAAGACGTCTTCGGCGAAGAAATCATCCGCGCCCTGCCCGCGGCCGGCATCCTCGCCAACCTGTCGAACACCGCCTGGTTCGGCCGTTCGCTGGCTCAGCCGCAACACCTCCAAATCGCCCAGATGCGCGCCGCCGAAACCGGCCGCCCGATGCTGCGTGCCACCAATACCGGCATGACCGCCATCCTCAATGCCGACGGACGAGTGCAGGCTGTGCTGGAACCATTCACGACCGGCGTCCTGATAGGCGAAGTCCACGCCTACGAAGGCTTGACGCCCTACGTGCGTTTTGGAAACTGGCTGTCGTTGGGGCTGATGGCGGTTTTCGGCCTCATCAGCCAAATGGGAACGCGACGTCACAAGGACTGAGCCGGCTCATTCGCGAGCCGGCTGCGACATTTCAACCTCGGGAGATTTTCCGGTTGGCCGCCGGTTCGCGAGTCAGGCGCACATCAAACCTCGCTCATGGCGAGGCAAACCGCGAATCAGCCTCGGTGATCCAGCCACCAAGTCAGACCCTGCACGTTGAGTTCGAGGTCGGTGGCGAGGATGTCAAGGATGGTCCCTTCGGGCAGCGTGCAGCCATGACTGCGCAATTCAGCCAGCAGATAAGCTGTGAGTTCCTGCTTGGTCGCGGCATGGCGCGTTTCGCCGTCATTGGCATGCGCTTCGGCGATGGCGACGTGGGCGTCGAGGCGGCGGTGTAGATCGGCGCCTCGGGCCGGCACATCATGCACCTGCGCGTAGTGGGTCAGATACATGGCCTGCGGAGCGTAGCCGAGCAGGCGGTCAATGGATGTGCGCATTTCTGCCGGATCGAACTGGGTCGGGCTGGTGGTCGGCTGGATGAACTGGCGGCCATCGACGTCGAATTCGCGGTAGGAAAGCCCGAACATGTCGCCGGTGAAGATGGCATTGGCCTTCTGGTCGACGATGCAGATGTGGTGTTTGGCGTGTCCCGGCGTGTCGATGCAGAGCAGTTCGCTGCTGCCTAGTTGCAGGGTCAGGCCTTCGTGGGCGTCGATGATGCGCTCGGCCGGTATGGGCAGGATGTTGCCGTAAACGGTGTCGACATATTCCTTGCCGTAGACGGCGGTAACGCCGGCGACCAGCTTGGAAGGTTCGGCCATGTGGCGCGAACCGCGTGGATGCACAACCAGCTTGGCATTGGGGAATTCGCGCATCAGCGCACCGGCGCCACCGGCATGGTCGAGGTGGATGTGAGTCAGGATGACGTAATCGACTGCCTCGCGCCCCAGGCCGACCTTGTTCAGCGCTTCCAGCACATTGGGCAGCGAGTCGTTGCTGCCGGTGTCGATGAAGGCGACGCGGCCATCGTCGACGATCATGTGGATCGCGGCCAGGATCGGGCGCACGTAGCCGGCGTCGAAAGCGATGATGCCGTTGCCGTAGTCTCTCCAGTCGAACATTTCCATACTCCTCCGTATTGACGCCGGCGATTATACTGGCGGCCTTGCGATTTCAAAGAGTTGAGCGATGACCCATTTCGTGGCCGAAGATGGCGAGAAGATCCACGTCCGGATTTCCGGCGAGGGGTCGCCGCTGATCCTGCTCCATGGCTGGACGTCAAGCAGCCAGGAATGGTTCCCCTTCCTGGGCGAACTGAACGCCCATCATCGCGTCTTTCGCTGGGATGCGCGCGGTCATGGCGGCCACACGCTTGGCCACCCCGGCTCGGCCACCGTCGAGCGCATGGCACGTGACCTGAAAAATCTGATTGACCACTACGGCCTGCACGATGCCACCGCCGTTGGCCACTCAATGGGCGCGCTGACGCTGTGGCAATACCTGCGCGACCACGGCACGCACGGCCTCGGCAAGCTGTGCCTGATCGACCAGTCGCCCAGGCTGCTGACGGCCGACGACTGGGAACACGGGATTTACGGGGATTTTGGCGTCGACCGTAACGACGAGCTGGTGTCCTGGCTGCGCGACGATTTTGCCGAGGGCGTGCTGAAATTGACGGCGCACGGCTTGAACAAGCGGGCCGAGGAGAAGTACCTGCAGAATGCCTCAGGCTGGCAACGCTCGCGCGCCGCACTACAGGCCCAGAACCCGGAGCCGCTGATCAACTGCTGGCTGAGCCTGACCGCCGCCGACTATCGCGACGTGCTGGCCAACATTCCGCTACCGACCCTGCTGGTCTACGGCGGCGAAAGCAATTTCTACCACTCGTCGACAGCGCAATACGTCGCCGACAACATCCCGAACGCCGTGCTGCGCATTTATGAGGGCACCGACCATTCGCCGCACCAGTGGCAGCGCGAACGCTTCGTTCGCGAACTGGTCGCCTTCATCGACGACGACCTGCCAGCCAACGGGCTTTAAGTTCCAGCCCGCCGAAGCGGGCGCAGGCCCTTAACCGGCCTTGCTGGCGCCAGCCACGGCAGCCTGGGTGTTACGGCTGGCACGCAGGTGCTGGACGGCCTGTTCAAGACGCTGCTTTTCGGCCAGCACCTTGCTGGCGTAGCGCCGGTCCGGATCGCTGGTCGCCCCGCCGAACTGCTGCAGGCCGCTTTCCAGCCCTCCGTTGCGACGGATCGATTCCTGCAGGACCTTGGCCCCGACCTGGACATTGATCACCGGATTGAGGAAGGCTGCCTGATCGGCATCCTCCGGCAACTTGTCCTGATGAAAACGGGGCATGACCTGCATCAGCCCCTTGGCACCAACGACGCTTTCCGAGAACGGGTTGAAGCGCGATTCGATACCAATGACGGCGATGATCAGCAGCGGGTCGAGATGCAATTGTCGGCCGGTGGCCTGGGCCGTGGCAAAAATAGGTTCGAGGGCATCCGGCGCCACGCGATATCGGCGGGAAACATAATCCATCGCACCGCGCATGCGGGCACTGAGGGTCTCGGTAGCGGGGTCGATATCTTCTACCGCCAGTTCGTCATCGAGCGAGACTGCTTCGCTCGCCGGCATCAGCGATTTCAGGCCGCCAAGCATGGTGGGATTGCCACTCTGGACGCCGACCAGAGCCAGCACGAAAAACACGCCGGCCAACATCAGGAACTTCTGGAACATTGAGGACGCAGCAGCAGAAAGCCGCAACATCGATGAGGGAAAAACTGTTGAGGTAAACATGCGACCTCCTTCACTGTTGCCACTGCCAAGAAGCTTCCTCGACAGCGAACGGTTACAGGGGGTACGACATCGGCCAGGCCCCGGAATGGGATCACTGGAGATCGCGGCCAAATAATGTGATTTACCGCGACGACCGATGCTGCACCGCAGCATTGATTCCACTATATTGATTTATATAGATATTGTCAATCTGCGGTCGGTGGCAACAGACTATTTGTGTTGCATTGCCGCAACAGAAATCCCATCGTCCTTTTGCAAAAGCTGCCCGGAAAGCGGTTCAGATCGCCGGTTCTCGGCCATTTCAATTTTTGCGATTTTTCCCCGCTGACCGTCAGGTTGACTCACGCCGGCTTCAGGCGATCGGCAAATACCTTGCGCAGTTTCTGAGCCTTGGGGGCCACCACCGCCATGCAATAACCCTGATGTGGATTACGCCGGAAATACTGGTGGTGATATTCCTCGGCAACGAAGAATGTCGAGGCCGGGGTAACCTCGGTGACGATGGGCGAACTCCAGACACCATCGCCGTTAAGGCGGGCGATCATGGCCTGCGCCAGTGCCTGTTGGCTGGCATCGTGGCAGAAAATGGCCGAGCGGTATTGCGTGCCTGCGTCATGGCCCTGCCGATTCAAGGTGGTCGGGTCGTGAATTGTGAAAAAGGCCGTCAGCAGCGTCTCAAAATCAATCTTCGCCGGATCGAACTCGATCTGCACGACTTCGGCGTGGCCACTGTCGCCCCGGCATACAGATTCATAGGTCGGCTGCGGGTCGTGCCCGCCCATATAGCCAGGCAGCACCGAAATCACGCCATCAAGTTGCTCGAAAGCCGCCTCGGTGCACCAGAAGCAGCCTCCGGCCAGCGTGGTTTTTTGCGTAGTCATCGTATCCGGCATCGTTATTCCCGTTATTTATCCACACATGTTGCAGACAGTATGCCCCAGCCTTCGTTCCGCGCCATCCGTGGCAAAAGCAAGTAAAATCATGAGTCTCCGAACATCACCGATTGCATCCGATGAGCACCACCAAAAAACCGAGCTTTCAGGAAATCATCCTGCGCCTGCAGCAATACTGGAGCGACAAGGGCTGCGCCCTGCTTCAGCCCTACGACATGGAAGTCGGCGCCGGTACCAGCCACACTGCCACCTTCCTGCGCGCCATCGGCCCGGAACCCTGGAAAGCGGCCTACGTGCAGCCGTCGCGCCGCCCGAAGGATGGTCGTTACGGCGAAAACCCGAACCGGATGCAGCACTACTACCAGTACCAGGTCGTTCTGAAACCCGCACCAGACAACATTCTTGAGCTTTACCTCGGCTCGCTCGAAGCGCTTGGCTTCGACCTCAAGAAAAACGATGTCCGATTCGTTGAAGACGACTGGGAAAACCCGACGCTGGGCGCCTGGGGCCTTGGTTGGGAAGTCTGGATGAACGGCATGGAAGTGACGCAATTCACCTACTTCCAGCAGGTCGGCGGCATCGACTGCAAACCGATCACCGGCGAAATCACCTACGGCATCGAACGTCTGGCCATGTATCTGCAGGGCGTCGAGAACGTTTTCGACCTGACGTGGACCGAAGGCCTGACCTACGGCGACGTCTATCACCAGAACGAAGTCGAGCAGTCGGCCTATAACTTCGAGCACAGCAACGTCGACTTCCTGTTCCACGCCTTCGGCAAGCATGAAGAAACCGCTGTGCACCTGATGGGCAACCAGCTGGCCTTGCCCGCCTACGAGCAAGTTCTGAAAGCCGCCCACACCTTCAACCTGCTCGACGCCCGCGGAGCTATCTCGGTCACCGAGCGCGCCGCCTACATCGGCCGAATCCGCAACCTGGCCCGCGCCGTGGCGCAAGCCTACCTCGATTCCCGCGCCCGCCTCGGCTTCCCGATGGCGCCGAAGGAATGGGCCGCCGAAGTGCTGGCCAAGCTGGAAGAACAGAACGCAAAGAAAGCTGCCTGATATGTCGTCAAAAAATCTGCTCGTTGAACTGTTTGTTGAAGAACTGCCGCCCAAGGCGCTCAAGAAGCTGGGCGAAGTGTTTGCCCAGACACTGGCTGCCGCACTGAAGAAAGACGGCCTGACCACCGATGGCGCCGTCGTCACCGCCTACGCGTCGCCGCGCCGCCTGGCTGCCCACGTCACCGAAGTCGCTGCCGTCGCCGCCGACAAGCCGGTGGTCCAGAAACTCATGCCGGTCGCCGTTGGCCTCGACGCTGCCGGCAACGCCACGCCGGCCCTGCTCAAGAAACTGGCCGCACTCGGCGCCGACGCTTCATGCGTGCCCAACCTGCGCCGCGAAAATGACGGCAAGGCTGACGTGCTGTTCTATGAAAGCCTGGCCAAGGGTTCCACGCTGTCCGAAGGCCTGCAGAAGGCGCTCGAAGCCGCCCTCGCTGCGCTGCCCATCCCCAAGGTCATGAGCTACCAGCTGCAGGACGGCTGGAGCAGCGTCAATTTCGTGCGCCCGGCGCATGGCCTCGTTGCCCTGCACGGCAGCGATGTTGTGCCGCTCGCCATCCTTGGTCTGACTTCCGGCCGCGAAACGCATGGTCACCGTTTTGAAGCTGCCGTTGATCCGGTCGTTTTCGCCAACGCCGACGAATACGCCACCAAGCTCGCTACCGACGGCGCTGTCATCGCCTCCTTCGCCGAGCGTCGTGCCGAAATCGCCCGCCAGCTTGCAGCTGCTGCCGCCAAGGCCGGCGGCAAGCCGATCGACGACGACGCGCTGCTCGACGAAGTGACCGCACTGGTCGAGCGCCCGAATGTCCTGATCGGCCAGTTCGAAGAAGAATTCCTCGCCGTGCCGCAGGAATGCCTGATCCTGACCATGAAGGCCAACCAGAAGTACTTCCCGCTGCTCGATGCGGCCGGCAAGCTGACCAACAAGTTCCTCGTCGTCAGCAACATCAGCCCGGAAGACGCTTCCGCCGTGATCGGCGGCAACGAGCGCGTCGTCCGCCCGCGTCTGGCGGATGCCAAGTTCTTCTTCGACCAGGATCGCAAGAAATCGCTGGAATCCCGCGTCATCGGACTGTCCAAGGTCGTCTATCACAACAAGCTGGGCACTCAGGGCGAGCGCATGCAGCGCGTCGCCGCAATTGCCCGCACCATCGGCCAGTCGCTCGGCGGCGAAGCGCTCGCGCTGCACGCCGAACAGGCAGCCGTCCTGGCCAAGGCCGATCTGCTGACCGACATGGTCGGCGAATTCCCGGAGTTGCAGGGCACCATGGGCCGCTACTACGCCCTGCATGACGGCCTCAACGCCGATGTAGCCGACGCCGTCGAAGACCACTACAAGCCGCGTTTCGCCGGCGACACCTTGCCGCGAGGCCAGGTCGGCACCGTCGTGGCGCTGGCCGACAAGCTGGAAACGCTGGTTGGCATGTTCGGCATCGGCCAGATTCCGACCGGCGACCGCGACCCGTTCGCGCTACGCCGCCACGCCCTCGGCGTCATCCGCATGCTGAGCGAAGGTGATCTCGCCCTGCCGCTGGATCAACTGCTGCAAACCGCCGCCGCCCCATTCGCCTCGGTCGACGGTTTCAAACCAGCCGAGGCCGCGCTGGCCGACTTCATTTACGACCGGCTGGCCGGTAGCCTGCGCGAGCAGGGTTACACGGCGCAGGAAGTCGATGCGGTAGTGTCGCAGCGGCCGCAACGTCTGGGCGACATCCCGAAGCGCCTTGCCGCCGTGCGCGCCTTCGCCGCCCTGCCGGAATCCGCCGCCCTGGCTGCTGCCAACAAGCGGGTCAGCAATATCCTGAAGAAGGTCGAAAACCCTGTCGAGCCGACGGTTGATAGCGCCCTTCTCAAGGAAGCTCCTGAAATCGCCCTGCACGACGCGCTCGTGGAGGTCGTACCGCAGGCCGATGCGGCCTTCGTCACCGGCGACTACACCGAGTCACTGCAGGCGCTGGCCGCGTTGCGAGCGCCGGTCGACAGTTTCTTCGACGGCGTCATGGTCAATGCCGACGATCCAGCCCTGCGTGCCAACCGCCTCGGCCTGCTGGCCAAGCTGCATGTGGCGATGAACCAGGTCGCCGATATTTCCAAGCTTTCCGCCTAAGCAAGGGATGGCCGCCATGCCCACGAAACTTGTCATTCTCGACCGCGACGGCGTCATCAACTTCGATTCCGCCCAGTTCATCAAGAACCCGGCCGAGTGGAAGCCGATCCCGGGCAGCCTGGAAGCCATCGCCCGCCTCAGCCAGAGTGGTTACAAGGTGGTCGTCGCGACCAATCAGTCGGGCGTCGGGCGTGGCCTGTTCGACATGGAAACCCTGAACCAGATCCACACCAAGATGCACAAGGCCGTGGTGGCCTTGGGCGGCCGGATCGATGCAATTTTCTACTGCCCGCACGCGGCCGACTCAAAGTGTGACTGTCGGAAGCCTAAACCCGGCATGTTCAAGCGCATTTCGGAAACGCTGAATGTCGAGCTCAAGGGCGTTCCCGCCATAGGCGACTCGCTGCGCGATCTGCAGGCCTGTGCCGCCGTCGGTTGTTTGCCGATGCTGGTGCTGACCGGCAAGGGCGAAAAAACCAAGTCAGAAGGTGATCTGCCGGAAGGCACGCTGGAGTTTCGCGACCTTTCGGCCGCCGTCGATTCCATCCTCAAGGAAACAACGCCATGAAAACCCTGCGCTCCAGCGTCTTCATGGCCTACGCCTTGGTCTGGTCCATCCTGACCGCACCGCTCGTCGTCGTCGCTGCACTGGTCTTGCGCGGCCTCTGGGGCTACCGCTTCGGCAAACTGTGGCGCCTCGGCATTCAGTTCGGTGTCGAGAACATTCTCGGCATTCGTCCGAAGGTCATCGGCCTGGAAAACATGCCGCAGGAACCTTGCGTCATTCTCGCCAAGCACCAGTCGGCCTGGGAAACCATGACGCTGCAGGACTACGTGCCGCATGGTGCCTACTGCGTTTTCGTACTCAAGAAGGAATTGCTCAAGGTACCGCTGGTCGGCTGGGGCCTGGCCGCCATGAAGATGATTTCCATCGACCGCGCTGCCGGCAAGGATGCGCTTGACCAGGTCGTCACCCAAGGCCGCGAACGGCTACAACAGGGCTTCTATGTCATCCTCTTCCCGGAAGGCACACGCGTCGCGCCAGGCCACAAGAAACGCTACAAGCCAGGCGGCGCCTATCTTGCCACCCGGGTTGGCTGCAAGGTCGTACCGATCGCCCACGACGCCGGCGAACTCTGGCCGCGCCAGGCTTTCCTGAAAACGCCGGGCACCATCACCGTCAGTATTGGCCCGGCCTTCGACGCCACCGGCATGACCGAAGCCGAGGTCAACCAGAAGGCCGAAGCATGGATCGAAGACGAGATGCACCGCATCTCGCCGCACCGTTACTCGGATGCCCAGCATAACGCCACCTGAAACAAGCCACCGCATCGCCATTGCCGGTGCGGACGTTGCGTATCAATTGCGGCGCAGCCAGCGACGCACAATCGGCCTGACCATCGACCATCGCGGCCTGCGGGTCGGCGCCCCGACCCGTGCTCGGATTGGCGACATCGAAAAACTGATTCACCAGCATGGCGAGTGGGTGCTCGACAAGCTAGCCACTTGGCGCGACCACCCTACCCCCGGCAAGCTGGCAATTGCCGACGGTACGGTCATTTCCGTATTGGGCGAGCCGCTGACCCTTGCGCTCACCACCATTGGCCGTGCCCGCTGGCAATTCGGCCCCGGCACACTCTACCTTCACCCGGCCAGCGCCGGCGATCTCAACGCACTGCTTGAGAAGGCCCTGCGCGAGAAAGCGCGGGCCGTGTTTACCGAACGGCTCAGAATTTACGCCCCCCAACTCGGCACCGCCAGCACGCCCCCCTTGCGGCTTTCATCGGCCCGTACCCGCTGGGGTAGCTGCAATCACCGTGGCGACATCTCGCTGAACTGGCGCCTGGTGCTGATGCCGCTGAACGTTGTCGATTATGTTGTCTGCCATGAACTGGCACACCTCAAGGAAATGAACCACAGCCCGCGCTTCTGGTCTGTGGTGGAACAACTCTGCCCGGACTGGAAAGCGCGCCGCCTCGAACTGCGCCGCTTGGCCCGGCAAATACCGCATCTCTAAAGGAAACAGCATGCGCATTCTGCACACCATGATCCGCGTCGGCGATCTCGACAAATCGATTGCTTTCTACACCGAAATCCTCGGCATGCAGCTAATTCGCCGCCAGGATTACCCCGAAGGCCGCTTTACGCTGGCCTTCGTCGGCTACGGCCCGGAAGACAAGGAAGCCGTACTCGAACTGACCCACAACTGGGACACGCCGGCCTACGAACTCGGCAACGGCTACGGCCACGTCGCCCTGGCCGTGCCGGATGCGGCATCAGCCTGCACCGAGATCAAGGCGCGCGGCGGCAAGGTGATCCGTGAAGCCGGCCCGATGAAACATGGCAGCACGATCATCGCCTTTGTCGAAGATCCGGACGGCTACAAGATCGAATTGATCCAGCGCGCCTAACCCAGCCAATAGCCGCAATGACAAAGGCCGTCCAAGGACGGCCTTCTGTTTTCCTGGCAGCTAACCTGCCACAAAGCGCTCAGCGCATGTATTTGCCGTCACGGCGGAGCACCGTCAATTCGACGAACTTTGATCCGTTATGGTCGTTCGGACCAAAGCTGACCTGATAGCCACCGGCATCATAGTTGTGCATGCTTTCCATGGCGCTGATGAATTTTTCGCGGGTCAGATCCTTGCCGGCACGCTTCACACCTTCTGCAAAAACCTTCGCAGCAATGAAGCCTTCCAGACTGACGTAAGAAGGCTCTGCCTTCGCATCGGCCTTGGTCAGCAGCTTCTGGTATTCGCGGACGACCGGCGCATTGATCGACCAAGGGAAGGGAGCAACCTGCGAAACACCTACCCCGGCCCCATTGGCCCCCAACTCCTTGGCCAGCGCCTGAGGTCCAATGAATGAACCGGTATAAAACTGCGGCGCAACCCCTTCGGCGCGAATGGCGTTAACGAAGGCGGCACCCGCCTTGTAGGTCACAGCCATGATCACCATGTCAGGACGCGCTGTCGCAAGGGTTTTGGCGGCCGGTGCAACATTGACCGAGTTCCGCTCGATCGGCGCGCTGCCGACCAGTTGCAAGCCGCGTTTCTCCATGGCGCGCTCGACACCGCTCTGAACGGACCGGCCGAAACTGTCATTCTGGAAAAACACCGCAATGCGCTTGACGTTCAGGGAGGTGAATTGCTCAACGATCCGCTCGCACTCTTCGGCGTAGCTCGCCCGGATATTGAACACGTAACGACTGAAGGGGTTGCGCAGCGATTCCGCCCCCGAAAATGCACCGACGAATGGCACCTTGGCCGGATTCGAGACTTGCAAGGCCGCCATGCTGGTTGCCGTACCGACATAGCCAAGCAAGGAAAATACGCCGTCTTTTCCGGTCAGCTGGCGCGTATTGGCGGCCGTGCGATCAGGCTCATAGCCGTCATCCAGCGACTTCAGTTCGAGCTTTCGACCGTTGATGCCTCCTTGGCCATTCACATGGTCAAAATACAACTGAATACCCAGCTTCATGTCACTGCCCAGTTCCTGCGAAGGCCCGCTGAGCGGCACCGACTGCCCAACCAGAATCGTGCTCTCGCTTACCCCTGCCTCAGCCCAGACATGGCTTGAGGCAAGAAAACCCAGCGCCCCGATGACGCCCCCAAACATCAGTTTCCAGTTCATGTTATTGACATCTCTTTGTATGACAAAGACAAAGCCTATCCAGCATGTCATATTTGTCAAGCATTGCCCAATCCGAAACCAATGACATATTGGTAAACGACGAATCATGCTTTTATCATGAACAAAAGAAGCCCTCTGCCGGCTTCTGACGGTCCTCGAAGCACCAGTCGCTCATGACCGAAATCAAGGTCTCCGGACAGCGAAGCAAACACAATAAGCACCCGAGGAGACCGCCATGCTGCTGCCTGAATTCTTTGCCAGAATCCCCACAATCACCCTGCGCGATCCACTGGCCGATTTGCTTGGCGCTGCCGAAGGCGGGCTGATCGAATACGTCTTTGCCGACGCGGTCAAACTGGCCGGGCACTCCTGTCCGACGGTGGCTGGTGCATGGCTGATGACCGTCCGGGCGCTGCGTGCGCTTTATGGCAAGGATACGCCATTACGCGGCAACATCGCCGTGACCCTGCATGAGCATTTCGACAGCGGGGTAGCCGGGGTGATTGCCAGCGTTGCCTCACTATTGACCGGCGCCGCCGGGGATGGGGGCTTCAAGGGGCTGGGCGGACAACATGCCAGACGCGGCTTGCTGAAGTTTGGCGACGCCGAGGTCGTTGGAATGCGTTTTACACGCCGCGACACGGGCGCTGCGGTCGACTGCGTATTTCACCCTCAGCGGGTGCCGGCCGATCCCATGCTCGGCGAACTCCTGCCTCGCATCATCAATGGCACGGCCAACACTACCGATATCAGGCTCTTCGGTAATCTCTGGCAGGATCGCGTCAAGCGCCTGCTGATCGATCATGGCGACGATCCGGCCATCGTCGAAATCCGGCACGTCACTGAATAACTTGCCTTGACAGCGATTCCGGCAGGATGAAACACTGACTTCCCCTGACGCGTGCCGCCTATGACAAAACCTACCGCCCTGGTTGTTGATGATTTTGCCTCGATGCGCAGCGTTATCGTCGAAGTGCTCAAGCGAGCCGGTTTCACCGACATCTATCAGGCTGCCAACGGCCAATCCGCCTTGGCCCGCCTGCAAGAGCACAAGAAGATCGGCCTGGTCGTTTCCGACTGGTACATGCCGGAAATGGATGGCCTCGCCCTCCTCCGGGCGATCAAGGCTGACCCAAATCTGGCCCATATCCCGGTGCTGATGATTACCGCCGAGGGTCAGCGCGACAACGTGCTGGATGCCATGCAGAGCGGCGCCGCAGGCTATATCGTCAAACCCTTCACCCCGACGGCACTGCAGACCCGACTGGAGCAGATGTTTCCGTAGCTGGCCGTCAGGCCATCGCTTCCCGCATGACCGTCTCAAAGCGTTCAACAACCACCGACCAGTGGTGGGACAACATTGAGCCCCTGGCCGCCGCACCAAGCACGGGCAGCCTCTCCAGATCCGACACCAGATCCAGCCCGGCGCGTTTGTAGCCATCCTCGTCGCCCGGCGCCACCAGGCGGCCATTTTCGCCATCGACAATCAACTCGGCGGCCGCCGCGCTGCGATAGGCCAGCACCGGCAAACCGCTGGCCATCGCCTCGGCCACCACGTTGCCGTAGGTCTCAGTCAGACTGGGAAAGAGAAACAGATCTGCACTCGCATAGTGTGCAGCCAGATCCTCACCGATCCGCACGCCGGCAAAATGATGATCCGGGTGATCGCTGGCCAGTTGCTTGGTGGAGGGGCCATCGCCAACCCAGATCATTTTTGCCTTGGGGTGCCAGACCTGAATCGCCGCAAAGCATTTCTCGACCAGTGCCAGATTCTTCTCGGCGGCCATTCGGCCGACATAGAGACAGGCGGGACCTTCACCCTCCACGCCCCAGGTACTGCGCAATTCGGCACTGCGCCGGGCCGGATCGAACAGCGAGGCATCGACCCCACGCCCGACAACCCGCACACCGCGCAAGCCTTCACCCGCCAGATCGGCCGCCAGCGCAGCAGTCGGCACCATGGTCGCCAGCGTCCGTCGATGCAGGGTGCGCAGGTAAGCCGCAACCGCCGGGCGCATCCAGCCCAGTCCGTAATGCACGCTGTAACGGTCAAAATTGGTATGGAATCCGGAGGTCACCGGAATGCCCATCCGTCGTGCGACATTGACCGCCGACCAGCCAAGCGGCCCTTCGGTCACCACGTGCACCAGATCGGGCCGGCTCTGCCGCCATTGCCGGGCCAGCCGACGCCAGGCTGGCAAGCCAAAGCGCAGGCCGGGATAGCCGGGCAGCGGGAACCCAGGCAGGGTCAATTCATGCTCGCTGCTCGCGTCAGCCTTGCCCTGGCTCGGCCGGATGACGCTGACCCGGTGGCCGCGCTCGCGCAGGCCACCAACCAACCGGCCGACAGTCATCGCCACGCCGTTAACCTCGGGTGGAAAGGTTTCGGTAACAAAGGCAATGGCGATCGACATCACAAGCTCTCCAGCAAGACGCAAACCCAGACCACGATGACCATGAGCAGCGAAATGAGGACCGCCGCGCTGCCGATATCCTTGGCCCGCTTGGCCAGCCGATGGTTCTCCAGGCTGACACGATCGACCACCGCCTCGATGGCCGAGTTGAGCAGTTCGACAACCAGCACCAGCAGCACGCTGGCGATCATCAAGCCGCGCGCCAGCCAAGGCACCGGCAGCAGGAAGGCAGTCGGAATCAGCAACACGGCGAGCCACACCTCCTGCCGGAAGGCGTCTTCGCACAGATAGGCCGCCTTCAGACCGGCCATCGAGTAACTGAAGGCATTCCAGACCCGGCGCAGGCCGGTCTTGCCCTTGAAAGGGGATTCGTTGGCCGGATCAAGGCCCAGATCGTGAGAAGAGGGTTCCTGCATGACATCTCCGTGAAAGCCCCCACCTTAGTCAGGCTTGGCTAAGCTTTGATGACAGGCGGCGTCACTGAGATGTCACAATTGCACCCTAACCTAGATCAGTTATGCCTTTGCTCATGCGCTCCAAGCTCGTCCTGTTCACCCTGCTCGCCGCCATTCCGGCAGCCCATGCCGCCCGTCCGATGATCACCGACGATGCCCGGCTGACCGATAACGGCGCCTGTCAGGTCGAGTCCTGGGTGCATCTGCACGGCAAGCAGCGCGAACTGTGGGCCCTGCCCGCCTGCAATCCTGGTGGCAACTTTGAATTGACCCTCGGTGGTGCGCTGGCCTACACCAACAGCCATCAGGACAGCGGCGCCACGGTGATCCAGGGCAAGACGCTGTTCAAGCCACTGGAAACCAACGGCTACGGCATCGGCCTGGCGGCCGGTTATGCCACCCAGCCGGGTAACACTCACTCGGGGCACCCGTATTTCTACGTGCCGGTCAGCTTTTCGCTGGCCGATGACCGCCTGGTCATCCACACCAATCTCGGCTACACCCGCGAACGTGAAAATCAGGAAAACCGTCTGACTTGGGGCATCGGCAGCGAAACGCAGCTAACTGCGCAAACCTGGCTGATCGCCGAGAGTTATGGCCAGGACAAGGGCAATCCGTATTTCCAGGTCGGCATTCGTCACTGGATCGTGCCCAACCACGTCCAGATCGACACCACCTACGGCAGCCAGTTCGGCCATATTGCCGACCAGCATTGGGTTTCCATCGGTCTCCGGCTGATCTCGCCAAAATTGTTCTAGATCAACTGACACTTGGTTGTAATAAAAATGAAACAAATCTGGCCGAACACCCGTGATAAAAGGGCGGATTAAGCTCACACAGGATTCTTTGCCATGATCTCCATCGAACTCTTCGCCCACAACCCGACCATGATTCGCGTTCCGGCCGGACAAGCCCTGTTCCGCGAAGGCGAAGAGGGACACATGATGTTCGTGCTGGCCACCGGCTCAGCCGATGTGGTGGTCCACAACCGGATCGTGGAAACCTTGCAGCACGGCAGCATCGTCGGTGAAGTGGGCATCGTCCTGCCCGGACCGCGTTCGGCCAGTGTCATCGCGACAACTGATTGCGAGTTCGTCGCGGTCGATGAAAAACGCTTCCAGTTCCTGGTCCAGCAGACGCCTTTCTTCGCCACCCAGGTCATGCGCGTGATGGCCGAACGCCTGCGCAACCTGAATCAACTGGTCACCTCAATTTAAGATCGCCAGGCCACGGTCTTCGACACAAACTCGCCGCACCAGGCATGCACGCTGACGATGGGAAAACGCCAGTGGTGCGTTTCCTTCGGTGAGCTTTCCCCGGCAAAGATGGGCGGAAAACGGTGGCAAGCACCGGTCAGCCCGTCCACTGCCCTGAAGTAGCGGCAAATGCTGCAAGCCTGTTCGAACTGTTCAGTCATCGGTTCTTCAATCACGCGGTCGCACTCAAAGGCATTTCCGTAGCAAATCGCACGCCTGCCATCTGGCGGTAGAGATTCGCCAGCCTTTCGGCCATCGCCACATCTGTCCATTCCAAGGCATAGTGCGGCGCCTCGTCGTAAAGGTGACGCCATGCCGCCGGATGATTGAGGAAATGACCGAGCGCTTCACCGAAAGCCTTTGGATTGGGCGGCGGCGAAAACGCACCACGCCCGGGCGCCAGAATATCCGTTGTCCCCATTTCGGACAGGGCGATCACGGGCACCCCAGCGGCCAGCGCTTCGATCAGGACCAGCCCCTGCGTTTCGGTACGCGAGGCAAAAACAAAGACATCAGCCGCCGCATAGCAGTCTGGCAAAGCCTGCTTGCGGTCAAGGTAGCCGATGAAGATGACCGAATCCTGCAATCCCAGTGCCGCGGTCTGCGCCTTCAGGTCGTTCATGGCTGGCCCCTCGCCGGCGATGACGAGCAGGGTATCGGGTCGCATCTGCCGGGCATGGACCAGCGCTTCGAGCAGGAAACCGATGTTCTTCTCATGCGCCACCCGGCCAACGAACAGCGCCATCGGCCTGTCCGCGGCAATGCCATGGCGCAGACGGAAGGCCAAGCCGTCGCCCCCGGCGAACTGCGCCATCGGAATGCCAGTCGGCAACACATGCATGGGTGACGTCACCCCGTAGCTATCCAGTCGCTGCCGCATTGCGGTCGAAGGTACGATCACGGCGTCGAGCTGATTGCATTGGCGCCGGGAAAAGGCGCGCGCCTGGCCGCGCAACCAACCTGACGGAATGAACCTGGCGTAGTGCTGCAGGTATTCCTCGAACAGCGTGTGGTACGTCGCCACCACCGGCAGGCCAAGCTGGCGCGCTGCCTTCAGGCCGGCATAGTGGGCGATGAACGGGGTCTGGATATGGATCAGATCACAGTCTCTGGCCGCTTCAAGCACTGCATGATGCATCGCCCGCCAGCCAACCAGGCGATCTTCCGGATCCCCCAGCACCGGCCGGCCGGCGACACGAATGACGCCCTCCTCCTCAGGTTCGTCGCCATAACGCGGCACGACCAGCCGGACCTCAACGCCCTGCGCCACCAGCGTGCGGCGAAATGTCTCGATGGACGTCGAAACGCCGTTGACGCGAGGGAAATAAACATCGGAAACCATCAGTACGCGCATTTCACGCCTCCACTGTTTCAGCGACGGGCTCGGCCGTCGGCACGGGCGCGGCCAGCATGCGGACCGGTTTCGCCTCCGCCCAGGTCACCAGCTCCAGCCGGCCATCGAAGTGTTCAACGATGGCCGTACAGGAATCGACCCAGTCGCCGCAATTCACATAAGTCAGGCCATCAAGCTCACGGATCGTCGCCCAATGGATGTGTCCGCAGATCACGCCATCCAGCCCGCGCTCCTTGGCGTGGTGGATGGCGGATTCCTCGAAATCGAAAATAAAGGTCAGCGCCGTCTTGACCTTACGCTTGGCGTAACCGGCCAGTGACCAGTAGCCGGCGATACCCAGCTTGCGCCGCCCCCACGACAACAGTGTGTTGATGCGCACCAGCAGTTCGTAGGCATGATCGCCAAGCACGGCCACCCAGCGATGATGGCGCGTCACCTGATCGAACTGGTCGCCGTGAATGAGCAGGAAGCGCCGGCCATCGGCCGTTTCATGGACCAGTTCATCGACGACTTCGACATCGCCGAAGACGATGCCGCAGTATTCGCGCAGCACCTCGTCGTGGTTGCCGGGAATGAACACCACCCGATCCCCATGCCGCGCCCGGCGCAGCAGTTTCTGGACAACGGTGTTCTGGGCCTGCGACCAGTTGATGCTCCGGCTCATCGCCCAGAAATCGACGATATCGCCGATCAGATAGGTCTGTTCGGCCGGATGTTCGCGCAGGAAATCGAGAAGTCTGTCCGCCTGGCACGCCCGCGTGCCAAGGTGGATATCAGAGAGAAAAACGGATCTGACCTTGGGCATGCCCGCACGATAATGCGGCCCCGTGACCCGGAAGTTACGGCTTCGTTAAGCTTTTGTTTCGGCCATGGTGCTTTTTCAGAACAGCAAGACGAACGAGATTGCCGAATTCAGCCAGCCGTCCAGCCCGGAGTTCTTCATTCTGCCGCCGGGAACGGCAATTGACTCTGTCGCGACACCGCCCCCCTTGGCGCCCATCAGGTTTTTCGAGGCGACCGGTGCGAACTCCCCTAATTGGCAGGCATGGCTTATCTGGCCATACTCCGCGTCAGTTTGTTACAGGCACGGGCGCGAAACAGTCGCGGTTGATTCCTGAGAAATATTATTCAAATTGAATCGCGCCTTGAAACCTTTTGCGGGCACAGGTGTCATATTTTTATAGATCCGGCCTGAAGGCCGGGCGCAACTACGGAGACAAATCCCGGATACAAGGCAGCGCTTGCCCGCTGCATCCGTTTGATCGGCCTTTGGAGCGTGCGAACGGCTTGAACAGGCTGGCGCTTGCGTGTGCCCTTGGGCATCGATTAAATGCTAACCGGACATCCCATGTTGCGCTTCCCAAACTGGAGACAGCACGTAACTGACTCGACTTCCGAGCAAGTTGCGTGGCAGCGCGTCCTTCTGGCAAGCCTGCTGCCGGTGCTGGTCTGCATCGTCCAATGGTCTTACTGGCACTACATCCAGCCCTACGCCTGGTTTCTGTTTTTCCCGACGGTATTTTTCGCGGTCCTGATTGGCCGTCTGTGGGGCGGAATCATCGCAACCATGCTCAGCACCCTGCTGATCTGGTATTTTTTCCTGCCGCAACAACTCAGTTTTACGCTCGAGACGCCATGGTTGTTGATCCTGATCTTTGTTTTCGTGACCAGTGGCATCCTCGTCAGCAGTGTGCACGAACATCTGTATTTGCGGGCGCGCCGAGCGGGCAGACAGGCGGGCGAAGCGCGATTCCAGCTAGTGTTCGAGCAGGCGATGGATGGCATGTTCGTCACTGCGGCAAATGGCGATTTCATCGAGGTCAATTCCCGCCTCTGCGCCATGGTCGGCTACTCTCGAGAAGAGCTGGTCGGACAGAATATTGCGCGCCTGATTCCCGATTGCGACATCGATGGACTTTTGGCCGCTGCCGCGCCATGCGGGCAGCTCAGCACCATGCCCAGCAAGTGGAGTTTGCAGACCAGATGGGACACTCGCTGCCCGGTCGAGGTGACAGCGGTGAAGTTTGCCGACGGGTGCTGGAGCGCTGTTGTCCGCGATGTCAGCGAACGCTATCGGGCCGAGGCGCAGGAAAAGGCGGCAGAAGAAAAATTTCATGCCTTCATGGATGCCATTCCGGCCGTCGCCTGGATCAAGGATGCGGCTGGCAATTACGTCTATCTCAACAAGGCCTGGGGCGAGGCCTTGGGCACCCCCCGTGAACAGTGGCTGGGCAAGCATCCTTCAGCCGTGATGCCGGCGGCGGTGGTTGCCCGCCTGGCCGAGGCCGATGCCACCGTCTATACCAAGGGTGAGGCAGTTGAAGCGGAGGAGGAAACCATCGACCCCGCCGGACGGCGACGTCTGTGGCAGAGCATCAAGTTTCCGATTTCCACGCCCGGCGCGCCAACCATGCTCGGCGGCGTGGCAATCGACATTACCGAGCTGCGGCAATCCGAGATGGCGCTGCAGGCCAGCGCCGAACTGAATCGTGCCGTGCTCGATTCGATTGGAGCGCAAACAGCCGTGCTTGACCGGGATGGGATGATTGTCGCGGTCAATGAATCCTGGCACCGTTTTGCCGAAGAAAATGGCGGTGCGCCCGAGGATCTCTGGCGCACCGGGGTCGGTAGCAATTTTCTCGAGGTCTGTCGCAACGCATCCCACACCCTTGACGACCAGGGCAACGAGGGAAACGGTCCGGCAATCGAGCGTGCCGTGCTCGACCTGTTGCAGAGTAAGGCCGGGCATTTCGCTGCTGAATGCCTGTGCGAGTCAGCCAGTGGTCGCCGCTGGTTCAACCTCAGTGTACTGCCCTTGCGCAGTGCGGCCGGAGGTGCAGTGGTTTCCTATTTTGAAATTAGCGAACTCAAGCGCTCGCAAGAGTTGCAGTCCGTGGCAACAGCGCAGCTCCAGGCGATGACCACCAAGTATCTTGCCCTCCAGGAGGAAGAGAAGCGCCTGCTTTCACTGGAACTGCACGACCATATTGGTCAGACGCTGACCAGCCTGCAACTGCATCTGCACTCCCTGTTCATGGTGCTGGGTGACAGTCCCCGCGGACGGATGATCATTCACGAAGGGGTGGCCAATGTCGAAGAGTTGATCGAGACCACCCGCGACATCGCCCGGCGGCTACGTCCGCCGGTCCTCGACGACCTGGGTCTGGCATCGGCGGTGCGCTGGCATGTGAGCCAGATTGCCGGCAGCACTGACATCTGCATCGACCTGCAGCAGAACCTGCAGGATCAGCGGCTGGCCCCGGCGCTGGAACTGGCCTGTTTCCGCGTGCTGCAGGAGGCGGTATCGAATGCCCTGCGCCACTCGAAAGCGGCCAAACTCTCGATAGCGCTCTCGCTGGAGATCGATGGGCTGCATCTCTCGATCAAGGATGATGGCGTCGGTTTCGATCTCGATGAAACCTTCCGGAAGCTGCGCAACCTCGCCTCGCTTGGCCTGATCAGCATGCGCGAACGGGTGACCGCCCTGGGCGGACATTTCAACATCAACACCCGTCCAGGCGCCGGTACTGAAGTTGCCGCCTCCTTTCCCTTGCCGCCCTGACTATGCCACTGATACGCATCCTTCTTGCCGATGATCACAACCTGGTGCGCGCCGGCGTCAAAGCCCTGCTCGAGGCAGTAGATGGTTTTCAGGTGGTTGCCGAGGCTGGCGATGGCACCCAGGCCTGCCTCCTGGCCGGCGAACTGCTGCCCGATGTTGCCATCCTCGACATCGCCATGCCTGGCAGGACCGGCTTGCAAACTCTGGAGAACATCAAGGCAGTTCATCCCGGCATCCGGGTCATCATGCTTTCCATGCACGACACCGAGGAGCATGTTATTGCCGCGATGCGCCTCGGCGCGGTCGGCTATGTGCTCAAGACGGCGGCACCGCAAGAGCTTGAACAGGCGGTGCGGACTGTGATGAACGGCGGCAACTGGCTATCGGCCAGCATCTCGCGGCAGGTGGTCGATGCCTACCTGGCCCGGGTTCGCACTTCGGATCACCGCGACGGCCTGACCGCCCGCCAGATGGAAGTCCTGAAGCTGATCGCCGATGGCCAGCGGACCAAGGAAATCGCCTTCACACTGGGCGTCAGCATCAAGACTGTCGAAACTTACCGGGCACAGATCATGAACCGGCTTGGCATCCAGGATATTGCCGGCCTGGTGCGTTACGCCATCCGGCAGGGCATCTCGGAACTGTAGGCCGGACTTCATTCAACTGCGAAAGCGGGCGACCTTCTCCTTCAGCGACTGGGCGAGGCGTTCGAGTTGAGTTGCCGCGACCGAGGTACGCCCTGCCTGATCGCTGTTGTTTTCGGCCTGGATGGCAATCGCCTCGACGTTGCGGCTGATGTCGCCACTGGCGGCGCTCTGTTCGGCCAGCGAGGCGGAAATACCCTCGACGGCCTCGGCGACCTGCAGCGCGCTGTTGCGGATGCCATCCATGCTGCTGCCTGCCTGAAGGGCCATGCCAACGCCGGCTTCAACCTGCGCCACCCCTTGCTGCATGGCCGTTACGGCGCTCTGGGTCTGGCCCTGGACGCCCTCGATCATCTCGGCGATTTCGCCGGTCGATTTCCGGGTACGTTCGGCCAGCTTGCGCACCTCGTCGGCGACAACGGCAAAACCGCGCCCCTGCTCGCCCGCCCGCGCGGCTTCGATGGCCGCATTGAGGGCAAGGAGATTGGTCTGTTCGGCAATTTCCTTGATCGCCTGAACGATGACGCTGATTTCCTGCGATTTGGCACCCAGCGAAATGACACTTTCGGAAGCGCTGCGAACAGTCTGGGCAATGCCCGACATGCCGTTCACCGTGGCGGCGATGACGCTGGCGCCCTGGCGGGAGGTGTCTTCGGCAAGCGCCGACATCTGGCGTGCTTCGCTCGAATAGTCGGCGACCTGCTGGATGCTGACCATCATCTGCTCGACCCCGGCTGCCATCGCTGCCGCCTGTTCACTCTGCTGGTTCGAAATACCGGAGACGCCCGCAGCCGCCCCCGCCAGGTCGCGCGCGCTCGCCACCAGTTCGTCTGCGGTGGAGCGAATGGCGGCGATCGCCTCGGCCAGTTGGCGGCGCATGCTTTCCGTGGCACGCAGCAGCCGGCCAACCTCGTCGTTGCCGCGAACTTCGACCGGCTGACCGAGATCGCCGGCCGCGATACGGTCCATGGCCAGCATGGTGTGCTGCAGAGGGCGGGTAATCCATTGCCGGGTGACCACCAGCATCAGCCCGGCGGCAGCCAGCAGAAGGAAGGCTCCTGCCGCCAGAACGCTGTTACGCACCGGAGCAACTTCGCGCGAGAGTTCATCTGTGTAGCCACCGGTGACGACCAGCCACTGCCAGCGGTCATAGGTGGAAAAAACCGCATATTTGTCGCGCGCCGCGGTTTCGCCCAGTTCGCTGTTGATCCAGGGATAGCGACTCAGGCCCTGACGGGCAGCCAGCATGTCTTTGACGAACTCCCGCCCGTTGCCATCCCGTGCGTCAAGCAGGCTTTGTCCTTCCTTGGTCGGGTGGGCGACCAGGATGCCTGGCTTGCTGCCAGACTCGACGATGTAGGGGTAGCCGGTTTCACCAATCTTGACCGCCAGAATTTTCTTCTTCAACGTCTTGAGGGCTTCGGTCGTGTCGGTACCGACAACCAGTGCGGCAATGACGCGACCGGCTTCATCCTTGACCGGTTCGTAGTGGGCCACATAGTCGCGCCCGAGGAAGCTTGCCCGGCCGCTGTAGGACTCGCCCCTGAGCAACAGGGGCAAGGCAGGATGATTGTCTTCCAGTGGCATGCCGACAGCACGGCTGCCATCTTCCTTGCGCACCGAACTGGCGACACGGATGAAATTGCCGCCATTGCGGACAAGGATGGAAGCGATGCCGTGGGTGGCGGCAGCAAAGCGATCCAGCTGTGGAGAAGCGCTGCTGACCGGGGTATTGCCTGAACGCAGGAGTGGCTGCTTCGGCCCGGCTGCACTTTGTGCGGCGGCCGGCTCGCTCGCAAACCCCTCGGGAAACAGCAGAAGCAAGGCACGCGTCAGTTCCGCAACGCCCTTTTCCTGGTTTTCGGCAAAGGCCGAGATCATGCTGACGATCAGGCTATTGGTTGCCGTCACCTCGTCCAGGCGCTTCTGCTCCAGATGCGCACCGAGCCGGTTGCCCAACAGCCCGCTACCGGCCATCACGAGAACGAGCAGCGCGGAACAGACCACCAGATTCAGGCGCGTGGCGAGCGACAGATCAGCAAAACGTTTTCGAGTCATGGATAACCTTCAGGAGATTGCTGACAAGACCGGGGTACGTCCGGACTCAAGCCAGCGCAGCAGGGTTGGGAAGAAGATCTTGGGGTCGATGGGCTTGCCCATGTGATCGTCCATGCCGGCGGCGAGGCAGCGCTGGCGGTCGTCGTCAAAGGCGCTGGCGGTCAGGGCGATGATCGGCACGTTGTCGAAGCCCGGTTGGCTACGCAGCCGGCGCGTGGCTTCTATGCCGTCCATTTCCGGCATCAGCATGTCCATCAGGATCAGCGCACAGGAGGTCTTTCCGGCGATATCCAAAGCAAGGCGGCCGTTGTCGGCGCAGATTGGATTAAAACCAATCTCCTGCAGGAAGAAACAGATGACCTCCTGGTTGATCGGGTTGTCCTCGGCGACCAGCACCGAGCAACCGGCGTATTTGCGCCGCAGGATCTCTTCGACGCTCTCGTTTGTGGCCGGCACTGCCATCATCGCGGTAGGCTTGTCGGCCACCGCGTCGAACCAGGCGGTAAACCAGAAGGTGCTGCCTTGCCCCGGCTGGCTGTCGAGTCCGATTTCACCGCCCATCATTTCGACGAGCCGCCGACTGATTGCCAGGCCCAGGCCGCTGCCACCGTAGCGGCGCGTGGTCGAGGCATCAGCCTGCTCAAACGGCGAGAAAAGCCGTTGCTGTGCGGCGGGATCGATGCCGATGCCACTGTCGCTGATGCTGAAGCGTACCAGCAGCCGTTCCCCCTCCCGCTTCTGTAGCCCGGCGCTCAGTTTGATCTGCCCGTTATCCGTGAATTTGACAGCGTTCCCGAGAATGTTGAGCATGATCTGGCCCAGACGCATGGCGTCGCCGCGCACTTCACCAAGTAGTTGCGGCGCGATGCTGTGCCGCACCTGAAGGCCTTTTTCCTCGGCCTTGCCGGCGACCAGGGTGATGGCCCGCTCGAAAACCGTATCTATACGGAAGTCACCCGGTTCGAGGATGACTTTGCCGGCCTCTATCTTCGATATGTCGAGGATGTCGTTGATCACCGACAGGAGATGCTGGGCTGCGTCGCCAATCTTTTTCAGGCTCGCCCGCTGCTGCTCCTGCAGGGTGTCGCGTAGCAAGGCATGCGTGAAGCCGAGAATGGCATTCATCGGCGTCCGGATTTCGTGGCTCATGTTGGCCAGAAAGGCACTCTTGCTGCGATTGGCGGCTTCCGCCGCATCCCGGGCACGCTCGAGATCGATGGCACGCTCCATGAGCGAAGCGTTCAGGTTGCGAATGCGCCTTTCCCGGTTGCGGCGCTCGGCATCTGCAAAGACCGTGGCCAGCACATGAGCGAGCGAACCATCATCGGCAAAGACGGCGCGCATGTTGAGAACGACGGGAACGCGTTGGCCATCGGCTCGCAGCAATTCGACTTCCAGACTGAGTGTCGTTTCGACCTGGCGCAGATTGGCCAGTTGATCGAGCAGCAGTGGCCGGCACTCTTCGGCCAGAAGATCGACGAATCGGAGCCGGTACTCGATCTCCGGGCGTGTGGCGTTGAGCCAGGCGAGTTCGGTATCGTTGATGCGCACGATCAGGCCGTCCGCACTCAGCGTGTGGTAGCCGCAAGGAGCGCTGTTATAAAGCTCGGTGACCTCGGCATTGAGCGCCGCCAGCACTTTGTTGGCATCAGCCAGTTGCTGTGTTCTTACCTCGACGAGTTCGCTCAGGTGGTGACGATGGAGATCGAGTTCACGGGCCAGCGCCTTGCGTTCGCTGATGTCTTCCTGAATCGACAGATAGCCGAAAATTTCGCCCGATCCATTACGGATCGGCGAAACGCGGGCGAAATCGGTGCGCAGCCGGCCATTCTTGCTGCGATTGATGAATTCGCCGCTCCAGACATCGCCGCGCTCCAGCGTTTGCCGCAGGGAAATATAGGTTTCCGGTGGGCTTTGTCCGGACTTCTGCATGGATGCCTTTTGCCCCAGAGCCTCTTCCGGGGAATAACCGCTCATTTCGACAAAGGCTGGATTGACATAGGTGATGATGCCCGCCAGGTCGGTCATGATCACTGCATTCGGATTTTGTTCGACAGCCAGCGATAGCTGGGCGAGGCGAGCGGCACCTGCTTCCAGGGCGCGATTGCTGCGAATGATGCGTCGCGACATCAGCCAGCCGGCGAGGAGCAAGATGGCCATTGCGGCAGCGGTCACGTACAGGCGTTTCCACCAGTCAGCCAGGATTTCCTGCTTGGCGACACCGGCGACCACCTGCCACGGGTAGTTGCGGACCCGGCAAAAGCTGATCAGGCGCTCAACACCGTCAATCGGATCGGTGGCGAGAAAACTCCCTTCCGGCTTGTTCGTCAGGTGTCCGCGCAGAAGTTCTGATTGTATCTGGACCATTGGCGACTCTTTCTGCAATGGCCGGCGCAGGATAGTCTGTCCATCTTCGGCATTGCTGATGGCCAAGAAACCTCGCGGCCCCAGGTCCACCCGGTCGAGGATTTCCGCGAAATGGCCGACATTCAGCGTCATTCCGACAACGCCGAGAAAGTCGCCTTCAGTACCGATCACCGCCCGCGCCAGCATGATGCTAGGCTGGCCGGTCGTACGCAGCACCAGCAGCCCGGAAGTGACCATGCCTTGCAGCGGGGCATCGTGCAGTTTGCGAAAATAGTCACGGTCAGACAGATCGAGGCCGGAAACTGAGGTATCCGAGCTGTAGCGGAGCCGCCCGTTGGCATCGATCAGGTAGACGCCGTCAATTTCGGCCGACTGGCCGAGACGTCGCACCAAGGCATCAGTAGTGCCGCTCCAGTTATCGTTACTGGCGTTGCCCGCTGCGAAGCGCGGGCGAGCGGAGGCCCCGATCTCAATCAGGGCAGCATCGGCCCGCCCCAACGAGGCGTTGAGGTGGGATTCATAGATTGCCAGAACACCGCGCGAAGTGTGCTCCGCAGTGCGCATCGCATCCTGGTAGCCTTGCCAGAGCAGAAAAGCCATCAGACTCAGGGCGGACAAGGCAATCAAAATGAGGCCCGTATAGCCCTGAGCCAAGCCCGGACGGCCTGTTTTCCCTGGTTTTATTCCCCTGTCTTTGCCTTGCTCCTCGCCAAAAGCTTCAACGGGCAGGCAGGTCCCCGAATTGACGCGCGTTTGACTGCCGGACTTGATCATCAATAAAGTTTCCTTTTCAGTAGAAAACTTTGAATGAATTCTTCCGGCGGCGCATCGGGGAAACCCCGGTTGACCGGACTATGAATTGGTAAGCCGCCTATGCAATAGGTATGCCTTTGGTGATAGCTGCAGCAGGGGCTATGCCGTTAGCGAATTGACATAACAATGGCCCTCATCTGGCTCCTGGCTGAGGATTCGGCTGCTGGGCACCAGGCTTATCTGAAAACAATGGCAGGCAGCCCCGGTCACCTTCACCGTGGGCTACTGCCATGCACTTTCTTATCCGTTCTGGTTACGCCTGCGGATGCTTGCCACCTGGACATCAAACGGCATTGATTGGCAGGTATTTTTGGCTCGGCGAGATGGCCTGTTGGCGGAAACGATCAAATCTCTGCCGCAACAATCTCGATTTTATCCGTCAGAAAAGTCATCTCTAACCAGCCACTCCACTCCAGCGATACTTGACGGATTGAATGCCTAGATTGCGCGGGGTTCCGCGGCCAGCCCTGCCAACGGCCGATTCACTGCCTGCCAGCCGTGGCGCAACAGGGGCAGCAGATAGACCAGCACGAAGCCGCCCAGCCCCCACAGGCAGGCGACGATCCGCCAGGGCAATGAGTCTGGGTAGCCCTGGCCATCGAACGGCAGGGTGGCCACCGCGATGACTGCTGCTCCGATCAGTGTCCAGTGCGCCCGAACACCAAGCCCCCAACGGAAATGGCGACTCAGGCGCAGGCCGGCCCAACCGCCTGCAATCCCGATCAAGGCCCCGGCCAGCACGTCGACCGGCCAGTGCGCGCCCACGGCGATCCGCGAGAAACCGGCCAGCGCAGCCAGCACAACGATGGGCAGGGCACGCCACCAGCCGAGCAAGGCGAGCCACGCCACAACGAAGGAGAAGGCCGAGACGGTATGGCCGGATGGAAAACTGTGCGCCGTCAGACGGGCGCCGATGATGGTGATCTGGCTGGCATCGAGCACGGCAGCCGGGCGCGGCATTGGAAACCAGACTTTGACGCCGCGGCTGATCATTGCGGCGAGGATCGATCCGAGGAACAGCGCCCAGAAAACCCGCGGATAGCGCAGGCAGAAAGGCAAGACCAAGGCCAACTGGATGCGGCCGTCACCGAGCGTGGTGAGCGATTCCCAGAAAACAGCGGGCAAGACCAGGCTGGCCCCCTGGGCAGGAATGAAACCGTAGTACCAGTCGCCGCTCAAGCCAAGCGCGCCGAGCGCCCCGGCAAAAAGCAGGCAAAGGCCGAGCATGGAGGCATCAAAAAGCGGATTCCGGGCATGCAGTGCCTGATCGTTCATTACGGCTTCCCTGGTTCGACGCGAGCCAGAGTGACGAAGCTACGTTGATAAACCTCACGTAGTACCAGCCCCGGCGCCAGCAGCTTTTGCACCTCATGCTGGCGGTCGGTACGGGTCAGCACCAGTTCGCCCTCGACAGGTATCCGGGTCGGGGTCGCCGACTGACGATAGACGCTGAAGCTGGGCATGATGATGCGCCAGGCCACCACCGTACCGCCACTTTGCTGGGCAACCATGGCTGCCTCGCGGATCGGACCTTGAGTCACACCAATTACACGTGGCGCGATGACCGTTGCAACGACCAGCGCCTGCAGCAGGCCGGCGATGACCAGTCCCTGCCAGACCGGCAGGGCGCGCCAAAGGGCGAGCGCGATGACGGCGACTGCCAGCAGAGGCAACAACCAGCGCGCCTCGTCGGAGAATGCGGCAACCAGCCCGTCGAGCAGCATTTTTTCAAAGGGCTTGGCGGCCTTGCCGGCAGCAAAGACCAGCACTTCTGGCAGCGCGGCGAGCAGCAGGGCAAAGGCTATCAGTGGCACATAGGCCAGCCAGCGGCGTTCGAACTCGGGTCGATAACGGGCGAGCAGGATGAACACCGGCGTGCAGCCATAAAGAAGGTAGTGCGGCAGCTGCGTCCCGGAGAAGGAGAAGAAGCCGAAGACGACCACGAACCACAGGACAAGATAGCGTTCCAGCAGGCCTTCGCCAGAAGCCATGCCGAGCGGCGCCGAGCGCAGTTTCTTGAGCAGCTTGCCGACGATGGCGAACAGCCAGCCGGTGAAAGGCATCAGCACGAAAGGCAGCACGACGAGGTAGTAATACCACTTGCCGCCATGCCCTTCGAAGGTATTGGAGTAGCGGTTCAGGTTGTGTTTCAGATAGAAGCCACGGAAGAAGGCGTCGCCCTGATCGAGATAGACCAACACATGCCAGGGCACAACAATGGCCAGGAAGAGCAGCCAACCCGGCCAGAAAAAGGCGGCCTTCAACCAGTCGCGCCAGGCACCGGCCGAAACAAAGAAGATGCCGCTGATCAGCAGCGGGAACATCACGGCAACCGGCCCCTTGGTCAGGAACCCAAGGCCGAGCATGGCATAGACGAAGAACAGGAGCCGGCGGATCTGTTTTGGGCTCTTGCCATCCCGACTGGCACAGAAGAAATCGTAGATACCGAACATCGACAGGGCGATGAACAGATTGAGCAGGGCATCCGAAATCGCGGCCTTGGCGATGAAGCCAACCGCCAGCGACAAGGCCATGACCAGCGAAGCGACCTGGGCAGTTCGCCGGTCGGCATGGCGCAGGCAGAAGCGGTAGAGGAAGACCAGCCAGAGAATGCTGGCAATGATCGACGGTAGCCGGAAGCCGATTTCACTGACGCCAAGCACGCTGACCGACACGGCCTGCGCCCAGTAGATCAGGATCGGCTTGTCGTGGCGCGGCGCATCGTTCAGGGTCGGCGAGATCAGGTTGCCGCGCGCCATCATTTCGCGCGTTGCCTCGGAAAACGCCCCTTCGTCGACGTCGGTCAGCGGCAGGCTATAGGCATTGAGCACGAAGGCAATCACGATCGCCAGCACCAGGCTGAACGGCGACAGCAGGAAGCGCTCGATGGAGTGAAGGAGTGGTCTGGCTTGCATCGCGGCATTATAAGGCAGGGCAGCCAGCTTCCCCGACCACCGGCATTGTGCCGACTTGACGTTGCTGCAGCCGACGCCTAAATTCGCCCGACTTTCTCCATCGACCTTCGAGGCAAACCATGAAAATCGGCACCCCGCTTTCCCCCTCAGCCCTGCGCGTCATGCTGCTCGGTGCCGGCGAACTCGGCAAGGAAGTGATCATCGCGCTGCAGCGCCTGGGCGTAGAAGTGATCGCCGTCGACCGCTACGAAAACGCCCCGGGCCATCAGGTGGCCCATCGCGCCCACGTCATTTCGATGACCGACGGTGCAGCGCTGCGCCAGCTGGTCGAGCAGGAAAAGCCGCACCTGATCGTGCCGGAAATCGAAGCCATTGCCACCGACACGCTGGTCGAGATCGAAGCGGCCGGCCTGGCCGAAGTGATCCCGACCGCCCGTGCCGCCAAGCTGACCATGAACCGCGAAGGCATCCGCCGGCTGGCTGCCGAGGAACTCGGCCTGCCGACCTCGCCGTACCAATTTGCTGATTCACTGGCCGAACTGCAGGCTGCCATCGATGCCGGTATTGGCTACCCCTGCATCGTCAAACCCACCATGTCATCGTCCGGCAAGGGCCAGTCGCTGCTGCGCGGTCCGGACGATGTCCAGAAAGCCTGGGATTACGCGGCCAGTGGTGGCCGGGTCAATCAGGGCCGGGTCATCGTCGAGGGCTTCATCGACTTCGATTACGAAATCACCCTGCTCACCGTCCGCGCCCGGAACACCAGCGGAGAAGTGGTGACTCACTTCTGCGAGCCAATCGGCCACGTGCAGATCGGCGGCGACTATGTCGAATCATGGCAGCCGCAGGCGATGACCCCGGCCGCCCTGCATCGGGCGCAGGAAATCGCCGCCGCCGTCACCGGCAACCTGGGTGGCCGCGGCCTGTTCGGCGTTGAATTGTTCGTCAAGGGTGACATGGTCTGGTTCTCGGAAGTCAGCCCCCGGCCGCACGATACCGGGCTGGTCACGCTCTGTTCGCAGCGCTTCTCGGAATTCGAACTACACGCCCGCGCCATCCTCGGCCTGCCCGTCGATACCGCCTTGCGCGAAGTGGGCGCCTCGGCGGTCATCTACGGCGGCATGGAAGAAAAGGGTATTGCCTTCGAAGGGCTGGAGCAGGCGCTGGCGGTGCCGCGCACCGACCTGCGGCTATTCGGCAAGCCGGAAGCGTTCAAGAAGCGGCGCATGGGGGTTGCTGTCGCCAATGGCGACAACACCGATCAGGCCCGGGAACGGGCCAAGCTGGCGGCGAGCAAGGTCCAGCCGATCAAGGAGTGAAACAGGACATCGGGTGGGCGGTGCTGCCACCCGGCGTGGCAGGCAGGAGCACCCGATCAGGTGCTGCGCATCCGTTCGATCTGACGCGTCTTTTCCTCGATATCCGCGTCGCTGTCGGCATAGCGCTGGCTGATGGCGAAGAATTCGTCCTGAAGTTCGACGAAGGCATCGACCATATCGGGATCGAAGTGGCTGCCCCGCCCCTCGATGATCATCTCGACCGCCTTGTCATGCGGGAAAGGGTTCTTGTACGGGCGACGGCTGATTAGTGCGTCGTAAACATCGGCCACCGCCATGATGCGGGCCGAAACAGGAATCGCATCACCGGCCAGTGCTTCCGGGTAGCCACTGCCATCCCATTTCTCCTGATGACTGTAGGCAATCTCCTTGGCGTATTTCAGGAACTCGACGCTGATCCCCAGGCGGCGTTCGGCATTGATGATCGCATCGCGCCCCAGAGTCGTATGCGCCTTCATGACCTCGAACTCCTCAGGCGTGAAGCGGCCTGGCTTGAGCAGGATGTGGTCCGGGATGCCAACCTTGCCGATATCGTGCAACGGCGCTGACTTGAACAGCATGTTGATGGTTCGCTCGGAGAGGAAGCTTGAGAAGCGTGGATGCTGGCGCAGCTTTTCGGCCAGGGCGCGAACATAAAACTGGGTACGCCGGATGTGGTTGCCGGTTTCGTTATCCCGCGTTTCGGCCATTGAGGCCATGGCGAGGATGGTGACATCCTGAATTGCCTCGATCTCCTGAGAGCGGCGTGCCACCTCGTTTTCCAGATAGGCCGCCTTGTCTTCGAGAAAATCCGCCGAGGCCTTGAGCTGGAGATGCGTCTTGATCCGGGCCAGCACAACCCGCTGCTTGATCGGCTTGGTGATGTAATCGACCGCCCCGAGTTCAAAGCCTTTCTCTTCATCGTCGCTGGAAACGTTGGCCGTCAGGAAGATTACCGGGATATTGGCCGTCGCAGGATCAGCCTTGAGTTGCCGGCAGACCTCGTAGCCATCCATTTTGGGCATCATGATGTCGAGCAGGATGAGATCCGGCATTGGCCCCGAGCGGATCATCGCCAGCGCATCAACGCCTGAAGAAGCCTCTTTGACGTTGTAATGCTTCTTGAGGACCGCCGACATCAGTGTCAGATTGAAGGGCGTGTCATCAACGACCAGAATGGTCATTTCATGTTGAGGATGGATCGGAGTCTGCGTCACGAATTTGTCCTGAATATTGAACGCCTGAGCCAAATACAATATATCAAATACTACATTTTTGTCAATTCGTTTCCCAGCCGGGGATGGCACTTGAATGGGCTTCTCGGGAGTATCTTCCGGCACCAAGCGGTACGATCAGCATTGTTTTTGCGCTCAATGCTGATCGCCAACCGCTTCGAGAATCGGTGCTGGATTCACTGAGGTCGGCTGCTGGAACGGATTGCCCTGGATCAACACGATGGCGGCAGTCGGGGCGGCGGCGAGCGCAAAAAGAATGACGGCGACCATCGCTGCACGCGGTTTGTCGACGTGCACAACGGATACGGAAAGCAGGGTCAGGAAACCGAGGAAAGCCATGCCCAGCCATTTAAGCGGATTGACGTGGGTCTGGCTCAGGCCGATGCGCAAATCGCGCTCATCGCGAATTTCGATCGCCTTGCGCAGCATCAGGGCCTGCACGTTCTCCCCGGCGCTGGCGACAATCTTCGGGCTGGCAAGCAGGGTAAGCAGCGAATCGGCCAAAGCGGTCACTTCAGCGCTCGACTGGCGGGCCGCCAGCATCGGCCATTCGGCCGCACTGGCCCGACCGTAGCGGGAGAGCGCGACGCCCACTTCGCTACGTAAAGGCTCGGCCAACTGGCGGGACAGAATGCCGATACTGCGCAGCGAGTCGGCCTCCTTGAACACGGCATTCATCGCCCGGTCATGGGCACTCCAGGTGTCATTGGCCAGGAAGGCCAGGGTCAGGCCGAACAGCACCCCGATAATGTTGATGAAAGGCGGCGCCACCCCCTGCAAAGAGCCGATCCAGCCAGCCCAGCGCGGCCGGTGCAGCACCCACTGGACAGCAGCGACCGCGCCAAAGGTCCCGACAACGGCCAGAAAGGCATAGCCGTAGTGATCATAAATATGCCAGTTGCTGGTGGGCATTTTCGTAAGTCCGATTAATCGATTGAACTGTACGAGTCTGGGCGATGGCATGCCATCGCGTCAATCGTTATCCGGAACGGCAGCCATCCCCTTCCATCAAAGCACCACTTGCGAACCAAGCTCGACAACGCGATTCGACGGAATCTTGAAGAAAGCCGTTGCACTGCCGGCATTACGGAACATCGCCACGAACAAGAGCTCCCGCCAGTAAGCCATCTCGGAACCCAGTTTCGGAATCAAGGTCTCGCGCCCCAGGAAGAAGGAGGTATCCATCGGTTCGATAGCCAGGCCTGACTCCCGACACAACGCCAGCGCCGCGGGAATATCCGGTTCGTCCTTGAAGCCATACTGCACGACAACCTGGCTGAAATTATTGCTCAGACGATGCACCTCGACGCGATCCACATCCGGTACATGGGGCACATCGAAGACCTTCACACTCATCACGATGACCTGCTCGTGCAGGGCCTTGTAGTGTTTCAGGCTGTGCAGCATGGCGTGGGGCACCAGTTCCGGATCGGGTGTCATGAAAATGGCGGTTCCCGAAACTCGCTCAACGCCACTGCCAACGATATCGGTGGCAAAGGGCTTCAACTGCATGGCATCGGCCGCCAGGCGCAGCCCGAGCAATTCGCGCCCCCGCTTCCAGGTCGTCAGCAGGATGAAGACCGCCAGACCAAAGACAAGCGGGAACCAGCCGCCATCGGGAATCTTGACGGAATTGGCCAGGAAGAAGCCCAGATCAATGCAGATGAAAGGCGTGGCACCCAGGATTGCCCGGGTGGGACTCCAGTTCCAGAGCCGCACGGCAACGGCGATGGCCAGGATATTGGTAATCAGCATCGTGCCGGTGACGGCAATCCCGTAGGCCGCTGCCAGGTTGGAAGAGGAGCCGAATTCGATGACCAGCGCGATGATGGCAATGAGCATCATCCAGTTGATCGCCGGCAGGTAGATCTGTCCGATTTCCCGATCAGAGGTGTGCTGGATTTCCAGACGCGGCGTGTAGCCGAGCTGAATGGCCTGCTGGGTGATGGAGAACGCACCTGAGATCACAGCTTGCGATGCAATCACCGTCGCCACGGTCGCCAGGGCAACCAGGGGATATCGCCCCCACTCCGGAGCGAGCAGATAAAACGGATTTTCGACGCTGGCCGGGTCAGCCAACAGGAGGGCGCCCTGACCAAAATAGTTGAGGAGCAATGCCGGCAGGACATACCCCAGCCAGGCATACTGAATCGGCTTCGCACCGAAATGCCCCATGTCGGCATACAGTGCTTCACCACCAGTGATGCACAGCACCACCGCCCCCAGCGCGAAGAAGCCGAGCAGGGAATTGCCGGTCAGGAATCGGAACGCGTGCACTGGGTTGAGGGCCGCGAGAACCGCCGGGTTATCGATAATGGCAGCAGCCCCGAGGATAGCCAGCACGGCAAACCAGAGCAGCATGACCGGCCCGAACAGTGCGCCAACGCTGGCCGTCCCGCGACGCTGGAAGACAAACAACCCGACCAGCGTGATCAGCGTAATGGGCATGATGTACGGCTTGAAGGCCGGGGTCAGTATTTCCAGCCCCTCGACCGCCGAGAGGACTGAAATGGCGGGTGTGATGATGCCGTCCCCATAGAACAACGCAGCACCAAACAAGCCGAGCATCACCAGCATCTTTTGTTGCCAGGAACCGGCAACCCCCTTGTGCATTGCCAGGGTCATCAGCGCGATGATGCCGCCCTCGCCCCGGTTATTGGCTCGCATGATGAAGAACACGTATTTCAGTGTCACCACGATGATGAGCGACCAGAAGAATAGCGACAGAATGCCGAGGACGTTATCCGGCGTAATCGGCACCGGATGGTGGGCTCCGCCAAATACCTCCTTGATGGAATACAGGGGGCTGGTGCCAATGTCACCATAAACAACCCCGAGGGCGGCCAGCGTCAGCGTCGCCAGACGCTTCTTGTCTTGTTCTTTTTGCATGAAATCCCCGTTATGGCTGGAAGCGATAACCGACGCCGGTTTCAGTCAGGAAATGCTTCGGTTGCGTCGGATCGTCTTCGAGTTTTTGCCGCAAGTGTCCGACATACACTCGCAGGTAATGGCTGCTCTCAACGAAGGATGGGCCCCAGATTTCCCGCAGCAGATTGCGCTGGGTCAGTACCTTGCCAGGGTGTGCCAGCAGGGTTGAAAGCAAGCGATATTCAATGGGCGTCAGATGCACTGGCTCGCCATCACGCTCCACCACGCGACGCGACATATCCACCGAGACCTTCCCGAACTCGATGACGGGAGATGCAGCCTC